>ERZ724505.97-NODE-97-length-52455-cov-7.534790_pt1 | contig 52455 bp, 48 predicted proteins | sample MGYA00376038_ERZ724505 | MGnify/ENA primary metagenome ERZ724505 (study PRJEB28724, sample SAMN07190884) | wastewater metagenome | isolation source: effluent of sewage treatment plant in Hong Hong | place: Hong Kong | collected 2016-03-17 ... | reverse complement strand
AAACCCCGTCAGCGTGGTCGACAAGGTCGTCGACAAGAAGGGCACCCGCAAGCAAGCCGAGGCCTATTTGAAGTATCTGTGGTCTGACGAAGGCCAGACCATTGCGGCGCGCCACCACCTGCGCCCCCGTTCGGCCAAGGTGCTGCAGCAGTTCGCCAAAGACTTCCCTCCCGTCAAAACCTTCACCGTGCAAGAGACATTTGGCGGTTGGGACCGGGTGCAGAAAGAGCACTTTGCTGATGGCGGCATCTACGACCAGATCTTCGCGGGGCGTCGTTGATGTTGTTCTCTCGCTTGTTGCTGCGACGGCGCACCGTGCTGCCCGGGTTTGACATGGCCTTGGGGTTGACCTTGTTCTACCTCTGCCTGATCGTGTTGATTCCCTTGGGCGCGGCCTTTTTGCGCACCACCGAACTCACCTGGCCTCAGTTTGTCGATGTGGTGACCTCTCCGCGTGTGGTGGCATCGTACAAGCTCACCTTTGGATCGTCCATTCTGGCCGCCCTGGTCAACGCCGTCTTCGGCTTGCTGGTGGCCTGGGTGCTGGTGCGTTACCCCTTCCCGGGGCGTCGTCTGGTTGACGCGTTGGTGGACTTGCCTTTTGCCCTGCCCACGGCGGTGGCTGGCATCACCCTCACAGGGCTGTATTCCGGCAATGGCTGGATCGGGCAGTGGCTGGAGCCCTTGGGCTGGAAGGTGGCATTCACCCCTGTGGGCGTGTTTGTGGCCATGACCTTCATTGGCTTGCCATTCGTGGTGCGCACCGTGCAGCCCATTCTGGAAGACCTGGCTTCGGAATTGGAAGAGGCCTCGGCCACCTTGGGGGCCAACCGTTGGCAAACCTTCAGCCGCGTGATCTTGCCCATCCTGACCCCAGCCTTGTTGACTGGGTTTGCTCTGGCATTCGCGCGCGCCTTGGGTGAATACGGCTCCATCATCTTCATTGCCGGCAACATGCCGATGATCTCGGAAATCACGCCGCTGCTCATCATCACCAAGCTGGAGCAGTACGACTATGCGGGCGCCACTGCGATTGCCGTGGTCATGTTGATGATGTCCTTTGTTCTGCTGCTGGCCATCAATGGCTTGCAGGCCTGGTCTCGCAAGCGTCAAGGGCGGTAAATCATGTCCGGTATCTCTCCTCCCAACCATGGCAAGGCCACACAAGAGCCGATCTGGATCCGCTGGACCTTGATCGGCGTGGCCCTGACCTTTCTTTCGCTGTTCTTGTTCGTGCCGCTGGTGTCGGTGTTTGCCGAGGCATTCAAGAAGGGCTGGGACGTGTATGTCGCGTCCATTACCGAGCCTGATGCCCTGTCGGCGGTCAAGCTCACCCTGATTGCCGCAGCCATTTCGGTGCCCTTGAACCTGGTGTTCGGTGTAGCGGCGGCCTGGGCCATTGCCAAGTTCGACTTCCGGGGCAAGAGCGTGCTGCTCACCCTGATCGATTTGCCATTCTCGGTGTCGCCCGTCATTGCCGGCCTGATCTATGTGCTGGTGTTTGGCTTGCAAGGCTGGTTTGGCGAATGGCTGCGCGACCACGATCTGAAGGTGATCTTCGCCGTGCCCGGCATTGTGCTGGCCACCATCTTCGTGACCTTCCCCTTTGTGGCGCGGGAACTGATTCCGCTGATGCAGGCGCAAGGCCAGGAGCAGGAAGAGGCTGCACGCGTGCTGGGCGCTTCGGGCTGGCAAACCTTCTGGAAGGTGACGCTGCCCAACGTGAAGTGGGCCCTGCTGTATGGTGTGATCTTGTGCAATGCCCGCGCCATGGGCGAGTTCGGGGCGGTGTCGGTGGTGTCGGGACATGTGCGTGGTCAGACCAACACCTTGCCTTTGCACATCGAAATTCTTTACAACGAATACCAGTTCGCGGCCTCGTTTGCGGTGGCCTCCCTGCTGGCCGGTCTGGCCCTGGTGACCCTGGTGTTGAAATTCATCGTCGAGCGTCAGGTGCAGCGTGAGCTGGCGCAGGCCAAAGATGCTGGAGCAAGTGCATGAGTATTGAAGTCAGAAATCTCGTCAAGCGGTTTGGTCAGGTCACCGTGTGTGACAACCTGAACCTCGATATTCCCTCGGGTGAACTGGTGGCCTTGCTGGGCCCCTCTGGTTCGGGCAAGACCTCGCTGCTGCGCATCATTGCGGGCCTGGAGCAGCCCGATGCGGGCACTGTGCTGTTCAATGGCGAAGACACCACCCATGTGGCCGTGCGCGATCGCAATGTGGGCTTCGTGTTCCAGCACTACGCACTGTTTGGCCACATGACCATTTTCGAAAACGTGGCCTTTGGCTTGCGTGTGCGTCCCAAGGCCTCCCGCCCGTCTGAAGCCGCCATTCGCGCCAAGGTCACTGAGTTGCTCAAGCTGGTCCAGCTCGACTGGATTGCCGACCGGTATCCGCATCAGCTCTCTGGGGGCCAGCGCCAACGCATTGCGCTGGCTCGTGCCCTGGCTGTCGAGCCCAAGGTTTTGTTGCTCGACGAGCCCTTTGGTGCGCTGGATGCCAAGGTTCGCAAGGAACTGCGCCGCTGGCTGCGCCGCCTGCACGACGAAATGCACATCACCAGCGTGTTCGTGACCCACGACCAGGAAGAGGCCATGGAAGTGGCCGACCGCATCGTCGTCATGAACCAAGGCCGCATTGAACAGCAGGGCACCCCCGACCAGGTCTACGACCACCCCGCCAGCCCCTTCGTGCTGCAGTTCCTGGGCGATGTGAACCTGTTCCACGGGCGGGATCATGCGCCGGGCGCGGCCCAGGTTGCTGAGGCGTCACAGACCGATGTGAGCTATGTGCGACCGCATGAAATTCAGGTGTTGGCGCACCCCGAGGCGGGCAGTCTGCCAGTGCATCTGGTGCACACGCTGACCGTGGGGCCCAACACCCGCCTGGAGTTCAAACGTGCGGATGGGCAAGGCGAGGTCGACGTCGAGTTGCCTCGCAGCGAGTACGCGGCATTGCGCGACAGCGGCGTGCTGCAAAGCGGCGCCATCGTTCACCTCAAGCCGCGCCGCATTCGCCGCTTCCTGGTCACGGCTGGGGGCGCGGGCGCTCAGGCCGAGTTTGTGGCTACCGATCCGGGCGCGTTGATTTGATATTGGGGAAGTCGAGCCACAGTTCCTTGCGGTGCAAAGGTGTTTCTTTGGGCAGCAAGGGGTTGTGCAGCTCCAGCACGACTCGTTGAGACAGCCTGGCCTGCTCAATGTAGCGGGCGTGGTAGCTGTAAAACAGACGGTTGAACTTGCCGTTTGAAATGGCTTTTTCCAGGCCTGCGCTGAGGGTGTCAGCCAGGCCTTTGTTGTTCTTGTTGACGAAGAAGTACACCGCAGCCGGGTAGTGCAGGGCAATGTGCTGGTCCACGATCAAGCCTTCGCCGCGATGGCTCTCGGCTTCCTGCCACACCTCCACCACCGAACGAGGCATGTAGTCGAAGCGCTGCTTGCCCAACATTTGAAACAGGCTGCTGTAGGTGGCTGTGGTGGCCACTGGCAAATCGTTCGCCCGCAAAATGTCGGTGTCAGGCCAGTCACTGGCCTGACCAGCCGTGAAGGCGGCCAATTGCGTTAGGTGGTTGACCTGCGCCAGCAGGTCACTGTGCTCGACATGAACGAGGGGCACACGCCAGCCAATCAAGCCCTTGTAGATGGGGATGCGGATGGGGAGGGCGTCGGCCTCGCGCTGAGGCGTGGTCATGGCCCAAACCACATCAATGGCCCCACCGCGCTTGAGCTCGGTGAAGGTGCGGTCTTGCATCATGCGGGTGGTGGCGGGTTTGATCTCGGCGGTCGAGCCGGCCTCAGTCAGCGCCAGTTGCAAGAGCTTGACGGCGTACTCGCCGCGCCGGTCATCTGCGGCTTCGGGTTGCGGGTAAACGATGAACTCTTTGGCCCAAACGTTTGCGCATATCATGGCCAGACAAACAACAAGCTGCCGCATTCTTTCCTCCTGCTTCATTATGGCGTGGGGCGGGGCGTGAGTTCAACAGATGGGCGATTCGATCTCTCGGCGCATGACCCTGCAAGTGCTGGGCATCAGTCTGTTGATTGCGGCCTTGTCTGCGGGCTATCAGATTTATTCGGCTTGGCGCACTGGCCTGTCGTCGGTGGAAGAGCGTTTGGCGCTCATTCGAAGCAGCCATGTGCCCACGCTCACGGCCAGCGTCTGGAACCTCGATCGTGAGCAGATGGAAAACCAACTGCAGGGGATTGCCCAGATTCCTGGCGTGGTGTTTGCCGGGGTGACGGGCGATTTACCTTTTCCCGTCAAGCCAGGTGGTCGCGACGAGATGGCCGATTCTTCCGCAAGCCAGGCTACACGGGCGCCGAGCCTGACTCGGGTGTATGACCTGGTCTATGTGGATCCCGTGACGAACGATCCACCCCAGACGGTGGCGCAGTTGCGCGTGGTGGTGTCTTTGGCGGGCTTGTATCGACGCCTGACGGTCATGGCGCAGGGCATTCTGATTGCCGAACTGGTGCGCGCGCTGGCACTGGCTGCTGCCATTGTGGTGGGCATGCGCTTACTGGTGTTGCGCCCGCTTGAGCAGGTGGTTCGGTTTGCCTCGGGTTTGCGTCTTGACAACCTGGATCAGGCACTGCGGTTGACACGTCGCATCGACAGGCCCGACGAAATGCATGCCTTGGCCACGGCCATCAACGCCATGCGGGAGTCGTTGCAAGAGGAAATCAACCGGCGGCTGGAAATGGAGCATCGCAGCCAGAAACTGACGGTGGAAAAAGAGGCCGCGGAGATTGCCAATGCGTCAAAAAGTGCGTTTCTGGCCACGATGAGCCACGAAATCCGAACACCCATGAATGCCATCATGGGCATGTCGCAATTGGTGTTGATGACCCCTTTGGATGCTCGCCAGCGCAACTACATCGAGATCGTTCAATCGTCGGCTGATCTGTTGCTGGGCATCATCAATGACATCTTGGACTTCTCCAAGATCGAAGCCGGCAAGATGGAGCTGGATGCTCAACCCTTTGCGCTGGCCGACACCATTGACTCGGTGGCCCGAATCGCACGTGTCAAAGCGGGTGAAAAGGGTTTGAATCTGCAGGTGGACATCGATCCGCACTTGCCGCCTTTGGTCGTTGGCGATTCTCTGCGCCTGCATCAGATCTTGCTTAACCTGACATCTAACGCGGTGAAGTTCACCGACCGTGGTCAGGTCAGCCTGGCGGTGACGGTGGCCGAGCAGGGGGATGGTCGTGTGTCGGTACGCTTTGAGGTGCGGGACACTGGCATCGGCTTGTCGGTGGCGCAAGCGGAGCGCATCTTTGCCCCCTTCACGCAGGCCGACAGTTCGACCACGCGCCGGTTTGGTGGCACGGGGCTGGGGCTGGCGATCAGCCAGCAGCTGGTTGAAAAAATGGGGGGGGCACATCGAAGTGCAAAGTCAGGAAGGGGTGGGTAGCGCATTCTTCTTTGTCTTGCCGCTTCTGGTGGCCGAATTGCCCGAGGCCTCCGAACCGTTTGCGGCGGGGCACCAAGCGCTGGCTGAGTCCGATCGTGAAGCGCGGATGCGTGCCATCAACGGGCGGCGCATTCTTCTGGTGGAAGACAACCTGATCAATCAGGAACTGGCTGTGGCCCTGTTGAACCGGGCTGGGGCGCTGGTCACCGTGGCACCCGATGGGCGTGCTGCGGTGGCTTGCCTCAAGGCGCAACCCTTTGACGCCGTGCTGATGGACTGCCAGATGCCTGTGATGGATGGCTATGCCGCCACCCGTGTGATTCGGGGCGAGCTGGGCTTGCGTGCCCTGCCCATCATTGCCATGACGGCCGATGCCATGGTGGGCGCGCGCGAGCGGGCCTTGGAGTCGGGCATGAACGACCACATCGCCAAGCCCTTTCAGGTTGACGATTTCTACGCCACCTTGGCGGCCTGGTTGACGGGTTCCGGCAATAAAAAACCCTCGCCGGTGTGACCCGGGCGAGGGTGGCGAATCAGTCTTTCGCGGATCAGTTCAGCGCGGTCTGCTTGTCGACTTCAATGGCCTTGTCCAGTGTTTCCAGCAAGCCTTGACGGGCCTTCAGCTTGGTCTTGGCGTGAGCGGTCATGTTGATCTTCTTCAGTTGCTGGGCCATGGCCACGGCGGCTGGCATCAGGTCTTCGGCAGTGGCCACCACAGCATCCAGGAAACCGGCTTCCTTGGCGGTTTGAGGGGTGAACATTTCGCCGTTGATCACCGAGCGCTGGAACACGGCCTTGGTCAGGCGGTCACGCGCCAGTTCAATGCCCACGTGGTGCATGGTCATGCCGATCTGCACTTCGTTGAGGCCGAGGTTGAAGGGGCCATCCACGCCCACACGGTAGTCGGCCGACAGCAGGATGAAGGCACCCTTGGCCACGGCATGACCGGGGCAAGCCACGATCACGGGGAAGGGGTGCGACAGCATGCGGCGCGCCAGGGTGCTGCCCTTGGCCACCAAGTCAAGGGCGTTTTGTGGGCCCTTCATCATTTCCTTCAGGTCATAGCCGCCCGAGAGAATGCCTGGCTGACCCGTGATGATGACCACAGCCTTGTCCTGAATGGACTGATCGAGCGCCTGGTTGAACGCATCAATGACGGCGGGGGAAATGGCGTTGACCTTGCCGTTGTTCAGGGTCAGGGTGGCAATGCCGTCTTGCAGTTGATAGGAAACCAGGTCGCTCATGGGGGTCTCGTAATGGATCGGTGATGAGCGCCGATTATGCCGGTCGAAGGGCCTTGTGGAGGGGGGACAGGCTGTCACATTCCTGTCCGAATGCGTCACTAATGTCGTCATCTGGACAAAACATCAACTGCACATTTGTGCAGCAATGAGCAAACGGGGATTTTCGCGATGACAGTCACCTCAGCGGCCTTCCGTGCCGACCAGGCGCCATACCTGCATGGCTACAGCCCAACGCCTGTGGGCGACCTTTTGCGCTTCATCCAGGGTGGGGGCGACGTCAGCGACCTGACGGGTGACTTTGTGGTGGTCAACCCTTCGCCGGTGGACGGTTTTGCGATGTCCTCGTTTCTGTCGGCACTGCCTTACTACTATGCCTTGTCAGCGCAGGGGCACTTGGTTACCGGGGCCTGTGCCTTTGAGGTGGCGGCCCGTGCCGGCCTGGCCTGGCGGTGGAACGAACGCACCATTCGCAGCCTGGCGCTGTATGGCCATTCGATCAACGACGACACCTTGTGCGAAGGGGTGTACCGCTTGCCACCGGCTACACGCGTGTCGGTGAAAAACGGGGCGCTGAAGCTCGAAGCCTTGCCGGTTCGCCGATTTCTGTGGGACGAGGACACCACGCAAGAGCGAGCCTTTGGTTTGCTCAAGCGCAGCTTCGAGGGCTGTGTGGGGGGCGCAGCCAGCGAGGTTCATCTGTCCTTGTCAGCGGGGTATGACAGCCGCTTGCTGTTGGCCCTGTGCCTGGACCGAGGCATCAAGCCTCAGGTCTCGGTCATGGGCTATGACAACAGCACCGACGTCATCATGGCTCGCGCCATTTGCCAGCGCGTGGGCTTGCGCTTGCAGGTCATTGCCTTGGACCCCACCGACTACCTGCGCCACGGTGCCCGGATTGCGGCCACCACCTCGGGCGTGAAAACCGCGGTGAACTGGCACACCTACCTGTATCACCTGGGCAAAGACTTTTCGCGTGGCGTGCACCTGGTCGGCAGCAATGGCGAGTTCGCCCGCAGCTTCTTTTTCGACAAGCCGCGCTTCGATCCGCTGGCCAAGCATGCGCCCGCCGTGGGCATGAACGCCTATTGGTTTGCCCGTTGCGCGCGGCGGATGATGAAGTTCTCGCGACTCAATCCGCTTGTGGGCCGCAACCCCTTGCCGGTGCTGGGGTTGGCTCAGCGTGCCAGCGTGGGGCGCCAATGGACCGCGAGCCGTTTTCTGCCAGCGCTCGATGCCTTCTATGCCGAGCAACGCGTGCGCCATTTCATCGGGGGCGGCTTGGCTTGCTATGCTGCGCACGGCTCGCCGCGCTCGCCGTTTCTGGATGCCCCTTGGATGCGCGCCATCGCTGCCATGGGGCGCCGCTTCAAGCAGGGCAACCGCTTTCATGCCGATTCGACCGAACGGCTCTGGGCCCCATTGGCCGAGTTCACCTACAACCGCTTGCCCGACCAGACCCAGGGCGAGTCGTACCACCCCTTTGGCCCCTTGGTGAAGAGTGATGAAGTCACCGAGTTGCTGGTGGAGTCGTCCTGCCTGGATGGGTGGACCTCGCGAGCCGATCGCGTGGCCCTGCTGACCGATGCCCAGTGCGACCAGGTCGAAGAACGCAACCTGTGGCTGACCCTGCACTTCGCCGCCACCGCGCAGCGCAGTGTGCAGGCTGCTGTGGAGCAAGGGATCGACACCCAGCCTTCCTTGGATTGGCGCGGGGCTGCATGACTACGCCGTCCGGAGGATGGTTTTTCGCTATGTAGTCCAGTATATTCCGCGTGGTTGCCATGGGGTTGCGCGGAGTTGAGATCTTGTTGGAGTCAGCCTGGCCAGCACTGGCCTTGTCCTTGAAAGTGGCATGTTGGGCCACGGCCATCACTGGCGTGGTGGGCATTGGCCTGGGCTACCTGCTGGCGCGCAGCCGTTTCGTAGGGCGCGACCTGTTGGACACCTTGCTGACCCTGCCCATGGTGTTGCCTCCCACGGTGGTGGGCTACTACCTGCTGGTTTTGCTGGGCCGCAAGGGGGCGTTGGGCCATTGGTTGGAGCAGAGCTGGGGAATGAACCTCATTTTCACCTGGCAGGGGGCGGTCATTGCGGCATCGGTGGTGGCCTTGCCCTTGATTGTCAAACCCGCCCGGGCGGCGTTCGAGGCGGTAGACGACCAACTCGAAGACGCGGCCCGTGTGCTGGGCTTGTCTGCCATGGCCGTGTTCTGCCGGGTGACTTTGCCCTTGGCTTGGCGCGGCATCCTCGCTGGTATCTTGCTGGGGTTCGCGCGCTCGCTGGGTGAATTCGGTGCCACGCTGATGGTGGCGGGCAGCATTCCGGGTCGCACCCAAACCCTGTCGGTGGCTGTGTATGAGGCCGTGCAGGCAGGGGACGATGGGCTGGCCAACACCTTGGTGCTGATCATCTCGACGGTGTGTGTGCTGGTCTTGCTGATGGCCAACCGCTTGGCCCCGGGGCATCAGGCGTATCAACGGGGGCGGTCATGAGCCATGTGTCGCCGCTGCTTGATGTCCAGATCCAGAAAACACTGCGCTCCGATCAGCGCGAGTTTGCGTTGGACATCCAACTCCAGTCAGACGCGCGTCGCGTGGTCATTCATGGCCCATCCGGTGCGGGCAAGAGCGCCACGCTCAAGCTCATCGCCGGGCTCGATCACCCGGACTCGGGCTCGATCTCGGTGGGGGGGCAGCGCTGGTTCGATGCCGCCAGCCAAACCAGGCTGCCTCCGCAAAGTCGCCAGGTGGGCTATCTGTTTCAAGACTATGCCTTGTTCCCACATCTCACCGTGCGGCAGAACATTGCCTTTGGCTTGACTCGGCGTTGGTTCAACCCAGGCCGCCTGTTCCAGCACCAGCAGGTGGACTATTGGATCGATGCGTTGGGCTTGGGCGGCTTGGGGCACCAACTTCCCGCCATGCTGTCTGGTGGACAACGCCAGCGCACGGCTTTGGCTCGAACCTTGATCACCCAACCGCGCCTGTTGCTGCTGGACGAACCGTTTGCTGCGCTTGATCTGGCCTTGCGTGAGCAACTTCGGCAAGAGCTCGACCGCTTGCTGCGACAGTTGGGCGTGCCATTGATCCTCATCACCCATGACCCGGACGACATTCGCGCCTTTGGGGATGAGGTGTTCCACATGAAAGACGGCCGCTTGTCAGCGGCTTGAGCAGGAGCCTCGATGAACGACCCTGACAGCTCACTGGTATTGCAAGGCTCGGTCTGGTGGGCCGTGGGGGGCGAAAACCTCGGGGGCCCCGCCCGCATGAACCTGCTGGCCCAGATCGCCGAAACCGGGTCCATCACCCATGCCGCCAAGGCGGTGGGCATGAGCTACAAGGGCGCGTGGGACGCCATCGACACCATGAACAACCTGGCCGGAGAGCCTTTGGTCGAACGCATGGCTGGTGGAAAAGGCGGTGGCGGCACCCGATTGACCGAACGCGGTCGGCTTCTGGTTCAGAACTACCGCGTCATCGAGCAGGCGCACAGGCAATTCGTGGCGCAAATCAGCCAGCACTTGAGCAACACCCGCGAAGCCTCGAATGGCCAGCTCAGCGAAGACTACCGTTTGATCAGGAGCATGGGCATGAAGACCAGCGCACGCAATCAGTATCTGGGCACGGTGACCGCGATCAAGGCTGGAGCCGTCAACGACGAAGTCGAACTCACGTTGGGCTCTGGGGCCAAGCTGGTGGCCATCGTCACACACGAAAGCGCGCAAACCTTGGGGTTGGGGGTGGGGGTGCAGGCCTTTGCGCTGGTCAAGTCTTCGTCCATTGTGGTGGCGACCGACCTGCAGGGCGCCAAGTTCTCCACGCGCAACGCGCTCAGCGGCACGGTGTCTCGTGTGTTGACGGGGGCGGTCAACACCGAAGTGGTCATCGACCTGGGCCACGGGTTGAGTGTGGCTGCCGTGGTCACGAACGAGAGTGCCCAACAGATGTCGCTGGCCGAAGGCCACGCCGCCACGGCCTTGTTCAAGGCTTCCAGCGTGATTTTGGGCATTCCCGCCTGACTAGCCTGACCACCCTATGAGCGCGTCCATGTACATGAACGACATTGACTTTGCCGAACTGTATCGGCAGCACATGGCTGCCGTTGGACGCCCCAAAACGCCCGAGATGTGGAATGCGCGGGCCGCGAAGCTGGGGGCGGAGACGCAGTTGGGGTATTACGGACAGGAGTTGATTCGCAGGATGGACCTAAGCGAATGCCAATCTGTTCTGGACGTAGGCTGCGGGGCCGGGTCGATCACTTTGGAATTGGCCCGCCATGTGCCGCACGTGCATGGCATGGATTTCAGCCCCGGCATGCTGGGATGCCTGCATAAGGTGGCCCAAACCACTGGGCAAACCAATCTCAGCACCCAACTCAAATCGTGGGACGACGACTGGCATGACGTTCCTGTATGCGACGTGGTGCTGGCCTCCCGGTCAACCGCAGTGATGGACATGGCCGCAGCGCTGCAGAAGTTGCATCGCCATGCACGCCAGCGCGTGTACCTCACCAGCCTGGTCGGGGGCGAATTTGCCGAAGCCAGGTTGCTGGGTATTTTGGGGCGGGGGCACCGGGCGCCGCTGCCTGACTACCTCTACATCATCCAAATCCTGGCGCAAATGGGTTGCCAACCTGAGTTGAGCTACATCGACTGCGCCAGTCCGTACAGCCAGGCCAGTAGCTCCGAGGCCTTTCTGGCTGGGGTTGAATCTGGCTTGGGGCCTCTGAGCCTTGACGAGTGCCAGCGTCTGAGTGATTGGATGAGCCAAATGGGCTCGATCGAACGCGTCAACGCCGCGCTGTCGCACCGCTGGGCTTTGATCAGTTGGCACGTCATTTGAATTTCGTTTCAAATTCCGCTTGACATTAAAGTTAACTTTAAAGTTAACGTTTGGGCATCGTCAACCGAGGTCCAAACATGAAGGTATTTGCAGCACTTCCCCTTCCTAACGGTTCCATCATTGCGAACCGCATCGCCAAGGCGGCCATGGAAGAAAGCATGGCCGATGGCGACCAGGCCCCGTCCGAGGCCTTGATGGCGCTGTACCAGGCCTGGGCCCGTGGCGGCGCCGGCTTGCTGATTTCCGGCAACGTGATGGTCGATGGCCGCGCCATGACTGGGCCGGGGGGCGTGGTGCTGGAAGACGCCTCGCAACTCGACAAATTCAAGCGCTGGGCGCAGGCGGGCCGGGCCCATGGTGCCCAGTTCTGGATGCAGATCAACCACCCAGGCCGCCAGATGCCGGGCAACCTGGGGCAGCCTACCTGGGCGCCTTCCGCCGTTGAATTGAACCTGGGCAAGCTGACCAAGCACTTCAACCCACCGCAGGCCATGACCCAAGAGGTCATTGAAGACGTGATTCGTCGCTTTGCGCGCACCGCCCAGCTGGCCGAACAAGCGGGCTTCTCCGGGGTGGAAATTCACGCCGCTCACGGCTACCTGCTGAGCCAATTCCTCTCCCCCTTGAGCAACCAGCGTACCGATGCCTGGGGCGGCTCGCTTGAGAACCGCGCCCGTTTGCTGCTGGAAATCGTGAAGGCCGTGCGTGCCAAGGTGGCGCCCGGCTTTGCGGTGGCCGTGAAGCTGAACTCGGCCGACTTCCAGCGCGGTGGCTTCAGTGCCGACGATGCCCGCCAGGTCGTGATGATGCTCAACGCACTGGACGTGGACCTGGTGGAGTTGTCTGGTGGCAGCTACGAAGCACCCGCCATGCAAGGCGAGGCCCGAGACGGCCGCACCTTGGCTCGCGAAGCCTATTTCGTGGAGTTCGCCCGCGACATCCGTACAGTGGCCAAGATGCCGATCATGGTGACCGGCGGCGTGCGCCGCTTGCCCGTGGCCGAACAGGTGGTCAGCAGTGGGGTAGACATGGTGGGCATGGGCACCGCGCTCGCCCTCGACCCCAACCTACCGCGTGACTGGCTTGCGGGCAAAGACCGAGCGCCTGTGCTGCGCCCGATTGAGTGGAAGAACAAGCCTTTGGCTTCCTTGGCGAACTTGGCTGCGGTCCGGTTTCAGATGAACAAGCTCAGCCAAGGCAAGCGCACCGCCCCTGGTGTGTCGCCCCTGCGTGCCCTGATCGGGCAGCAACTGGCCGATGCCTGCCGTGTGCGCCAGTACCGCAAGTGGGCAGCCCTGCGGGCCCAAGCGTGAGCAGTGCCGCGTGCTCACCCATCGGGTAGACCATGTCCAGTGACGTCTGGGGCTATGAACTCAAGCTGCCGGTGAACGTCGAACTGGCTCGGGTGGGCGACGAGGTGGGCTACCACCTATCCTTTCCCCGGATCGCAAAGTCAAGACCTGCACACCGCTCCGGGTCACGGCCACGGTGTGTTCAAACTGTGCAGACAGTCGCCCATCGCACGTGACGACGGTCCAGCCGTCTGCTTGGGTTTGAACCGAAGCTCGCCCCTGGTTGATCATGGGCTCGATGGTGAATACCATGCCTTCGCACAACACCAACCCCGTCTGCGGCTTGCCCCAATGCAGCACTTGCGGCTCCTCGTGCATTTCACGCCCGATGCCGTGCCCGCAATATTCCTTGACGATCGAATAGCCGTTTCTGCGTGCGTGCCGCTCGATGGCGTGCCCCACATCGCCAAGTCGGGCGCCGGGGCGAACTGCCTTGATCCCTTTCCACATCGCTTCGTAAGTCACTTGCACGAGCTGTTTGGCCAGTGGTGACACCTCGCCCACCAGGTAGGTTTTGCTGGAATCGGCGATGTAGCCGTTTTTCTCCAGCGTGACGTCGAAGTTGACGATGTCCCCACTTTGTAAGATATCGGTCGTGGACGGCACCCCGTGGCACACAACCTGGTTGCGTGACGCGTTGAGCGCGTAGGCGTAGCCGTATTGCCCCTTGCTGGCCGGACGTGCCTGTAGGTCGTTGACGATGAAGTCATCGACCAGATCATTGACTTGCATGGTCGACATGCCGATCAGGTCCAGTTGATCCAGGCGATCAAACACGTTCGCCAGCAAGCGACCCGACTCCGCCATTAAGGCGATTTCTTCGGGTCGCTTGGTCACGCCAAAGCCACCTTGAATGCATGCGCCGCGACGCCCGCGTTTTTCAGCTCACGGGTCACGATCTCATTGAAGCTCAGCGTCGGATTCATTTCGCACAACATGCCAACCTTGATCCAAAAGGCCGCTTGCGCGTTGATCGACCTGCACGAGACTGCACTGGCCTTGCGGATCTGATCGTGCAGGTTGTCGTCGATGTTCACGATGCCCATCGTTGCTCCTGATATATGAAATATATACGAATCATATATCCGGGTCGCCTGACAGGGCAAGCGCTTCACGACCTTTCGGTGCTTAGGTTTGCGAATATCAGCCACAACAGGTGAGTTGGTGTGTGCGGGTCGACACAAACGGTCAAGCCCCTCCTGCCGCCAGACATTCCCTCGCTTTGCCGTTTCCCATCCACATCGAATCTCGACCTGTCATAGTTCGCCTTTTCCTCGGCGGTGAGGGGCACTGGGTGCCCTGGTTGTCCATTCAAGAGGTGCCCACATTGACAGCGTCAGACCCCAAGCACTACCTTCCGGTTTTGCAAAAGAGCCTGTGGTTCAGTGGCCTGCCGCCCCTGGCGTCGCAACGGCTGCTGAGCGAATCGACGGTTTTGCATCTGTGTGCGGGGCAACAGTTGTTCTTGAGGGGTGATAGTTTCGATGGCATTTACGGCGTGGTTGACGGGGGGCTGCGCCTCACGGGCATTGCCCCAGATGGGCAAGAGAACCTGTTCAGCGTGATTTCGCCGCCCACCTGGTTTGGCGAAATCGCCTTTTTCGATGGTCTCCCCCGCACGCACGACGCGCAAGCTGTAGGGCCCACGGTGCTGCTGCATGTGTCGCCTGCACGGCTGAACAGTTTGGTCAGCGAAGATCTGCAGTGGGCCTACCGATTGGCGGTGTTGATGGCCCAGAAAACCCGGCTGCTGTTCTTTGCGTTAGAGGCCAGTTCCAGGCTGGACAGGCAAGCCAAACTGGCCCGGGCCATTGTGATGACGATTACGCAGGGCTGGGCTTCGGTGCCCGATCTGGGTAGTAGCAGCATTCCGCTCAACCAAGGTTCGTTGGCCGAGATGTTGGGCATGACCCGGCAAACAGTGGCCTCTGGTTTGAAAGCGCTACAAGACCAGGACATTTTGCGCCTGGGCTACCGCCGGGTGGCGGTCATCGACTGGCCTCGTTTGTGTCAGGCCGCCCAGATTGATGGCGAATACCCACCGAATTCCGTTCACAACGACAACGGAAAAAAGCAGGTTGATTGAGGTCTCGCAACACCTGATCCCCCGTGAATGAGGGGTGTGTGCGGGTCTTGTCCTATCGCTAACCCGGGCATTGTTAATTGCCTAACGATGTCGCTTTCCTCGCGTGGCCACCATCCGCTTCGGCCACGAGTCATGCCTCATTCAACGCATGGCGCATGGGCTTTTCACAACCCCATTTGACCGAGGAAGCAAGCAATGAAAAACGGAAAAAAATTGGCCGCAGCGGGCCGTATTGCCCTGGCCTGTGCCGCATTGTTCGTGGGCGCCGCATCGAGTTCTGCATGGGCTCAAGCCAGCAAGAAGGTCCTGGTGGTGGGTGACTCCGCAGGGGGCACTTTGAGCTTTGTGGACGAAGCCTCGCTGACCAAGTTGGGATACGTGAACGCCATTCCCGACCTGAAGGAACGTCTGGCCGAAATGGACATCATTCGTCGTGCCACGTACGAGGTTGCCAAGTCCACCAAGGGCGGCGACCGCTTTGTGGATGACATCGCCGTGTCGCTCGACGGCAAGACGGTCTACATCTCCCGCTCCAACCTGTCTGATGTCGTCGCCATTGACCTCAGCTCGCCCGATCACCGCATCCTCTGGCGCTTTCCCATTCCCGGCATCAATGCCGACCACATGGGCTTCAGCCCTGATGGCAAGCACATTGCCGTGTCGGCCACCAGCGATGGCCACTTCTTCGTGATCGACACCGCCACCGGCAAGCAAGTCACCAAGGTGCCCACAGGCAGCTTCCCGCACCAGAACGATTACTCGCCCGACGGCAAGTACATCTACAACACCAGCATTGGCGTCATTCCCCTGCCTTATGCCTTGAACGGCATCAAGGGCAAAAAGCAGATGACCGTGGTCGACGCCAAGACCTTTGAAGTCGTCAACAAGTGGACCTTGCCCTTTGGTATTCGCCCCAACGTGGTGACCCGCGATGGCAAGACCACCTACGTGCAGATGTCGTATCTGAACGGCTATGCCAAGGTCGACATGGCCACAGGCAAGGTGCTCAAGCAGGTCGAAATTCCCATGAGCGACTACGCCAAGGAACACTTCAAGACCAAGGACGACTATCCGCTGAACTCGGCCTTCCACGGCATGGCCATCAACGGCGCCGAGACCAAGCTGTGCATGGCCGGCACCATTGACAACTACATCGTCATTGCCTCCGTGCCTGCGATGACAACCGACCGCATCCTGCCTTCTGGCTCCAAGCCCTACTGGGTCAGCACCAGTTCCGATGGCAAGCGCTGCTACGTGTCTAACAGCGAAAGCAACGACCTGTCGGTGGTCGACTTCGAATCGGCCACCGAAGTGGCGCGCGTGCCAGTGGGCAAGTACCCACAGCGCAGCCGCCTGGCCACCGTGCCAGCTGCCGTCATCGACAACTTGAAGAACTGATCGCGATGTGGGTGTACTGCAGGCACGCGCTTCTCGCTGTCGGTGCGACCCTTGCCTTGGCGGGGTCTGGTTGGGCGCTTGAATCCAAGGCGCAGTGGCAGGTGGGTGAATTCGAAGTATTTGCCTTGCCTGACACGCGCTTGCCCCAACCTGACCCCACTCAGCAAAGTGGGGTGGCCTATGCCATTCGCAAAGGCCGCACTGTGGTGTTGATCAATGCGGGGCGGGGCGCCAGGCAAGGGCATGACCTGGGCCTGGTCGCTGAAAACCTGAAGTCTGTCGGCATTGCGCCAGACGAGGTGTCTGCGGTGTTTCTGACCAGCATGCACGCCGACCTGGTGGGCGGGCTGCTGGCACCCAACGCACAACGCCAGTACAAGAATGCACAGCTGTTTGCATCGGCTGCGGCCATGCAATATTGGTTGGCTGACTACAGCTATGTGCAGGCCCCTGATGACCAGAAGGTGGCGTTTGCCACCACCATCACCAGCGTGATGCCCTATGTGCAAGCTGGCAAGTTGCATGCGGTGGAAGAAGGCCTGGCTTTGCTGCCGGGTATGAAAGTGCTGCCGCTGTCGGCTTCCACGCCGGGTTGCGTGGGCTACCTGATCGAGTCGGGAGGCCGCAAGCTAATGATCACGGGCGATCAGCCCGCCCTGGCCTTGGCGCGCTAAGGGGTGTTCATAGAAGAAGATCAGGTAGAAAAGGCGTTTCATGATCAAAGTTCACACCAAACGGTTCGCTCGCTCATGGCTCTATGTGGCGGCGGCGGGGCTAGTGGTCGCGTACCTTGGGTATCACACCTACGAAACACAGCTGGGCGCGCAGGCTCCTGCAGGCCAGCAGGCCGACGCCTTCGGATCGCTTTTCCATCGCGAAGCCAGCACGGGTTCTGCAAACAAGGTCGTGAACGAGGCGGCCTCTGCCTCGGTGCTGGGTGCGCACAGCGCCCATGACGAAGAGCAGGCCAGCACGGCCCACGACACCGGCATGGAAGACTGGAAAAAACCAGAGAACGCCGACCTGCACGCTGAGTTGCAGCGGTGGTACGACCACCGCGAAGAAAGCTCCTTGGCACAACGCCGAGCCGATGCCAGCGCGCTGATGGCGAAGGTAGAAGCTCAGCAAGCAGCCGGAAAAATCGGCCAGACCAGTGCGGCGCTGGCCAAACTCATGCTGCTGCAAGGCGCGCCCAGCGACGACCCACAACATGCCGTGCAACTTCAGCAGGTGATGGCCCAATTGGCGGGGCAACTGTCATTCGGCGAGTGACACGGCCAAGCTGTTGTCGGCGCCATGCCTCCACATTTTGCGTTCCGAAACCATTCACGCCGGCAGCTCAATTCGATGCTCTGCAGGTCTGTCGATGGGCAGTGTCAACGCATGCCCTTGACTGAACGAGATCAAGGCCTATAAGATAGTAATAACTTACTATCTTTGTAATGAGCGCCAAACACCTTCCTGCAGACGAACGCCGCGCCGCCACGGTCGAAGCGGTTGTGCAACTGGCTGCGCAGCACAACCCCAGCGAGATCACCACCACCTGGATTGCGCGGCAAATGGGCGTTACCCAAGGGGCGCTCTTCAAGCACTTCCCTACCAAGGAAGCGATCCTGGAGGCGGTGATGAGTTGGGTGGCCGAGCGCCTGCTGGCGCGCGTGGATCAGGCCGCGCAAAGCTGCACATCGCCGCTGGCGGCGCTCGAGGCCATGTTCCGGGCGCACATTGACTTCGTGGCAGAGCACCCAGGCGTGCCTCGCATGCTGTTTGGCGAGTTGCAGCGCCAGGGCGACACCCTGCCCAAGAAAATGGTGCAGACATTGATTCGGGAGTACCGAGGGCGTTTGCAACAACAGCTGGAACAAGGCAAGTCAACGGGGGAAGTCGACGTCCGCCTGGATGCCGCTGCGGCAGCGGTGCTTTTCATCGGGTCCATTCAAGGCTTGGTCATGCAGTCGCTGATTGCCGGTGACGTGGCGCGTCTGCGCGCCGATGCGCCAGGTGTCTGGGCCATTTATCGTCGTGGCATTGGGGGCGCGCCATGAACTCCCCCCGCATTCAACGCCGCACCCTTGCCGTTGTGGCGGTGCTGCTGCCCTTGTTGCTGGTGTTTGCATACGTCGCCATGCGCTCAGGCCCCTTGGCACCCGTGGCGGTCACGGTGGCCACTGTCGAAAACCGTGCCATCACGCCGGCCTTGTCTGGCATTGGCACCGTGCAGGCCCGTTTCACCCACAAGATCGGCCCCACAGCGGCAGGTCGCTTGCAGCGGCTCGACGTGCAGGTGGGCGATGCGGTGCGCGCCGGCCAAGTGCTGGGCGAAATGGACGCAGTCGACCTGCACGACCGCATTGCGGGGCAGCAGGCTGCCATTCAAGGTGCCCTGGCCGCGATGAAGCAGGCTGAGGCCAAGCGGGCATTTGCGCAAACCCAAGCCCAGCGTTACGAGCAGCTCCTACCTGCCCGCGCGGCCACCGAAGAATACGTCGCGACCAAACAGCAAGATCTGGTGCTAGCCCAAGCCGCACTGGCCGCCGCCCGCGAAGACCTTCGTCGTTTGCAGGCCGAGTTGCAAGCCATGCAGGCCCAGCGCGGCAATCTGCGCCTCATTTCACCGGCTGCCGGCATCGTGGCCGCACGCCAGGCAGACCCTGGCTCCACTGTGGTGGCGGGTCAGCCAGTCGTCGAGGTGTTCGACCCCGCCAGCGTGTGGGTCGATGTGCGTTTCGATCAGATCAGCGCCCAAGGGCTGGCTCCCGACCTGCCCGCGCAGGTGATGCTGCGATCGCGCCGTGGCCAGCCCATCGCTGCACGTGTGCTGCGCATCGAGCCGCGCGCCGATGCTGTCACCGAAGAAACCTTGGCTAAAGTCGTGTTCAACACGCTGCCTGCACCACGGCCCCCCCTGGGTGAGTTGGCAGAAATCACCGTCCAGTTGCCGGCGCTGCCTGCTAACCCGGTGATTGCCAATGCGGCCATTCGCACAGTCGAGGGGCGCCGCGGTGTGTGGAAGCTATCGGGTGACACGCTCGTGTTCACCCCGGTCACACTGGGGCGCTCTGACCTGGATGGCCGCTTACAGATCACCCAGGGCTTGGTCGCGGGCGACCGCGTGGTGCTGTACAGCGAAAAGACGTTGACAGCGCGCAGCCGCATCCACATCGTCGACCGCCTGCATGGAGTGGCGCCATGATCAGCCTGGCCGGGCGCGACATCTTGCACGCCTGGGGCAAGTTTGTTTTCACCGGCATCGGGTTGGGCCTGCTCGTTGGCGTCACCTTGACCATGGCCGGGGTCTACCGTGGCATGGTCGACGATGGCAGGGTGCTGCTTGACAACAGCGGTGCCGATCTGTGGGTGGTCCAGCAAGACACGTTGGGCCCCTATGCAGAATCGTCCAGCATTCCCGACGATCTGTGGCGCAGCATTCGCACCATGCCTGGCGTGGCACAAGTCGCCAACGTCACATACCTGACCATGCAGGTGGGCAAGGGCGATCAAGACGTGCGAGCCATGGTGGTCGGCATCATGGCGGGCGAACCGGGCACGCCGGGTTGGCCGCCGCAACTCGTTGCCGGGCGCCAAATCACACGCAGCCACTACGAAGCCGTGGCCGATGTGGCCTCGGGTGCGCAACTGGGCGACGTGCTGAAGATTCGCCGTAACCACTACACCGTGGTGGGTCTGACCCGGCGCATGGTGTCGGCAAGCGGCGACCCGATGGTGTTCATCCCGTTGAAAGACGCTCAGGAAGCACAGTTCCTCAAAGACAACGACGCCATCCTGATGCAGCGACGCCGGACCGAAGCCAACCCCGCATTCAATCGGCCCAGCGTGCCTGGCCTGCTCGATGCTGTGATCGAATCGCAGACGCGTAACAGCGCGGTCAACGCTGTGCTCGTGCGCATCCAGCCCAGCGCTTCGCCCGAAGAAGTGGCCGAGCCCATTCGTCGCTGGAAGCGCTTCACCGTGCATGCGCGCGCACAAATGGAAGGCATCTTGGTGGGCAAGCTGATTGCCACTTCTGCCAAGCAGATCGCCATGTTCCTGGTGATCCTGTCGATGGTGAGTGCGGCCATCGTCGCTTTCATCATCTACACCCTCACGATGGACAAGATCCGTGAAATCGCCGTTCTCAAACTCATTGGCACGCGTAACCGCACCATCGCGGCCATGATCCTGCAGCAGGCTTTGGTGTTGGGCGTGATCGGCTTTGTGGTCGGCAAGATCGCAGCCACCTTTGCCGCGCCGATGTTCCCTAAATACGTGCTGCTGATCCCGGGCGATTCGATCATCGGCTTTTTCGTGGTGTTGGGCATTTGTGTGGTGTCAAGCCTGGTGTCCATTCGCATGGCCCTGCGTGTGGACCCCGCCGAAGCGATCGGGGGTTGAGCATGGCGGGCAAAGGCATCCGCATCGAAGGGCTGAGCAAGCGCTATGGCGAAGGCGACACCGCCGTGCTGGCACTGAAAGAAGTCAACATGCATGTAGAGCCTGGCGAGGTGGTGGGCTTGATTGGCCCATCAGGCTCGGGCAAGAGCACCTTGCTCAAATGTCTGGGGGCGGTGATTGACCCGTCCGCTGGCCGAATGCACTTGGGCAGTGATCTCATCTTTGATAATGGTTGGAAGGTGCCTGATCTGCGCGCCTTGCGCCGCGACAAGATCGGTTTTGTATTCCAGGCGCCTTACCTCATACCCTTTCTGGATGTGACCGACAACGTGGCCCTGTTGCCCATGCTGGCCGGCATGCCCAATGGCCAGGCGAGGCAGCGGGCACTCGAGTTGCTCACCGCTTTGGATGTGCACCATCGAGCCAAAGCCATGCCGTCTCAGCTGTCTGGTGGCGAACAGCAGCGTGTGGCCATTGCGCGGGGGCTGGTCAATCGGCCCCCGGTGATCCTGGCCGACGAGCCGACCGCTCCCTTGGATTCCGTGCGAGCCATGTCGGTGGTTCGCATTTTGAACGACATGGCGCAGCGTTTTGAAACCGCCGTGATTGTGGTCACCCACGACGAAAAAATCATCCCCACCTTCAAGCGCGTCTATCACATCCGTGATGGCGTGACCCATGAGGAGGCGGGCCAAGGGCGCGGGTTGACTTGAGCGCTGTGCCCAGACGCTCTGGCCTTCGCCTGGTTCAAACGAAGGGCTAGGCAAGCCCCTTTAGTAGCCGTTCCAGTCGCTCAATGCGATAGCGGTGGGGCGTGGTGATCGCATAGAAGTTTTCTTTCAGATCGGCTGACTCGCCCACCTTCACCAGCAGTTTGGACTTGAGCTCGTCCTGTACCACCACCTCTGGCACCACGGTGAGCCAGCCGCTGTCGCGAGCGATCAGTCGCAGCATGGCCATGTCGTCGACTTCGGCTCGAATTCTGGGTTTCACCCCTGCTGAAAGGCACAACGCGTCGAACTGCGCACGCAGGGCGTGACGGGGGCCCGGTAGAGCCAGGTCTCGCCCGTCGAGCCCGTGCGGAATGGCCAAGGTCTGTTTGCACCACAACGACGCCGGTCCCACCAGGGAAATGGCCTGACTGCCCAGAAAGCGGCAGTGCAGTGGCTGCTGGGGGTCGCTCGGTACAGGCTCGTTGGCCAGCACCACATCAAGCTGGTGTTGCAGCAAACCGTCAAGCAGGTCGTGCAAGAGGCCAGATTCCAGTGTCAGCGTGACCGCCGGGTCAGACAAGAGGGGGCGTATCCAGTTTTCCTGGTAATTGCGCGACAACGTGGCCACACTGCCCACGCGCAGGCGCGTCATGCCCTCGCTGCTGCCTTGAAGCCGGCCCAGCATTTCTTGCCCCAGTCCGAAGATGTTTTCTGCGTAAGAAAGCACCAATTGCCCAGTTTCGGTCAGCAGCAGCCGACGCTTTTCGCGCTCGAACAAGGTCTCGCCCAAGCGGTCTTCCAGCTGCTTGATCTGGGCTGACAGCGCCGATTGGGACACGTGCAGGGTTTGTGCGGCCCGGGTCAGGTGGCCCATCTTGGCCACCCGCCAGAAGTAGAACAAGTGGTGGAAGTTGAGCTGTTCCAGATTCATTTGTTCTCTTTAGTGGATCAATTGGTTCTTATCAATGTAATTTACAGAATAAAACCTTGTCGGCACCATGGCGGCATGGTTCTAAAGGGATAGACGTGATGGATCAATGGTCAGGTTTGACAGCCCTTATGGCGATCGGTTTGGCGCTGCTTGCGCCAGTTCTGGCTGTAGGGATCGCCGCGTGGGCGTGCTGGGGGCGACCCGCGCATGCCGCGGCCGTGTGGCGTGCTGCGCAAGGTGCTCTTGGGGTGGGGCTGGGCGCGTTGGTCGCGGTGGGTGCGCTGCTCGTGATCAGTCCTGACCAGCCCATGGTGGCAGGCTGGGTGGTCATCACGCCCTTGAGCGCCATCCTGGCTGTGCTGGTGCAGGGGCTGGCAGTCGTCATTGCCGCATTTTCCGGGCGCTACCTGCAAGGCGATGCGCAGGGTCTGGCAGGCCAGCGACGCTATGCCGCCGCTCTGGTGGGGGTGCTGGCTTCGGTACAGGTGCTGCTGTTGGCCGACCACTGGGTGTTGTTGATTGCCGCTTGGGCGGCGGTGGGCGCTTGCTTGCAGCCCTTGCTTTGCTTCTACGGAGATCGGCCTTTTGCCCTATTGGCAGCCCATAAAAAGCGCTTGGCCGACCGTGTGGCCGATGGCTTGCTGGTCGGCTCAGCTGCCCTGGCCTGGTACGAAGTCGGCAGTGGTTCTCTGACTCAGCTGGCGCAGCACGTGATCCAGCACACTGGCCCGTCCAACGTCTCGATGGGGCTGCAGGCCAGCGCTGTGCTGTTGGTGTTGGCTGTGGTGATGCGCACGGCTTTGCTGCCAGTGCATGGCTGGATCATTCAAGTGATGGAAGCCCCCACACCCGTTTCGGCACTGTTGCATGCGGGCGTGGTGAATCTGGGCGGCTGGGTGCTGATTCGCCAGTCGGCGTTGATTGAGGCCTCGCCCGTGGCGCGTGGCTTGTTGGTGGGCGTGGGCGTGATCACGGCGTTGCTGGCCGGCATGGTGATGATGACGCGCATCAGTATCAAGGTGCGGCTGGCGTGGTCCACCGTGGCGCAGATGGGCTTCATGGTCATGGAATGCGGGCTGGGCCTGTACACCTTGGCCGCCCTGCACCTGATGGGTCACTCTCTGTACAAAGCCCATGCCTTCTTGGCTGCCTCGGGCGCTGTGCAGCAAACCCGCTTGCAACAAATGCGGGGCCAAGTCGTGCCGGCTGCCTGGAGCTTGTGCGCGGCGCCGGTGCTGACCTGGGTGTTGGTCGCGGGCCTGCAAGCGGCATTGCCCATCCCCAGCTGGCCGGTGTGGTGGACGGTGGTGTTGTCTTTGGCCTGGGCTCCGTTGATGTGGGCGCCGACTTCTACCCCAGACGCCACAGGCCATTCGGTGGTGATGCTTGCCGGCGCTTGTTTGGTAGCTGGGTTGACACTGCTGGCTACCTTGGGCCACGTTCTGCCGCTGGGGTTGGTTGAAGCCCCTCACGGTTCAGCCGGTTGGTGGGTGGTGCTGGCCATGGGTGCGATGTACGTGGCCTTGGTTGTGCTGCAGCGTTGGCCCGAAAAGCTGTCCGCCTGGCGACGTTGGAGCTACGCGGGCTTCTACGTAGATGAGGTGTACACCCGTATCACCCTGAGCCTCTGGCCAGCGCGCTGGACCCCGCGCAAAACCGCCGTCCAAGACGAATGGGCGCCTTCAAGTTCGCTGATGGCGGCGAAAGACTGAGGAGCAGACGATGAATGACCTCGTGATGGAAATGAAAAGCACGATCGCTGAAGTGGCCCAAGCGTGTGCTCAGGCCTGCAAGATGATTGCTCCGACCTGGCCTCTGGACCGCTCCATTGCAGTCAACCCGCATTGGCAGCGCGTCGGTCGTCCCGTGCGTGAAGTGGCCGCCCGTATGGCTGTGTTGGCAGGCGTTCAGGTGTTGCCTACGCGAGCCTACCTGCTTGACGCATGGCAGAGCGGTCGGATCAGTCAAGCTGATCTGATGTGGGCCTTGGCTCACAAGCAGCCTCACACAGCGGCGTTGACGCCACAGCAGTGCATCGACGCCTTGAGCCGCCCTTTGAATTTGCCGCGCTTGCCCTTGTTGATCGATGTGCTCGACGACGATCCTGCGCGCCATAAGCGCCTGTCGTGGCGTCAGGCAGTGACGCATCAGGTCAGCCAGACTTGCGCGGCTTACTTTGACGAGCACCAAGCCGATTGGCAACCTCAGCGCGATGGAGGTCTGTATGCCTTCTGGAGAGACACGCTTTTGCATGACCACGGCATTGGTCTCTTGATGGGGCTGCCGCATTTGAAGCAAGGGCTCAGTGCGCTGCCTGCTACCCGTGAAGACGCAGAGCGCTGGGCCATGCAACGCCTCAAGCTGCCCAAGGAGGTGTGGGCCGACTACCTCGAGGCGGTGCTTTTGTCGATTAACGGATGGGCCTCGTGGTGCGCCTACATCGGATGGCAAGCCCAGCTCAGCGGTGCGATGCCAGAGGTCGCCCAGGCCCCTTTGCGTGATCTGTTGGCCATTCGACTGGCCTGGGGTGCTCTGCTGCTGGAGTGCAAGGACGACGAGGCTGCGCACCACGCGTTTGCTGTAGTCCAGAATGAGTGGGGTCAGGCCCGTGAATGGCTGGCTCAGGCCCAAGTCCGTTTGCTGGTTGATGATGTGTGGCAGGTGGCGCTTGAGGCGGGCTACCAACGTCAACTAGCCCAGCAATTGCGGGGGCGGAACGAACCATCTCAAGCCGAGCCGGCGTCTGTTCCCATTCAGGTGCAAGCGGCGTTTTGCATCGATGTCCGCAGCGAGCCTTTTCGCCGCGCGCTGGAAGCCGCCTGGCCTGCGGTACAAACCGTGGGCTTTGCCGGCTTCTTCGGTTTGCCCGTTGCTTACACGCCGTTGGGCACCGCTGCGCGCCGCCCGCAATTACCGGGCCTGCTCGCGCCAGCTTTGGAGGTCTATGACACGGGCCCCAATGCAGATGCCTTGGCTCAAGCTCGCCGGAATCGGTTTGCCTGGAGTGAGGCCTGGCAAACAGCCAGTCGTTGGCCTGCTGCGGCCTTTTCCTTTGTGGAATCAGCTGGGGTGGCTTACTTGGGAAAAGTAGGGCGGTGGCTTGTGCCCGACACCGGAGAACGCCCGCGCTATGACCTCGCTGGGCTGCCGAAGCGCTATCGCTCGGTCTGCTGCCCGAGTCTCACGGGCCTGAACATCGAGGCCAAGGTGACCCTGGCTGCGCGTGTGTTGCACGCGATGGGCCTGGACCATGATCTGGCTCCACTCGTTCTGCTGGTCGGGCATGGTAGCCACAGCACCAACAATGCGCATGCCGCTTCTTTAGACTGTGGTGCTTGTGGAGGCCAGACCGGCGAGGTCAACGCCCGTGTCCTGGCCGGGTTGCTCAATGAGCCTGAGGTCCGTGCGGGTCTGATGGCTCATGGGTTGTCTGTGCCGAAAGGGACGGTGTTCGTCGCGGCGCTGCACATCACCACGACTGACGATATCGAGTTGTTCGACGCGGAAGCGTTGCCCGAGTCAGTCCAACCCACATGGGCTTTGCTAAAAACCGCTTTGCGCCAAGCAGGCGATCAAGTACGGCGCGAGCGGGTCCCTGGTCTCGGGTTGGATGCTCACAACGATTCACAGGCTTTGCTCAAAGCCTACCGCAAACGGGCCAATGATGGCGCTCAGACGCGTCCTGAATGGGGTTTGGCGGGCAACGCAGCGTTCATCATTGCCCCACGTGCGCTAACAAGGGGGCTGAACCTCGGCGGCCGCACGTTCTTGCACGACTACGATGCCAAACATGACACAGATGGTAGTGTGCTGGAGTTGTTGATGACGGCTCCCATGTTGGTCACCAACTGGATCAACTGGCAGTACCACGCATCGACTTGCGAGCCCACCCTTTTCGGCAGTGGTAACAAGGTCCTGCACAACGTCGTGGGCGGGAACCTGGGCGTGTTTGAAGGCAACGGGGGGGATCTCCGAATTGGCCTGTCACAGCAATCGGTGCACGACGGTACGCAGTGGATGCATGAGCCTCTGCGCCTGACCGTTGTGATTGACGCGCCGCAAGCCGCCATCGATGTCATCGTGGCCAAGCACGCTGTGGTGCGGCAGTTACTTGATAACGAATGGCTGCATCTGTGGCGTTTTGATGGGGCGGAATTGCTGCGCTATGCGCAAGGCAAGTGGAAAAGCTTGGGAGATTTGACATGAAGCATTGGGTCGACCAACGCGTGGCTTTGCTTACCCAGCACGGCAAGGAGCGGGTGATCGCGCCTGTGTTGGAGCCCGGCTTAGGTTGCGTGGTACACCATGTGGACCATTTCGACACAGACCAGTTGGGCACCTTCACCCGCGACATACCCCGACCCGGATCACAACTGGAAGCAGCCCGTGAAAAAGCTCGCATGGGCATGACCCTGTCGGGCTTGCCCGTCGGGTTGGCCAGCGAGGGTAGCTTCGGCCCGGATCCGTTCACCGGCATGTTCCCTTGGAATGTGGAAATGCTGGTGTGGCTCGACGACCATTTGGGCATTGAGGTGGTGGGCATGGCACAGGGGCCTGCGCAAAGCGGGCATCTGCAAACATCCGATTGGGACGCGTTAGAGCGGTTCGCCAACGAGGAAGGTTTTCCCAGCCATCAGTTGGTGATTCGCCCCGTAGGCCAGGATGATCCCCGTTTGATCAAAGGCATTGGCGACTGGACCTCCTTGCGCGCGGGCTTCGAGCATTGCGTGAATCTGGCCAGCAATCGCGAGGTCTTCGTCGAGTTGGATCTGCGCGCTTTTGCCAATCCGACACGCATGGCTCGGATAGGTGAAGCGGCGAAAGACTTGTTGCAACGCCTACAGTCAAATTGCCCCGCCTGTCACGCGCCTGGCTATTGGATAACCAGGCGCATAGGCGGTCTGCCATGTGGCCGGTGCAAACGACCCACCGCAACCTATTTGAGCCAGGAGTGGGCCTGCGTGAGCTGCGCTCATCGTCACACCGAACGCCGCACGGATCGCCTATTTGCTGAGCCGCAGCACTGCGAATACTGCAATCCTTGATCGGGGTAGCTTGATCTGCCCTGTCACAGGTAAAAAAACTGGGTTGACAAGTGCTGACGCGAAATCGAGCTTAAAGGCTAATCAACCCGCAGCACCTCGAACTCCTGTCGAACCAGTGCGACCTGTATCGACACCTCATCGCCCTCGCATTTGCCCAGCATGGCCCTGCCCAAAGGGGATTCGCTGCTGATGACCTGAACAAGCTGGGCGCCGCTGACCAACTTCATGCTGCCGCCATCCGGGCCGAGAAAGACATGTTGCTGCCTGCCTTCGGAGTCGATCAGGCAGACCAGCGCGCCCAGCTCTATGCCTTTGCTGGCGTCGTAGGCGCGCGGGCGAAACTGGCGCCAATGGGCCATGGCCTGGCGGATGGCTTCAGCCCGGCGAGCCTGGCCGGTGGCCAGGTAGGCGGCTTCGAGGCCCAAGGTGTCGTACTTGTTTTCAGCGATGTTTTCTTCGTGCGTTGCCGTTTCGTGGGCCACCCGCGCGGCATGTTCGGTTTGGAGCAGGTCTTCGGCGAGCCGTTCCAGCACCAACTGCTGGAGCAGGTATTTATCCATGATGAAAGGTTGCCAACTCGACAGCGAGTGGGGCTATCAAAACACACACGTATTTTTGCAAATCAGAGCGCTCACTGTCCTGTACACAGCAGGAAGACAGTGAGAAGCATTAGCAAATGCTAATCAATGAACTTGCATACTTAGAACCAACGAAGTCGTATGAGGATCTGTGGCTACGTAATGCGTAGGCGTGTAAGTTATTGATGTATATAAATAAAAACAGGTTTTTAGCTTGTTGGGCGTTTTATAAATGCTATAAAAGTAGCCTGTAAAAGCAAATCAAAAAGCAAATCACAAAAGACGCGCTTTCTGGGCTAGATCGGGATGTCAGGATGGCAAGCACGAAGATAGAAGAACTCTCGCTCCGCATCGAAGTCTTGCTTCGTGGCCAAGCCGGTTTGACTGCGCGGGAAATGCGTGAGCGCCTTGATGTGCCACCGGCCACGCTGACGCGGGCACTGCGAGAGATGCCTGATCTCTTGCGTTTGGGCGCTGGTCCAAGAATGCAGTACGCATTGCGCGATGAGGCAAGGCGCCACATCGAGGCGCCAATCTACAGGGTCAGTCCCGAGGGGCGTGTTGCCCAGTTGGGGCAGTTGGTGCCCGTGCGGCCCGATGGTTTTGTTCTGATCAGAGAGGGAGAACCAACTCATCCCAGTTTCCACGAAGGGTTGCCCTGGTGGATGAATGACATGCGCCCGCAAGGCTTCATTGGAAGGATGTTTGGCCGCATGTACGCTCAAAACTTAGGTTTGGGCACAGACATCAAGGAGTGGACTGATACCCAAGTGCTTCAGGCATTACTGGTTCACGGCGGGGACAACACCGGAAATTTGCTGGTTGGCCACAAGGCGACCCAAGCATTCCTATCGATGCCGCAAAGACTTCCGCTTCAGGAGGTGGATAAGCCAACACGCTACGTCGAGATGGCTGCCGATGCACTGAATGGCGAAGCCTATGGTTCATCGGCTGGTGGCGAGCAGCCGAAGTTCTCCGCCTACGTTGAGTTTGCTGGTGAACCTGCTCATGTTCTGGTTAAGTTCTCAGAAGCCGCAGACAACGACATTACACGGCGGTGGCGGGATCTGCTGTGCGCCGAACACCTTGCACTGGAAACCCTGAGGGCCAACGGTGTGGAGGCGGCCCAAAGCCAGGTGTATGACTTTGATGGCCAGCGCTTTTTAGAAGTGAAGCGCTTTGACCGGGTGGGCGAGCGTGGGCGCAGGGCGATGTTTTCGCTCGAAAGCCTGACGGCAGAGTTCTCTGGCAAGACAGACTGGATTCAGGCAGCCCAGGCCTTGAGGGAGCAAAAGGTCATCAAGCCCAAGGCCAGCGATGGCACAGCACTTCTTTGGGCATTTGGGCACTTGATCGGCAACACCGACATGCATCAGGGCAACGTATCCTTCATTTCCGACACAAGTCGCCCTTATGACCTGGCTCCGGCCTATGACGTGTCACCCATGTGCTTTGCGCCCAGAACAGGTGGTGGCATGAGCCAAAGCGCACCCGTGTTGAATTTCAGGGCCGATGTGAGGCTGATCGTGTGGAAGCAGGCGCTTGCCATGGCAAGGCAGTACATGGCGCGCCTGCAGGCTGATGAGAGATTGTCAGAGGCCTTCCAGCCATGCATCAAGGCGCTAGGGCAGCACGTTCATCAAGCAGGCCAGTTGATCGACAACATTGGCTAGGCGCTGCCTTTCTTCCCCGTGGGTGTCGTAGCGGCTCATGGTGCTGTAGCCGGCGTGATCCATCAGATCGCGGGTGGCCACGCCATGATCAATTGGACGGATATTCAAACTGTTTTCTCCGCTCGATCAGGAAATCCATGAGTGCCCGGATCTTGGCGGGCCGTTGTGCCCGCGACGGGACATAAAGATAAAAGCCCGGAAACGGTCGACACCATGGCGCGAGCACCCGCACCAGACGGCCTTCTGCCAGGTGCTGACGCACGCAGATGTCCAGGTACTTGATCACCCCCACGCCTTGCAGCGCCGCATTGAGCATGTTCTCGTCGTCGTTGAACACGGCGCTGCCTTTGGGCTCGATCACCACGGTGCGCTCGTCGGCATCGGGCGAAGTGAACGACCAGCGGTCGATCGTGCCGCTTGAAGTGAACCGAAAGGCCAGGCAGTTGTGCCGCATCAGGTCAGCCGGGGTTTCAGGCAGCCCGTGCTTCGCAAAATAAGCAGGCGAGCCCACCACGGCCATTTCAATCGGCGGCGTGACCGGCACTGCCACCATGTGCTCGTCCAGGCTTTCTCCCAGGCGCAGACCCGCGTCCATGCCGTCGGCCACGATGTTCGATAAGCCATCGTTCATCACCAACTCCAGTCGCACCTTCGGGTAGCGCGACAGGAACTCGCCCAAATGCGGCTCGATCAGCAGCCGAGCGGCGATGCGCGACGAGTTCAGGCGGATCAGCCCTGAGGGCTCGTCGCTCCGCTCACTCAACTCGCTGACCGCGCGCTCGATGGCCGACAGCGCGGGCTGCAGCACGTCCAGCAGTCGCTGGCCTTCGTCTGTCAAGGACATGTCCCGGGTCGTGCGGTTGAGCAAGCGCACGTCCAGGCGTTCCTCCAGTCCCTTGAGGTGCTGTGACAGCGCCGCGCGCGTGACCTCCATCTCGTCCCCGGCTTTGGTGAAGCTGCGGTGACGGGCGATGTGTGCAAACCAGGTCAGCGAGGCAAGCAATGAAGGTTCGATGGGCATTTGTTTAGTTTAGCTAATCAGTCATGTCACTGAAAGGCTATTTATCAATGCCAATCAAATTCCTACGATTCACCCATACCACCCACCGGAGCGAACCTCATGCCTACCAACGTCACATTCAAGAACCTCAACGGCCACGGCATCACCATGGCTGCCACCCTGTACTTTCCTGCCGACTTCGACGCTGCCCGCAAATACGCCGCAGTGGTCGTGTCGCATCCAGGTGGCGGCGTCAAAGAGCAGACCGCCGGCCTGTACGTCAGCAAACTGGCTGAGAACGGCCTGGTGGTCATCGCCTTCGACCGTTCTTACCAAGGCGCCAGCACCGGCGAGCCCCGCCAGCTTGAAAACCCCCACGTCAGCACCGAAGACGTCAGCGCCGTCATCGACTACCTGACCACGCTGCCTTATGTGGACGCCAACAGAATAGGCGCCATGGGCATCTGCGCCGGTGCCGGCTACAGCGCCAACGCCGCCATCAACGACCGCCGCATCAAAGCGCTGGGCATGGTCAGCGCCGTGAACATCGGCCAGATGTTCCGCAATGGCTGGGACAACAACGTCAAGGACGCCGACGCCGTGGGCTACCTGGACTTTGGCTCCAGCGCCCGCACCGCCGATGCCGGCGAGCGCGGCTTCGCCACCATCCCGCTGGCCCCGCTCAAGAAGGAAGACGCGCCCAACGCCGAGCTGGCCGAGGCCTGGGAGTACTACCACACGCCCCGTGCCGAGCACCCCCGCGCTCCAGGCTTTGCACTGGCTCGCAACCTGAATCAGATCATCACGTACGACGCCTACCACCTGGCCGAAGCCTTCCTGACGCAACCCATCCTGGCTGTGGCCGGCAGCGTGGCGGGCAGCAAGTGGATGAGCGAAGCCCTGTTGGCCCGCGCAGCCAGCACCGACAAGACCCTGCACGTGGTCGAGGGCGCCAACCACATGTCGCTGTACGACGTGCCGCAGTACGTGAACGAAGCCGTGTCGCAGCTCGCACCGTTCTTCCGCGCCAAGTTGGCTGGCTGAGCCGCCGCTCATCCCATCAGGAGATTCAACATGGAAACCGTCAGCATTCGCAACCCAGGCATGACCTGGGATATCGCCGCCAACATCCACTTCCCTCCGGGCTTCGATGCGGCCCGCCACTACCCGGCCATCGTGTCCAACCACCCGATTGGCAGCAGCAAGGAGCAAACGGCAGGCAACGTCTATGGCGCGGCCCTGGCAGAAGCGGGCTTCGTCGTCATCGTGCCCGACGCCAGCTTCCAAGGCGGCAGCGGCGGCTCGCCCCGCTGGCTGGAGGATGCCGAACAGCGCGTTCGCGACTACCGCGATGTGATCGACTACCTGCAGCGCTTGCCCTATGTCGACCCGGATCGGATCGGCATCCTCGGCATCTGCGGGGGCGGCGGCTATTCGATCAAGACGGCCATCATCGACAAGCGGATCAAGGCCCTGGTCACCGTCACCGGCGTCAACTTCGGTCGACTGTTCCGCGAAGGGTTCAGCGGCTTCAATCCGGTGGGCACGTTGGAAGCCATGGCTGCACAACGCACGGCCGAGAACGCCGGCGGCGAGCCGCGCGTCGACATCTTCCTGCCCGAGAGCGTGGCAGCTGGCCAGGCTGCCGGCATCAACGACATTGACGTGCTGGAAGCCACCGACTACTACCGCAACCGCCAACCGAATGCGAACGCGGGCACCCGGATGTTGTTCTCGCACGCGGTCACCAACATCGCCTGGGACGCCTTCGCCTTCGCCGAGACGCTGTTGACGCAGCCAATGATGGTGGTGATCGGTGACAAGCCGGGTGGCTTCGGCGCCTATCGCGATGGCATGGAGATCCATGGCCGCGCCGCTTCGAAGGACAAGCACCTCGTCGTGGCCGAAGGCTGGTCTCACTATGACCTGTACGACAAGCCCGAGCCGGTGGGCTTTGCCTTGTCCAAAGTGGTGCCTTTCTTCAAGGAAAAAATGTGAAGAACGTTCTCCTCCTCGGGGCCAGTGGGCAAATCGCGCAGTGGGTGGTCAAGGCGCTGGCCGACCAATCGGACATCAGCCAGACCTTGCTGTTACGTGACCCAAAAAAGCTCACCGGGCAAGAGCCTGCGAACGCAAAGGTTGTCATCGGCAACGTATTGGACAAGAAGCTGCTGCGGCAAGCCATGTCGGGCCAGGACATCGTCTACGCCAACCTCACGGGTGAAGACCTGGATAAGCAGGCCCAGGCCGTGATCGCAGCGATGCAGGCAGAGGGTGTGCAGCGGCTGGTCTTCGTCTTGGCGCTGGGCCTCTACGACGAGGTGCCAGGCCAGTTCGGTGAGTGGAACAACGCCACCATCGGCGAAGACCTCAAGCCCTTCCGCCGCGCGGCCGATGCGATCGAGGCTTCGGGGCTGGACTACACCATCCTGCGCCCGGCTTGGCTGACAGACGAGGATGAGGTGGACCACGAACTCACCGACAAAGGCCAGCCATTCAAAGGCACGGTGGTGTCGCGCAAGAGCGTGGCGGACGTCATCCAGCAAATCATCGCCCAGCCCGAACAGCACATCGGCGGCAACTTGGGCGTGAACAAGCCCGGCACCGACGCTGACAAGCCCTACTTCATGTGAACGGAGACATCACAACATGGACCTGTTGAAGCACCTTTCAATCACCCAGTGGCTGCTGATGCTGCCGGCCGTGGCGGTGCTTGCGGGCCTTGCCTTCTTCGTCGGTGTGACCTTGATCGAAAAGCGGCAGGCGCAGGCGGTGGCGGGCATGGCGCCCCATGCCTCGCCCGCTCACAGCCGAGTCGCGGTCGTCTACTTCTCGCGCTCAGGCAACACCGGTCTGGCTGCGCGCCACGTTGCCAAACGGCTGGGCGCGGCGATCTATCAGCTGGACGTCCCCGAATACGAACTGGGCCTGGGCGGGCTGGCCCGTTCGGCATTCGCCGCCAATGCATACCGAATCGATCCGGCGGCCCTGCCAGACATCACACCACGCCAGTTGAACCTCAAACCCTTCGACACCGTCTGGCTGGGTTCGCCAATCTGGTTCTACAGCCCCGCGCCACCGATCTGGGCCTTCGTCGAACACAACCGCTTTGACGGCCAACACGTTGTGCTGTTCAACACCTTCAACAGCAACTTGGGCGCAGACCAGATCCTGGCGTTCAAGGCCAAGGTGATGGCGCGTGGTGCGCGTTCGTTCGAACACCGTCAGGTGCTGCGCGGTCGCATGACGCGGCAGCTGACGCCTGAAGAAATGCTCGGTGTCATCGACTCTGAATGGTTTGGCCTGACGTCAGCCAGCCTATGCTTGCGCCATGCCGCTCCACGCCACTATGCCTAACCCATCTGGCCCGTTGAATTGACTCGCCCGCCGCAGTCACCGGTACATCACACGATCACGGCCCGCTTCCTTGGCCTCATACAAAGCCTGGTCGCTCAGATCAATCATTCGTTCCACGGCGTTCTGGTCTTCATCAGGAATGCCAACGTGTACCCCAATACTGATGGTCACGGTGATGCATTCCCCGTTATCAGAAAGCCCGATCGGATGGGTGGCGATGGCTTGGCGAACGTCTTCGGCCAGGTGCATTGCCCCGGCTCGGTCGGTGGCGGGCAGGATGGCCAGGAACTCCTCGCCGCCAAAGCGCGCCAGGATGTCTGACTGCCGCATGCGCGCGCGCACACGCCGAGCCACCTCTTGCAGCACCGTGTCGCCAGCCAGGTGGCCATGGGCATCGTTCACGTGCTTGAAGTGATCGATGTCGAGCATCAGGCAGGCCAAGGGAGCTTGGTGGCGTCGCGCTTGTGCCGCGCACAGGGGTAGCAGGTCTTGCAGGGCGCTGCGGTTGTACAAGCCGGTCAGCGCGTCGTGGGTGGCCAGGGAGCGTTGCTGGTCAATGGAGCGCTCCATCTGCATCAGCACAAAGCCCATGCTGTTGATCAGCACCACCGCCATCGCCACGAAGTAGGTGCTGGCCTGCACATGGGTGGGCACGTTGTAGCGTGCGTCCCAGTCTGACGCCAGAGCCATGAACACGGTGCGACACACCAGGGTCACGCACAAGATGCTGGCCCCACCGATCAACACCCAGCGCCCCGTCAGGCGCCGCTCGGTCAAGCCGGGTGCCCAGGCTTCGTGCAGCAACATGAAACCCATGGTGGCCTGGGTGGCGGCCACCAGAATGTTGCGCCAATGGTCATCACGCAGAAACACGATCACCGCAGCCATGTTCAGCACCAGCGGCAGCCACACGACCCAATTCGGAAAACGCCAGATTCGCTCATGCTGAAACGCTCTGACGGCCAAGGTGTGCACCACCAGCGTCAAGCCGGTCAGCAGATTGGTGACCAGAATGGAACCACTGGTCCACCCCAGGGCGCGCAGGCCAAAGGCGGGGTATGAGAGGGTGATCAGCACCAGGCCCAATCCCCACAGGGCCAGACCGTGGTGCACCCGAACACGCCAGGCCACGAACAAGACAGGGATTGCGAGCGAAAGGGTGGCCGTGGCACTGGCCGCCAGCAAGGTCGCAAGGTCAAGCATCATGTCCGAGGGGGGCAGGGAAGCGGTGAGATCAGATGCACGATTGTCGCCGACCTCAGTAAGCGTCCCCAAGTAAAAAGCCCCAAGCGGCATGCACTCGGGGCTTTGGGGGTGCCCAAGCTGGGTTGGGTCTTTCGAATTTGAACGCAGCGCGTTCAGAACGGTTATATGCACCTAAAATTGTTGATTGAGGCGAGGTTCCCTCTTGTGTAGGTGTTCTTTTGCTGCTACGACTCAGTTTTTGTTGATAAAACGGAAGATTGATAGATTTAAGCTGGAAAGGAGCAAAGTGTGGGTAAGGCCTTTGCATCGTCATGAGCTTCTCTCTCGTACTTCTTGTGAGTTGACTCAGATGATAGACGGTTCACTTATGGTTTGACAACGCTCAGCCTGATCTATGCCGAAGCCGCTGGGCCCATACGTTGTTGAGTTAAATCAGAATTCGTTGGCGCAACAAATTCACTCAGCATTGCCAGTAGCAGCTTGGCTGGCGAGTTAGGGTCCGCTCCCTTGAAGTCGTCGTAGTACATTGAGGCGAACAGCTCGAAACGGGTTGACTGCAGCCCCGGTCCTGAAGTCGATTTCTCGCGATAACAGTTACCCCTGGTTGCGTATTACCCCAAAGTGGGTGCCCTCCCCGGCAGGGCCAGCCGTCAAAATTGGCTCATTCGCAAAGTCTAAAAAAGTCACCAGGGATACTCGGCATGAGTTTGGCCAACATGGCGCTTTCCAGCGCCTCTTCGGCGTTGTCGTCCGTCAAAGACATGGCACTGAACAAACTCAACAGCGCATTGCATGAGCTGTTGGGTGACCTGATTGGTCAGTGGCAAACCGACAAGCGGCTCTACACCCTCGAATCAGCCAGCAGTACGCGGCCCTTGCCTGCCGACCTGATGGTCGAGAGCTTTGTGCTGACCGACGGCGTATCGCAGCCCTTCTCCTTGCACATTCAAGCCTTGGTGCTGAATGCCAAGGTCGAGCTCAAACAGCTCTACGCCCGCCCCATCACCTTGGTCACCACTTTGGCCGATGGCAGCACCTGCCGCCGCAGTGGGTATGTGACCGAGGCTCAATCGCTGGACAGCGATGGCGGCCTGGCACGCAAGTCCTTGTTGGTTCAGCCCTGGATGGCCTTGCTGGGTCACACACTCAACAGCAGGGTCTGGCAAGAACGTAGCGCGATTGACATCGTCGAAGATGTGTTCGCTGACCACGCCGGCATCGCCGCATGGCGTTGGGATGAAGATGTCGCGCAGCATGTCGCCAATGGCTTGAATGGCCCCACGGGTGGCGTGCGCAAGTATTGCGTGCAATACCGAGAATCGGACCTGGAATTTGTCCAACGTATTCTGGCCGAAGAAGGCCTGAGCTGGCGCGTGGAAGAAGACACGGCCGCCCCCGGTGGCCATACCATGGTCATCTTTGCCAACAGCTTGAACCAGGCGCAAGACCCCACCAGCAGCACGACGCTGGGCGGCAAGGGCATTCGCTTTCACCGCAGCAGCAGCCAGGAAGAACAAGACAGCATCCAGGCCTTGGGCGCTTGGCGCCAACTCGGTCAAGCCGGTGGCTCCATGGGCACTACCGTGCTGGGCTGGGACTACGAATCCAACCGCGCCATCGTGGCCGATGTGCCCACGAACCACCAATGGGGCGGCAAAGAAGCCAGCACCTTGCAAAGCTGGTTGACCAGCTACGACCCAGTGGCCGATGGTCTCTACAGCCACCCAGCCCAAGCCCAATTTGCAGCCACCACCATGCAGCAGGCTCGCGAAGCCCGCTTGAAGCTGTGGATGGGCGAAGGCACCGTGCGCACGCTGCGCTCGGGCACCTGGTTTGGCTTGAGCCAGTCCACACTCGACAGCATCATTGCAGAAGACGAGCAAAAAGAGTTCTTCGTCACCGCCGTGCGCGCCATGGGCATCAACAACCTGCCCAAGGACCTGAGCGACACCATTGCCAAGACCCTGGGCGTGGGCCCCTTGCAAGCCTTGCTGCAAGCCACCCAAGACAACGGCATCTTCGAGCGCCACGATGTGGACACGGCCTCGCTGCAAACCAAGGCAGCCCAAAGTGGCTTTGCCAACCAGTTTGAAGCCATTCGACGCAACGTGCCTTGGCGCACGGTGTTGATGGACGACACCGGCTTGCGCCCTCGCCCACGCGCCACCGCCTGGGGCCCACAAACCGCCATCGTGGTGGGGCCCAACGGCAGCACCAGCGCCAGCGGTGCTGATGAAATCCACACCGACCGGCTGGGCCGCGTGCGCGTGAAGTTCCACTGGCAAGCCAATCCCTTTGCACCCCAGCGCGCCAACAGTGACCACAGCTGCTGGATGCGGGTGTTGCAGCGCTCAGCCGGTGCAGGCATGGGCCAGCAGTTCATCCCCCGCATTGGGCAAGAAGTGTTGGTGGGCTTCATCAACAACGACATGGATCAGCCCTTCGTCATGGCCAGCCTCTACAACGGCCAAGGCGAAGGCGGCACGCCACCCACACCGGGCGGGCAAAACCAAGCCGCTGACACCAGTGCGTTTGCCGACAGCGCCGACCACCGCCCCAGCGCCCAAGCCAACCTCATCAACAGCGGCACAGGCGGCAACAGCCCCGCCTGGCACGGCGCAGCTGCGGGTGCCGCGCAAGACGGCCAAGCTGGGCAAAACAACCCCGCCGCACTGAGCGGCATCAAAAGCAAAGAGCTGGGCGGGCAAGGCTACAACCAACTGGTGCTGGACGACACCCCAGGCCAGTTGCGCACCCAACTGCACACCACCCAAAGCCAGACCTGGCTGCAAATGGGCCACCTGCTGCACCAGGCCGACAACCACCGGGGTAGCTTCCGAGGCATTGGCTTCGAGCTGCGCACCGACGCATGGGGCGGCCTCAGAGCAGCCCGTGGTGTCATGCTCAGCACCTTTGGGCTGAACAACGGCCTGGGCCAAACCGCCGAGCCCGCAGGCGACAACGCCCCCGGCATGGCCTTGGCAAAACAGGCGCAACAACTGGCCACCACCTTCAACCAAGCCGCAGGCACCCACCAAACCGTGGCCCTGGCCAGCGCGCAAGGTGAACACGCCAAGTTGCCGCAGAACCTGGGCCACACGATCGAGCAAGATCAACTGCCCCACATGGAAGACGCCAACATTGCCATCGTAGGCAAAGCCGGTGTCGGCATCACCGCCGGGCAAGACCTGATCTTGTCCGCCAACGACACCACCCAGATCGCCAGCGGGCAAGACAGCCAGATCGCATCAGGCGGCCAAGCGCGTGTTCACACAGGTCAGGCCATCGGCATTTTGGCGGGCGCCATTCAGGCGGGCAATGAAGCTGCAGGCAAAGGATTGAGCCTGATTGCCGCACAAGGCGACATCGACATGCAAGCCCAGGCAGGCCCTGCACAGATTGCATCCAAGGCCGCACTGGAGATCAAGTCGGCCAATGGCGCCATCAACATCGCTGCAGCCAAAAAGGTGACCCTGGCCGTGAGCGGTGGGGCCAGCATCACGATTGAGGGTGGGAGCTTCAATGCGCAGGCTCCCGGCAAAATTTTGATTCAAGCGGGAAAGAAGTCTATGGTGGGACCAAACACACTGTCTATGCAGTTTCCGGTCTTACCTGGGTCCGTGTGTGTGCCTTGCATGCTCAGCGCGTTACGAGATCGTTCTCCATTGATGAAGCGGGAGGGCTAGATGCTGAGTCTTTGCGATCAAGAGTTTTGGGTCAACGTGCAACAGGCCACACTTGCAAACCCTCAAGCTAAGCTCTATGCCATCATTCAGCCTGCGCTTGTCTCCAATTTGACCAGTTGGATACAACCCGGCGATGCGAATGTGTTCGATGAGACACGTGAGGCGGACTTGGCACAGTATTCCGCCTATGTTGTTCTGACCGATTTTGAAAAGCTTCGAACGGAATCAAGTTTGCGTGCGGCTGCGATCAAGCGCGCAGCTGTTTGGTGGTGTTTGTCGGCGCATTCGCCAACACAACTGGCTCGCCATCTGTATGACATGAGTCAGTTTGAAGACATGGATGGTGCTGGCTATTTGCTGCGCTGCTGGGATGGCATGGTCATGCGTCAACTGCCTCTAGTGCTTCACCGTGAACAATGGGCAGCATTGATGAAGCCGATGGTGCAGATGTGGTTGCCAACCAAAGACGGAAGCTGGTTGACGGCCCAACCTGCTGCTCAGACTGAGGGTGAACAGGGTGATCTCAGCCCCAAGCAAGACCTACCGAACAAGCTGGACGACCAACAGATGCATGCCTTAATGGATGTTGCCGAAACCGGCCAAGTGCTGGGTTTCGTGAGAGAGCGCATGCCGCAGGAAGTGGTCACGCATGACGAATACACGCTGTTCGATTGGGCTAATCGTGCGCGTTTTCGTGCGGCTCAAGCCGGATATGCGTCCACAGAGGCGGCACAGGTCTACTTGGCCGCCTATGTGCAGTTGGGCTTGTTTGATGAAGACCCGGAAGTGGTCAATGCCCTCAAGAACGGATGCACAGCGGGTTTGAGTGTGGCTGATGCCATCGGTCAGGCGTTGAAAAGGTATTCGGTATGACAGGCCATGCGAGTTTGAAACGATGGGTGGTGACCGTTGCATGCGTGACAGTAGGCGTGATGCTGGTGGCGTGTTCTCGGGTGCCGCAGGATGTGTCGGTTGCTGCCTTCAACTACACAGATCGCCCCATCTCTGTTTCGATTGATGGGGCAGATGCAGGGTACACGGCAGTTGGTGAAGGCGGTGGTTCCGCTTGTTGCTACTCATGGCCGGATAAGCCAGAGATATGGGTGAAGTGGGAATATGGCGGGATAGAAGACGAAAAGGTAGCCAAATATCCACCTCAATCCAAAAGGATCAAGGTGCCACCACTGCCAGATTGCTGGAAGCCGGGGACGGGGGTGTACCTCGTAGCGCATGTTTATCCAGGACATCGTGTTCGGCTGGAAGCTTTGACCGGCATTGGTCCATGGCCTGAGGACAAGCCGTCGCTCGTAAAACTAGACGCCACACGCTGCCAAATCAGCGTAAAGGGGGAAGTCCAATGATGCGAGACGGAAACGCAATTGATCGCTTGAAAGGGTTCGAACAATGTACGCGGGGAGCCGCGCGCAGCGCACCTCACAGCGATTGTTCTAAGGTCGTTCAGGTTGGGTTGTTCTTCGACGGAACTGGGCAGAACAAAGACCATCCCGATGAGATCAAGCGAAAAAGCCATAGCAATATCGCTCGGCTGTGGGCAGCGCATCGCGTAGATGCGAGTGACGCAATATTCAAAATTTACAACTCTGGTCCAGGCACGCCGGTAGAAATATCGAACAGCCGATGGTGGGAGTACCTTCCAGGCAGTGAAAAGGCTGGTTTGGCGTTTGGTTTGGGTGGAGATGCTAGGCTTGCCAAGGCAGAAAGTGAATTGCGTGATCGGCTCGCGCGTATCCCCCGCATCCGCCACATTGAACTATCCGTCTTCGGTTTTTCTCGCGGTGCGGCATTGGCTCGCGGGTTTGTCAATCGGATCTTGGGTCAGTGCCATAAGGTTGGCGGTGATTTTTTGTTGGACGGAAAGCACCCGGTTGTCTTCAAATTCTTGGGTATCTTCGACACCGTTGCATCTTTCGGCTTGCCTGCTACCAATATGGACAGCAGCGATGTGCGCCTGGAGGTGCCCGATTGTGTAGAGCGAGTACGACATTTCGTAGCGGCACACGAACTGCGTTTTTCTTTTCCGGTCGATACCATTCGGGCTAAAGGGCGCTACCCAAGTGGGGATCGCGTCGAACGTGTATATCCGGGCGTGCATTCAGATGTGGGTGGTGGTTATGGGCCGCAGGAGCAAGGTCGTGCATTTGATCTGGCCAAGATCATTTGCAATGACATGCTCATTGAGTGCTGGCATGCTGGGTTGCCTTTTTTGACTAAGCAGCAAATTGAGAGCGACAAACTGCTGCTTGGCCCCATGTTTGACTATCCAGAATCCAGCTACAAGCTGTACGGAAACTATTTGCGTAGTGTGAATGCGCAGGGCTCGGTAGAAGCACAACTGTTCTTGCATAGTCTGGCCTACTATCGTTATCGAGGCCGAAGCGTGCAAACGCCCGATCAGAACGAGCCAGCCTACCAAGCCATGAATGCACAAGCAGCTAATGCGCGCCAGCAATACAGCGATGTCGGTAGAACAGGGCGGCGTGATCGGTTGCGCAGTGCCACCGCGCAATTGGCATCAGCCGAAGGGCAGCTCTCTGATTACCAGGGCGGTGACCGCGATATTGCCTATGAAGCGCGCAAACTAGCAACACGCAGGCAGATGTCACAGGCTGGTGTTTTCAGCCGGGCGATGGCGGCTATTGCTAGTGCAGGTGTTGGTGGAGTGCCATCTCCTTCAGCCGCAGAGTTGAATATGCCCCTCAGTGAAGATGAAGACCGCATGTTGGATGCGTGGCAGGAGGGCGGTCAGGGCAAGTTGGAGCCATCGGTTCAACGATTCTTTGAGGCCTTTGTGCATGACTCCAAGGCGCATTTCTTGCCTGAGCCAACCGGCTATTTCCGCCGACGAGGGGTTTACCAATCTCTGTACGTTCCACCAGAACAACGAGTGCAACCGACACCGGTCAAAAAGAAGCGAGCCGCATGAAGCCCTGGATTCGATTGGTGCTCTTGCCCGTATGGCTGGTGCTCGGTTGGGTGTTGGGCATCATGCTTTCTGATGTCCTTCCAGTTTGCGCCCTGATGGGATGGTCGGGCTTCGAGTGGGGGTGCGCTTATGGTGTGGTGTTTCTTGCATCGCCTGTTTTGGCCATCACTCTGACGTGGGGCGTTTACAGGTGGTCAGCCAAGTGGTGAGCCTGTATGGGTGAATCTCATATGTCTGGCCTCATCCCAGGTGAATACCATTTTCAGGTTGAACTGGGCGACACGATCTGCATGCAGATTGCACATGACCAAGCTGAAATGAGACAGCAACTCATCATGGCACTTGGCATTTCCACGCTGTTATCAGGACGGCTTGTCCGTATCGAGGGATGGCTGCCTGGACTGATTCTGACGGTGCAGGCTCTGAAATCCGTCCGTTCCGGTGATCGAGTTTCTATTGAGCATGTTTGGCCAGGCATGTATGCACGGATGACGGCGTGGATCGATGAGCCAGCGGATGCTGACGCGTTGGATCTGTCTTTTGACGGTGCCCATTGCATGTTGATCCCTGACGCATTTACCTGGCACAGCCTACCCGTTGCATTCACACTCAAGTGTGAAGCGCCCTACCAAGTGGGTGGCATGCACTCCAGCTGATGGAGCAAGCCTCTCCGTTTGCACCACGACCAGCCAAGCGCGAACTCTGCTGCTGGATGCGGGGTGTGCCGCACTCAGCCGGTGCTGTCATGGGCCACCTGCTGCACCAAGCCAACAACGTCACCTCTTTCGTACCCAGCACGCGCCCAGCAAGCTCTGAAAAGAGGGAAGGGTAGCCATCTGTCCATCTTCTATCCGTCCAAAATTAGGCCGTTAGGCGCCTAAATCTGACTTACCAGCCTATTTTTAGACTGGAATTCGCACCCCATGCGGGCCTGCAAGCATCAAACCAATTTTTCTTTGCCAGGTGTGATTCGTACGGCTTGTCACGCAAAGCATTGCTATGCGCTTTCTACTCGTCCTTGAAATCTTCGGGCGAGAAGCCAGACAACGGTAGGCCGTGGCGGGTGGTGTGCTCGTTTGAGCTTTCAGCTGCGGACTGGATCTCTTGCAGAAGAGCCGCATTGTCGAACTTTGACTCACGTGGCTGACTGAAGCCGAATGCTTGCCCCAGAAGCTCTTTCACAGATAGGTCAAAGTTAGTTTCGAGAAAGCAGGCGCCAGTACCCGTTGGTGATAGTTCAACGTCAGAGTCCCGGATTCCAGTCAAACCCACTAGCTCGACTGGAATCCGGGCGAAGGCGCCGCTTTTAAATTCAACTTCAAGATTCCCGCTTTTGATGGCAGCAGACTTTGCTGCGTACCTAGCATTCGCCTCGCACTCGCTGGCTTGGTTTGTTGTACCCAATACATTTCCTATGCTCATCGTTCTTTGCTCCCCGCTTTGTAGCCATTCCGCCTCGCGAATCTCCCGCGGGAATGCTTTGATGGATCTGTGCTCATTATTCCTTGAGCCAATCTTGTCTCAATATGAGTGCAGTACAAAATTAGAGCAAGCAAATACTAAATGTATCTGTCCAATACAAACAGAATCGAAGGCTCCGCGGTAATGCCATCTCGGGAAAATAACGTCGTGAGAATTGGAAATTCTCGATGATAATTTCTAATATAAAGAGCCCCGATTCGCTGACACCATTTGGCTGAATCCCCCCAAGCAGTGGTTGGCAGTTGCAGCGAAGTTCTCTTTGTCGGAGCGATGGTTTATGGTGAGTTTCCCTGTACCTGATCTTTTTACCGCCTACATGGTCATGCTGGCTGGCATCGTCGTGGTGGTTCGGTTGATCACCAGGCCTGCCTGGCTCCACCGCGTGCTTACATGGGTCGAGAAAAAACAGTCAGGTAAGGATTGATCTGATCGCGTGCCGGTGGTGCTCCTGCAGTCCAACGCCAACTTCGCAAAGGATTGCTTCTGGGCGTCCAGCCAAGCCTGTTCCACTTTCATGATCGTCCAGTATGACGTGTGTGGATTGGCCGTTCGCGGTAAGCCATGCATCGATTGCTGCTGCTCGGCTTTGACCAAATGCCTGGGGCGCCGTGGTTTTGGTGTGCAGTCGATCGGCAAGGCTTGGCAAACCGGTGGAGCGAAACAGCGGGTCAAACGAAGCGTCATCTATTAGCCGCATCCACGACGAAGTGATCACAAAAAGTGGGTCGTGGTCTTCGATCACCTTGGATAGCACGCGCACTGCTTCGGGCGACCAGAGCCGCTGAAAAAGGTCTAGTGGACGTGGCGAATGAGTCAAGTGATGCCCCCCGTAGGGGGTGTTCAAACAAATGACGTCATCTATGTCTAAGAACACGATTGGGCGCATGTTTGGAGCCTAGCTCAAACGAAGGAACTTTGAAAACTCAACAGACCCTGATGGACTTGAAGCAATGCACACACTCGAACTTCACTCAGGCCCCCGCCTTGTCTACATGCCTCTTTGTCAGCCAGACCCAGGGCCGTATGACGTGACAGAGGAGTCGATAAGTCATCTGTTCGACCTGATTTGGATTGCCCCGTCCGCCAAGCTTTCCGATCTGCTTGGGCTTTTCGAAACGAGTCCTGAGTTGTTGGCCGTCTACCGTAGGCGGTTCGCAATGGAACTTATGGAGGAGGTCCGCAAAGGCCCCCTCGATGGAGTGGGTGACCTAGAGCTACTCGAACTTTGCTTTCAGGACAACCTAGCCTGGTTACGGGCTTTCGGTCCCATCTTGGAGGATGACGCGCCAGATTTGAGGCGCAAGGCAGGTGAGCGAATCGTGTACGGCGTTTCGCTCACGCCCGTTCGCAAACTTTTGTCATTGCCATTGCGAGTGGCTGCTGATTGTCAGATGACGCTTGGCGAAGCAATTCTTGGCGCACTCAATGAATTAACTTTTTATGGTGGCCCCGACGAGCAGGCACAGATTGCGGCCAAAGAGATCGAATATTTCAAACATTTGAAGGACCAAGAAGCGATTGATTACCGAGTCGTCGTTGAGCGATTGAAAAATAAGCACAAAAAATGAGCACGCATCAACTAACCAATTCAGAAATTGCCCCAAACCTTGCTTCATCGATCAAGGCTCGACAGGTTTCGCTTGATGGTGGATCTATAAGTCAAGAAGATCTCTTTAAAAGTGCCAGGGGCAGCGTGACGTCCTTGAAAAATATTGAGGCGACCAGATCTGTCAAACTAAAATTGATTTTTATATTGCGAGGCATGGACCTGCTCGATGATTTTTTGTCAGGCTTAGTATGAATTTGAAAGATATCCAAAAAGCTGCGGAAGATGTATTTTCGACGAAGGAGGAGGCTGAGGCCTGGTTGAGTAAGCCTCATCCTTTTTTGCAGAATAAAACTCCGATGGAGGTTGCAACAACGGAAGAAGGTTTTGCGCAAGTTTCGAATCTTCTTTCGTCCATCAAATTTGGCGGGGTAGTCTGATGTCTAAGTCGTCAGATCACGCTTTTTCCATGGCAACCCTTACCCAACCAGGCTTTTCCTTGCTCGGTGAATTCGTCCTTCGCCCAGCTGTGTGCCTAAATTAAAGCGAGGGCGAGTAACGCACAATTGCTATTGCAGCATTCCTATCGGATGTCTACTAAGGCAAGAAAAAGAGAGGCAGGCCATTTGGGGTCACGTTGGTTTAGGACCTCAAGGCTGATGTTCGCTGAGCGCGAGAGCACCAGGGCACTGCACGAGCTTTACTGGCCCAGGTCAGGCCTTTGTATCGTCATGAGCTTCTCTCTCGTACTTCCGTACATCGTATGAGTTGACGCAGATGAAGGATGCCTCACTTAGGGTTTGGCGTAGCCATAGCATTCAGCGTGGCCTGCCGAACTCCTCAGACGAATTTTGACCTCTTTGCCGCAGCGATTCATACAATTCAGCCGGCCCCAGCAGGATGTGTTTCAACCCCTGACGCACCTTTTCCGAATCCAGCGCCTGCTTGCTCATCGTGCCGTGAGCCTCGAACGCCTCAATGATCGCGTTCATCAGCTCACTGGCCAGGTCAGGCGAATTTGAGAACTGCTCTTTGCTGTTGTTCATGGCCTGCTGCATCAGCAGCTCTGACTCCAGTAGCTTGCCCTTGAGTACGTTGTTCACGTAGATCAGCTTGTCGTCGTCGGTGAGTTCGCCGTCGAACAGGTCATTCACCTTCTGCACGATTTCGGACAGTTTGATCTTTTCCTTGTCCTGGATCTGGCCAGTGCCGGGGGCCGTCATGGGATCGAGCTTGTACTCGGCATCGGGTTCACCCAGCACCAAAGGCTGTGCCCCTTGCTTCTTCAGCTTGTGATGCGTCAGGGTCACCTTCGACAGGTCTACCCCTGACCGTTCTTTGCCAAAGTCCAGCAGCGGTAGCAGTCGTTTGAAGAAGATGGCACGCTTCTCGATGGCCGTATTGCCATAGTCGAACATCTGGGACAGGAAGGCGTACACCCGTACGAAAGTGCCCAGGTCGCGCTTGAACAGTTGCAGCGCCTCCAACTCATCCTTAGCTGCCTGGCCATCTGGTCCTAGCTCGCCATTAGGAAACTTCTCGGATGCAGCCTTGAATACCTCGCTGGCTGCCTTGAAGCGCTTGAGCAGCCGGTCGGCCACGGGCTCGATGGCAGCAATCAGTTGCGCTTGGGTCCCCTTGGGATTCAGCTCCACCTGCACAACTCGCTCTACCTCGTAGTCGTCGTAATGACCGCTGCCGTCAAGCTTGGCGCGCAAGTCGAAAATCAGGTTGGGGTCGGTCACGCCGGCCAGCTCGGCCGTTTCGTAATAGGTTTGGAAGGCCGCCAAGATTTCTTGCGGATCATTGGCAAAGTCGAGAATGTACGTGGTGTCCTTCAGCCCATACGCGCCGTTATAGGCCCGGTTCAGGCGTGACAAAGTTTGCACGGCCTGGATGCCAGCCAGCTTCTTGTCCACGTACATGCCACACAACAGAGGCTGGTCAAAACCTGTCTGGAATTTGTTGGCCACCAGCAGGATTTGGAACTCGTCCGTGGCGAAGGCGTCGCGGATGTCGCGGCCTTTCAGGCCTGGATTGATCTGGGCGCTGTTTTCAGTCACCGGTTCTGGAAACGAATTAGGGTCGTTGACCTCGCCTGAGTAGGCCACCAGTGTGCCAAGTACATAGCTCTGAGCCTGGATATAGCTGTCGATGGCCATCTTCCAGCGCACGGCTTCCACACGGCTGCCCACCACCACCATGGCCTTGGCCTGGCCCTTGAGCAGCGGCTGCACGTTCTCCAGGAAGTGCTCCACCACCACCTGCACCTTTTGGGCGATGTTGTAGGGGTGCAGGCGCACCCAGCGCATCAGGCCCTTGAGGGCTTCGCTGCGCTCCACCTCTTTGTCATCCCACTCCTTGCCGTTGTGGGCCAGCTTGAATGCCAGCTTGTACGAGGTGTAGTTCTTCAGCACGTCGAGGATGAAGCCCTCTTCGATGGCCTGGCGCATCGAATAGACGTGGAAGGGGGCGGGCAAGTTGTCAGGCCCGGCGGGCTGATCAGGGTTGGGCCTGCGGCCGAACAGCTCCAGCGTTTTGGCCTTGGGCGTGGCGGTGAAGGCCACATAGGTGACGGCCGATGCCGTGCCCGCCATGCCGGCCTTGGCGCTCATCTGCGCGGCCAGGATGTCTTCGATGCCCACCTCGCCGCCATCGGCCAGGTCTTGCAGCTCTTGCGCGCTCAGCACCTGCTTGAGCTTGCCTGCGGCCTCGCCGGTTTGCGAGCTGTGGGCCTCGTCGGCGATCACGGCAAAGCGCTTGCCTTGCGTGGCAGCCAGCTCTTGCACGGCCTTGAGCGCAAACGGGAAGGTCTGGATGGTGCACACCACGATCTTCTTGCCGCCTGACAAGGCCTCGGCCAACTCGCCGCTCTTGCTCTGGCTTTCGCCCTTGATGGTGGCCACCACGCCAGCGGTGCGCTCAAAGTCGAAGATGGCTTCTTGCAGCTGGGTGTCGAGCACGGTGCGGTCGCTCACCACCAGCACGGTGCTGAACAGCTTGTTGTTGGACGCATCGTGCAGATCGGCCAGGAAGTGGGCCGCCCAGGCAATCGAGTTGGTCTTGCCGCTGCCGGCGCTGTGCTGAATCAGGTACTTCTGCCCCACACCTTCGGCCAGCACGGCCTGCACCAGCTTGCGGGTGGCGTCGAGTTGGTGGTAGCGGGGGAAGAGGATGCTGGTGATGCGCTTCTTCTCGTCGCGCTTCGTCACCAGGTAACGGGCGATGATCTCCAGCCAGCTGTCGCGCTGCCAAACTTGCTCCCACAGGTAGTGGGTTCGGTGGCCCTGGCCATTGGGCGGGTTGCCCGCCGCGCCATGGTCACCCATGTTGAAGGGCAGGAAGTAGGTGCTGGGGCCTTGCAGCTTGGTCGTCATCATCACCGTGCGGTTGGTGACGGCAAAGTGCACCAGCGCCCCACGGGGGAAGTCGAGCAGCGGCTCGGCAAAGGCCTTGCCCTTAGGCTTGGGGATGCGGTCGAACTTGTATTGGTCCACCGCCTCGTTGATACCCTGGGTGAACTCAGACTTCAGCTCGGCCGTGGCCACTGGGATGCCGTTGAGGAACAGCACCAGGTCGATGATGTCGTCGTGGTTGGTGCGCACCTGGCGCACCACGCGCAGGCGGTTGGCTGCGTAGCGGGCCTCGAGCTCAGGGTTCATGGCCAGCGCGGGCCTGAACTGGGCCAGCTTCAGCGGAGCTTTCAGGCCCAGCATTTCCAGGCCCACGCGCAGCACTTGCAAGGTGCCCTGGTCATCCATCAGCTTGCGCAGACGGTCAAGCAGGGTGACTTCGGCATTCGCGCCGTGGGCCTTGACGATGGCCGCCCATGCATCGGGCTGGCTTTCTTGCACCCAAGCCACCACATCGGCTGGAAACAAGGCACGGGGCGTGTCGTAGACCTTGGCATCGTCTTCTGCATACAGCCAGCCCTTGGCGGCCAGGTGGTTGCAGATATCGTTTTCGAATTCGATTTCTTTGTGCAAGGCCAACGTCTACTCCCTGTGGTTGGTGCTCAGTTTTCTTCTTGATCGTCGTCTTCTTCGTCCAGCGGCAAGCCCTGCATGGCCTTGCTCACCGCAGCTTCAACCGCATCCAGCACATGCGGCTGCACCCGCTCTGCGTAGCGCTTGCGCCGGTTATTCGACAGAACGCCCTTGTTCTGGAAGATGGTAACGATCAGGTTGGCCAAGTCGCTGCCGCGTAAATCATGGCGTTCGTTGATGTAGCGTTTCACTCGGTCAAACAAGCCCAAAAATTCCACCTCCTGACGCATGTGAGTATCTAGCGAAGCCTCGGCCATCCTCAGGGTAAAGGTGGCGGCTTCGGTCAGGTCCATGTACCGGAACCAGATGTCAGCCTCCGGTTCCCATTCGTAGATGTAATGTTCGTCCCCCCCCCAGGTCACCTGGCATAGCTGGCGAGCAGGTTTGCTGAAAGTGGTGAGCGCGTGCAGGTAGTTTGCCTCGTGCTTTTTCATGGCCACCGAGATGGGCAGCAGAAACTGCGGCGGCAAGCGGCCAGACTGTCCAAGGCAATGGTGGATCAGGTAGCGTGACAGTCGGCCATTGCCGTCCATGAACGGGTGAATGAACACGAATGCGAACGACACGACTGCCGCGTGCACCAGTGGGTCCAGCTCAGCGGCACGCTGGTTAGCCAGACGCATCAGCCCATTCATCAGGGCCGCAGCCAACTCCGGCTCGGGCGGCACGTAGGTGACCCCTGCGGCACCGGGTATGTCCCTTTGCAGGCGGTTTTGTTCGGTTCGGAATTGCACCGCCTTGTCATAGGGGTTGGAGAGGGCAGCGTTCTGCAACTCCACCAGCCACTCTTCAGTGAGCGGACGCTGCTCATGAGCCCGGCGTAGTAGGGTTGCAAATAGTGATGCTTTGTCCGCGGAGGGGGCTTCGCCCTCAATGGCAAAAGAGCCTTCAGTCTCGCTCAAATAGGCCCAATTCAGGGCTCTCTCCAGCATGGCTTCGCCTACGGATTCGGCAAACGCCTGAGCCTGACCCAGGATGTCTTTGCCAATGAGCGCCATCAGCGCCGGGGTTTTGCGCACCACCGGGCAGAAATGCAGGTCGCCCAAGCCATTGAACTCGATGCGCCAACGGGCATCTCGCTGGGTTGGGCCCACAAAGTACTGTTCTGCGTCAAACAGGGGCGCATATGCAGACGCCACACCGGGGTCACCGAGGCCGGGCAGCCGTTGCTGGTGCACGGCTTCCCACAGGTGGCCCAGCTTGCGGCCATAAATGCTGTTTGGCGTGGCCTGCACCAAAGCAACCAGGTCCGCTGGCGGAATGCGCCGGATGGCGCTCCCCAGCAAGTCCAACCTGACGCCCTCATGCTTGAGCGCAAACAAGGCCTGCTGCAACAAGGTGGGCTCGGGCGCCAGTTTGTGTGGTACCAGGAGAGCGCCGTCGTCCAGGCGCTCGATGCGGTTGACAGGCGCCAGACGAGCCCGCTCCTTACCCAGGAAGTCTGGGGCCCCTACCGCGTTCTGGATCCAGGCGTAGCCAATGTCACTCATGTCAGGTACGGTCTTTCAGGAAGAAAAATCTTCAGATTTGGAGAATTATCTTCAAAAAGCTATTTTCTAACAACTTTTTCTTCAGATTGGCTTCCGCGCCATCAGCACCCCACTCAATCCGGGCTAGTTCGTAGAAAAATCTTCAGCGCCATCACTTTTTCTTCAAAAGCTGGCTCAGCGTTAACTTTTCGCTCAGCTCGCTTGATCTCGTCTACGATGGTCGCCACCCGGAAGGTAGATCTGAATCGTTTTGGGTGTGGCGCTCATGCTGCATCCTTGATTGCAAGACCGCGCACGTCGATCTGACCAGTGACGGCGGCGGAGATGAGGGCTGAGCGTCGTTCTTGCAGAAGCAAGGTAGCTGCCTCCGCCTCATCGATAAGGCTGTCCAACTGTAGGCTTACGGCGTCGAGGTGTAGAGCAATCTGACGCTGCTCCTCAATGGGTGGGCAGCAAGCGGCAAGTGAACCGATTTGTTCAGCATTCAAGTTCATTTGCGTGCTGATGGTTGCATTCATTTCGAGCGGCTGTTTCATCGACTTCATCAAATAGAAGAGAAACATCAAATCGACGCTTGAACCGGGCACCAACCCCACGATGCTGTCGGGAAAATACGCAGGGAAGTCGAGGACGGCAACATCGCCGATGTTCGCGGCAATGGTCATCACTAAAGTGCCACGCGGAAACTCTTTGCTAACAGCCGCCCCCTGGTCATTCAATGTTTGCTTGAATTCCGTGATGTATCGCTTTGCACCTGTCACGTCGCCCGTTTGGATGAACGGATAGTCCCCGTCATAAAAAGCGGGATCATTTCTGGGGCGATGCGTGAACTTGCCTCGTAGGATTTGTGTGATCTGGCGGATCTGCTTGACGTCCCAATGTTCAGGCACATCCCCCAACCACTCGACGCCCGAATCCTTCATCGGCACCGATGGGTCCAGCCCCTTGGTCACGGCATGGGAGATGACGGCTTGGCGCTTTTCCTTGAGCAGGGTGATGAGCTGTTCCTGCTCGGCCACCAGGGCGTCGATCTTGGCGGTTTCCCGGTCGAGGAAGCAAGCGATTTGCTCTTGCTCTTCAGGCGAAGGAAGGTAAGTTGTCAAGGCTCCGAACGCATCAGGGTAAAGACGAAGCCTCGAATCAATCACCCCTGCGGAGAACGCCTTGAAATAGCGTATGTACTCGTCGCTTCTCAGAAGGTAATGGAGGTATCGAGACGACGACCCATCGACTACCTGGAAAACGGAGTACGCCGGGCTGCAAATGCCGTGTAGCGGCGACATGCCGAGCCCACGATTCCAAGCCAGCATGATGTTCATCACGAGGTCATTTGGATAACAAACCTTGTAGCCCTCTAGCGACTCGGCGCGACTGAGATGATCGCCATCGTCCAATATCTCAGACCGTGGCGTGACTCCTGTGTACGCAGATACAGAAAGCAGCGTCTCCTCACCCGCGATTGAGCGTTCTTCACGTTCTCGGAAGACTTCCTTGAAGCGCGCGCGACGCCAGCTCGAAGGCACTGAACCAAGCCACTCCCCCCCACTGTCCTTGTAAGCCGGATACCTCGGAAAGCTCATGCCGACAGCCCCTTGATCATGTCCAGGATGCGGTCGGTTGTGCGCTTCAGGTCAGCGTCGATCTCGGCCAGCGGGCGCGGTGGCTTGAACACATAGAAGTGCCGGTTGAACGGAATCTCATAACCCACCTTGGTCTTGTCCGGGTCGATCCAGGCGTCCGGCGCATGGGGCAGCACTTCGCGCTTGAAGTATTCGCCCACGTCTTCGGTCAGGGGCACGTTCTCGGTGTCGCGCAGGCTGGAATCGGGCTGGGGCTTGCCTTTTTGCTTGCCCTTCTCTCCCACCACCACCTTGCCATCGGCATCGCGCAGCGGGCGCTCCACGGTGATGGTGTGGTATCCAAAGGCCTCGTTGGCAAAGATGCGGCTGATGGGCTTGCCATCGTCAACCGTGGCTTCTTCAAAGCGGCCAAACAGCTGGGTGATGTGGTCGATGTGGGCGTC
>ERZ724505.95-NODE-95-length-53132-cov-23.086064_pt1 | contig 53132 bp, 42 predicted proteins | sample MGYA00376038_ERZ724505 | MGnify/ENA primary metagenome ERZ724505 (study PRJEB28724, sample SAMN07190884) | wastewater metagenome | isolation source: effluent of sewage treatment plant in Hong Hong | place: Hong Kong | collected 2016-03-17 ... | reverse complement strand
CCAACTCCAACCCCAACTCCAACCCCAACTCCAACCCCAACTCCAACTCCAACTCCAACCCCAACTCCAACTCCAACCCCAACTCCAACCCCAACTCCAACTCCAACCCCAACTCCAACCCCAACTCCAACCCCAACTCCAACCCCAACTCCAACTCCAACTCAAGGTTGTCAGGGAAATTATTTTAATAATATAATTTGCAAGATCATAGACAGTTATAGTTATACCGCAAGTGTTTTAGGTGATACTTTTTATCAAGTACAAAAATATTTATCTATGCCAACAGGAGACGTTATTTCTAAGTCTATAGGCATAGTTGGTATTATTGCTGGAACATTATTTTCTCTTTTGCCAGTGCTTTTTGCAAACCCTATCTCTTTTTCTGAATTATTCTTGTTACCAGCAAGGCTTCTGTCGTTGCTTTTGGTTGCTTTTGGATTAAAAAAACGTAATAGACCATGGGGTAGAGTATATGATTCTGTAACAAAACAACCTCTTGATCCAGTGTATATTTCCCTACAAAACAATGAGGGTAAGGAAGTTGCAAGTTGTATTACAGATATAGATGGTAGATATGGTTTTCTAGTAGAGCCTGGAAAGTATCGCATGATACCACAGAAAACACACTATTCATTTCCATCGGTAAAGCTGATAGGTAAGACAAGGGACGAGCTGTATCTTGATCTTTATTTTGGATACATTTTTGAAGTGAAAAAGGCTGGAGAAGTTATAACCAAAAACATACCAATGGACCCGGATACTTTTGACTGGAATGAATTCGCAAAGCAGGAGCGTACGCTGATGCGTTTCTATTCCAAGAGAGACAGAGTTTGGGCTAGGATTTCAGACGTTGCGTTTTCCATAGGTTTGACTGTGGCTACTGTTGCGCTTGTGACTGCGCCTACAAAATACAACATAATAATCTTTGCGCTTTATATTCTGATGCTGGTAGTCAAAGAAGTTGGCTTCCGACAAAGATCTGCTGGAGTTGTGGTGCGAAAAGGCACAGATATACCAGTACCGTTTGCGATTTTGCGTATCATATCTGCAAAGACCGGCGTTGAAGTTTTGCATAAAGTTACAAACATCCTTGGAAAGTACTACGCTCTCGTTTCCAATGGCACATACAATGTGACCATAGAAACCAAAAATCAGGACGGCTCTTACACAATGGCGATGAAGAAAGAAGGTGTGGTTATAAGCAATGGTATCTTGAAAGAGAAATTTGAAGTCTAGCATTTAAGACACAGCTGTAGTAGTATCGTTGTATGAAGTCCTTGATTCTTGTGCTGACAAAAACAAAAGATTATGAACTAGTGGACTCAGGAGGAGGCGCAAAACTGGAGCGTTTTGGTAATTTTCTCGTTTCTCGTCCGGATCCGGAAGCCATATGGCACGTGGTGAATGAAAGTGCGTGGAAAGATGCAGATGCTGTTTATGTAAGGAAAGGGAAAAATGGTTCATGGAAGGCGAAAAATTTGCCGGCAGACTGGAAGGTAGAAATGAATAGGCTGACTTTTGTGCTAAAGCCGACAGTGTTCAAGCATGTTGGTATTTTCCCAGAACAAAGCAAGCAATGGGAATGGATGGAGGAAGCAATTAAAAATTATGAATTAAAAATTAAGAATGATATTGAGAATGCTAAGAAAATAAAAGTCTTAAATTTATTTGCTTATACTGGCGGGGCAAGCTTGGTGTGTGCCAGAGCTGGTGCAGAGGTTACACATGTAGATGCCTCAAAAGTTGCAGTATCTTGGGCAAAGGAGAATGCTGAAATTTCAGGTCTTACTGGTAGCCCGTTGCGATGGATAGTGGACGATGTTCTGTCATTTGTCCGCAGGGAAGTCAGGCGCGGCAATACTTATGATGCTATAGTTATGGATCCGCCCGCTTTTGGTCGCGGACCTACAGGGCAAGAGTGGAATATAGAAAAAGATTTTTCTATTCTTGTGGATGAATGTCTGAAGCTGCTTTCAGACAAGCCTCTATTTTTCTTGGTGAATGGATATTCTGCTGGTTACTCTGCTGTGGCATACGGCAACGTGCTTTTGCCTTTGGTAGAGAAATATGACGGTACTGTTGAGCACGGCGAACTGGTAATAAAAGAAACTTCCGGTGGTCGTGTGTTGCCGGCTGGGATTTTTGCCAGGTGGAGCAGATAGCTATTTTACTTTTATAATCACAATCTCAGGGTTCGTGCCGAGACGAAGCGGGCTCATGGCTGTGCCAACTCCGCAAGTTGTTACAGATGCTGTATTTCCCACTTGATTTACGCCGTATGTATACTTCTTGTAAATACTTTTTACAATGAGATTTATAGGGAAGAATTGGCCGCAGTGTGTGTGTCCAGAAACAGCCAGAGACACACCGGCATTTTGCAGCGCCTTTATGTTTTTGGGGTCGTGCATTATTACAATACTTGGCTTATTGTCATTGTAGCCTGCAGTGCTCAGTCGTGTCGCTGTGGTGTCTGCCGTCTCGTTTTTGAAATCAAGCCCGATGATTTGCGTATTGTTTATGTCCACTTTTCTATCACGAAGCATTATGGTGTATTTCTCTATAATGGGGTAAAACTTTTCCGGTTCGCTGTTATACGCTTCGTGGTTTCCTGGAGTATAGAAAACGCCAAAAGTAGCTCGCAGTTCGGAAAGCTGTTCCAAACCTTTTGCATAATTAAACTTTGGTCCGTCTATAATGTCTCCAGCAAAAAGCACTATGTCTGGGTTTACAGAGTTTATTTTTTTCACCACTTTTTTCATAAAATGCTTGTTACGGACTATGCCAAGATGTGTATCAGAAACCAAGACTATATTTTTGTCTCTCCAGTCGGCAGAAAGTGCTGTGGATTCTACTGTCTGGGTTACTATCCTTATCCTTGTTGCGTTCCAGATGCCATAGGCTGTGGCTGCTAGTGATACAAAGACCACAATGCTTGCAAGCAGTGTCATTGGTAAGTGCACGCCGAAACTTTTTGAGATGAAATATGTTATCCATAGCAGGATGCTGCCAAGGAATAGATAAAGTAATATAGGCAGCCATATGATGCCGATGTGATAGAAAAATGAAAGGGCTGGGGAATTTATTTTGTTGTAAAGTGTCATGCATAGTATAAGTACAATAGGGGTGGCAGAGAAGAACCAGACTAAAGTGCGCGCTGCTGAAGGGCTGCCTACAAGCCCAAAAGCACCAAGCGTACGAAGCACAAGCAGCGATGAACCTGCTATTATTGCCAAGAATGCCAGTAATATAGCCAAGAATCCAAATGAGAACTTCATGTCAGGAAGTATAGCGTATTTGGAGAAATATGGCGATTTCTGCTAAACTAGCTACTAGTGTATACTTAATCGTATTATTTATAAGTTATTTATTAAAAATATGAATTTATTTAAATCAATTCTTGTGATAATTGTAGTTGCCGCTGTTGGATACTTTGCCTTTCGTCATGCACCAGAGAGAAGTGCTACGACGAATAATATAGATACAAGTCAGATGAACACATATGATGGTGGTACAAATACCACAAATACCTCATTAGATACATCAGATAATACAAATACAAATATGAACACAAATACAGAAAAAAGATTGTTAGAGAATTTTACACCAGTTACAAAAGTGGATTCTTTGCAAAAAATAGATCTGGTTGTCGGTACAGGCAAAGAAGTGGCAGCTGGAGCAACAGTTTCTGTGCATTACACTGGTGCGGTCGCTGCTACGGGCGAAGTTTTTCAAAGTTCAAAAGATTTTGGAGACCAGCCAATAACTTTCCCGCTTGATGGGGTGATCAAGGGTTGGACAGATGGAATTCCAGGTATGAAAGTCGGCGGTAAACGTAGACTTGTAATACCAGCAGAAATGGCTTATGGCTCAAATCCGCCGCCTGGTTCTGGTATCCCCGCTAATGCAGCTCTTGTCTTTGATGTAGAGCTGGTAGATGTTCAGTGAAATAGTTTACACAAAAATACCGGCCGTCACGGACCGGTATTTTTGTGCGTTATTTTGGTATAATTTAGATATTAACAATTAGCTTACAAATATATGGAAAATATGTCACATAGAAAGATTTGGGGAGCGGGGGTATTTGTTCTGTGGGCGCTTGGTTTGTTTTTGGTTGCGCAGTTTATAAATACAGTAAAATCAAACAAATATATCGGCGCAGGCGTAGCGTCGGCTAATACTATATCCGTATCCGGCAAAGGAGAAGTAAAAGCTGTGCCAGATATTGCAACAGTGTATGTGACTATCCGCGAACAGGGTAAGGACCAGAAAGATGCTTCCGGCAAAATGGCATCTAAGGAAAGGGCTGTTCTTTCTGCTATACGCAACTTGGGTGTAGACGACAAGGATATAAAAACTACAAGCAGCAGTGTTAACCCACAGTATGCAAGAGGGCCAGCTGTAGTGTGTTTGACATATCCTTGCCCAGAACAAAAACAAGAGATAATAGGCTACGAAGCATATGAAAACTTGGAAGTAAAAGTGCGCAAGACGGAAGACGCAGGCAAAATAACCGCAGCTGTCTCTGCTTCTGGCGCCGAATTTTCAGGCCCGAATTATGCTTTGGATGATGATGCAAAGTATCAAGATGAAGCTCGCGAGCTCGCTATAAAAGATGCAAAAGAAAAAGCGGAAACTTTGGCAAAGCAACTCGGAGTAAAAATAGTCCGCATAGCTTCTTTTTCTGAAAACGGAAATTATCCGATGTATTATACAAAAACAGAAGCTGCTATGAGTACACCTATGGGAGATATTCCAGAGATGCCAGCAGGACAAAACACTATAACTTCAAATGTAAATATAACATACGAAATAAGATAAACTTGCGCTTGGTGTTGAAAGTTGTATAATAAGTTTCTCTTTCAAAAATCAAATAATCAACTACAAAAAAGTTTAAAAATGATGGACAAATTCAACCAAGAGCTCAACCCTCATTTTGATGAGGAGAGCAAAAAAGAGAAGCTGACGGCAAACATGCCGTCAAAACTTTCACCACCTTCTTGCTCGGGCAGTAAAGAGGAGTTAAATAATAAAAAGTCTAAAGATGTTAATGATATCTTTGACCAAGAATATAAAACTCCTCCACCACCAGGATGTTTCTGAAAGTAGTTTTTGTTTAAAAAAGCCTGTACTTGTTTCAGGCTTTTTTGTGTTTGACTTTGTTGTATAAAAGAAGTAATATATAAAAACATTCACCCACGGGGTGTTTTTTAATAGGAAACCAAAACATATGTCTAAACTAACACAATTTATAAGTGAGACTAGGACAGAGATGAAGCGTGTATCTTGGCCAACAAGAAAGCAGACTCTAAACTATACAATCGTTGTAATAGCGATATCTCTTGTTGTAGCTCTCTTGCTCGGAGCATTTGATGCATTATTCAAAGAGGGTCTTGCAAAACTATTAGCACTTTAACTTTTGTGCGCGTACGCGCAACTTCACATGGCAAAACAAGAACAACATGGGGAACGCAAATGGTATGCTATCCATACTTATGCCGGATATGAGAACGCTGTTATGAGAAATCTAAAACAACGTATAGACTCCCTTGGCATGCATGATAAAATTTTCAACGTCATAGTTCCTACTGAGAAAAAAATAAAAATCAAAGGTGGTAAGCGCACCGAAGTGGAAGAAAAGACCTTTCCGGGCTATGTGCTTGTAGATATGATAGTGACAGATGACTCTTGGTATGTAGTGCGAAATACTCCGCGTGTTACAGGTTTCGTCGGTGCTGGTGTTAACCCTGTACCTTTGAACAAGCAGGAAATAGACTTTTTGTTCAGCAAAATGGATGATACAACTGTGGCAAAACACAAGATAGACCTTGAAGTCGGTGAGTCTATACTCATTGCTGACGGACCATTCAAAGATTTGGAAGGGAAGGTCAGCGAGGTGGATTCTGAGCGTGGAAAAGTCAAAGTCCTTGTCTCCATGTTTGGAAGAGAAACTCCAGTTGAGCTTGATTTTCTTCAGATAAAGAAGCTATAGGCGACGCTTTACGCAAGGGATTCTTTGTGCTATATTTCCTTCGTTACGCTAAGCTTCAATGTATAATCATTTTATTTTATGGCAAAGAAAATAATCAAAAAAGTAAAAGTGCGTGCTCCAGCTGGTAAGGCTACCCCAGCTCCGCCTTTGGGGCCTACGCTTGGTCAGGCTGGTATAAACATTGGTGACTTCGTTACCAAGTTCAATGCCGCCTCCGGTCAGCCGCAGGGGTTTAATCCAGGGGAGATAGTTGGTGTAAAGATAACTGTTTACGAAGACAGAACTTATGACTTTACAGTTACAACTCCGCCTGTAGCCAATTTGCTTTTCAAAGCTGCTGGTGTTGAGAAAGGCTCTGGCAAGCCAAATGTAAGCAAAGCTGGGAAAGTAACGAAGGCTCAAGTAGAAGAAATAGCAAAGAGAAAAATGCCGGACTTGAATGCAAAAGACCTTGCTGGTGCTATAAGGATAGTAGAAGGTTCTGCTCGCGCTGCTGGCATAGAAGTTAAATAAGTAAAAGTAAAAGAAACTAAAAAGCAAAATTCTTGCGTCTCACCCTCTCTGTGGAGGATCCGATGCTACAAGAGTTTTGCTTTTTAGTTTCTTTTACTTTTTAGGGATTATAGTACAATGCCTATATGAATAACGAAAAGCCAGAGCCGTACAAGCGCCCGTCTTGGGATGAATACTTCATGTCTATCGCTGACATGGTTGGCACAAGGGCTACCTGTGATCGCGGAAGGTCTGGGTGCGTTATTGTTAAGGATAAGAGAATTTTGACCACTGGTTATGTCGGCTCTCCACCTGGTATAGCGCATTGTGATGATGTGGGACATGAGATGCATACCGTGGTTGATATGGATGGTAAGGAAAGCAAGCACTGTATCCGTACTACTCATGCCGAGCAGAATGCTATAGTACAGGCGGCGCGTACAGGTATAGCTCTGTCAGGCGCTACACTTTATTGCAAGATGACACCATGCTATGTTTGCGCCAAGCTTATAATAACTGCAGGTATCACTAAGGTTGTCGCACAAAAGGACTACCATTCTGGCGGCAGGGGTAAAGAAATTTTCAAAGAAGCAATGGTAGAATTTGTATTACTAAATAATGAAACGGAAACTTATTCCAATATGTAAAAATATGTCTATAGATTTGAAAAAGTTACAAGAAGAGGTTATGCGCAACAAGTTAGAGAAGGGTTTTAATACCCAAGACGTATCCGTGGAGTTTTGTCGCGCATACGAAGAGTTGTCTGAAGCATACAGCAAGTTCTCTAAAAGAGAAGACGGAGTGGCAGAAGAGTTTGCTGATGTTGCCATCTTTCTGCTCGGCATGTGCGAGATACTGGGCTATGATTTAGAGAAAGAGCTAGTTAGAAAAATAGAAGTAAATAAAAATCGAAAATATATCAAGAAACAGACGCCGGATGGCAGAGACATCTTTATCAGAGAAAAGACAGACATAGACCCATAAAGAGTTTCTACAAAAAAGCGCAAGTATTTGCGCTTTTTTATTTTTTCGTGTAGTATGAAAATCCCTGTGCGAAAGTTCATTTCAAAATCAAATAATAAAAAACCACTAAATTATGAGTAGAGAAAAAATAAAAGAAATCATGATCGTCGGCGGAGCAAAGATTGCCGACCGAATTGCTAAAACACTGCTTTCTAAAGAAGTTTTTACCAGCAAGTACAAAATTTATCTTTTCGGAGAAAATGCCGAGACGAAATCATCATTGCTTGAAATTGCGTTAAATCAAAATGATGAGAAGTATGTGTGCCAAGTAACAGAAGATTTTACTTCTTTGCTTGATGTTGGACACAAGATGGCGGTACTGTATTTTCCTCAGATAAACTTCACTAAAGAACAGGATATGGTGAGCCACCTTGTACGGCCGAAAGTGCCGCTTGTCTTGTGCAATCACCATCATGCCAGACGTATCCATACGGATGAATTCCGCAGGATTTATGAAATACCAGACAGCATCCCTATATTAAATGCCCGTGTGAAGTTTGAGCGAAATGGGTTTGCGTTGCACATGATGCCTTTTTATGTCAGCAAGTATAAAGACCTCGGAACAAACGAACTTTTTGCATCTATAAATGCAAATTGACCCAAAACCAAATGAAAGCCCCTCTGTAAACCAGAGGGGCTTAGCTTATTTCAGTACTATGTCATGTTCTCCGCGTTTTACATCAAACCTATCGGGCTCGGCATCTATGTGTATCTTTAATCCATTTTTGCTGAATTCTTTTACGAGTGTTTCGCTTATCTCCAGAGCTCGCTTTCGAAGAGTGGGGTGGACAAATCTTGTTGCACGCAGTTCTACTAGGTAGACAAGGGCGGGCAAGTTGCCGGTCAACCTGTTGGCTGTTTTATAGCCCATAGCTGTGTAGTATTGTGCTATCTCTTTTGTTGTGTTTAGATTCGCTATCTTTTCTTCTTGCTCTTCTAGAAATATTGCAGCACGGTCTTTGACAGATTTTGGCACTTCTTCTAAATACCAGCTTTCAAAACCAAGTTCTGTAGTCAGAAGCGGCATACGTTGCGTGACAGCTCTATGTCTGTGTATATCTCTGAATGAACCAAAGTCTAAAGTAAACTCAAACTGCAGTGTTCCTGCTTCCGCTAAGTGTTTAGGCAGTTCTGTCTTTGCTGGTCTGTCGTTCAAGACTTTTTCGTCCAGCAGTGAAATATCCACATTGTTTTTTGCAAGTTTGAAGTCAGGGCAATTTTTATCGTGATGGTAGTAACTATCCTTCATCCACATTGCATTGTAGTTTTCCGTTGCCTCGTATCTTTTATGCCCAAAAGAATTCGGATAGCTTACTGTCAAAGTTTTTTCTATCGCCTCTGATATGTCCCTTACTTCTTGAAGCGGGTGATGGCGGAGCAGGGCAACTTTGTCCGCTGCTTGGCGCAAGTTTGTGTGCCAGGCCAAGTTGGTAGTGGCGCCTGACGGCAAGAAACCTCGCAGTGCATCAAAGGCTCGGGCATTTATTGCTTTATCATAAATCGCTCCTGCTTCGTCTGCCTGCATGGGAAATTTATTTTTCAAGTACTCCTTGGTTTCTTCCATTGCGTCTTGATAAAACTTGCGCCAGGCTTCCAGTATTTCCGTACCATCTTTTGTACCCAGAGGATTTTTAAGGGGCTGTATTTTGAAGTCTATGTACCTAGTAGAAGCTTCTTGCCCAGAGTAAAGTGGCCAGTCCTGTATGGCTTTGGCGGCAAGCATGGAAACTCCTTCTATGAAGAGTGTTATCGTGCCGCAGTCGCCAATGGATTTGTGCCCATAGCCCACATAAAAATTCTTCATAAAGTTTTCCGGCCCACGTTCGGACAGGACTTCCAAATGGCTCTTTAGTCCACCAACGGAGCGCGAGTGCAGTGCCTGAAGCATCGCTTCTGCTTCTGGGCCTATGATTGCACCAGTGTTTAGAAGGATAACTTCTCCGCCGCCTCTTATGGGTATAGTAGCGTGAACTATTTCGTCTAGTTTCATATTGCTATTATAGCAATTTTCTTTAGAGTTTATACTATAGCAAAAATAAAGAATATAATATATTTGACACCCAGCACAAGATATGCTACTTTAAATGTGAAAAATATGTCTAACAATTAAAAAATATAAAAATGGTAGAAAAAAGAGTTCAAGTTAAGGTGGCAAAAACAAAAAGGCAAACTTCGTCACTAGAAGAAAGTTTAACGGCAATAACCAAGGTTGCCAATGTGGTTTTGAAAAGAAGAGAAGAATATTATGCGGCCAAAAAGATTTTTGACCACATGCTGAACACCGAAGCCAAGGAGATAAGCAAGCAAGAAGATGGTATCATGCTTATGTTTAAACAGCACATAAAGCTTTTGCCAAAACAAAAAGATTTTATAGATCTTATGGCAAGAAAGGTGGATTATAATGGTGCCTCGTTTCTTTCAAAAGCAGACACAGTCGAGGATTTGCTTTGTAGATTATTGCTCGGAGTTTTATTAAAAAAAGAGTGTCTTGTTGAATTTGAGTCCCTGAACTTTATCCCAACAGCCAAACTCGAAAAAAGCGTCAATGATAGATTGAAATACTTACAGGAAAGTTTGGCGTCTGCTGGCTTTAAGGGCAGTCTTTCTTTTGGTATAGATGAAAAGAAAAAGACAGAAATGTTTTTTGATTTTCAAGTTTAAGAAAAAGTGTTTTGTAAAAAGCCCCAAATCCTGGGGCTTTTTGTTTGCCTGTTTTCTGTGTTAACATGATTGCATGAAAGACAAGCAGGTAGAGAAACTTATAAAGATGGAAGAGAAGAGGCAGAATAGTGTTATAAATCTTATTGCTTCTGAAAACTATGTTTCTAAAGATGTGCTTGCTGCTCTTGGTTCTGTACTCACAAACAAATATGCAGAGGGTTATCCAGGCAGGAGATACTACGGTGGCAACAGTATCATAGACAAAGTAGAACAGCTTGCTATAGACAGAGCTCTTCGGCTATTTGGGCTGTCGTCAAAGTCATGGAACGCAAATGTTCAAGCTTTGTCCGGCTCGCCAGCAAACTTGGCTGTGTATTCGGCATTTGTACCAATTGGCGGGAAAATAATGGGATTGAAGCTTTCTTCTGGTGGACATTTGACCCATGCACAGAGTGTTTCAATGACCGGTAAAATATGGAAGCCGGTACTTTTTGAAGTTGATCCAAAAACAGAACTGCTGAACTACGAGGTGATCAAGTCACTCGCGGTGAAAGAAAAGCCAGACTTGATTGTAGTTGGTTTTACCGCTTATCCTAGGATTATTGATTTCAAGAAATTTAGAAAAATTGCGAATGCTTGCGGAGCGCATTTACATGTAGACATGTCGCACTTTGCCGGACTTGTGGCTGGCGGAGTGTATCCGTCTCCGTTTCCTTTTGCTGATTCGGTGATGACTACCACCCACAAGACTTTGCGCGGGCCAAGGCATGCTTTGATCTTTGTAAAAAAAGATAAAAGGGAACTTGATAGGAAAATAGACAAAGCAATAATCCCCGGTCTTCAGGGTGGTCCGCATGAGAACACTATTGCCGCCGTAGCTGTTGCCTTGAAAGAAGCATCCTCTCTTTCGTTTAGAAGATATGCCAAACAGGTGGTTAAAAATGCAAAGGTGTTGGCTGATTCACTAGCTGCTCTTGGCTGGCGTGTTGTCTCTGGCGGAACGGATTCACATCTGATATTAGTAGATACTTGGGCCTCAGGTATCTCTGGTAAAGAGGCAAGCGACAGGCTGGAAAAAGCTGGGATAATAGTAAACATGAATACTATCCCAGGAGATTCAAGGACAGTTATGGATCCTTCTGGTATCAGGCTTGGCACAGCAGCAGAGACAACGGAAGGTAAAAAGGAAAAAGACATGTTAAATATTGCAAAAAAGATAGACAAAATCCTCCGTGCGAAAAGATAGACTTGTTCACTTGTGCGTGGTAGCATTGGCCTAAATTTAAAAAATATAAAAAATGAAAAAAGGAATACTTGTTACAATCATGGGGGTGACTAATATGGGCAAAACTACTCAGATGGGTCTTTTGGAAAATTATTTGCTGGAAAAGAATTTGAAATTTAAAACTTTGAAATATCCCATATACTCTCTTGTCCCAACTGGCCCAAGGATACACGCATTCCTTAAGGGCAATAATCCAGAAAATTTAACACCAACACAGTTTCAAGAATTGTGCGCACAAAATAGAATGGATTTTCAGCCAGAGCTAGAAAAGATGCTTGCAGAAAATGATGTTGTAATAGCTGAAATGTATACTGGCACAGGTATTGCATATGGTATAGGCGATGGTGTTCCGCGGGATTATCTGCTTAAAGTGAATGAGGGACTTCTTGCGCCAGATGTTTCTATCTTGCTTGATGGTACAAGGTATCTGGAGAGTATAGAAAAAACTCATGTGTATGAGAATGATAATGAAAAGACAGAAAGGATTCGTGCAATTCATTTAGACTTGGCCAAGGAGTTTGGCTGGCATGTACTGAATGCAAATTTGAGCAGGGATGAAATACATAAAGAGATTATAGACATTATTTTAGATTAAACAAGATTAAAAGCTGATACCACAAGTATCAGCTTTTGTGTATAATTGTGCTATGCAACTTAAAGTAAAAAAATTACACGAAGACGCTAAGTCCCCGACAAAGGGGCATCCCGGAGACGCTGGGATAGATTTTTATGCATTAGAAGAAGTAGTGTTCGAGCAGGGAGCACAAATGAGAATAAGGACAGGTATTGCGCTAGAGATACCAGAGGGATATGTCGGGCTGGTTTGGGATAAGTCCGGCATTTCTTTCAATAAAGGTTTGAAAATAGTGGGCGGCGTTATAGACGCGCCTTTTCGTGGCGAATTTGTAGCCTCTATGGTCAATTTTTCCGGGCAAAGGCAAGTGGTGGAAAAGGGCCAGAAATTTACACAAATGCTGATACAGAAGTTTGAAGATTGCGAGATTGCAGAAGCAGTTGAGCTGTCTGAAACTGTCCGAGGTGAAGGTCGCGAGGGAAGCACCGGGCACCGCTAGGGTTTTTCTTTTGATTTTGCTAGACTTACCCGTATGATAAGAAGTATTTTACAAACTCTAGTGGTAGATGCTTGCGCGGAACTTGGGTTTACGCCAGAGAAGATAAATCTTGAATATCCGGAAGATTTTGCCCATGGAGATTTTTCTTCAAATGTTGCTATGACCTGCGCCAAATCTTTTGGCGCAGGTCCAAAAGATTTGGCGCAAAAAATCGCCGATAAAATAAAAAACAAAAATTCTGAATACATAAAAGATGTGCAAGTTGCTGGCCCAGGATTTTTGAATTTTTTCTTAGCAGATTCATATTTCAACCATGAGCTTGCGAAAGCATGTGCTAAAGACGCAGATCTTTCTTCTTCTCTGTATAAGGGAAAAGAAATATTGGTAGAGCATTCAAGTCCAAATCTTTTCAAGCCGTTCCACATAGGGCACGTGATGAACAATGCTATAGGCGAGTCTGTGGCTCGCTTGGCAAAAGCAAGCGGGGCCAGTGTAAAAGTTATATCTTATCCGTCAGATGTTTCGCTTGGTATAGGCAAAGCCGTCTGGGCAATGCTACAAGACGGAAAGACAAAGTGGGACAGTCTCACTTCGCAAAAAGAGCAACTGCAATATTTTGGAGATTGCTATGTGCGCGGCACAAAGGCTTTAGAAGATAATCCAGCACTTTTGAAAGAGGTACAGGCAATAACAAAAAACCTGTATGACAAAACTCCTTCCCGGGAGTACGAAGTTTATGAGTGGGCAAAAAATATAAATCTAGATTATTTCAAATCCACTGTTGCTTCGCTTGGCTCGATGTTTGACGACTATATATACGAGTCGGAAGCTGGTCTTGAGGGTACAAAGATTGTAGAAGCACACATAGGTGATGTATTTGAAAAGTCGGATGGGGCAGTGATATATCGCGGTGAACAAGATGGACTGCATACCAGAGTTTTTATCAACAAAGAAGGCTATCCGACATATGAAGCCAAAGATCTTGGTTTGCTTGCACTGAAGTTTAAAAAATACAATCCAGATATTTCGCTTTTTGTGACAGATCATCAACAGGAAGAATATTTCAAAGTAGTTGCTGCTGCGGGAGGCAAGATAGATAAAGCTTGGCAGGATAAGACTGTGCACTTGACGCATGGGCGCATGAGCTTTAAAGGCCAGAAAATGTCTTCGCGTTTGGGTGGTGTGCCGACTGCTAGTGAGATATTGGAAGTTGTAAATAACGAAATATTAGATAAATCGGACAAGCTTGATGGAAAAGAAAGGGAAGCCATTGCAATCTCAGCACTCAAGTTCTCTATCCTTCGGGCAGGGCTTGGGAAGAATATAAACTTTGACCCGGAAACCTCGCTTTCATTTGAAGGAGATTCTGGTCCGTATTTGCAGTATAGTGCCGTGCGCGCCAAGGCAATACTAGCAAAGGCAAAAGAAATGGGGAAGTCTATTTCCGTAGACAGTTCTGCGTCAGCGACAGAACTTACAAAAAACATTTCACGTTTCCAAGATTGTGTTGAACAATCTATCTCAAAATGGGAGCCACATTATATTGCTACTTATCTGCTTTCGATAGCACAGTCTTTCAATAGCTGGTATGCAACAGGTAAGATTTTGGATGAAAATAATAAAAATATGGACCACGAGCTTGCACTTGTTTCTGGTACTTACAACGTACTCTTAAAAGGACTCAATCTACTAGGAATATCTGTACCAGAAAAAATGTAAACTTGACTTTTTTTCTACATAGTGGTAATATAGAGTAAAACAACAAAAAAATAATAATTATGACAACAACCATCATTTTAACCTCATGCTTTCTTTGTGTGTGTGCTTACTTTCTGTTCAAAAAGCGTAACAAGAAGACTAAACAAATTTTCCAACAAAAGAATGATTATGTTATGTTCGAGGAAGATACAAGTTTCGGCTCGAAACATAAAGAATCTTTTCTTCATATACCACTGGAAAATTTTGCAAATTATGCTGTGCGGTATTTCGATTCTTTACAGGATACAGAAGAGTTTTTGGATTATTTAAAAAAACTTTATTTTTCTTTGTATAGATTAAGCGATAAGGCTAATTTTCTAACCAAATATGCAATATATTATTCTCTCTTTGAAGATCATATGCGTTATAGGGAAGCAATATATGATTTAGAATATCAGAAATGGGAAGATCTTCATGATAGAGCATTGGGGTTTTATATAACACACGTTCCCGCTTTTATAAAGAATAGAGAAATTACCTTACACGAAGAGTGTTATTCTGTCTCGTTTTTTATTGAAAATAAGCCGGTTATTCTATTTATGCCTTATTTTCTTTGGGATAAATATATGAAGAAAAAAGAGTCTAAAAGCTTGATAGATGATAAAACCAGAGAGCTTAGTCGTTCTGTGTGTGTAAATTAGAATTATTTTAGTGTATTTTTATATATCCCATTTGCGTAAGCAGGTGGGATATTATTTTGTCTTGCAAAAAACTGTTTTTTCCGTACAATTTGAGGAATATAGTCTATGGATGAAAAAAAACAATATAAATCAGAAAAAGCAGTAAGGGAAGAGAAAATCCTAGATTTTTGGCGCGAAAACAAGATTTTTGAAAAGACGCTTGCTCGTAAGTCTGTCAAAGGCGAGTTTGTCTTCTACGAGGGTCCTCCTGGAGCAAATGGAGTGCCCATGCTTCATCATTTTGAGGCGCGTGCATTCAAAGACGTTATACCTCGCTACAAGACAATGCAGGGCTACCATGTGGATAGACGCGCCGGCTGGGACTGTCATGGCTTGCCGGTGGAACTTCAAGCCGAAAAAGAGCTGGGCCTTGCTTCAAAAAAAGATATAGAGGTATACGGCGTTGCCAGATACAATGACTATTGCAGAAGCGCTGTTTTGCGTTATACAAAAGAATGGGAAATTTTTACGCATCGCATGGGGTACTGGGTGGACAACGATCGCGCATACTACACCATGTCTAACTCTTTCATAGAGTCTGCTTGGCATGTAGTGAAAGAAGCCGCGAACCGCGGGTATTTGTATAAAGATTATAAAATTCTGCCATGGTGTTCACGTTGCGGCACTGGTCTTTCCTCGCACGAGCTTGGTCAGCCAGGAGCATATGTGGATGTGAAGGATTTGTCAGTGTATGCCAAGTTTCCGATTGTTGGATTTGAAAAAGCTTATTTTGTGGCATGGACAACTACTCCTTGGACGCTTCCCGGAAATGTAGCGCTCGCAGTGGGTGCAGATATAGATTATGTAGAGGCAAAAGTCGGGGAAGAGATTCTAGTTGTTGCAAAAGAAAGATTGTCCGTGCTTGGCGAAGGATATGAAATAATTGCTGAACACAAAGGCAAGGACATGGCTGGCATGAAGTACACGCCTCTTTTCAACGAGCTTGAGAATGCAAAACCAGACGGGATAGAAAATGCTTTCAAAATATATGTCGCGGATTTTGTAACAACGACAGACGGCACTGGCATCGTCCACACGGCTGTCATGTACGGGGCAGACGACTTTGAGCTTGGCACAAAAGTTGGCTTGCCTAAATACCACACTGTAAATCCAGACGGCACTTTTATGCGAGGTCTCGGCAATCTTTCTGGCCGATTTGTCCGCGACGAAGATGTTGCTGTGGACATTATAAAGGACTTGGCTCATCGCGGGCTTCTATTTAAAAAAGAAAAATACGAACACTCGTACCCGCATTGCTGGAGATGTAAGACTCCACTCATATACTATGCACGAGATTCTTGGTATTTTGCTATGTCAAAACTTCGCGATGAAATGTCTGCACGAAACGAAAGCATTCATTGGGAGCCCGAATATATAAAGGACGGACGTTTTGGTGAGTGGCTACGTGAGGCTAAAGATTGGGCGATTTCGCGTGAGCGATACTGGGGCACTCCGTTGCCGGTTTGGCAGGGAGTTGGCGGTGAGCTGAAAGTTATTGGAAGCATAGAAGAATTTAAGAAGTATGCAGTAAAGTCTGGTAATAGTTACTTTATTATGCGTCACGGTGGTACGGAAGGAAACGAGAAAAATCTTGTTAGTTACAAAAACCAAGCCAGTGATCATTTGACTGAAAAAGGTAAACAACAAGTACTTTCTGAAATTGGTCATTTCAAAAAAGAAGGTATAGATATAATCATTGCTTCGCCATTTGCTCGTACTAGGGAAACTGCCGAAATTGTCCGCACCGAACTTGGGTTAGCAGAAGATGCATTGCTGTTTGACGATAGGCTTGCAGAAATAAACGCAGGAGATTTTGACGGCAAGAATTGGAACGAATACCACAAAGTTATATATGACGTGGGTGTAGATTGGTATAAGAACAAAATTCCAAACGGTGAGTCTTTGCAAGATGTTGGCAAGCGCATCGGTTCTTTGCTTTATGAAATTGAAGAGAAGTATAAAGATAAGCGTATTTTGCTGGTAACTCATGGCGGGCCGGCATGGCTTGCGTATGTGGTATCTGGAGAATATGTACCAGACGGCAAAACTTATCACATGCCAGAGACTATGGCATTTGTGAAAGAGTTCAAACGCTTTACCAACGCGGAAATACGTAAATTAAATTTTGTTCCCATACCACATAACACTAACTACGAGCTTGATCTGCACAAGCCGTATGTGGATGAGGTAAAGCTCGTGGCTGAAAATGGGGAAGTAATGACAAGAGTAAAAGAGGTGATGGATGTATGGTTTGACTCCGGCGTTATGCCATTTGGGCAAGAGCATTATCCTTTTGAGAATAAGGAGTATGTGGATACCAAAGGCTATCCAGCAGACTTTATCTCTGAAGCGATAGATCAGACCAGAGGCTGGTTTTACACTTTGGTTGCGGTTTCTGCTTTGCTTGGTAAGCCTGCGCCATTTAAGAATGTAATCTGTCTCGGACACTTGCTGGATGCAAAAGGGCAGAAGATGTCAAAATCTAAAGGCAATGTCATAGACCCGTGGGGACAGATGGACAAATTTGGTGCGGACGCAGTGCGGCTGTGGATGTATTCTGTTACCCAGCCTGGGGACAGCAAGAATTATGACGAAAAAGTGGTGACGGAAATGTCTCGACAAGTTTTCGGGCTGCTCTCAAATGTGCTAGCATTTTATGAGCTATATCCCGCAGAAATGAAGAATAACAAGCGGCCAGACGCGACTGCCGTGCTCAACAAGTGGATACTTGCAAGACTAGACCAGTATATATCTCTGACCACAGAGTATTTGGATGCATACAAAATATTTGAGCCTGCCCGCGAACTTCGCAACTTCATAGACGATCTTTCTACATGGTATGTGCGCCGAAGTAGAGACAAGATCAAGGCAGGTGATATAGAATCTAGAACGACCTTGTATTTTGTACTAAAAACCCTTGCACAAGTCATGGCGCCATTTGCACCGTTTACCGCAGAAGAAGTGTGGCAGAAACTAAAGATAAATGAAGACGCAGAAAGCGTGCATCTAAGTGTATGGCCTACCAGCGATGCTTTGCAATATGACGATATGGTCGGACATAATATTATGCGTGATATGCAAATAGCAAGAGAAGTATGTACTGAAGGCAATGCGCTTCGCAAAAAACTAGGTATACCAGTGCGTCAACCTCTTTCTAGGTTTATTGTAAAGAACTGGGACTTAAGTAGCGAGTATGCAACTCTTGTAAAAGAAGAACTTAATGTAAAAGATATTGTAGCAGGAGACGAGACGGTGCTTGATATAAACATAACACCAGAGCTAAAACTTGAAGGAGATTATCGCGAACTTGTGCGAAAGGTACAAGACTTACGAAAAGAAAAAGGTCTAATTCCAAGTGACGCTATAACTCTTGTGCTTCCAGAAACGTATCGAGAAATTATGCAAACTTTCGGTGAAGATTTGAAAAAGACAGTCGGTGCAAAAGAGGTTGTAAATGGAGAGAATATGCTAATATATTAAATTATGAAAACAGCAGTCATTGCCCATGGATGGGGTGGAAGTCCTGATGAACCGATGCTCAAGTGGATTAGAAGCGCTATGGAAGCAAAAGGATTTTCTGTTATTGCGCCCCTCATGCCACACCCAGATACACCGACGATTGATGACTGGGTGGCGTGTCTGAGAAGTGTTGTTCCTACTCCAAATGAAAATACCTATTTTGTTGGCCACTCGGTCGGATGTCAGACGATATTACGATATATGGAAACGCTTCCTACTAGCGTACAGGTTGGGCAGGTTATCCTTGTTGCGCCTTGGATTAAATTAACGGTAGAAAATTTGGATGCTGAAGAAGAGGAAAGTATTGCTCATTCATGGATGAATACGCCGATAGACTTTGAAAAAGTAAAACGTCACTCACACAGTATTATTGGTATTTTTTCTACAAATGACCCATTCGTTCCACTCGAAGAAAATAAGCATATACTAGAAGAAAAAGTTAACGCAAGGACGATTGTCTTGGAAAATCGAGGGCATTTTACTGAAAGTGACGGTGTTTCATCGCTCCCAGAACTTTTAGAAGAATTTTAATATATGTCGCACCATATATACCACACAGAAGGTTTTGTTGTCGGATCAGTGAACACCGGCGAGGCAAACAGATATCTTACGCTTTTTACTCGTGATCTAGGTGTCGTGTGGGCAGCGGTTCAAGGGGTAAGGCACCTGAAGAGCAAGCTCCGCTTCGGTCTGCAGGATTTGTCTTATGCAAGACTAGACCTTGTACGTGGTCGCGAAGTTTGGCGTGTCACGAGCGCAACACATTTGCCGGAATATTCTTGTGTGCGTCAAGAAGTTAGTAAGTCTCTTGTATATGCTCGCGTTCTTTCTTTAGTCAAAAGGCTGATGCAAGGCGAAGGGCCGAACGAGCTTTTGTTTGACGATGTTTGCGGACTATTCCATTTTATGGAAGAACATACTTTATCAAAGTTAGAGCTGGAAGCTTGCGAGATCGTCGGCGTTGTACGCATACTTTCTAGGCTTGGTTATGTCGGCTCTGACAATGAGCCACGGACATTTATAGAAGAAGAGCTTTCCTTGTCTTTGATCAGTAAGGCTAGCAGGGCAAAAGTTTCTCTTGTCTCTCTTATAAATACTTCTCTGCGAGAAAGCCAGCTTTAATTAACAATTTAGGGTGAATAACAGGAAATTGAAATAAATAATTGTGATATACTTTTAATGTATGGCAGAATCAACAGAAAAAAAGGACAGAATAGAAGCTTTAAACCGCACGCTTTACATGCGTGATGAATCCAAGATCAGGAAAACTCGTACGGGCACCATTCATCCGCAAAAATTTGAAGTTGCAGACAAATGGACTGTAGAGGATAAGATACCTGTTATAGATAGAGAGCCGCACATAGCACCATCTATGTTCAAGAAATTTTTCATAGCATCTATTATCTTTTTTGTATTAGCTTTAGGATTTGCCGCCTACAAGTTCTTTGGCGGTTCAAATACTGTTTCTAATAACAACATCGAGATTTCAGTCCTGGGCAATGCTTTCACTCCGGGGGGAGAGGAGTTGCCGCTTCAGATAGCTATAAGAAACGGCAATACTGTACCTATAGAATTTGCAGATTTGAAGATAGAGTACGCGCAAGGAGATGACAATGACACTAGCTCTATAAACAGGAGGACTATAGACATAGGCACTATAGGTGCAGGAGACACTCATACAGAGGATGTACGCCTTACACTTTTCGGCGAGCAGGGTAGTACGAAAAATATAAAGTCCACTCTTGAATACCGCATTCGCGGGTCCAATGCTATTTTCGTAAAAGAGAAAGATTACTCTGTTTCCATAAGTTCTGCTCCGCTTAGTCTGACTGTTTCCGCACCTACTTCCACATCTGCAAATCAGACTATTATCCTGGATTTTAAGACCATTTTGGCGGCAACTGTGGCACCGGCTAATACCATGCTCAAAGTTACATATCCTCCTGGGTTTGAATTTACAGATGCAGATCCGAAGCCCACTTTTTCAAACAATGTTTGGCTGCTTTCAGCCCTGAAGCAGGGTATAGAATCAAAAGTTTCTATCCAAGGCACACTTGCCGGACAAGATGGAGAAGACCGCTCTTTCCGCGCTTCTGTCGGCCAGCAAAATCCGCAAGATCAAGCAAATGTAGGCATAATATACAGCACACTTTTGCATACTATAAAGATTGAACGCCCATTCATAGACGCACAGCTTGCTATAAATGGCCAAGACAAAGATGAAGTGGCTGTTTCTCCCGGACAAGTTCGCGGTGAGATAACTTGGACGAACAACTTGCCGACTCGCGTGGACAACTTGGAAATATATGCGAAGTTCTCCGGTGCTTCGTTTAACAAAGAAAATGTAAGTCCAGGCAATGGTTTCTATGACTCGCTAAACTCGCAGATCGTTTGGGACAGAAATACAGTATCGCAGTTTGCCTCTGTCCCACCCGGAGGCTCTGGCAAAGTTTCTTTCTCTTTCACTCCTTTACCTACATATAACGGCACAACTTCTATACCAAACCCGCAGGTAGTCATAGATGTTTCTGTGAAAGGCAGCCAGCCTGCAGCATCAAACATTTCTACATCTGTGGACAATTTTGTAAGAAAAGTTATAAAAATAAATACAGACTTGCAGCTTGCGGCAAAGGCTACGTATTTCTCTGGCCCGTTTACAAACACGGGACCTATTCCCCCAAAGGCAGAGCAGGCGACAACTTATACCATAACTTGGTCACTGGTAAATTCTGCAAATCGCGCAAGCAATGTGGAAGTTAAAGCAAGTCTTCCTGTTGGTGTCACTTGGGTGAACTCTATTTCTCCTGCTACAAACTCTGGCGTCAGCTACGACAATGGCTCACGTACTGTCACATGGAAGGCTGGCACAGTAAATTCTGGCACAGGACTGACTGCGGGCTCAAAAGAGATTTCTTTCCAAGTTCGCCTAATTCCAAGCTTGACACAAGTAGGCTCTGTGCCGCTTCTGATTGACAAGACGACCCTGACAGGGCAAGATAGCTTTACTGGCTCGGCTTTGCAGTCTGTTAGGAACGGCTTGAATACCAGAATATCCGGCGATTCCAGCTTTACAAGCGGTATGGAAACTGTAGTGAGATAGACTAGAAAAATAATTTCTGAAAATCAAAATGAAAGAAAATGATGAAAAACTTATGGAGAAAATTGTGTCGCTATCCAAGCGCCGCGGCTTTATATTTCAAGGTTCGGAAATATACGGTGGGCTAGCGGGTACCTATGATTATGGTCCGTTAGGATCTTTGTTGAAGAATAATATAAAAGATTCTTGGTTGAAGTTTTTTGTTTTTTCTAGGGAAAATATGTATCTTTTAGACACACCCATACTCATGCACCCTCGTGTTTGGGAAGCTTCTGGCCATGTTAATGAATTTATAGACCCATTAGTAGACGATTTGGTCACAAAAAAAAGATATAGAGCAGATCATTTACTTGAAGACGCAGGAATAAATGCTGAAAAACTTACTATTGTTGAGATGGATTCAAAGATTAAAGAGCTTGGGTTAAAAAGTCCAGAAGGCAATACCTTGTCTGATGTAAGAAAATTTAATTTGATGCTTCAGACAAAAATGGGCGCTGTTGAAGATACGTCGGTTACAACATATTTGCGCCCAGAGGAGGCACAAAGCATGTTTGTAAATTTCAAGAATGTCATGGATTCTGTATCTCCTAAAATACCATTTGGGATAGCTCAGGTAGGTAAAGCTTTTCGTAACGAAATTACTCCGCGTGACTTCACTTATCGTCTCAGAGAATTTGAGATAATGGAATTTGAGTATTTTTTTAACCCAAAAGAGAACTGGGAAGAAATTTTTGACAAATTTTTAGAAGAGCAGAAAGTGTGGCTTAGGCTTGTTGGTGTGCCTCCTATGTTCCTTCACCCCATGGAACATCCAGAAACTTCTCGTGCACACTACAGTAAAAAAACTGTTGATTTGGAGTTTGAATATCCGTTTGGCATAAAAGAGCTCACTGGTTTATCACATAGAGGCGATTATGATTTACAGAGACACCAAGAATATTCAAAACAATCTCTTGAAGTTTTTGATGAAAACACAAAAGAAAAGTTTATCCCGCATGTTATAGAACCAACTGTGAGTCTGGATAGAACATTACTTGCTGTATTAGTGAGTTCTTACTCGGAAATCAATGAAGGTGAAGATGTGCGTGTTGTTTTAAAATTTCCGGCAAACATAGCACCATACAAAGTATGCGTTTCCCCTCTCCTTAAAAACAAGCCGGAGCTTGTGCATAAAGCACGAGAAGTTTTTGGAATGTTGAAAAAAGAATTTGGTAATGTTGTGTATGATGACAATGGTAATATTGGCAAGCGCTATAGAAGACAAGATGAGATTGGTACTCCATGGTGCGTAGTTATAGACTTTGATACTATCGGTGCAGGAGAAAATGTAAATTTAGATTTAAAAGATATGGTAACTATCCGAGATAGAGATAGTGCAACACAAGAAAGATTGGCAATTTCAAAGCTTGTCGACCATATACGCAAGAGGCTAGGCTAGGCACGTTATAGATGGTATTATGTGTGCATATGGCCGTACGCGACACTAATAATAAAGTAGTTTTTGAAATTTCAAGAGGCACTATTTTGCGGGTTATAGTTTCCGGTATCTTAGTAGTTACTCTTTATTATCTGCGCAGTTTGGTATTAGTTATCTTGACCTCCATCGTTATAGCTTCATTTATTCAGGCCACGAGTCGCAAACTTTCCAAGTATCGTATAAACCGTGTTTTGTCTGTAGTTTTGATGTACATACTTATATTTGCAATTATTGCAGCAGTGTTTTATATATTTGTGCCGATACTGGTGGTAGAAACTTCAAACCTTATATCGTTGCTTACAAAGTACATACCTGCGTCAGACCTTTTGCAAAACATCCAAGCTTCAGGGCAGAGTATAAGCTCCGGAGATATTTCTCATGGTGTTTCTGTTGGCGGTGATTCTGTGACCACTCTTGTAGACAACGCCAAAGTCTTTGTTTCAAACCTTTCGCTGAGTTTCTTTGATATTCTTACCAAAACTTTCGGCGGTATCTTAAATGTAGTTTTGATTGGTGTTATTTCTTTTTATCTTTCCATAGAAGAGGGGGGGATAGAGAAATTCTTGAGGCTGGTTACACCTAGGCATAATGAACAATACATCATAAGCCTATGGCAGCGTACGCAGAGGAAGATCACGCTTTGGATACGAGGCCAGCTTATACTTGGGCTTATTGTTGGTGTTCTCATATACCTTGGCTTGCTTATACTAGGTGTACACTACGCTTTGGTCTTGGCCATAGCTGCAGCAATATTTGAGCTTATACCGTTTGGCATAGTTTTGGCTGCTGTGCCCGCTATATCTTTTGCTTATATAGACGGAGGTCTTACCCTTGCGCTTTTAGTTACAGGGTTCTATGTCGTAGTTCAGCAATTTGAATCTTATTTGATACAGCCTTGGGTAGTAAGGAAGGTTGTTGGCATTTCTCCGCTGGTTGTGATACTCTCTGTGCTTATAGGGGCAAAGCTTGCGGGCTTTTGGGGCATTATTTTGGCTATACCTGTGGCGGTGGCCCTGCTTGAGTTCGCTGATGATGTGGAAAAACGAAAGAGCATGACAGATATACAAGAATGATATGGATAAAAAACCTTTTTACATAACCACTACATTGCCGTACGTCAACGCACCTTTGCATATAGGGCACGCGCTAGAGTTGGTGCGCGCGGATGCCATAGCCCGTTATAAAAAACTCTCTGGTTTTGAGGTTTTTTTCAACACCGGCACAGACGAGCATGGACAAAAGATATATGAGAATGCGAAAGCCATCGGTATAACACCGCAAGAATTTGTGGACAGAGGATTTGCAACATTCAAAGAGCAGATAAAGATGTTTGGTATTTCGGATGATGTACATTTTATCCGTACTACAGACCAGTATCACATAAGGGCTGCGCAAGAATTTTGGCAGAAAGTTGCCGACAATGGTTATATTTACAAAAAGAATTACCAAGCAAAATATTGCGTGGGATGTGAGAGTGAAAAAACAAATTCAGAGCTGGATGAAAATGGAGAGTGTCCGCTGCATCCAGGGCGACAGCTTGAGCTGATAGACGAAGAAAATTACTTTTTCAAGTATTCAGAATTTGGTGAAAAGATTTTGGATTTGTATGAAAAAAATCCAGATTTTATAGTTCCTGACTTTCGCTTCAACGAGATGAAAGCTTTCGCGGAGCGCGGTTTACAGGACTTTTCTATTTCTAGACTTAAAGAAAAAATGCCGTGGGGCATACCAGTACCAGGGGATGACAAGCATGTCATGTATGTGTGGTTTGATGCTTTGGTAAACTACATATCTACTCTAGGCTGGCCGAATGATGAAGAGAACTTTACTCGTTTTTGGGTGAATGGTACTCCAACGCAGTATTGCGGCAAAGACAACACTCGTTTCCAGGGTGTCATGTGGCAAGCAATGCTTTTGGCGGCTGGCTTGCCAAACTCTCACCAGATAGTTGTCAACGGATTTGTGACTGCCGACGGCGGAGTGAAGATGTCCAAAACTTTGGGAAATGTGGTGGATCCGCGCGAGGTGGTGGCAGAGTACGGAACAGATGCCTTGCGTTTCTTTCTGCTTTCCGAAATCAGCAATTTTGAAGATTCGCCGTTTACAATGGAGAGATTTAAGGCGGTTTATAATGCCAAACTTGCAAATGGTATTGGGAATCTGACGAGCCGAATATTGAAAATGGCGACTGCAAACCTAGACGTTTTCCCAGAAATAGATGAGCAAAAGTTGCCAAGTGATTGGCATAAAGCCATGAATAGCTTTGACATAAAGACTGCTTGTGAAATTATTTTTCGTTATGCTGGAGAACTTGATGCTCTTATCCAAGAAAAAGAACCTTTCAAACTTGCGAAGACGGACCCAGATACGGGCAAAAGTATTATTGCAGATTTGGTGGTAAAACTTTTTTATATAGCACGCATGTTGCAGCCTATACTTCCATCAACTAGTGCAACATTACAGAATCTTGTATTGTCCCACTCTATGCCAAGCTCGCCGCTTTTCCCGCGCAAAGACTAATATGCAAATATCTTTTTTTGACATTCATTCGCATTTGAACATTGCACCTTTATCCGAGCGGGTAGATGAGCTGGTAGATAGGTTGAAAGATGAATGTGTAGGTACTATAGTTGTCGGCGTAGATTTGGAGACTTCAAAAAAAGCTTGCGAACTTGCAGAAAAATACGACAACATCTGGGCTTGCATAGGCATGCATCCTGCTGATAACTTAAAAGAAGAATTTGATGCCGATCAGTATCGCACTCTTGCCGCTTTGCCCAAAGTTGTAGCCATTGGTGAGTGCGGGCTGGACTATTTCCGAGGTAAGAGTGCGGATATGATTGCAAGACAAAAAGAGGTGTTTGAAAAACAGATTGCTATTGCAAAAGAGTTTCGCAAACCGCTTATGATACACGCTAGACCAAGCAAAGATACTGCAGATGCCTATGAAGATGTGCTAGATATTTTAGAAAAACATGAAAGTGTCCATGCGCACTTTCATTTCTTTGTGGGGAGTGTAGAAATTGCAAAGCGAGCTTTGGCACGAGGATTTACTTTCAGCTTTGATGGACCCATCACTTTTTCCAGCGACTATGACGAGGTGATAAAAATGCTCCCATTGGAGAACATAATGCTGGAAACAGACGCTCCATTTGCTGCTCCAGCGCCATACAGAGGCAAGACTTGCGAGCCTTGGATGGTAGTAGAAATGTATAAAAAAGTTGCTGAGCTGAAGAATTTGTCTTTGGAGGGAGTACAAAAACAGGTAGCTGAAAACGCAAAAAGGGTGTTTGACCTAGGGTAATTTTTCTGCTATTATGCCCTAGTCTCGTTTGAGGGTGCCTTATAGCACTTTCACTTGGTCCATAGCGAGATTGTCCGATTTTTCGGATATTATTAGCAAAGAAATTTATAAAAATGTCAGAAGAAATAAAGAATGAAGTTAGCGTCCTGGAAGATGCTAAAGTCTACGAGCTTGGATACATCTTGGTCCCGTCTTATTCTGAAGAAGAAGCTGTGGCTACCGCAGGCGCTCTTCGCGAAGAAGTGGAGAAAGCTGGAGGAGTGTACATCTCTTCCGATCTGCCTCGCCGCATGGAGCTTGCTTATGAAATGGCAAAGCCTATCGCTAACAAAAAACAGAAATTCGCCGAAGGATACTTTGGATGGATCAAGTTTGAGATAAAGCCAGAGGTTGCAGAAAAGATGAACAAAGCATTTATCCGAGACGACCGCCTTGTCAGACACTTGCTCATAAAGACTGTCCGAGAAAACACGGTTATCGGCAAGCGTCCTGCTGGGGCAGGCCTTCGCAAGAAATATGTGAAGAAGTCCGACGAACCAGCTGTAGAGATAGACAAAGAGGAGGTAGACAAAAAGCTGGACGAACTGCTGCAAGCGGAGTAAACTGTAACTGTGTGTCGCTTATAAACAATTAAGTATAGAAAAGTATATGTATCTAAACAAAGTGCAACTTATAGGCAATCTTACCCGAGATCCAGAACTGAAGTCCCTTCCTTCTGGCATCAAAGTTACCAGTTTTGCGATAGCAACAAACCGTACATGGAAGGACGCAGATGGCTCCCGCAAAGAAGCTAGCGAGTTCCACAACATTGTGGCATTTGCAAAGCCAGCGGAACTCATTGCTCAGTATTGCAAGAAAGGTAACTCTATATATGTAGAGGGACGCTTGCAAACCAGAAGCTGGGACGACCAAGCTACTGGCCAAAAGAAGTATAGAACAGAGATCATCGTAGAGAATTTCCAGTTTGGTCCTAAGTCTTCTGGTACTTCTAGTGCGTCGTTCGAGCCTTCGTCTCCTGGGGGTCGTCCTGCGAAAGCGGTGAAGAAGTCTGAAGATATAGATGCCATAGAGTATCCAGATGACGACATAAACCCAGAAGACATCCCATTCTAAAATTAAAAGCTAAAAAGTGTTCCTATGAAGCAAGATTATTTTTCATCAAATAACATAAAGCACATAGACTACAAGGATGTAGATATTCTGAAAAAGTTTTTGAATCCGAATGCCCGCATCCTGTCTCGCAAACGTACAGGTATTACAGCCAAGAACCAGCGTAAACTCGCAGAAGCGATAAAGCGCGCAAGATTCATGGGCCTTCTGCCTTATATTGCAAAGTAGAGTGCAAACAACACCCCCACCGAAGCTTCGGTGGGGGTGTTTTGTATATCCCAAAAGTTTTCCCCACCGCATACTTCTAATATAACGGGGGGGGGGGGGCTCGGCTACGCTCTCTCTACATACTCGCCGGTTTCGGTGTTAACGATTATCTTGTCGCCGGCTTCTACGAACATCGGGGTAGTGATGTTCGTGCCGTTTTCAAGCGTTACTACTTTTCCAGAGCCGGATGCAGTGTTGCCTTTTATAGAAGGTGGAGCATCTTTGACTGTAAACTCCATCTTTATAGGCAGTTTGATGCGGATTATCTGTTCTTCGCCGTCGTTATCAAAGACCATGGCGGTGACTATGGTGTTATCCTTTAGGAATTTTACGCCATCCCCTATAAGTTTCTCTTCCAACTTGTAGCGGTCTTTGGGGTCGTTTGGATTTGCAAACCAGAACTCTCCGCGGTTATGGTACAGGAACTTTACTTCACGTTTCTCTATCTCGGCTTCTTCTGCCATATCAGAACCCTGAAATGTTGCATTATATGTTCGGCCAGTAACAAGGCTTTTTAGCTTGGTCTGATTTTGTGGCTTGCGTTGTTGCGTGCGAGCTACGTGGTGCTCCATCACTTCGCAAGGTTCACCTTCGTAGATAATAACTTTACCTGCCTTTATTTCGTTGTATTCAAGTAGTGCCATATGTTAAAATATATTTGGATAAATGTATAAAAAATTGCCCCCAAGGGCTATGCAGAGTATAGCAAAAACAGGGCAGTTTTAGTACTTGACAATCTCATATTGAAAGTGTATAATCTATTCAAACTTTTAAAAACCATTAGTTTATGTTAATCAGAAAAACTCCTTTCTTTCCAGAAGCGAAAGAAGATGTCGACAGAGTGTTCGGCAAAGACCCAATGCACAATTTTAAGCCCGTTGAAGATATTCCGGGAGATCCAGCAGAAATTTTTGAAGACTATGAAAGCAAATTGTTGAATTTGAAATATGTCTCAACTATTTTTGAGCCAAAAATAGGGCAGATAAATATTGCTCTTGTGCAGGAACCTCCTGTACCGGTTTCAGTCCGACTTTTGTGTTCTAACGGATGTATCAGTGTTCTTACTGTGCCACACAATGTTTCGTTTACTGAAGACGAACTGGATGAAGATGCCTTACTTGAGTTTATGGCAGGAGGTAAAAGGAAAATCTTTTCTTATTGTGAGTACCATGCGCGCCTTTCTTTTAAAAAGACAAGACGTCCCAGAAAGACTATGAACTTCAATAAGAAGAAAGTCGCCACAAAAGAGAAAATACGAAAATCTCGGAAATTTATTTCCAAGATAAAATACCCTGATTTATAGAGTGGTTTCTAATTCTGGGTGGTTGAGTATATTAAACAGTCGTTCAACGTGAACGACTGTTTTTCTATTCTCCAGAGCTTTGTACTTGAATCTCACCGAAACGCTTTCGAATTTCTTTCAAGAGTTCGTTTGTAACCCTTGGATTTTCCTTGAGCCATGTGCGAGTAGCATCGTAGCCACGTCCCATAGAAACTTTTTCTCCATTTTTATCTTTATACGAATATGAAGCGCCAGACTTTTCTATAATGCCAAGTTTCTCTCCAAGTGCCATCATTTCTCCTTCACGAGAAATTCCTTCGCCGTATATTATGTCAAACTCTGTTTGTTTGAACGGTGCAGCCACTTTGTTCTTCACTACTTTCACTCTAGTGCGGCCGCCTACTACATCTTCACCCTTTTTTATCTGCGCTATGCGACGTATATCTAGGCGTACAGAAGTATAGAACTTCAATGCTTTTCCACCTGGCGTTGTTTCTGGGTTACCAAACATCACTCCTATTTGCATGCGTATCTGGTTTATGAATATCACCACAGTCTTAGATCGAGCAACTATGGCTGTCAGCTTACGGAGTGCTTGTGACATGAGTCTGGCTTGTTTACCGACATGACTTTGTCCCATGTCTCCTTCTATTTCGTCTTTTGGAGTAAGTGCTGCTACAGAGTCTACAACTATCACGTCTATCTTACCACTTCGTACCAATGACTCACATATCTCAAGTCCTTGTTCACCTGTGTCTGGCTGGGAAATAAGAAGATCATTTATTTTTACACCAAGCTTGCCGGCATAGTCTGGGTCCATAGCGTGTTCAGCATCTATATATGCGCAAATACCACCAGACTTTTGAGCTTCCGCTACTATGTGTAGCGCAAGCGTGGTTTTGCCAGAAGATTCAGGTCCAAATATTTCTATAATACGTCCTCGCGGTACTCCTCCAACACCAAGCGCCATGTCCAGCCCTAATGAGCCGGTAGAGATGACGTTTATATCTACTTTTGGGGCTTCACCTAGCTTCATGATAGCACCCTCGCCAAACTTCGTCTGGATGGACTTTATTGTATCTTCTATTTCGCCGCCAGTTTGTTTTGGCTCCTTCTTTGGTTTTTTGATCATAGTTTTTTGTTAATGCTTTTAATCTATCTCCGTTTCTATTTGTGTATTTTCGTTTGTTTGTTCTTCATCATCCGTGTTTGCATTTTTTGTTGGCTCAACATTTTCTGCGCCAAGAGTGTCTGCTGACACGTCTGCATCTTGCTCTTCTGGCACCGGCTTTGTTGCCGGCGGGGAAGATTCTTCAAGGACTACGCGGTACTTTTTCTCTAAATGTTTTCCAAACTTATCGTCCGCTTTTATGGTAATTATATTATATCCCGAAAGCAGTATCAACGGTTCCTTGAAATTGCCGTCTTGGTCTGTTTCCACAGCTCTGTCGTCTATAGTCAATTCAGAGGCATTGCGCGCCCGACCAGAAAGCTCTAGGTAAGGCTCTGTCACCGTCATTCCATCTGTTACGCCATATAGCTCTATCTTTGCGCCTGCCACAAGAGCTCTAGTGCGAAAATACGCGTACCCCAGTATAGCTATGGACAGCACTATTATGGATCCGACTTTCAGAAGTGAGGCTATATCTTTTCTCATATTTTTACTATTTACTATTCAAACCCTTCGCGCTCTGTTTCCACAGACTGCTCCAGGACATCGCGCGGCTTGGAGCCATTCCCGGGGCCGACAACACCTTTTTCTTCTAGTATATCTATAAGTTTTGCTGCTCGTCCATAGCCGATGCCAAGTTTCCTTTGCAGAAAGGAAGTAGATGCTTTCCGAGCCTCTATCACTATTTGTCTTGCTTCTTCATATAGCTCATCACCATTTTCTCCGTCATCACCGTCTATTTGTGCATCAAATATAGATTTATCAGCACTTATACTTCCAGCAAGTTCTATTTCATCTGGAACTTCGTCTTTGAATTCGTCTATGAGGTATTTTACCACCTTCTTCAGTTCATCTTCAGAGATGAATGCGCTTTGTACTCGCTCTGGTTGACTTTGTCCGCCAGAATAAAGCATGTCTCCTGCTCCAAGGAGTTTTTCTGCTCCGCCATCGTCTAGTATCGTACGCGAGTCTATCTGCGAAGAAACTTTGAGTGCTATTCGTGCAGGTACGTTTGCCTTGATCAGTCCTGTAATAACTGAAACTTCTGGTCTTTGGGTAGAGAGTATAAGGTGTATGCCTATTGCGCGAGACATTTGTGCCAAACGTACAATGGCAGTCTCCAGCTCGCGCGGGTAGGAAGACATGATGTCGGCAAGTTCGTCTATGATTATGACTATGTATGGCATCCGCTCTACTTCGCCGTCTTTTCTCTTTGCCACAATGTTTGCGTGGTAAGACTCTATATCGCGTACTGCTTCAGCTTCAAATATGTCATAACGTCGGCTCATCTCCTTCGCTGCCCATTTTAATGCAAGTATAGCTTTCTTTGGTTCAGTAATAACTGGAGTCAAAAGGTGAGGTATTTTGTTATAAAGAGTTAGCTCTACGCGCTTTGGGTCTACCATTATGAGGCGCAAGTCTGCTGGGCCGTTTCTGTAAAGCAAAGATGTAATGACAGAGTGGATCGTCACAGACTTTCCCGAACCTGTCGTGCCGGCTATTAGCACATGGGGCATTTTGGCAAGGTTTGCAAACATTGCTTTACCAGAAAGTCCTCGGCCTAGCGCTATCATTAGCGGTTTTGTAGCATTTGCAAATCCGTTGTCAGAAAGAAGTGATGCCAAACCCACAGTGGACTTGCTTTTGTTCGGTATTTCTATTCCCACTAAACTTTTCCCCGGAATTGGGGCTTCTATACGTATAGGGTGTGCTGCCAGCGCCAGCGCCAAGTCTCTTTGTAAGCCGACAATCTTGGAAAGCTTCACGCCTTCAGCAGGTTTGAGTGCATAGCGGGTAACAGAAGGCCCGACTGTTATTTCATCCATCTCTACCTCTATGCCAAAGTTGGCCAATGTACGCTTTATAATGTTCGAATTTCCTTTTATGTCGCCGACATTTGGCTTGCCTGAATCTTTTTCAAGCAACGAAAGTGGTGGCGGAGTGTAGTTCGAGGAAAGCTTTGGAAAGTTTTTGACCATGCCGAAGTCTTCATCTTCATCCTTCTTATCCAAGCCGATTACTTTCGCCACTTTTTCTGGCGCCGATACCTTTTCTTTTTCATCCGGTTTCGCAGCCTCTATCTTTGCGTCTATTTTTTTTACTTCCTCTGCTGTAAGTTCTCCGTCCACTTTTTTGCTCCTTTCTTCATCTATTTTTAAACCAAATAATTTTCTTACTTTATTAAAAATAGGCAGGACTCCTAGTCGAGCGTCAAACAGTACGAGTAGAGAAACTACTAGTGCGCAGGAAAGAAATAGTACAGAAAAAAGAGTGTCAAAAAGTTTCAGAAATGGCCAAGCCACCACTGAGCCGATAATTCCTCCTTTATGTGTTTCTGCAGCTATGTCTATGATTGCAAGTCCAGAAACCAAAAATACTATAGATGATATAGTGTGTGATAAGCCAATGTTTGGCCGAACTGCTTTTAGAAATGAAATACCTAATAATACTGCAAGTATTGGGACCAGAGCGTACCCTACACCAAAGAGTGTGCTGAATAGGCTATAAAAAAAAGTTCCTGAAACTCCAGCACCTTTGAATACTGCTAATATGAAGAAAAATGCTACAAGGAATGAAATGATTGCATATATACCGTATTTTGTTTCTGGGCGCAAGTTGCTTTCTCGGACTTCTTTACTGGAATTTTTTTTGCTATTTTTTTCTTTATCAGATTTTGAATTTTTTGCCATAAGTAATATGAATTATATCACGCATTTTATAAATAGATTGTTGAAAGATGCTTTTTTTTGTTCGCAAAACTAATACAAAATAATAGGCAGAATATTACAAATTTCTTACGATCCACCTTTTTTATAGGAGCTTCAAAAAGATAAGAAATTTACAATGTTCTGCCTATGAGCCCACTAGATACAAGATGTAAATTTGCTTTAAAAAATTGTCCGTTATATACTGGCTGTACCAAGTCTATAACGGCCAGAAATGTGCCAAAACGGACAAACAAAAACTCATGGAATATCAAAAGGACAATGAAAATGAGAAAGGGAATTCAAAAGGACAAGATGGCATGAAAAACATTGTAAATCCTAGCTTTTTCAATGGCCGTTATGGCACAGCCACTCTGTCTCTTTTGTTCAAATCAAAAAAGTTGCTTACCGCAATGCACATGGTTACTGAGTATATGCCAGAGAGGGAGCCGATGCGCCAAGCACTTCGCTCTACCGCACTGGAAATACTCATGGTAGCCAGTGAAGGATTGTTGCTTACTCAGGTGGAAAAAAGTGAGCTGTACACAGAGCTGGAACACATAGCAGGGCAAGCACATTCACTGCTTTCTGTGGCGACAACTGTAGGTATGATATCTCAGATGAATGGAGAAATTTTAATGCAGGCATATGCCAAGTTCGTAGAGGATGTAAGGGCAGAATCCGGTGTAAACATAGCTTCCAGTTTTCAGCTGGACAAGTATGGCAAAAGCTCTCTTTCCGGCTTCACTTTAGCCCCAGATTTCTTTAACGATGACGAAGTAAAAGAAGAGAAGAAAACCGCAGAGATAAAAGATTTTCCTAAAGGACATGAAAATACTAAAAGACACGATATTTCCATGTCCTTTAGGAAAGAAACAGCATTTCCTAAAGAAAAAAAAGATGAGGTTAAAAAGAAAGCAAGCAAATCTGATATAGGACTCCGAATTGCACGCAGGAATACCATACTTGAAATCATAAAGGACAAAAAAGATGAAAAAGGACAGCAAACAGGTGTAACTATAAAGGACATAGTGAGTCTTATAAAAGACGTTAGTGAAAAAACCATACAGCGTGAACTCCTGTCTCTGGTTGCACAAGGCGTTTTGAAGAAAGAAGGTGACAAACGCTGGAGTCGTTACACTATCGCTTCCTAATACGTTAGTATAAATGTCCGTACGCTTCGCATCCTTCCCAAAATTTTTCTTGTATTGAAAGGTGAAATATGCGATGATAGGACTGTGGATGATTGGGCGAAAATTCACCGGTTATCCACAAGATAGTAATTTGCTACAATAGTCGCAAAGTACTATAATATGTGTACTGCGTTGTGTATCCAAGCAAAAATATCGAAATATATTTTTTGGCAAGGGTGCATGCGCGGATTGCGTGTTGCGTTTTGCAGAGAGCAAGAATCTTGATAGGAATTTTCTTAAACTTTGGAAAGCGCATTCGCAAGAATTGACGGAGGATTGATCATTGAAAACTGAAAAGCATCTCAAACTCGGTTCCTAGCCGTGTTTCGTTATGCCACTTGGATTGCGTTCAATTCTGCGCGCAACTCCTTGATCATGTTTTCAGTCGATCAGGAAATCCGTATGCCCTGTCGACAAGGCAGAATTTTCAACTTCGTTTTTATTGATAGGAATAAAGATGAAGTCCGCATGCCAGCCCTCGCGGTTGGCAGCCAGTGCAAGTCTGGCAACATGCGCTCTACATCGGTTGTACCCGCATATTACTGGGTACGTCGAGACCGATTTAACCGCGCAAATATACTTTTGTGTCACATACGGCGATACAAAGGTAAATTAAATTTATTAATATATATGACAAACTTTCTTAAATCTAAAACTGCAAAAGCAGCTGTAGGTTTGATTGCTTTGGTGGTTTTCGTTGCATCTGCGTCAAGCGCATATGCTGCTTTTGGAGATCACACTTTGCGCGCTAAGTCTAGCTGGAAAGAAGAAGTTAAAGTTCTTCAGGCTGGTCTTAACGAAAAAGGATTTGCTTCCCCAGCTCTTGTAGTTGATGGCGCTTTTGGCCCTAAAACTACTACTGCAGTAAAGGCATACCAAGCTAACAACGGCCTCGTAGCCGATGGTCTATTTGGTCCAAAGTCTTTTGCTAAGTGGGGAACAACAACTGGAGGAAATAATTCAGGTAGCAATTCAAACTGTCAGCCAGGATGGGCATTTGACCCAGTAACTGGTGTGGCTTGTGGAACTGGTAACTCTGGACAATCTGGACCAGTAACAGCAATGGTTGCTGCTACAAATCCAGTATCTTCAGTTCTTGTTGCTGGTCAAGCTACCGCTGATCTAGCTCGATTCACATTTACCGGTTCAGGAACAGTTTCAAACCTAACTTTGAAGCGTATCGGTGTTTCTGCTGATTCAACTCTTTCAAACGTGTACCTATTTGATGGGTCTACTCGTTTGACAGATGCTTCTTCAGTATCTAACAACGGTCAGATCTCATTCAATATACCAGCTGGTATATTTACAGTATCTGGTACAAAAACTATTACTGTAAGATCTGATATTGCTGCTGGTTCTTCTGGACAGACTGTAGGTATTACACTTCAGTCCTTCACAACAGCTGGTTCATCAGCGGCTGTAACCGCTAATATTTCAGGAAATATTCACAGTATTGCTTCTGCTTCTCTTGCTACAGTTGGAGCAGGAACAGTTACTCCTTCAGGAGCAACTCTTAATCCTGGAAGTGGTGTAACAGTATGGCAGTCAACTCTAAGTATTGGAAATCGTGATGTTTTGTTGAAGCGTCTAGCTCTACGAAATGTAGGGTCAGCTCCTGCTTCTGCATTCCAGAATTTCAAGCTTTTTGTTAATGGAACACAGGTTGCTACAGCCGCTGGTATGGATGCTATGGGTTATGTAACATTTGACACATCAGCAGCTCCAGTTGCTCTAGCTTCTGGCTCAAGAGTTGTGCGTGTTGATGCAGACATCGTGTCTGGCGCTTCACGAACAGTTCAGTTCTCTCTACGACAAGCTGCTGATGTTGACTTTGTTGACTCAAGCTTCGGTGTGAATGTATCTCCTACTTCTACTCCATGGGCAGCTGCTGCAGCAAGCACTGTTTCAGGCGCTTCAGGCGGTAGCTTGACTATTGAGAAGGATGTTGCTTCCCCATCTGGAAATGTTTCAGAGGGAACAAGTGATCAAGTTATTGGTATATTCAAGGTTACTGCTTATGGTGAACCTATGAAGATTGAGAACCTACGTGCAACATTTACTTCGTCAGATGCTTCTGTTTCTGAGCTTAGGAATGGAAGAATTATGATTGGAGGTGTTCAGTATGGATCAACAGCTACACTTAATGAAGACTCACATTCTGGAACAGCTTACACACAATTCACAACAAACTATACAGTTATGCCAGGAACTCCAGTAATGGTAGAACTCCGCGCTGACATGTATGATAACGACGGTACTGACAACCTTACAAATGGTGACACTATCGCCGGGGTGATTGCTGTAGGTTCTTCCAATGTTATGAAGGTAGACTCTCTTGGTTCAGTTTCAGCTCCAGCTGCAGCTGTATCTGCTAACACACTTACAGTTGCTGATGCTTCAATGACATTGAGTAAGAATGGTAACTATGCAAACCAAACAGTAGTACTTCCTTCAACAGCAACTAAGATTGGTTCTTGGAATCTTGCTGGTTCCTCAACAGAAGATGTTCTTTTGACAACATTGTCATTTGACGTTGATGAGGTTTCTGGTACAGAATTTGACGAAGGAGATCTTACTAATATGTATGTAGTAGTGAAAAATGGTTCGACTGTTGTTGCACAACCTTCACCTCTTGCTACTGTTTCTGCTACTGCTAACAATTTCCCAGTTAATTACACATTAGTTAAGAATTCATCTGTGTCAATTGAATTGTTTGCAAACATGACTGATGATGGTCTTGATTCAACTATTGATTCAGGAGATTCATTTGACACAAACCTAACTGTCTCTGGTACCGCTATGATTTCTGGTTCAGCTGTTTGTGCTGATGATGATAATGTATGTGATAATACAACTGGTGATAGTACTGGTGTAGATGGTCAGACCATAGCTTACGGTTCAGCTTCAATAACTGCTACAAAGGATGCTTCATCTGCTGATCCTGTAATACTTGTAGACAATCAATCAGTTGTAGCTGCTGCGTTCAAGTTTGATGCTATAACTTCTGGATACAATGTAACAGATCTTACATTCACTCTTGCTAACACAACAGTTGCTCAGACATTTGAATTGTATGATGGCACTACACTTATAGGCTCAAAGCCAGGTTCTGCATCACCAATTTCATTCTCTGGTCTTTCATGGAACATTCCTGCTAACACAAATAAAGTGTTGACAGTTAAACTAGTTCTAGGAAGTATCGGTGTCGGTGCTGGTACATCTGGTGCTTCTCAACTTGTAACGCTTACAGATTTCAAAGCTACAAATACATCTACTGGTGTAAATGCGGCTGGAACAGAATCTGACCCAGCTGGTAGTGCTATGTATGCTTATGCAGCAACACCAACTATCACACGGGGAACTCTTCCTTCAACAGTTCTTTCAACTGGAACACAGACAATTGCTAAATTCTCTGTAGCTTCAAACAGTGGAACAATCGGATGGAAGAAAATGATCTTTACCGTGTCTCGTGCTATCGGTGGAACAGATACACTTTCTAACACAAAGTTGTATGACGCTGATACGAGCGTAGAAGTTACAGGTACTGCTACTTACTCTGGTGGTATTGAAGCAGATAATGGTACTTCGGGTACAATTATTTTTGTTGCTACAAATGAACAGCAAATAAGCGGTTCTAAGAACTATGTTCTTAAGACTGATATAGCTGGCACGCTTGCAACAGGTAATAACATCAATGTAAGCATTGCACAGCCTTCAAGCTATGCAGCTCCAGCAGCGTATGCTACTGTTGCAGCAACATCAGCTTCATTTGTATGGTCTGATGTGTCTGCTTCAAGTCACTCAACTTCAACAACCGACTGGAGTAATGGTTATCTAGTTAAGACTCTTCCTACAGATACACAAACACTTATTTTTAACTAAGTAGTTTGATATCGTAAGAATTTGTTCTTACACTATTGTGTCATTAGTTTCTCGAAACTATAAATCGTAACAAAAACCCACCCTTTACGGGGTGGGTTTTTGTGTTTGCATGGAATATATATGTTATAATTTTAAAAAATTAAAAATTTAATAATTATGAGAAAGACTTTAATATTACTTGTATTTCTGAGTTTGAGCAATAAAATTCAGAGTCAGCCCTGGCAAGCATTACCAGGTGGATCATTGGACTGGAATGTCTATTCAGCTATAAGATTTGGACCATATATGTGGTTCGGTGGTATTTTTACTATGGCCGATACAATATATTCTCCTTTTGTCGTTAGGCATGATGGAACAAAATGGGTGTATACTCCTTCTACAAATGGTGTTCCAAAAAATTTTTGCGTATATAACAATGAGTTGTATGCTCTAGGTGAGTTTTCGTTAGGTATTCCCATGTATGGAATTATGAAATGGAACGGCACAGGTTGGACCCCTATGGCTCAATTACCATCAAACAGCTATATAAATGACGGAGTAGAATATAACGGAGAATTAATTGTTGGTGGTAGATTTAGTACTGTAGATGGATTACCAATAGAAGTCATTGCTAAGTGGAACGGTTCTTCGTGGGATTCTCTTGCCTCAGGTTCGATTTTAAGCGCGACTTTTATTCCAGAAGTCACTACACTTCTGAATGCAAAAGGGTGTCTTTATGTGGGGGGATATTTTTCAGAAATCTATGGCACCACCACTGCAAACGTTGTAAAATTTTGCGAAGGAACTATTACCGCAATTCCATTATCTGAAAATATTCCACAAGATCTATATTATTATGGATCTGATGTGTATGTTTCTGGGAGCTTTTCAAATGCAGGCACAGCTGTCACTAAAAATATAGCAAAAGAAGATACTATCTCTGTTGGTAGTTGGCTAAAAATTTCTCCAACAGATGATGGCGTGCAACTATTTGGGATATGTCTAGGTTCTTGGAATAATAAGTTGTATATTTCTGGAACAATTCAACCTACTAGCCCAGGTTCATATATAGGTAAGTGTGGATATTGGGATGGATCTACTTGGACACAAGATGATATAGGCCTAAACAGCCCAAATTCTTATGGAGTTAAAACCTATACCGACCAAGTTTCAAACGTTTTGTATTCCATGGGTGCATTTAATGCATTGGCGGGAGATGTGTCTGATTATGTAGCATACAAATCTTTTTCTCCACTCCCTGTAGAGTTTGGGTATTTGACGACACATTGTAATGAAAAAGAGCAATGTATAGAGTTAAAATGGTTAACTTATTCAGAGCACGATAATCTTAGATTTATAATTGAAAGATCATTTGATGGTTCAAATTTCTATAATATTGCTACTGTAGATGGAAATGGCACAACAAACGATGTTCATAATTATGAGTATTGTGATTATTATTTTACTGATGGTAAAAATAAATCAAGCAAAGTATTTTATAGACTTAAGCAAATAGATTATAGTGGCGAAGAAAATAATTTAGGTATCACAAGTACTGCTTGTTTTCTTTTGAATAAGCCAAACATATACACAGAAGGTAACGATGTTGTCTTTGATATAAATTCCCCAGGGGTTTTGACGGTAAATTCTGTTGTGGGTAATGAATTAATTAAAATTGAAATATCAAAAAATACTAGAATAAGCTTAGAATATTTACCTCAAGGTATCTACCTGCTGTTTTGGAGAGATATAGATGGTTTCTATTTAACTAAAAAGTTAGCAAGAAGATAAATAAAAACTAAAAAGCACAGACGTATTGTCTGTGCTTTTTTAATAAAACTATAATTTAATTTAGTAACCCTAGTTTGACAGCATTTCTGTGTTCTGATAGTATGGAAAAACGATTGAGGATTGAGTTATGGCTTATCAATCTGACTTTTATAAGCGTAGTACTGTCTATAGGTAGTATGCAAAACAACTTAATAACCGTGCGTTTTTAATAGCCTAAATGTAAGGTAGTTTTCCTGCCTTATCTTTTGTTTTTTATTTTGTATGTCAGCAACAAAAACAAAGTTTGAGAAGAAGTACTTTTCAAAGTACAAAAAACCACTGGTCGAGTTTCCAAATCTGCTTGAAATGCAGATAACATCTTTCAAATGGCTCATAGAACATGGGTTGAAAGAAGTTTTCAAAGAATTTTCACCCATAAACGACTATTCTTCAAAAAAGTTCCAGTTGGACTTTACTGGATTTTCTGTGGGAGAACCAAAGTATGATGAACAATACGCGAAGGTGAATAAGCTTTCTTACGAAGCGCCAATCAAAGCTCGCGTAAAACTTTTGAATAAATCTCTAGGGGGCGTGAAGGAGCAAGAGATATTCATGTCCGACATACCCATAATGACTGCGCATGGTACTTTCATCATAAATGGGGTAGAGCGCGTTATTGTGCCGCAGCTTGCGAGAAGTTTCGGTATTTTCTTTACCGACCTTGATATAAAAGGCAAGAAATATTTCGGTGCGAAGATCATACCCGCGCGTGGCGTATGGATAGAGATAGAGTCTGACGTAGACGGCATACTATATGTACGCATAGACAAGAAACGTAAATTTCCGATTACTTCTTTGCTCCGCGTGCTCGGCTTGCACACAGACGAGCAGATACTGAAAGCTTTTGCAGAAGATGAAAAAGCTTCTGCTATGATAAAAATTTCTCTGGAGAAAGATTCTGCGAAAAACTTGAATGATGCATACATAGAGATATACCGCCGCCTCCGCGACGGAGATTTGGCAACCCCAGAAAATGCAAAAGAATTTATAACTTCTATCTTCGGTTCAGAGAGGTATGACCTTTCTCCCGTAGGACGTTTTCGTTTCAACAACAGGTTTGATTTGGATATGGGTGACAAAGAAATGGAGCGCCGCACAATATCCAAAGATGATTTGGTTATAATAGTAAAGCATGTAGTTTCTTTGAATAATACTCCTGGGTCTCATGCAGACGATATAGATCACCTTGGTCAGCGCCGAGTGCGTTTCGTTGGTGAGCTCTTGCAGCAGAAGATCCGCGTAGGCATGACACAGATCAAGCGTAATATCCAAGACCGAATGTCTACTATAGATGCTTCTATCGCTTTACCTATAGCCATCATAAACCAGCGCCCGTTGCAAGCTCGTATAAAAGAGTTCTTTACTACAAACCAGCTTTCGCAATTCATGAACCAAGAAAATGTCTTGGCAGAGCTTGAGCACTTGCGTTTGCTTTCTGCTCTTGGACCTGGGGGTCTTACAAGAGAGCGCGCAGGTTTGGAAGTGCGCGATGTGCACACCAGCCACTACGGACGTGTATGTCCGATCCATACACCTGAAGGCCCAAATATCGGACTTGTACTTCACTTGTCTGTATATGCTCGTGTAAATGAATTTGGGATAATTGAAACTCCTTATGTAAAAGTAAAAAACGGTAAAATAACAGGCGAAGTTGTGTACATGAATGCTTTAGAAGAAGAGAAGTACAACATTGCTCACTCCGGTGTGGCTTACAACGAGGATGGAAAGTTGCTGGAAGAAAAAGTAGAAGCTCGCCGGCAGACAGAGCCCGGACTTGTGGACAGAGACAAAGTGGACTTCATAGACGTAGCTCCAAACCAGGCGTTCTCTATTGCTACATCTATGATACCTTTCTTGGAGCACGATGAAGCAAACCGCGCACTGATGGGAAGTAACATGCAAAAGCAAGCACAGCCTTGCATCATACCTGAAGCGCCGCTTGTGGCTACTGGCATGGAAGAACTTGCTGCAAAAGATTCTGGGAGGCTTATCGTTGCTGAAGAAGCAGGAGAAGTTACGCATGTAGACGGCAAAAAGGTAATAGTCTCTGGCGATAAAGGCAAAAAAGCTTATGACCTTATATCTTTCTCCAGAACAAATAACTTTACTTCTTTCCATCAGCGACCAAGTGTAAACTTGGGAGATAAAGTTAAGAAAGGTGCGGTACTCGCAGATTCTTCTACTACAGATAAAGGACAGATAGCTCTCGGTCAAAATGCTCTTGTGGCATTTATGGCATGGAATGGAAACAACTATGAAGACGCCATTATTCTTTCCGAGCGTTTGGTGAAGAACAGCAAGTTTACTTCTGTGCATATAGAAGAATTCATTTGTGCTGTGAGAGATACAAAACTTGGACCTGAAGTTACTACGCGAGATATACCAAATGTGGGTGAGGCAAAATTGAAAGATTTGGACGAAGAGGGGATCATCCGCATCGGTGCTGAAATCCGCGAGAATGACATATTGGTTGGAAAGATTACCCCAAAAGGCGAAACAGAACTTACTCCAGAGGAACGCTTGCTCCGTTCTATCTTTGCGGAAAAAGCTCGTGATGTTAAAGATACTTCACTTCGTATGGAACACGGGAAAAAGGGTCGTGTGATTGGTGTAAAGATTTTCTCCAGAGATCAAGGTCATACACTAGAATCTGGCATCATAAAGAAAGTCGTTATTGAAGTCGCACAAGTGCGCAATATCTCTGTCGGAGATAAGCTAGCTGGACGACACGGAAACAAAGGTGTTATATCCACAGTTCTGCCAGAAGAAGACATGCCATATATGGCAGATGGTACTCCTATAGATGTTATCTTGACTCCTCTCGGTGTGCCGTCTCGTATGAACTTGGGACAGATTATGGAAATGCACCTTGGTATGGCAGCAAATACTTTGGGTTACCAAGCGGTAGTGCCAACTTTCTCTGGTGCAACAAATGAAGAGATAAAAGCTGAGCTTGTAAAAGCAGGCTTGCCAGAAAATGGAAGGATAGACCTTTTTGACGGACGTACTGGAGACAAGTTTGAACAAGAAATCGCTGTAGGGTACATGTACATACTCAAGTTGCACCATATGGTGGAAGACAAAATACACATGCGTTCTATCGGTCCTTACTCTCTCATAACGCAGCAGCCGCTTGGTGGTAAAGCTCACGGCGGAGGCCAAAGATTTGGAGAAATGGAGGTGTGGGCATTGGAAGGTTATGGAGCGGCTCATGCTTTGCGAGAAATGATAACGATAAAATCAGACGATATAAATGGTCGAAGTGCGACTTTTGATTCCATTATAAAAGGCGAAGATATAAAAGCTCCAAATGCTCCGGCGTCATTCTCGGTGATGCTGAACTATCTGCGTGGCCTTGCGCTTGATGTAGATCTTCGCAACAGGAAAAAGTCGAAAGAGTAATCTTAAAAGTAAATCAATACCAAATATATGAAAACAATTGATACAACAGATTTTGACTCCATAACTTTAAGTCTCGCGTCGCCAGACCGCATCCGCGAATGGTCGTACGGCGAGGTTACAAAGCCGGAAACCATAAACTACCGTACCGGCCGCAGTGAGCGCGGTGGACTCTTTGACGAGAAAATCTTCGGTCCAGAAAAAGATTATGAATGTTACTGCGGAAAGTACAGACGCATAAGGTACAAGGACATAATCTGCGAAAAATGCGGAGTGGAAGTTACACGTTCCATTGTGCGCCGCGAGCGCATGGGACATATCGAGCTTGCTTCGCCGGTGGCACACATCTGGTTTTTGCGCGGAGTTCCTTCGCGCATGTCCAGCTTGCTCAACATACCGATCACAGATTTGGAGAAAGTTATATACTTTGCCGGATACATCATCACCAAGGTACATGAAGACGAGAAGACTTTGGTCTTGAACAACATAGAGACTGAATACAAATCAAAGGTAAAAGCTACACATGATGAAGAAACAAAGGATAAGCTTAAAGAGCTTCTTTTGAACGCAAAGAAAGAAATAAACGAAATATATGAAGGTAAAGTTTTGAATGAGATTTCGTATCATCACTTCTCCTTGAAGTACGGTACTTGCTTTGAAGCAAATATAGGAGCAGAGGCTATCTATAACTTGTTCAAGAATTTGGACTTGGGAAAACTGAAGGAAGTTACAGAGAAAATGCTAGAGACTGCAAGTACTTTGGAAAAAGAGAAATTGCAAAAGCGTTTAGCTCTGATACGTGCGATGATACATTCGCAGATCAGGCCAGAATGGATGTTCCTTACTGCTATTCCTGTTATTCCGCCAGCACTGCGGCCTATGGTGGCACTCGACGGCGGGCGACACGCGACTTCCGACATAAACGACCTATATCGCCGCGTGATAAACCGCAACAATCGTCTGCGAAAGCTGAAAGAAATTGGTGCACCGGATGTTATCTTGCGTAATGAAAAGCGTATATTGCAAGAAGCAGTAGATGCTTTGATAGACAACTCTATAACAAACCAAGGCGACTCTCAGGCTATGAGTCAGAGTCAGCGCCGAGCTTTGAAGTCTCTTTCTGACAACTTGAAATCAAAGCAAGGTCTGTTCAGACAGAACTTGCTTGGTAAGCGTGTGGACTACTCTGGACGTTCGGTTATTATTGTCGGGCCACAGCTGAAGCTAAACCAGTGCGGCTTGCCAAAACATATGGCTCTTGAGCTTTTCCGTCCGTTCGTTATTTCCAAAATCTTGGCGCAAGAACTCGCCTTTAATCCGCGCGGAGCTAACAAGCTGATAGAGGAAGGAGTGCCTGAAGTTTGGGCTATACTTGAAGAAGTAATAGAAGGCAAGTACGTTCTGTTGAACCGCGCTCCGACTTTGCACAGACTCGGAATACAGGCTTTCAATCCGATACTCATAGAAGGCAATGCTATACAGGTGCATCCTCTAGTTTGTTCTGCTTTCAATGCGGACTTTGACGGAGACCAGATGGCTGTGTATGTGCCGCTTTCCAAGGAAGCTCAGGATGAAGCCAAAACTTTAATGGCTGCAAACAAAAACTTGCTAAAGCCCCAAAACGGCGATCCAATAGTTTCTGTAAAACTCCTAGATATTGCTCTAGGCTGCTACTGGATGACAAAGATGATAGATGGAGAAAAAGGTGAAGGAAAATTCTTCTCAAATCCAAATCAAGCACTTACTACATACGACTTCGGTGAAGTTTCTTTCCGAGCAAAGATCAAAGTTATGGGAACAGACAAGGCAAAGTATGCCAAATTTGAAGGCAAGCCTTTTGAAACCACTGTCGGGCGTCTTATGTTCAACAGCATACTCCCAGACGATCTGCCTTACATAAATGAAGAAATGAGTCAGAAGCGTATCTCAGCGCTAGTTGATGAACTTATAATGCACTACGGCATAGATGCTACTCCGGCAATATTGGACAAGATAAAAGATTTCGGATACAAGTATGTTACTTACTCTGGCATAACTTGGGGTATAGACAACGTGCATGTACCCAAAGAGAAAGATGCGATCATTGCGAAGGGGCGCAAGATGGAAGAAGAGCTTATTGCTCAGTACAATGAAGGCCTACTTTCGGAAGATGAAAGATATACAAAGATTATAGAAATCTGGGACAGCATAAAGATAGAAATAGAAAAATCCTTGCCGGCTTCATTGGAAAAAAATGGCTCGGTAGAGGACATGATAAAGTCTGGAGCTCGAGGATCGCTTTCTAACTTGACGCAGATGTCCGGTATGAAAGGTTTGATTGTGAATACCCAAGGCCGTACGATTGACTTCCCGATAGTTCCTTCATATAAAGAAGGCTTGTCTCCTATTGAATACTTCATCACTACTCACGGTGCGCGTAAAGGTTTGGCTGACACGGCACTCAACACTGCGCGAGCTGGTTACCTTACCCGCCGCTTGGTGGATGTGGCTCAAGATGTGACTATTACCGAGGAAGATTGCGGTACAAAAGACGGCAAGACCATGACAAAAGACGTCATCTCCGGCATTGAGATACCAATATCCAAGAATATTCGTGGACGTGTTTTGGCTGCGGATTTGAAAGATAATGATGGAAATGTTGTATTTAAGAAAGGATACCTTATAACCAAAGAAGACGCGCAAGCTATAGAAGCAAAGGGTGTAAAAGAAGTTTTTGTTCGAACACCTTTGACATGTAAAACTGTACACGGTATATGCCAGATGTGTTACGGTCTAGACTTGGGACGCAATAAGCTTATAGATTTGGGCGAAGCAGTCGGTATTATAGCCGCGCAAGCTATCGGTGAGCCTGGTACACAGCTTACACTTCGTACTTTCCACGCTGGTGGAGTCTCTGGGGTGGACATTACCCAAGGTCTTCCTCGTGTGGAAGAAATCTTTGAACGCCGATCTCCTAAAAATTCCGCAATAGTTTCAAAGACAGATGCAAAAGTTGTAGAAATACGACCAAACGGTAAAGAGCAGATCATCTCTGTAGTTTCCGATACCAAAGGCGACGGTAAGTCTAACACTATAGAATACACGGTGCCAGCTAGGTTTACTGTACTTGTGAAGTCAGGTGAAGATATAGTGAAGGGTCAGATTTTGACAGATGGATCGGCAGATATTTCCGAGGTTTTCAAATACGGCGGACGCGAGATGGCGGAAGACTATATCATACGCGAGATCAGAAAAGTGTATGAATTGCAAAGTGCATCTATCTCCAGAAAGCATGTTGAGATTATCATTAGGCAAATGCTTTCCAGGAAGCGCATCAAAGAACAGGGAACAACTTTGTTCTCTGTGGGCGAGATAGTGGAAAATACAGAACTCATAGAAGAGAATAGGCGAGTAAAAGAAGAAGGCGGTGAAGAAGCAAAAGCAGAGACTATATTGCTTGGTATCACCGATGTGTCTTTGACCACTAAGAGCTGGCTGTCTGCTGCATCATTCCAAAACACAAACCGTGTACTGATAAACAACGCTGTTCGCGGTGGTGTAGACAAGCTTCGCGGCTTGAAAGAGAACGTCATCATTGGCCGCTTGATCCCAGCCGGAACAGGCTTTCGAAATAAATCCGAAGTTAAACTAAACGAGGTACAAGAAGAAGTAGAGGTCGAAGCATAAAAGCTTAATGCGTGCGTGATTCCTAAATACTCATGAATTCGCCCGTACAAGAGATAAAAGAAAGATTGCCAATAGTGGATGTGATCTCTCCTTATGTAAAGCTGGAGAGGTCAGGCATTCACTTGCGAGGTAGGTGTCCATTTCACAATGAAAAGACGCCGTCTTTCTTTGTCTCTCCCGAGCGAAATACTTTCCACTGCTTTGGTTGCGGTAAGGGCGGAGATGTATTTAGTTTTACTCAAGATATAGAAGGTCTTTCATTCAAAGAAACTCTCATTATGCTGGCAGATCGTGCTGGGGTGAAGCTGGAGAAAAATTTCCCGACAAAAAATGAAGGAGAAAAAGAAAATAACGACAGCATCCATAGGGCACTAGAACTTGCAACAAAGTACTATCAAGCTGTTTTACCCAAATTTCCAAATGCACTTGCATATATACATAGCCGCGGCATCAGTGATTTGTCTATAACGAACTTCCGCATCGGCTATGCACCAGAGGGTTGGAGAAATCTCTCTATTCTCCTTTCTTCAAAAGGCATATCAGAAGAAGTACAAGAAAAAGCAGGGTTAGTAATACGCAATATAAAGTCTGGCGGGGAAAATGCATATTATGATAGATTTCGTGGTAGAGTGATGTTTCCGATAGCAAATCCCCAGGGGAAAATTGTCGGCTTCTCTGGGCGAGTGTTTCCAGAAAACAAAAATGATACAACTGCTGCCAAGTATGTAAACTCTCCGGAAACGCCTGTTTATAACAAGTCTAGGATTTTGTTTGGCTATGACAAAGCCAAGCAAGCTATCGCTCGCGCCAAGCGCGCGGTGCTGGTAGAAGGGCAGATGGACCTTGTTATGTCTCATCAGTCTGGAGTAGAAGAGACGGTAGCAGTCTCTGGTACAGCTCTGACGGCATATCATTTGTCTCTTATAAAGCGTTTTACGAATAACATAGTGCTTGCTTTCGATGCGGACTCGGCTGGTTTCAAGGCGGCAGAGCGTGCGGTCGGCCTTGCTTTTGATGCTGATATGGATGTTTCTGTAGTGCGGATGGCAAAGGGTATGGATCCAGCAGATATTGCAAGGGCAGACGAAAGTGCTTGGCGCGAGCTGCTAAAACACCCAAAACATTTTATAGAAATGTATATAGATGTTTTGCGCGAAGAGTTTGCAGATGATAGAGTTTTTAAGAAGGAGGTTGGGGTAAGAGTACTGCCGTATGTAGCAAAAATAAAAAGCTCTATAGACAGATCGCATTTTGTTGCTATGATTGCTCGCAGGCTTTCTGTCCGAGAAGAAACTGTACTTGAGGATTTACAAAAGATTTCCGCTGCCACAGAAAATACTGCATACAAAGAACGTGTGAATTTCTCTAAAGAAGCTAAAGACCGAAAAAAAGAAATCACTAAAATACTTTTCTCTATAGCGCTTTGGCAGAAAGACAAGAACACGGAATTTTATGAAAATATTATGAACGAGCTGCGGCAAAGACTAAAAGGGGAAACAGAGACAGACTTGCCGGCAGAGGAAGAATATAACCATCTTATATTTGAAGCTGAACTTGGTTATCGGGACAGGGATCTGGAAAATGAGACGAAAGACTTGTTGCGGAACTTAGACCAAGAGATAAGCAAAGAAAATTTAAAAAGACTGACGGAAGAACTGCATAATGCAGAAAGAGAGAAAGAAAATGACAAAGTAAAAGAATTGCTCAGAGATATTCAAAAGGAAAAGAAAAATCTGGAATCATTATTAGTAGAGAGCCAATCTTAAATATGAAAAACAAAAAGAAAAAAGTAAATAAGAAAACAAAGCCGCAGAAAAAGCCTGCGAAGAAAAAGGTTGTGAAAAAGAAACCATCCAAGCGGCCCGCGAAGGTGCAGAAGAAAAAGGCAAAAAAAGCAGTCAAAAAGATTGCCAAAAAATCTGTACCAGCCAAAATGTCTAAAGGCAAGAAAGAAGTAGAGCTGAAGAAGAAAGCAGAGGAACTTGTGGCAAAAGGCAAAAAGCGTGGCTTTGTGATATATGACGAAATCTTAAAAACTTTTCCGGATATTGAGAACAATATACTTTTTCTCGATGAGCTTTACGAGATGCTTTCTGTTGCTGGCATAGACGTGCTTGAGGGCGGCAACTTGCTGGACGTTTCTGCTTCAGAGAAAGACCTGAAGCTCTCCAGCAAAGACCAGGCTGCCCATGACTCTATACAGATGTACTTGAAAGAGATCGGGCAATTCCCATTGATCCATGCTGCGGAGGAACGCGAGCTGGCAAAGCGTATAGAGAAGGGCGACAATGAAGCCAAGAATTTACTTGCTCGTGCGAACTTGCGTTTGGTGGTATCTATAGCAAAGAAATACGTCGGACGTAGTTCAGATCTAACACTGCTTGACCTAATCCAAGAAGGTAATTTGGGTCTTTTCAAGGCAGTAGAGAAATTTGATTGGACAAAAGGTTATAAATTTTCTACTTATGCAACATGGTGGATACGTCAGTCTATAACTCGTGCTTTAGCAGACCAGTCTCGCACCATCCGCATACCTGTGCACATGGTGGAAACTATTTCTAAGTACAAGCAGGTGGTCCGTAGGCTTTCTCAAGACTTGGGGCGTGAGCCTTTAGCAGAAGAGATAGCTACAGAGATGGGTATAGATGTGGAAAAAATCCATGTCATAGAAAATATAAATCAGGAAACTATTTCTCTGGAGCAGCCGATAGGGGACGATGACGAGAAGTCTACCCGCGGAGAGTTTATCGCTGATGACAAGATTGCCAGCCCAGACCAAGATGCTTCCCGCCGCATTCTTTCCGACCAAATACGTTCTGTGCTTGAAGAGCTAAATCCGAAAGAGAAAAAAATATTGGAGATGAGATATGGTTTGACAGACGGTATCCAGCACACGCTGGAAGAAGTCGGAGCGGAGTTTGGTGTGACACGCGAGCGCATTCGTCAAATAGAAGCCAAAGTTCACGATAAACTTCGTAGTCATGAAAAGATAGTTCGCTTGAAAAACTATTTTGACTAAAAAAGTAAAATAAAATCCTCACGATTGCAACATTTGCAATCGTGAGGATGGTTTATTCAAGAATCGTTTCTTTTATAGAGCAGAACACGCTCGCGGTCAACCCAGCCATTCCTAGCCCAATTGCCATAGCGCTCCCAAACCTCTCCGCAAGAGTCCCAGCGGCCACCCGGCACGTTCCAACGACCATCCGAGTCGCGGAAAGCTGCACCCGGAAAAAAATACCAATTGCCATCTTTTAATTCTTTAGGAATTACTCCTTTCTTTTTCTGGTTTTGAAATAGGTATTTTTGATACTCTATCCCAGGAAGGTAATGTGTATCACTAAATTTCTCTGCAACGTATTGCATGACAGATGCGCGGGTTTTGTTTAACTTATTTTTCTTCAGCCATTTATCCAAATCTATATCTTCATTTGGATTATAGATCTCTGGTTTACCTAGCTTTTCATAGTCCAATAAGGCTGTCTCTGGATTTGTAATGTATTTACCAAATTCTTTTGGATTATCTGACTCTTTGGCAATATCTTGCCATGGTATATCAATTGGAGATAGCAGATCTGGAACGAATTTTACTTTTGATAAGTCTTGATTGTTTAAAGACCAGTCTTTTGTATATGTATCTCGCCAGAAGGTGTCAATTTCTTGTGTAAACTTCTCTTTTTCCTCTCTAGTTAAAATTTGTTCTTGTTCGGAAAAGTTATTTTTAACATTATCAAACAAGCATAACATCATGCCTATCTTTTTTTTGATTTCAATAAAGTCAACTAAAGTTTGATCATCTGCCTCTTTTCGCATTAAGAGAGTAATCTCTCGTAATGTCATGTTATCAATTTTTGTTTTGTCCATTTTATTTATTTTTTAGATTTTCTCAGTTTTATCATATATAATATTTTTTGTCAATAACCAAAACAACCACCCAAAAATCATCCAAATTAGGCGTTTTTAAAAGTAGTTTATAAAATACTTGACTTTCATTTTTGGTTCGTATATACTATCTTTGCTGATATGAATATTACTAAAACATTGCAAAACTGGCGGTAATCAACACCTTGCGTTTTGATTTGTCGCCGAAAGGCGATTTTTTAGTTTAACCCGACCAAAGTGAAGGGGAGATAAAGACAGCAAGACAAGTTTTTTGACAACAAAATTCTGTTACAGTACACAAAACTTTTGTCTGCACTTCGGTGCTGACCTAGGGTCTTTTGAGCCGTACTGGAAGCAGACCTCGCACCCAATTTACTTTTAACCAAGCGGTTGGTAGTAAAGTTTCTTGTGTGCGAGACAAAGCAAAGTAAAATGTAAGTAAAAATAAGTGCATTTGTTCTTCAAACAAATGTGCATGTGGTTTTTAAATTTCCTAATAGGAAATTAAGAGCATACGGTGGATGCCTAGACTAAAAGAAGCGAAGAAAGACGTGGTATGGCTGCGATAAGTTTCGGGGAGGCGCCTAACAGCCTTCGATCCGGAAATGTCTGAATGGGGAAACCTCATCCGAGTAATGTCGGATGTTCTGCTGACTTGATCAGCAGAAGCGCACCTGGGGAAGTGAAACATCTCAGTACCCAGAGGAAAAGAAAACAATTCTGTGAATGCAGAAAAATTCTCTAAGTAGCGGCGAGCGAAAAGGGAGGAGCCCAAACCGCGCGAATATGTAGCAATACATATATGCACGGGGTTGTAAGGCAGCAATGTAGATTACTAGAAGAGTCAAAAAACATTTTGATAGATGAAGTTGTTGGAAACCAACGCCATAGGAGGTGATAGCCCTGTAATTGAAATCATTATGTCTCTTTTATTGCTGTTCTTGAGTACTTCGAGACACGAATAGCTCGGAGGAATCCGGCAGAACTAACTGCCAAGGCTAAATATTCTTTTAGATCGATAGTGAACTAGTACCGTGAGGGAAAGGTGAAAAGAACCCCGGCGAGGGGAGTGAAATAGACCTGAAACCGTATGCTTACAAGGAGTCGGAGCGGACGTATTTATACGATCCGTCACGGCGTGCCTATTGAAGAATGAGCCAACGAGTTTATGCATGCTGCAAGGCTAATCCGTCAAGCGGTGAAGTCGCAGGGAAACCGAGTGTTAATAGCGCGAATAAGTAGTATGCATAAGACCCGAAGCAAGGTGAGCTACCCATGAGCAGGATGAAGTTGCGAGAAATCGTGATGGAGGTCCGAACCGGTGAGCCGTTCAACACTCTCGGATGACTTGTGGGTCGGAGTGAAAAGCTAATCGAACCTTGTAATAGCTGGTTGTCTTCGAAATAGCTTTAGGGTTAGCGTCATGTGTTCCCTCTGGGGGTAGAGCACTGGAAGAATTCGACAGGGAGAAATCTCGCGAATTCTATCAAACTCCGAATACCAGAGATAAATAACATGGCAGTTAGACAGTGGGGGCTAAGCTCCACGCGTCAAAAGGGAAACAGCCCAGATCTCTAAATAAGGTCCCTAAATCTACGTTAAGTGCATATCAAGGAGGTGAGATTTCTCCGACAATGAGGATGTTGGCTTAGAAGCAGCCATCATTTAAAGAAAGCGTAACAGCTCACTCATCGAGAGATCTCGCACCGCAGATAATCGGGGCTAAACGTAGTACCGAATTTGAGGGCTCTGGCGGCGTTCGCGCCGCCAGAGCGGTAGAAGACTATTCCACTCTTGCTGTGAAGGAGAAGGCGTGAGCCACTCTGGAGCGTGTGGAAGTAAAAATGTTGGCACAAGTAACCGCAAGGAAGGTGAGATCCCTTCCCGCCGAAAGACTAAGGTTTCCAGAGCTATGATTGTCAACTCTGGGTTAGTCGGGCCTAAGGAGATGGCGAAAGCCGTATCTGATGGACACATGGTTAATATTCCATGACTTCGTATCTGTGCGATGGGAGGACGGAGGGTAGTATGTACAGCTCATTATTGGATTTGAGTTTGTGACGTAAGTGGGGTGCGCAGGAAAATCCGCGTACTGCCTTAGATGGCAACTTGCAAGCGTAGCAGAAATGTGAGGGTTCGCCCTTGCAGATTGTACAAAGCACGCTCCCGAGAAAAATCTCTAAGCTTCAACAGATATGAATCCGTACCGTAAACCGACACAGGTAGTCAGGTCGAGAAGACCAAGGCGAACGAGTGATTGATCCCCAAGGAACTCGGCAAAATAGCAGCCGTAACTTTGGAATAAGGCTTGGCTATAGCAATATAGCCCGCAGCGAAAGACTCTCTGGCAACTGTTTACCAAAAACACAGCTCCCTGCGAACTCGTAAGAGGATGTATAGGGGGTGAC
>ERZ724505.93-NODE-93-length-53732-cov-32.425564_pt1 | contig 53732 bp, 46 predicted proteins | sample MGYA00376038_ERZ724505 | MGnify/ENA primary metagenome ERZ724505 (study PRJEB28724, sample SAMN07190884) | wastewater metagenome | isolation source: effluent of sewage treatment plant in Hong Hong | place: Hong Kong | collected 2016-03-17 ... | reverse complement strand
ACTCCCCGCCGCCTCGCGTCGTGCTCAGCGGCGGTTTCTCTCAGGCCCGGATTCCCGCCAGGCCGACTTCGTGTCTCAAATATGCTCGTCTCTCCGAGCCGTCACGCCGTTCTGGTTGCTAGGCTCCAGGCGTTCTCGTGCCTCCATTGCTGGCCAACCTTCCGTCACAGTTGTGGCCATTCTCCTTACACGCCGTGGCGTGGTGACGAAGAAGCAATCGCTCGCGCTAATTCGGTTCGTCCTTCCAGCATTTCCCTCAAAAACGTCTTCCGTCCCTTCAGCGCACTCTTTCGGCACTGCCGGTGGATGCCGTGAATCCTCCCGATCGTCACGCACAAGTGCTGCGCTCGGCTCCACGCCGTTCGGTGCCACTCGTAGCTCGTAACCATGTCGGCGCCTCGCCCGGCATCGCACATGATGATGATGTACGGAGCCTGACTACCCTGGAATTTGTGGCAGGTAATCGCGTACGCTAAGTCGAAAGCCTGGAAGTCATTCGAGAGTACGAGCAGTGTTCTGGCCGGCGAATCGAATTGAACGTGCATTCGCTTGTCGTGCAGATACACCACCTTGCCAATCTCGCCGTTGGCGCAGAAATCCTGTGGCATATCGGCCATGCCCCACAATTCGGTGCATTGTCGGCAGTGGTATGACTTGCCGGTCCATTCGATATACTCCTCGCCGTAGTTGCAGTAGGGGCATTCAATGGACTTGAAGATCGAGTTCGACGTACAAATTACCTTGTCGCCCATCCGGAACGGGACTGTGGCGATCTTCTCGCCAGTGGGGTTGAGTATTCCCTGAAGCATCGTATTGAGCGACTTACGATTCACCTCGCCTGATTCGTTCGTTGCGCAGATAACCTGCACGTCCCACATCGGATCGATGTTCGGCGGCGTGCTCTCGATTAGCCTGCGAAGGTACGCGATGGCCTGGGCGGGCCGCTCGGTTTCAATGTGCTGCAAGTTGTGACCACCCTGGATGTCGACAACGGGCGACGGACGATAGGGAAGGCCTTTGATGACGTCGTCGCAAGCACGAACGATGTCGCCGCCATTCCGCCTCGGCTCGGTTAGTTCGCCAAATGGAAGTCCAGCGGCAATCATGTCCCGCAGCGGCGCGCCGTGGCCAACTGGGGCAAGTTGAGCGAAATCCCCAACGAAAAGAACGTGCATTCCTGGCCGTGAGGCCGCAAGTAGCGACGAGAGAAGGGTAATATCCAGCATCGAGGATTCGTCGATGATAACGAAGCGGTACGGCAGGGCCTTCTCCTTGCCGTACTCGAAGCCCCAACCGTTGCCGTCGTAGCCGAGTTTCCTTACCTGCAGCAGCCGGTGGATGGTGGTCGCCTTGATGGAGGAGATGTTGTGTTCGATCAGCAGTTCATTAGCACGCTGGGCGGCCTTTCCGGTCGGCGCGCAGATGGCGATGTGGCTCGCGCCATAATTCGCAATGAGGCGTTTAACGAGTTGTGCCACAAGCCACGTTTTACCGCGCCCGGGCCCTCCGCCGAGAATGCCGACCGGCCCTGCCATAGCGAGCGCATATTGCTCCCGCTGGTGATCGGAAATGTTGTCGAGTTCAGCGGGTGAGGGCCAGAGAGTGTTCATTTCTTATCCCGCACAACGATGGTGAATTCGTTCCCGCACATCCGGCACTTGTCGACGTGCGATTCGCTCCGCTTCGCAATCTGCGTGTGATTGCAATCAGGGCAGCGGAAGTGCCAGCTTCGCCGGGCGTACACCGCTCGCGGCTGACTGTCTTCCATCAGGCAGCTGGTTTCGGTCGACTTCTGCGAAGAACCTTCCATAGTTCCATACTCCTTTAGCCTGTTGCTTGGCATAGCTCCGTTTCCTGCTGCCCGTTCTGCTCGTCGTGTTGTTGCTGGTTGGCGGCGATTAGCGACAGCAGTTCGGAACTCGGCCCCGCCTCCCACTCGCTCAATGCCTTCAACTGCTCGGCGACAAACGCCTCGTCTCTCGCCCGATCGCCTTCAGCCAGCCATAACTTGCCGCCGGCGTCTCGCTTATGGCAGATCCACCGCGAGCGAATGCCCATCTTGATGGCCCTGCCTGGCTTGGCTTCGGCACCGCCAATCAACTGCTTCACCCGCTCGCGGACAGTCGACTCCTCGACCCACGTATTGCCGCTCGTGTCACTATTGAGCGAGTGCCATGCGCAAATCATCTGCCGCTTGAGTCGCTTCGGCGGTCGCCCGAGATCGAGATAGAACTTGTCGCACCGTGAAAACCCGCAGCCGGGCATACGATTGACCAACAGCGTAAACGGGTCATGCTTAATCCGCTCCGGGGCGAGAATGCCCCACTTCTTCACGCAAGCCTCGATCAACGCTGCCGGGAATCCGCGGCCGGCGAACAGATTCGTCAGCCCGATCTTGGTGTCTTCGAGTGCGGCGTGCTCCTCGAGTAGCGCGGCACACTCCAAGGCCTTCTCGTACGTGAGGTAGCTGCCGACGTGCGGGAGTGTGATGATCTCGTGCGGCTTCGTGCGAATCGCCTTGATCGACTCGGGGCCGTAGTGGTCGTAGATCCGCGACGCGAGGGCCGGGCCAATCCACTTGCCGTAGCGCTGCAGGTACGTGACGACGCCATGCTTGGTGTGGGCAATCTTGATGGCGTACATCGAGAACTTGAACGAGCGGCCGTGGTGGTTCTCAACCCAGCCGGCATTGCGACCGCTGGCGTAGAAGTCGTACGTCACGCCGGGCATGAAGTCGCCGCTGTTCATGTTGCCCTGGACGACCGTCCCGTCTTCGAGCGAGCAAATGACATACGGATTCTCTTCGTCGTTGTTCCGCCAGCGGAACGACTGGAAGACGCCGGTGTGTGTTTGCGGGGTGGACATGACTACTCAAAAATCGGTCGCAACTTGCCTGACTCGAACGCCGCCACTTCTCCGCGGATCCTCACCCGCCTTTCCCTCTGCTGCTCAATCCGTACCCGCCGCTTCTGCCGCGCCTCGATGTTCTTCCGCAATAGCCATGGGATTAGCGACCATGAAACACCTCCGTGAGTGACAGAAAGAGAAAATGGCGGCGACAGGAGTCGAACCTGCGATCTCGTGGTTATGAGCCACGCGGGGACGGCCTCTCCCCTACGCCGCGGTGGGTCCGATTACGGCGTGCCGTAGAACACGGAACACGTCTTCGGAGCGCCCGCAATGATGTCGCTGCGAATGCCGGACAGCGTCGCATGGATTGCAAACGCCACTTCATCCGGCAGCGGCTTGAGCGATAACTTCTGGTTCGCCACGTCCACATCGAACGTGAATGCGATGCTCGTGGGCTCGCCGGCGAATTTGTACACATTCAGCGGCAGCGTCAGCTCTTCTAGGAACGCGACGTCGGCGCCAGTGACGGCATTCTCGACGCTCCGGCCCATTGATTCATTGCCGACCTGGACATTGGCGTAGCCGCTCTCATTCCGGTTGAACCTGAGCTTGCGGACGCAACCCAGCAGCGTGGTCGCTTGCGGCGACGTGCGGAATTCGCGGCGCAGCAGCTTAATCAGCGTCGGCTGATCCATTGTGCTGCCTTCGGCCAGCTTGAGGACGGTCTTGAAGACGTCGGTGTGGATGAGCGAAAGCGTGACCATGTCGCGACGGCCTTCGTCGTCGGTCACGAGCACGATTCTGCCGTCGGAAATCCAGATGGTGCCGTTCTGCCCCCACTTGTTCGCCGCGTCGATGAGGTCCGCGACCTTGGCGACATTGTGCTTGCGGGGTGCGGGCGGAATGGCTTCCTTGGTGATCTCGCCGGCGTGTTCGAATACGACCTCGCGATCGTTGCTGAGGAAGTCGAGCTTGCGGGCGCGGCGGTCCTGGGCAACCTCTTCGGCCTTGCCGACGATGTAGGAGAGGGCTTCTTTCAACATTGCAGTGTCCTTTGCTTTTAATGATGGAAGGCAGTGAAAAGTGCCGTCCTCGCGAGATGGCGGGTAGGAACGGCGGCCACCGTTTTCATTGCTAGTTCGTGCTTGTTAGGATCGTCGGCGTCTGGGTATCTCGCTTTCGCCTCGTGATCCGGCTTTTCGCCTAACTCCTAGTGCCGGAAACCAAACCTTGCACGCACTCTAGCCATCGGGCCACAGGTAGGTGTTCGGTGATTTGCTCAGGCGTCGGGCCGCGTTACCTTTCCGGTCGCATCCCGATCGTCGAAGATCGTCGTCTGGTCGTGGTTCTCCGGCGAGTTCGACGAGAACGACAAGTGGCCCTGCTTGTTGGCCTTAAACTCGTACGTCTTACTGCGACGCTCCGGAACCTTCGACTTGATCTTGAATTCGCCGTGGCAGCCTTCGGTCTCAACGACGCCGCCGTTGTTCTCGGTGATCGGTGTCAGCTGGAATTCGAGCGTGATCGTGCGGGGTTTTTTGTCGCTTGGGCGGTCGTAGCAGTCTTGCACCGCCCGCTTGATCTCGTGCTCGAACGCGGTCGCGATCCGGCCGTCGTCGAGGTCCGCGAGGGACTTGAAGTTGAGTTGGACGATAGGCATGTGCGCCTCCTTGCTGGTGATGAGGTGGGTTAATTCCGGTTTTCGTTACAGCACACTCGCTCGGCACGAATACGCCCGACGTGGACGTGCCGGCCAACGAGCTTGTCCGACGACGGCTTGCCCTTCCGCTTCGCTGCGAGTTCGCACGCTTGGCATACGAGCCTGCCTCGCGGTGGCCTTGCAACGAAATCGCCTTGCGCCGTCGTGCCGTTCGCGCAAATGTACGTGACGGCGGTGTGCTTGGTGCCGTCGCCGTGATAGTACGTGCGTACGGATTCCACGCGATGGACGAGCAAGCCGCGGTGGTTCACGAAGAACGGCTCGGCTTGCCTCCAATGACGAACGCGGTATCGTCCGGTGTGGATTACGGGGTTCGGTTGTCGTTTGAGTGTGATTTTCATGGCAATAGGGAGGGCGTCGGAATCGAACCGAATCTCGGTGATCAACCGCGCTTTGCGTTACTAAGCTACTACCCTCCAAAGGCAAGGCTTCTCACGTTCGCACCATTCCAACCCCAAAGGGCTTTACCCGCGAAGGAGTGAGCCGAACAATCGCCCTGTTACGGTCGCTGCAGTTCGCCGTACGTAAACGGGTGCGGGTACTCGCCGGCAATCCGGAGCCTTGCGTGGTCGCCGCTGCGGCTAGTCGTCGGTCGTGGCTGCATCCGCCGCAGATCGGTTTGGTTATGCCGATTCGTAGGACTCTGCTTAGTACGATGCAGGACGTGTCGATTAAATGACCATGCCGCAGCGGCGCGGTCTCTTACAAATCTCCCAGGTCGTCGTCGCCTCCGAATGGCGTCGACTGACCGCCAGCCGCACCACCCGCAGCAGCACCGACCGGAGTTCCAGCCGAGGCCTTCGCGCCAATCATCGCGAGCGCTTCCACATCCTTCGGAACGTCGGCCACTTCGGGGTCGCTCACATGCCAGAAGTCGCCGAACGGGACCGCATACCGGCCTTTGTAGTTGCCCTGCGGCGGCTCGTACTTCACGCTGCCGATGACCTGCCGGCCCTTCGCTTCCCGCCACAACTGCACCGGAATCTTCGGAGACTTCGTGGCCTTCACGACCGTGATCGAGCGGCCGTCGACCTCGACACACTCGAGCAGGCCGAGTGCGACGCCGAGTTTGAGGGCGGACTTCTGGGCGGTTTCGCTCGGCGGCGAGCCGTCTTTGCTCTTGAGGTAGATGCGGTGGAACAGCTTGTAGCCTTCGGGCGACTGCTCCGGCGCGGTTTTTAGCACCGTCATGATGAACAGCACCGACGGCGAGCGTGGGTGGCCGTCCTTGTCCAACGTGTCTAGTTCCGGAGTCACGTCCGTCACTTCGAGGTGGTACTTGCCTTCCTTGTCGATGGTCTTTGCGCCACCTTTTTTGAGGTCGCCCTCGCCGAAATTCTCACCGTCGAATCCAAAATCCTCGTCCGGAGTTCCCCAATCCTCATCGCTCGTACTCATGCCATACTCCTTTTCGTCAACTGCGCGGCAAACCCGCTCTTTGCTAACTCACTAGGCCCCACCGTCCATGTGGGCGGATAACCAAGGGCCGCAATCCCCGCTTCGTAAACGGCGTCTCCGCCGTGCGCTTCAACCGCCAATCGCAAATGCATTGGCCAGCCAGCCGGGTCGTCGCCGGGGTGGTTGCGACGACCCGGCGCCATTAGTTTCCCTGGGCTGCGAGATCCGCCTGCGTACCGCCGCTCACCACATTGTTGGCCCACTGCGAAACAGGATCGGTGCCAGCCTTCGCGCGGCGTGCTTCGAGAGCGCCTTGCATCTTCGAGATCATGCCGACGAGTATGTCCGACGGCAGTTCCCGGGCGCTCTTCACGTTGTATTTCGTAAGCGTCGCCTGCCACTTCTCGGTCGAAATCTCCAGTTCGTCTTTGAGCTTCTTGAGGTCTTGCAGCAAGGCCATGTGGCTCGCCTTCTCCTGCTCGGCGGCTAACTGTTCTGGAGTGGGACCGGATGGCGTCGGCTCGACGGGTGACGGTTGGGGAGCCGGAGCCGACGTCGCATCCGGGACTGCTATCTCGTCGCTTGGTGGCGCCGCGGGGTGGTCCGCCGTCGCAGCTGCATCGCTTGCTGCTTCGGTGGCCGCGGCATTGTCTGCTGTCGATGGGGGGACGACCTCGAATTCGGCGTCAATTACGTCGGCCTGGATGTCGCTGCTGATGACACCAAGTTCTTCCGGTGTTTGCCGGCCGCTGGAGACTTCCGGCATCATTGCCCCCACGCCGTCGGCAATCACTCGCGACCAGAGCATTTGCATCCGGCGTCGCGGCGTCTTGTAGTTGTCCTTGAGCATGAGGTAATTGAGCGACTTGTCCGGCAGGTATCGCTTGCGATGGTCCTTCGCCGCCTCGGAGTTCCAGACGTAGTCCTCCGTTTGGGCTTGTGCCCAGGTGAATTCGAAGATTTGCTTCTTCTTGCCGTGCCGAAGCTCGACGGCAGCCCGCTCGGGCGTGCGGGAAATGATCGTGTGCTCCCCGCCGCCGGTGCGAAAGTCCGCCAGCATGGCTTCGGCACTCATGGTGATGCTGCCGCCGATAATGTGATGACGCGCCTTCCACGAGAACGGGTCGAGTTTGTTTGTAAGAAATCCGAACGCGAGCGCTCGCCCCTGGTCGACGTTGGCGCAGCCGAACATTTTTGAACCGTAGAGCGTTTGCCCGATTTTATTGATAAACTCGAGCGGGTCGGCGACGCGGTCGTAAACGGTCATGGCCGTCGGCGTCGGATGGATTGACGGCATGAGCGCGGTTTTGTCGGGTGATACTGGCGATGCTTCAGTAGTCACGGTCTTTTCCTCCTTGGGTTTTACTGGCTTGGGTTGTTTTGGCGGCTTTGGCGGCTTCGGTGGTTTCGACTTCGCGATTCGCTTCTTGATGTTGCCTTTGACGGCTGCCGGATCGCTGATTCGCTCACCGTTCCAAGTGTTCGGATACTCGCACGACAGCACACGCAGGTCGGCCGGTGGGACGTGGTAGCGTCGCTGCCGGCAGGGGCAGTGCTTCGCTGCGGTGCTGCTGAGTTGGAGTGGACATCGGGAAAGAATTTGGTTGTAAAGGACTTCGGATTTCGAGAACGTGCAGAGGTTCATTGACTACAGAACCCCGCGGCTTTCTTACGCTTTTCCGCTCTCATAAACAGTTCGGTCGTCAACGTCGCAAGTGCCAGGTCTCGGATTACGGGCTCCCAGAGGCGCTCGGTCTCAATCAAGCGACTCACGCCCCCGTCCTGCATGAGGTGCTTTACGAGACTAACCAATGTCTGGTCCGAGCCCTTAGCAAGATTTTCTGCCACATCGCGCATCATGCTTCGGTACAAACGATTGCGGTCATCCATCGCTACACCCAGAAGTAACCTTGCAGCCGGTGATAGAACTCCCGCAGTACATGCACGTCACTCTTCACGTACTTGCCGACCGCCTCACGACCCTCGGGCGTCTTCATCAACTCATGCACGCGCGAGCCATCGACGTCACCGGCCGGAGCGTCGATTCCGTAAACCTTTGCGAGCACCTTGAGCTTGCCCGGCTTGCGGGAATCGGTGTTTCCGCGCGATCCGAACCGCCCGATGTATGGGTCGAAAACGTCCTTGCTGAACGGCCTGAGATCAAACGTGCGCGTCGGCTGCACGCCGAGCATGGCCGATCTCGCAAGGATGACCGGCAGGTCGAAGGTGAGACCGCAGTAAGCAATGACGGGAGAATGTGATTCGGCCAGCTTCCAGAACGCGCTCAAGATTTCGTGTTCGGACTGATGGGTAAGGCCCAGCACGCACGAGAAAATATCGCTATCGCCAACCGCCCAGCCGAGCGCCGCAATCTGGCAATACTCGGGCGTGGTCGAGAGCAATTTCAGCCGCTCCTCGTGCAGCTTGAGAATGTCGTTTTTGACTTTACGGGCCTTGTCGATCGACTCGAGGACGCCGCTGCGATTCTTCAGCGTTGCTTCGGCTGTGACGAGCTTGTCGAGCCATTCGTCGGGCACGGCGCCGAGCTTGTTCAGCGCCGTCTTAATCGACTCGGCAGTTCCGGTGATTAGTTCCGCCGGTTCTGGCAGTTCGCTCTCGCCCGTAACGCCGGGAATAGGGGGCAGCGGCGGCAGGTCAAACGACTCCAGACGCTCTTCGTCTGGTACCGTCTCAATGTCGCAGAACAACGGCATCCATTTTGCTGGCACAGGGCCAGTGTTGCAGGCTGGTTCTGTGGCCTCGGTCGCTTCCCTGACCGTCGTGCTCAAGTCGCCATCGAGATAGAAGTCGTCTTCGTTGACCATACGCTTCCTTTCGAGTGCGCTAGTCGCTTAGTCGTCCGTGCCGAACGATCGAGCGCTGCGCGCCGTGCTGCGGCTCCGATGCCGCGTCTCCCTATTCTGCTGCTAGTAAAATTGCGCTCGCCGTCGATCGGCAGGCCGGAGCGCGGCGACCCGATGGCAGCGTTTGGTAAATAAAGGAAACCCAAACGCGGCTGCAAAGGGCTCTGACGGCTAACCCGCTTGACGTGTTCTGGCGTCGCTCAACACCCAATCCGTGCCGCGCCGCCCTAAGCCTCCTAGTGGGAGCACTCACCAGCCGAGATAGGCTGTAGAATGCTCTTCGCTTCAATGATGCCCGAGTTTTACCGATATCGGAAATGAAGTCAAGTAGGGGCGGAAAATTTTCTAGGACAGTCGTGTGAGTCCGTGCTGGAGCGTGGTTTTCCGCATCTTGCTGCTCGTGGCCGCAGGGACGACGGGCAGCATGAACTCCAGTTCTTCCGCGGCCTCGGTGGCGGCGGCGGCCAGTTCGCGGAGTTCTGTGGGCGAGTAGAGTTTATAGGCCGTGAGAAGGGCGGCCTTGTCGCCGCGGATTTCCAGGAGATTGAAATTGGCTGTGGTGTGGTGCGTCGTGCGATAGGTGATTTTGGCGATGCGTTCCATGGGGATCCTCAAGCATGGCACGCCGCTGCACGGCGCGGCACGGGATGGCACTGCGCAGCACAGAGCGGCAAACGGGATGGGGCCGACTAGCTGAGAATCAGCAGAAGGCCGGTACTTAGTTCTCGCACCGGCACATTAGCCTAAAAGCTAATGTTCGTCAAGGGGGCGTCAGGTCATTTACTAACTGACGGGTTCGGCGTCGCACCGCCTTCAGTGGCTGGTCCGAGCGGACCTATAATCCTCACGGCATTTCCAGTAAATCGATTGACTCGATACACGTACTGAATGGATGAGCCACTCGACCGCCGAGTGGTATTTTCGTAGTAGTACGGAGTCGGCCAGATGAAGATGCCAAAGATCAAGGTTGTTGCGCAGATAATCGCAACCGTTACTATCTTGGATGCCTGTCTGTCCATGTGATTTCTCGTGTTAATGGTTGCGGCGAGAACGACTACATGGCGCATCGAGAAGGGTCGAGATTTCGACGCCCAGCGCTTCGGCGAGCCGCGATAGAAGGCCCGCTCCGGGCATACTTTCACCATTCTCAATACGGGCGATGTTGGCTGGATACGTGCCAACCTCCTTCGCAAGCCAATACTGCGAGCGGTTGCCGCGTAGTCGCAGCACGTTCGTGGAAATACGCTTCAGCGCATCTTCGTCGCTCACGGATTGCATTCCCTATTGGTAGCTTCTAGGCTAATGGCGGTCAAATGCAACTGCCCGCCGGCCAGTTTTGCGAGAACTTGTACCGGCGAACCGGGGCCGGCGGGCAGCAAATCCAGAAACCTATCGCTCACTTGTCCGCGGCCGTCCGCCGTGTTCATTGAGCGAGGCGTTTTTCAGCCGGCGGACTTCTTCGGGCGGCACCTGCCAGGCGTGGCCCGAGGGGAACATCTCGGATTCAACCTTGATCGCCTTGCATTCGCCGGCCAGCGGCGTTCCCCGGCCGTGGGGGCAGCGGACGCTATAGGCCCGGATCATCTGCCGCAAGCGGCTATCAGTGATCCCGATCAGTTCCGCCGCCCGCTTGACGGTAATCGTTCCCTTGATGATAGACATATCCATCCCCTTTATTTACAATATCGGTAATACTTCGTCAATTAAGCGCGGCTGGGGAGTGGTCATTACGCAGCGAAGAGCCGGCGTTCCGGGCCTCACGGACTCCGGCCACTCCCCAGCACGCATAGCTTGTTTCTAACCGGCAGTGGAAGCTGCTGCGGTTTCTCCAGGACGCATCGATTAGTCCAGTCGTAACGGCGGTAGCGCTCAGCGCGATCTTGCCAAGTGGAGCCGATCGGACTCGAACCGACGACATCTAGCTTGCAAAGCTAAGTGGGGCGGCGAGTGCGGAGGTTCTGATTGCGCGAATGTTGCGGCCTCGCGGTTACGATCCAGCAATTCACAGTTCAGCGCCTGCTGTTTTCGTAAGCTAAAAATAGCTATAGAGCAGCACCTGGGATGTGAGACGGAAGGTAGCGATGGTAACGCTCATGGCATATGTGGCGAAGTTTCTCAATGCTCGCGATGTGTCGGCTGATTATGCAAGCCAGATTCGCAAGCGCTGTCGATCGTTCGTGCGATTCTGTCGGCGAAGCGTCAAGGTCAGTGAAATCGACGCCGCCATGGTGAATGCGTGGCTGAAGGACCTGCAGGACCGACGGCTGTCGCCAGTCACGGTCGACGGCTATCGACGCAACTTGCTGGTCGTCTGGCGAGCTGCTGTCGAGGACGGGCTCACGGACACCCTGCCAGTGCGCGTGCGGAAGATCAAGATTCCGCGCCGAATGATCGAGGCGTACACCATGACGGAATTGCGGGCCTTATTGACGGCGGCCGGGAAACTCAAGGGCTGCCATTCCAACGGCAATCGCCGCGCTGACTTCTGGCAGGCGTTCATCCATGCCGGCTATTCCACCGCCCTGCGACGATCGGACTTACTGCTCGTGTTTCGCTGCCAGATTGACCCGGGAGGCATGGCTGCTGTGGTCCAGCACAAGACAGGCGAAGCCGTACGTGTGCGATTTAGCCAGCAGGCGCTGCAGTTTGCCCATCGCCTTTGCGACCGCAGTGGGCTGCTTTTGCCGTGGCCCTATCGCAAAGACGCCCTCGCGCCGCGATTCCGGGCGATCAGGAAAGCGGCTGGCATCAATCGCGGCAGCTTCAAATGGATTCGCCGCTCGGCGGCCAGCTACGCCGAGCGGCTGCAGTGTGGAGCCGGGACGAAAATCCTGGGGCATCGCGGCGCCGGCGTGTTCCGCAGTCACTACGAGGACTGGAACATTACTCAGGACGCGCCGGTTTCGCCGCCGGCGCTTTTTTGAGGCCCCTAATCTCCGTGATGTCGCGGACTGCTTGCTTTCGATCGGAGATGGCCCGCAGTTTCCGCTCTCTGTAGTTTGGTCCGGGCTCGGGAACGCGGCGAAGTGCTTCAGTGGCAGACTTGAGTTTCGCCCGCTCCCAATCGGCCAATTGCTTCTTCTCCTCGTCGCTGCCGTTCTCGGTAACGTCCTTTACCCACCAGGACAGCAGGGTAGCCCGCATCTGGTCGGCGTAGTCGCGAGCGGCGTCGAGTTTCTTTCGCTGCACGCCGTTGAGAAACTTGTTCGAGAATTCCTCCTCGTCGACGTCGCCCAGCCGGGCATGGACGGGATCGAGGTACGAAACGCTTTCGATGAAGTTCTTGATTCCCTTGCCCTTCTCGACGAATCGCTTGCGGCCTTCCTGGAACGCTTCGTAGTCGCCGCCGTAGGCCGCCTCGCGCATCGGTGCGAAATCGCTGACTCGCAGTACGTTGACGCTCGGTTTGCCCTTGCTCTTGAGGAACTTCTCGCGGAGCGACAGGACTTCCGATAGTGTTTCTCGCTTCGGGTCGACCGTGCCCACGCCGACGTAGCTCTCCCAGTAGTGCGGCCGGGATCGATCGCCGCTTTTGGTTAGGAGGCCCTTGGCAGCGCGGTACTCATCTCGCAGACTGACCATATTCGCCATGGCTTCGTCGCGCTCTTGCGGCCGGCGGTTAAACACGTCGGGGAACAGCGACTCGCCCATCAGCACCTCGGGGATAAATTTGAGGTGTGGCGCCGCCCCCTGCACGAGTTTATTGACTGGGTCTTTGGCCATTTCGCTGGCAAGATCGCCTGCGGTGATCTGTCCAGACTCATACTCCGGCCACAGGCTTACCAGCGTTTGCACGCCGAACCACTCCAGGAAGTCGCCCAGGCCGCCCGTATTGCGGAGAATGCGCATCGTGCCGTCGGGTCGGCGGCCGAGCAGGATATGTGGATTAGCTCGTTCATTCGGGCCGAGTTTGTCGTCATCGTCGCCGAATAGCAGCTTGTTCCACAAATCCATGAGTGCGGTGAGGGCGAGCAGTCGGAGCAGGCCCACGCCGACGATTGCACCACGCGACGCAATGTTGTTGCCCTTGAGCCGCCCAGACTCCAGGGTGTTCAATGCCAGCCGCGGCCAGCGCTTGGTGTTCACTTCCATCCAGGAGTAGAACGGAATGAGATACGACCGGATTGCCTGGCCGAGGACCGTGATGTTGCCGTAATCGCCGAGCAGGTTGCGTGCGAGATGCGCCGCTGCGACTTCATTGCCCATCACTCGCTGCAAAACGCGAACGGTGTTGGGGTTCGAGGCTCCGAAGTCAGTGAGCGTCCCCTTGTCGTTAAGTTCTTCGAGGTAGCTAAGGTAAGCTGCGTACCGCAACATGCTTTCGCGGAATTCGTTGAACTGCTTCACCTTCTCCATTGCCTCAAGCGGCAGGTCGGTGATTGGCGTATCGAATTGATATAGTCGTCGGAAGATAGGCAGTTTCTTGAGGTCGGGAATTTCCGACGCAGTCAGCGAACTTGAGATGACACCAAGGTCGCGAGCCGATCTCAACTCGGGAGACATCGATAGACGGTTGCCGAAGTAGCCATGTAGTTCGTTGATCGCCCGGTTAGTGTACTTGAGCGCCGAGGCTCGCGACGCCAGCAGCGGGTCGATGTCGCCGGTGAGATTGCGGGCCATGTAGCCGACGGCCTTCTTCGGATTGAGTAGCGTCCACCACTTCCAAGTGCCCATGAGGTTGCGGGCCGTCTCGGAAATCCAGCCGCCCGGCTTCGGCTTCTGCATCGAGTTTAGTTGATCGGCAAGATCGGCCGGCAGGACCATTTGCTCGCGCGGTCCGCCCATGATGAGAGCGTTGCGGATCTGGCTCTTTTCGATAGGAAACATATCGCCGATGCTGGCCATGACCTGCTCGACGACTTTCTCCGGCAGCGTGAATCCGCGGTAGAACATATTCCCCGGCTCGGGCTGCCAGATGGCGAGGTTCGGGTCGTCTTTGACAAGACTCTCCATCGTGGCGTAGCGATGGCCCAGCTTCTCGCGAATGAATGACTCGCGGTCGGCCATGGCCTTGAACGCCGACAAGGCCGCGGCGGTCGCCTCGTTGTACTCTCCCTTCGACAAGAAATTGAGGTACGCCATCCACTTACTGCCGGGCTCGGCTTCGTCTGGGTCGTACCACGTCTCGCCGTCCTCGTTGCCCAGTATCTCTGATTGCGTGAATGGTCCGAGCGGCGCGTCGCCTTCCTGCACCTGCCGACGGAGCCAGCCGAACATGCGGGCAATCTGGCGGTCGAATGGATAGAGCGGGTTAATCTGCTCCATTTCTTCGATCAGTCGCTTGCGACGGGCACGTTCGCTCGAATCGCTACTGTCCTCGCTGGCCCGCGACTCGGCAATCTCCCCGCGGATCTGCTCGATGCGACGCGCGACTTTGGGGCCTCCGACGACATTCTCGAAGTTCTGCTGCTTCGCTCGCCGCTTGAGTTCGTCGGCGCGGTTGTATTGCTTCTCCAGTTGTCCCAGCAGTTCTTCCTTGCGAATGGCCGAGAGGGCGTCCGTCATCCACTCCGCTTCAGCTTCGACGTAACTGGTGTTGTAATCGTAGTGCTGCTCCAGTTCGGGCGGACCGCTGACCCGCTTCTTTTGGAATCCACGCTTCTGCCGCTGCGGTTTGTTCGAGCCGCCGAGTCGCTGAGCTGCGACGTACGAAAGCACTTGCTGATGGAAGTAAGTCTTGGCGTTGTCTTTGGCTGATTCGTCGAGGAGCTTGTGGTCGACGAGCTTGTCGACGAGTTCACTGATAACTTTGTTGCGGGTGTCGATCGCTTCCTCGACCGACGGATTGAGGGCGACTGCCTGATTGACCTTGTTTTGGTAGTCCTTAACGGCATCGAGGTTGGTGAACCCAAAGCGTAGCGGCTGGCCGCGCTCGACGGACGCCCGAAGATTGTCTGCAATAATCTTGCGTTCAAAGATCTTGCGGCCTTCAGTGTCGAGCGGATCGAGGATCGCCGCGATGGTCCGATTGGCTTCGTCCGAGGCGGCGTCGCGGGCTGCATCCATGAGCCGGAATACTTCGCGGGCACCATCGAATTGCCGGGTGTTAGGCAGGTATTCGCGGACGCGAGTTGCAACATGCCAAGCCTTCGTTGCCGCATCCTTTAGCCGCTCACGGAGGCCGGGTCCGTCGAATCCATGCGCCTGCTGTAGCCGGCGTTCGACTTCCGGGCTGTCGGCCTGAATGCTCGGATGTACGGCTTTCGCACGCAGCTTGCGTTCCGCTCCACCGAAGAATCCTGGGTCAGTAACGACGTCGCCGCTGGTGTCGGCCCGCTCCTGCGCGGCTGTAGCAGCGGACTTCTTGAGGCCACGTCGCCTGGCTGGCTCTGCTGGCGGCCGCGTCCACTCGTAAATGCGGACGTTTCGCTTCATCTCCTCGAGCTTGAGGATGCGCCGTTGCGTCTGCCATGCCTTCACCTGCAAGGAGGCGTCGCTGACGCTCGGCTCGGAAACCGCTTCGCCATCGTCCTTGAAAATGTACTTACCCTGCTCGGTGATCTCGACTGGTCGGCGCAGTCTATTCGACAGCAGATTGATGGTGTCGCGCTCAAGTTCGTCGTCGCGCTGGGTGAGATTGAATAGCTCTTGGCGGCGAAGTGCGGACTGCTCCAGCTCCTTCGTCTTGGGGAAGGGCTTTCCGACGCGCTCTTGGAGCCGGGCGATCTGCGGCTTAACCTCCGCGTCGACCTTGGCCCGACTACGTTCTCCGCGATTGAGCCATTCCTTGATGTTGTTGAAGATGCGAGCCACGTTGCCCACGTCGCTGTCGCTGAGGTCGAATAGGCCGTTCGACTGACTCTGCCAGTTAAGCTTCGCGGCGTAGCTGACCTTGCCGCTAATGGCTCCAAGCTGCACGCCAGCCTTGCCATCGAGTCCGTTGACGGTGAACGTAAATTCTCGCGGCGGGGAGGACCTCAGGTTCTTTTTGTCTTCTTCGCTGAGAGCGTCGTACTCAGCCCGAATCTCCGCTTCGAGCGACTTCAGCTTGGTGGTTAGGGCCTCGCCGAATGCCTTGCGCTCGGTGAACTTCTTGCCGTCGATCGATGCCTGCAATTCGTTGTCGCCAAGACTGTCGAGCGTCTTGCTGTACGCCTCGACGAACTTCTCGTTCTCGGCAATCGAAGTTTCGTAGTAACCGATGGAGGATTGGAGTTGAGTAACCTTGTCGCGCAGCCGGTGTTGCTCCTCGATCCAGGCCGCCTGCTCGGTTCGCAGTTGGTTCACTCGTGCGTTGACCTGCACGTACTCCATCATGTTAGGATCGTCGGCGGCTGCGGCTTTCATCTCCGCCGCGGTAAGCTCGCCTTCATCTTCCTCGATCGATCGTTCGCGACCGCCGCTGAGCGCCTGATTGATGAACGACGACTTGCGTTCGAGCATGTCCCAGAAGAATGCGTCGAACGAACCCTTGCCGACATACTGGTAAATGTGAACCAGCGGATTGCTGTTGCCGCGTCGCAGGATGCGACCATCTCGCTGCTCTACTTCATCGGGCCGGAACGGTGGATTGAGATGGTGGTTTGCGACGAGCAGTTTGTGGACGTTTAGGCCTGTGCCGCCCGTCTCGGTGGACGCCAGCAACACGCGAACACGGCCGGTGTTCATGCTCGAAAACAGCTTTGGCTTGGTCTTCTCGTCGTAGTCGTGGATAACGGCGATCTCGGCCCGCGGGATGCCTTGAGCTACAAGTTTGTCGACGATCTCGCGGTAGAGGTTGGTCCGGTCGGTTCGCTTGCTGTTGGGTGAAACGCCGTCGAGCCAAATGATCTGCGTCAGCTTCTTGTCAGCCGTTTCTTTCCAGATGCGATGCACGTTCTCGACGGCTGTGTTGACCTTCGAGTTCGCCATATCCGGCGCGCTCGGGTCGACCAATCGCATATCGATCGACGCCAACCGGCCTTCGCCGAGAATCTTGAGCATATTGTCTTCGGATCGGTCGACGGACCCCGACCGCACCCGAGCCGCCCGCAGCTGCAATTGCTCGATGTAGCTTTCGAGGAATGGATTGCGCTCGATCTCGACGCGATGCGGCTTGCCGCCGACCATCTTGGGCCGATTGAGAATATCCTTGAGTTCGGTGAACAGCTTGACGTCCGCGACTTGCCGGAACATCGACATGAGTTCGGGGACGTTGCGATACGCCGACATGCGGGCGTGCATTCTCATGCCGCCGCCAGCCGGGTCCATCTCCGGCCGCATGACGATATCCGCAAAGTTTGCCGCCCAGGCGTCGAACGCACCCATGCCGAGCCGGTCGAGCAACTGCGGCTGCAAGTATTGCTGCATCACGTACAGTTCACCGACGGCATTGGCGATTGGCGTGCCAGTCGCGAGCACCACGCCGCGATAGTTCGACCGTTCGTTGAAGTACCGCGTTTTCATCCACATATCGAACGCGCGAGCGCTAAACGCCGTACTGACGCCGGGAACGCGGGCGAGCCGAGTGCGGACCTGGAGGTTCTTGAATAGGTGCGCTTCGTCGACGAACAGTGCGTCGATACCGAGCTTGTCAAATGTGACGCTATTCTCGTCGCGGCTGACCTGATCATTGAGCTTGCTTAGCTTCTCCCGCAGGCGGTCCTTCTGCGCCTCCAATTCGGCTTCGTAGTTCCGGTCCTTGTCGGAGCGGGCGACGCGAATCTCGTCCTCGAGGTCGTTGATTTGCTTCTGGATGAAGTCTCGCTCGTAATCCGGGTCGAGTGGAATCCGCGAAAACGACGAATGTGCCATCACAATGATGTCGTAGTTTTCGGTGGCGATGCGCTTGAGGAATGTGCGGCGGCCCTTGCCAGAGAGCGCGTCGGGGGTCGCCGCCAGCACCTTGGCCGACGGGTAGACTTCCAGGATTTCCTTCTGCGCCTGCCCGGACGTAATAAGATGGCCCGGGACAGTGAGGAGTGTCTTGTAGTTCGGGTTGCCGCTCAGTCGCTTGGCTTCCATGGCCATTGCGGACATAGTTGCGGTCTTGCCGGCGCCAACGAGGTGAGCGAGAAGTGTATTGCCGGTTTGCAGGTATCGCCAAACGGCGTTTCGCTGGTGAGGGTTAAGCCGCTCGCGCCACTCCACGCTCATGCCCGGGAATTCGAGGCGCGAACCGTCCCACTGGGCTTCACGCAGGTTGTTGTAATTGTCGTTGTAGAAACGGTGCAGGCGGTTGGCCCGATCGCCGTCCTTCCACAGCCATTCGAGGAACAGGTTTTTGAGCGACTCCAGACGGGCCAGCGCGTTGGCGGTCGCCTCGCGGTCGACGTAGCTTGTGCCATCCATCGCTCGGCGACGGACCTTGATATCCCGGTTGTTGAGATACTTTTCGAGAAGTTCGTACGCCGGCAGGTCTTGCGTGCCGAAGTCGAGCGTTTCCTTCTCGGTCGGCCGTGCGCCGGAGAAATCGACCAGCCAAGTATTGTCGCTGGCGACGCGGCGAATCGGCAGGTCGCGGTGGAAATTTTGCTCGTAGAAATCGCGGTAATCCTGCTCGGGAATCCAGGTCGAACCGAGACGAACGCCGATTTGGCTGATGGGCACGTCCTCGGGCTGAGCCTTTTCGAGGGCTTCGACATTACGCTTGTATTGTTCGTCCTGCTCGGCGGCGGCCTTGGCTGCTGCGAGCTTCTCGCGGACGTTGCCAGAGAGGTATTGTTCGGCGGTTTGCCAGCGTTCGGTGTCGGGGCTGCGGAATAGCTTGTCGCCCAGCGATGCGACGATCTCCTTTTCGCTCTTGCCGGTGATCCGCTCCAAATACGGAATGTCGACATGGCCGCGGTACACGAGCGACATACGCAAGGCCTGCTCGGGCGTGTCGGCGTGCGTTGGCGCAACGTGCGGCCGTTCGGTGCGGCGGGTGAAGATTGCCGTCTTCTCGGCGGTGTTCTCGTCGGGGTCGTAGTTCTCGATCGACAGCAGGCGGGAAACGACCGATAGCGAGGCGTTGGCGAAGGTGCGATTGCGGTCGCTGGAGACCGGCCCGTACTTCTTCACGAACGCATCGTAGGTGTCGTTGAGTTGCTGGCGAGCCTCTTCGACTTCGCCGTCGGACGCCCGCGGGTCGGGCTGGATGGCAATCAGATTCTCCGCCGCTTCAAAAACGCCAATCAGGCCGCGGTATCTGTCGGCCGCACTCTTGCTGGTGACGATCTTGGTGATATTGCCGTCTTTGTCCTTCTCGTGCTTGAGATATGGCGCCGGCACCTCAACCATCTCGCCGTTCTTGCGGATGAGGATTTTCTCGCCCTCGACCCGTAACCAATCCTCTGGCCAATCGTCGCCGGCCCGCTCGCGCTGCTGGGTAAGGTGGTCGATTGCACCGCCGTCGGCCATCGCGTCGCGATTGAGCTTCTCGCCGATCTGTTGAAAGATTTCGCGAATCCGCTTGCCAACGTCGACGCTGCCGGGCTCGACGTTGAATGTGCCCTTGCGGCCATTCATTGTGCCGGTCCAGGCCGGTTCGCCGATGATGTGGTCGGGGTGAGCGACGAAATACTCGTTGGCGGGAAATTCGGTTTCACCTTCGAAGCGAGTTTTGACACGGCTGTCTTCGGGGAATCCCAGGTAGCCGTCCTGCTTAAGTTTTCCGATGGACTGGAATGCTTCGCCGCCCGGCTCAGAGCCAGGCATTCGCTTCTGGAACACGAGCACGTCGGTCACTACGGACGTGTCAGCGATTCGCTTGAACGCTCCCCCGGGCAATCGAATCGCGCCTACGAGATCCCCGCCGACTTTCGCCAGCCGCTTGCGGGTTGAGGAATCGAGCTTGTCGAGCGTGCCGTCGGCTGTGATGAACACCACGAGACCACCCGGCCGCGTCTTCTTGATTGCCTTCTCAAAGAAAAAGTCGTGGACGAGCGCGCCGTGCTTGAGGTCTGGATCGTGTCGGTCATAAACCGTGACGTTGGCGAACGGCACGTTCGAGATGTGCAGGTCAACGCTATTGTCGGGTACGTCGACTTCCTGATAGCCAGCGACCTTGATGTCGGCGTTCGGGAATAGCCGCTGGGCAATCCGACCAGTGATGCTGTCGAGCTCGACGCCCGATAGCCGCGTGCTCGTGTGCGAGCGAACGTCCTCCGGCATGAGCGAGAAGAATAGGCCGCTGCCGATGGCTGGCTCGGTGATGCGCCCGCCATCGAATCCCATGGACGTCAGGCCGTCCCACACTGCACGTACTACATCCGGTTCGGTGTAGTGGGCGTTCTGAATCGATCGCTTGGCGGCGGCGTACTCGTCCGGAGTGAGCAGAGACTTTAGTTCTTTTTGCTGGCCCGCCCAATCTTCGGCGACATTTTTCTTAAAAACTTCCTTGATGCCGCCCCAACCGACATACTTCGCGAGAACCTTCTGCTCATCGAGGGTGGTTTCGCGGCGGCCTTCCTTCTCGAGATCCTTGAGGAGCTTGATTGCGGCGACATTGTCGCGATAGCGAGATTTCTTGCCGAAACCGCGCTCGCCGCCTACCTGAACGTCTTCGGTGAGTTTGAAATTTCCACCGGGGGCTGATCCTCGTCCTCCGTCATCGGAAGATCGGGAAGAACCACCCACTCGCGACGAGCCTCGTTGTCCGCCTCTTTTGGAGGAACCCCCTGGGCGATTAGTCGCTCCTTCATTTCCTGCCAGTTCGTCGCCGCGTCCGTTATCGCTGCCTGCAGTTGTTCCGGACTCAGGATCGCCAGATAGTTCGGGCGGCTTTTCGCCCAAATCGTCCGTACTTCCTTCTTTGCTTGACTGATCGCCCAGTCCGTCGGCTGCAGGAGGTTGTACTTTCGTTTCATAGGATGCTCCAGACTGACCGCTCAATGGGCGGCTATTATCCATTTTAGCAGCGGGGAAGCGGCCTGCCACATAATCCCACGCATGTCGCAAGTACGGCTCCAGCGCCGGCAGGCGGCTGCCAACGATGGGCGACACCCGCTCAATGAACGAATCCCACTGCCGTACGCCTTCCTTCACGTACAGGACCGTCATTTTCGCTGCAGCAGCTTCCAGTTGCGGATTGCGGGGGCGGGTGGCCAATTCCTCATCTTCGGCGAGAAGGATTTGGTCGAGCAGTTCCTGCGGGACGGCTCGCCGCTCGGGGCGTAGCTGCAGCTGGGAGTGGGCGAACTGCTTGAGGTCCGACCACCCGCGTTGCTTCATCTCGGGCAGGCCGGCAGCGCGGAGAATCGAGTTCGCCCGCCGCACCATTTCCTGCTTGAAGGTTTCCTTGTAGCGAATGACGTGGTCAAAGTCGGAGGTCTCGTCTTCGCTGAGTTGGACGCCTTGCGAGGAGAGGTCGTCGAATAGCTTGGCAAGGTTGGCGGCTTCGGCGTCGGCGGCGCTCTGCTTCTTCTTCAGCAATCCCGACTTGATGGTCGGCCGCTTCGGCTGGGGCTCCTCGGCCTTGCGTTCTGGCTCCAGATAACGCGCGTCGAGCTGTCTCGAAATGGAGTCAGAGTCGCCATCAAAGCGAACGCGGACCATGTCGCCTGCACGCGGCGGATCGAGGACGGTCCCATTCTTGTCTTTTCTTGGATCGTAGACACGATCGCCCGGCTGGTAGCGGTCGGCTGCGAAGCCCGGAGACTCCGCAATTAACTCAATGCCACCCTTTGGCTTGGGCTTCTTGCGGGGATTGATCTTCTTCGGCTTCGGTGCGGGCTCCGCAGGCGTGGTGGTGCCGTTGCCGCCAAACGAGTTGAGGATATCCTTTTCGAGCGAATCCCAGTCGGTATTGGCTCCAAGTTCTTCGGTGGGCGCCGGAGATCCGGCGCTATCAGACGGGGTATCCGGCGCGGCGGGGCCACTGGCCGATTCATACGCATCCTCGGCGGATTTATCGTCCGCATACTTCTTGAGCAGCGACACCTCGCCGCTGTCGAGGTCCGTCTGCCGAATAATCGATTCACCGTCGACCGTGCGATACAGTTCGGTTTTGATGCCGTTGTCGTCCGTCTTTTCCTTGACGAACTGAACCGTCTCTCCCATTAGTCGCGTGGCCCGAGGATGGCCGGCATTGGTTGCCGCAGTCTCTTTGGGCTTCGCTGCATTATTCCGCAGCCAATCCAATGCCTCCCGCTGGGCCGCATCCTTCGGCGTGAACTTGCCGATCAGCTTCAAAATCGCATCCCGCAATTGCTCGAACAGCGTGGGCTTGTCTCGCCGCAGCTGCTCGCGGAATTCCGGGTTCTGCATGAATTCGCCGACCATCTCCGCGACGCCCTCTCGCCGCATCAGGCCAGAGTCGGCTTCCATCTGCGCGCGATACTTGGGCGAGGCCTTAGCCAGTCGGCGCTGGGCATACTCATTGACCAGCGACTCGTCGGCTTTCGAGAGTGTGTCAAAGCTCTCGCCGTGGGCGAGTTCGTGCCCGACTGTGTTCCAGAGTGCGTCGCCGCTGCGGCCGCTGGCGATGTAGACGTAACCGGCACGGCGGTTCGAAGCGCCGGAAGCACGAAATCCCTTGTCGTCGGAGCGAATGAATACGGGCGTATGGCCGCGGCTGCGAATGAACGCAGCGGCGTCGTGCTCGTCTTGTGATTGGGGCTGGGCCTCTTCGACCTTTGCGCCGTAGATGTCGCCAATCCATTTGAGATCGGCAGCGACGCGGTCTTTGTGCTCGGCGTCGAGTTCGTCGGTGGTCTTGTATTCGTTGCCGCGTTTGGTGAGGTCGACGCCAGTCGTAACGCCGGCGCGAGTCGGCCGGACCTGCACCTTCTCGACGTTGCGCACACCATTATTGACGACGGAGCGAACGCCGTTCTGGTCCTCAAAGACGTCCTGCCCTTCGCGGTTCTGGCCGAGGAGCTTGTATTGCTTACCCAGCTTCTTTGTGGGTGGGACGGGCGGGGCTGGCGGTGGAGAAGGAGCCGCCGGCGCTTCAGCGGTCGGCGCCGACGGCTCGGCTTCATTCTCCACGGCTGGGGCTAGCACTTCTTGCCGCCCTTGCCCTTCTTTTTGCCCTTCGACACTTGGGATCACCTCCTTTGGCGTTGTTGCGGGTTTTGATGTGCGACGAATAAATTCCTCTAGACGAGACAGGTATGTAGTGTCATCCACGCCCGAAGACAAAGACTGTGCTTCGACAAGCATCGATGGCCTACCAGCCGCAATTCCAATTTGCAGTACCTGGCTTTCTGCATCGGAAATCCTCTGTTGAATATCAGAATTCTCCGCCCGATCTGGCAGTGATGTTGCTACCTCTTGCGTTTGTGCTTCCGGCTGCATCCCGCTCGGTTGAGCGCTATCGACAGGGCTTCCTTCTCCGATCGGCCCGCCTTGACCAACCTCCTGACGTTCGCCGACACGATCTCCCGGTTGTTGCCCTGCTGGAGCATTTCGCACCTCCGATTGCTGCTGGACGAACTGCCGAACGCGCTCGCCGAATTCCGCGCGTTGCTCGCGAGTGGAACCGCCGGCGTCGGGAATGCCGATTTTCTCGAGGTAGCCGCGGGAGAGCGATCGGCCCTTGTCGATGTGAGCCACGACCGCCGCGGCGGCGTCTGGGTTCGTGTTCGCCCACTGTTCGGCGTAGTCGGTCGTGAATTGCGGGCGTTGCTGCTGCCGTCGCTCGCCCATCTCGGCGAGTTTGTCGGCGGCGTACGATGTGCCGTGGAAGAATCCGCCAGTCGCACCGAATGCGAGCCCTTCGACCGTGAGTTGCTGGGCGGCCTTGCGCTGGAGTTCGAGGGCCTGCTGCGGGTCGCCGGCGATCGCTTCGTATGGTGCGGCAATGAGCAGCTGGCCGGTGGGGTTCTCGTACGGCGATTGCAAGCCGGTGGCCATGCGGAGTACGTCGCCGGCCCGTTCTTCGAGCGCTTCGCCGATGATGCCATTCCAGCCGACTTCGCGGAGGTGCTCGGTAAATGCGGCTCCGTTCTTCCCGGTCGCCTTCATCCATCGCGCCGCAATGCCGCCGGCGAGCGCCCGCACGCGTTGTGGGACCGGCACTCGCTTGAGGATCGCGGCCGCACCTTCGGTAAGGCCTTCGCCGGCGTATTCGGTGCCGACTTCGATCATGGAGTCAGCGAAGCCGGCCGGCAGGGCTTCAGTAAACGACTTCATCGGGCCCAGGTCGATTTGCGACGGCTGGCCGTTCTCGTTCGTCGTGATGCGAAGATTGCCCTGGTCGGGGATCATTCGCTCAAGCGTGCTCTTAGCGACGAGTTGCGGATTCGCGGCGGCGAGCGCGGCAGTGCCGGCCAATCCGCCAGCCGCTTGCGTGCCGAGTTTAACCGCTGTCTTGCCCACAGCCGTGCCGATGACCTTCTTGGCGATCGCTCTGCCGACTGCATTCTCGGCGGTCTCGACAAGGGCTTTCTTGGCGGTTGCTTCCGCTGCGGCCTTCGCGCCGGTGAAAGCGCCCCCGGTGAAGTAGAGTTCGCCCATGAACGCCGGCATCTGCGAGAGCGTGTGCCCGACGTTCGTCCAAGTGCCGTTCTTCGCGTCCGCTTCGGACTTCGCAATCCATGTCGCAACGGTGTCGATGTCCGAATTACTGCCCTGGCCGGCTTCGATCTTGCGAGCGGCACGATACACCGCTTCGAGTTGCATCCCCTCGACGGCCGAACTGACGAACGGAATGCCGCGCTTGAGGGCGTTACGACCGACGGTGTCGAGCGTGCTCTCCTTCTCGCGTCGCTTGTCCTCGGCTGCCACGTCCTCGCGAGCGTACTGTAAAGCTTCCTGCAATCGCTCGGCGGGTTTGTCGGCTGGGCTGTCGAAGTTGACGGTTGCGTCGTAGGCTTCGCGTCGCTTCTTCCGCTCGTCGGCCGGAAGATCGGTCGGGAGGAGCGGAGACTGGGCCTTGAGTTGAGCGATGCGGGCGTCGGCGGCTGCTGCCTTCGCGGCTTGCTCGGGCGGCAGGTCGGAATAGTCGTTTTGCGGGACGGCTGGCGCGGGAACGGTCGGCTGCTGTGGCGGCGGCGTGAATTCTGGCGCTGGGTATGGCGCAAAACCCGGTGGAAGCGCGGACGACGACGGGCCACTCATTTCGAGCGGCGGCGGCGCGATGTCGGGGATGTCCTGTGTGAGAGAGTTCCACCAGTCGCCACCAGACGACGGGGGCCCGTCCACGGCGACCGGCGGCGCCGCCACAGCGCTATTCGATGGCGTTAGTTCGTCCCACCAGTTATCAGCCATGGCTATTGAACGGGCTCGTAGGAAGTGGGGCCGGTTTTACGGACGGTGCGGCCGTCGGGCAGCTGCGTGACTGCGCCGATCGGGAGTGACGCCCACTGCTGCTGGCCCTGCTGCCGATTAGGCGAGAGCCTCGGCGTGATTTCGTGGTCGCCAGAGCGGGCGGCGAGCGAATCTGCCATGTTTCCGCCGCCCGAAGGCTGGCCGGTTGCCTGGGGCGGCGGCAAGGCTGGTGGCTGCTGTCGTCCAGGCATTGACGGCCGGCGCGTGAGCCACTCGTTGTACGCAGCCTGGAAAGCCCCCTTGTCGTCCGTTTCCAGGCCGTCGGCGTTCATCGTGCGGAAGTCTTTTGGCTCCGGCTTCTGGTCGAGCCAGATTTTGTTGTCCGTTTTCCATACTTCCATCTCGGCGTCGCGCTTCGATTTCTCTTCGTCGAGCCGCTGCTTGTGCTCTAGTTGCTGCCGCTCCACCTCGTTCTTGATGTGCGGTGGCTCGAACGGCTCCCACACTCCGTTGCGATTCCGCGTTGCCATGAACTTGTGGCCCGTCACCGGGTCCGTGAAGATCGGCACGTCCTGCGAGAACTGCTGCTGGATGCTCGCCGGTTGATTCTCGGGCGGCACTTCCATCGGCCGAATCGCGTTGAGCTTCTCGGCCAACTGCCGCGACGCCATCGCTCGCTGAGCGGGCGACATATTCGGGTCCATCTCGGCTTGCGCCATGGCTTCGCGAATCTGCCGAATGCGGGTCAGTTGCTCCGGCGAGAATTGCAGGATGTGGCGCTGCAAGCCTTCGCTAATGGCGCCGGGGTCGCCGTTGCGAATGCCGGTTCGAATCTTCTCGAGTTCGTACTGGTCGGGGATCGCGAGTGCGTTCTGATTGACCTTCGTGAGAAACTGCGTCTGGGCGAGATACTCCGGGTCGACCACGCCGGCGTAGCCCTGCATGAGCTTGTTGCGTTGCTCCATGTCGGAGCGCATTTGCTCAAGTTGCTGTTGCTGCTGGGCTTTGGCGATTTCGGCCTGCTGTTCCATCAACGCCTGCTGCTGGCGGGCGGCGAGTTCGGCGGCATTGGCTTGCTCGCGTTGGCGCTGGGCGGCGGTCGCTTGTGCGAGTTGCTGCTGGCGGTCGAGAAACGCGAGCCCTGCTGCGGCGCGAGCGGCCGAACGTCGCTGGGCATTCTCTTCGCGTTGCAGGCCGACTTGCTGATTGGCGAGATCGCGACGCAGTTGATTTTCGGCGTCGAATTGAGACCGCTGCCGCTGGTCCTGCTGCTGGGCCAATTCCCACTGCATCTGCATTTGGCCGATGCGCAGGGCGTTGTCGAAGTCCTGCTGCTTCTGTTGCTGCGCGCGCTGGCCTCGGCTGGCGAGGAATGCGAGGGCTCCCGCCAGCGCCGGGTTGGCTTCGTGTTCGATGACGATGGGCATGAGGTGCCCTCTCACCGACCGGCTACAAGATCGAATTCAAGTAGGGGCCGATGAACTGAAGGATGGGGGCAATTCGGGCGAGCCAGGTGGGCTGATTGGGCTCGTTGGCGGGTTCGTTCGTGGACAAAGCGTAAGAGCTTGGAGTGGCTGGCCGAGAAAGAGGCGAGACTGAGGTGGATGAAGACGGTCCGGCGACTTGGAATCCGCCGCGGCCACGCTTCGCGAGCACCGATGCAAACACCGGGTCGCGGTCGATCAGTGGAATGCGGCTGTAGCCACGGCTGGCTTGGTAGGGAAATGGATAAGCCGCCTGACCGCCAGCGTCGGCCATTTGCACGCCAGCGCCGAAGACTCCCAGTGCCGGCATGGATTGCCGCGCGTTCATCATGCCGCCACCGGGCGCGGGGATGAAACTCGGCGCTTGCGACGCAGGGTTAGCGCCAGGGTTGTTGCCGTAGTTCCATGGCAGTTGGCGTGTGGCGTTCATTGCCTGGGCAGCCGAGTCGGCTTGCATCCCGGCCACTTCGCTGGATTGGCGATGGGCAGCAGGGGCCTGCTGGCGAATGTACTGGACTGGCCGTGCGGCGTTGACGCCGGCCCTGAGCACGTTGCCATTGGCGTTGGGACCGCCGAAGAGTCCGCTGCCGTACGCCCCGCCACCACCGCCGCCGAACAGTCCGCCCAGCAGGTCGCCGACCGATCCAAGCTGGCCGAGGAGGGCCGTGTTGTCCTTCGGGTAGGTGTCTGTGATTCGCTCCTGGAAATCGCTGAGTCGGTTCGACGCGCGCTCGTCGATGTTGACGGCGTTCTGGAGCAAGTAGTCCTTCACCTTTGCGAGGTTTTCGTTGCGGGCGCGGGTCGCGGCGATGTCGGCACCGCGCATGATGTCGGGCGATGCGCCGAGGAATCCGGCCGCCGCCATGGCCGATGTGTCGCGGCCGCGGAGGGCTTTGTCGGCCCGCTCGACGTCATCCGTCATCGACTTCCCGAACTGCTTGGTGTAATCGATCAGTCGATTGCGCGTGTCGAGATCGCGGTCCATGATCTCGTTGCGGCGCTGTTCGTTTGCCGAACGGGCTTCGGTCTGGGCTTCCTGCCCTTGCATGATCAACTTAAGCAGCATGAGAAACGGCAGGTTCTGCTGCTGATTCTGGTACTGTTGGAGTGTGAGATAGGCCATGGCGGCTGCCTCCATGCAGCGTGGCGGTCGTTAGCGAAGGACGTTGGGGATGGCAGGCGGCGATTGATAGCCGTCGGGAGCGGCGACGCCGGGCGGCAGGCGATACCAGTGGCCGTTAAAGTAAATGTCTTTCCAGCCGGCCTGCTGATAGACATTGGCGAGGTGATTGGGTCCCGACTGGCCGGGCATGATGAGGTATTGCTCAAATCCAGGGGCGAACGCCTGCTGCGGCGGCGCCTTTTGTTGCAGCGTGGGGATGCCGGGCGGGAACCCGTACGGGTTGCCTTGATTCGGCTGATTAGGAGTGGCCGGGTTGTTCGACTGTTGCGGAGGCTGGCCAAGCGACATTTGGCCCGGTCGCTGGCCGAAGCCAGGCTTGCCGAACATGCCGAACATAGGTTTGGCCGGGCGGTAGGCGTAAGCGCCAAACATGGCGTCCATTCCTGTTGAGATGAGAGAGGGCAATCCTTGCCGTCTGGGTGTATCGTTAATGATTTGCGGGTTTTCGGCAAGACGTAGCCTACGAAAACCCGACCGGCTGCGGGGCAAGGTAGCGGCGGCACTCGTAGCAGGGGCGGGTCCGATCGGCGTCATCTTCGATCTTGGCGGAGAATGGGGCGCATTTGCCGAAGATCGCGCAGTCGTAGGTAGGCGTGAAAATGATGGGGCGCTGGTTCTCGGGAGTGTTCTTGCAACCTTGGGCCTTGGCCATTTTCGGAGAGCCGTCGCGGTGGAATCGTTTGTCGTGGAGGTACATGCAGCGAGGGCGGAGCGACTGGACAGTGGACGGCTGGCCGTCGCGAATGATGGTGTCAGTCACTTCCACCCACTCCCGCTACGAAATCGCTACAGTGGCTTTTCCCGCACAAGCGATAGATGTCGCTTTCTGGTTTCCTGTTCATCCACTTGTCCAGCATGTCGCCCGCAGGGTTGTATCTGGGCAGGCAGCGGCCGTGCAGATCGCATACAAAAGCCTGGAATCCGACTTTCAACTTGCCGCCGCAACTCCTGCAATCCGTTTTGACGATGGTGTCAGTGGCCCTGGTGATGTGCTCGCAAAACTTCACGGCATTGTTGCTGTGGAGGTGAGTGACGGCGCCTGCGCCAATCGGCATGATGAGCCGCCTGATCTCGTCTGCAATGGCGTTCAATTCTTCCAGACTGCCGCCGCTTGATCCGACCTCGCGCAGCCGTCGTCGTAGTGACTCAATCTGTTTGGCTGTGTCCGGAGTCATTACCAATTCGTGTCAATCGTAAAGTTTGCAAAGTCCCACCGGTCGACGCCTCCCGATGGAGCGAATTCGTACGTGTAGTCGGTAATGCCGCAGATAAAAAAGCCGTTTGGTAGCGGCGTGCAGGGCTCGGCAGTCACGGTCTCGTACCAGGGGCCAGAAGTGAAGATTGTGCCATCGAAGCTATCCTCACTCCATATTGCGGAAAATTCGACATCCACGAACGGAGTAATAGCGGCGGCGTCCATCGCTTCCTGGGCCGTGTCGTACGTCACCGAAGATTCGATGTACGCATCGACACCATAGGCGACGCCGCCAAAGAAACCGACATTCATAAATACACAGCGTTCGGAACCGTCTGGGCTCGCAGGAGATTCACTTCCGCCGTAATCATCAGGCGATTGCCAAAACCCACTGGAGCAGTCTTCATAAAAGATTAAGTCGTCAATTGCCTTTGACCAGGCATACTTGCCGTCTGACTGGCGATGAAAAAGAATAATGGTAAGCGTGGTTGTGCCGCGCACAGTTCCCCGGCGAGTCCAGGTATAATATTCGTACCGCTCGCATGTATTGCCTTCGGCTGGAATCGCCCAGGTTGTCTTTGGCGTGTCGAACGACGGCAGCGGATCGGTCCCGATGGCGCTCCACCGCTGATGACCCCAGACCATCGCATCCAGCGAGCCGTCGATCGGAGGCTGGTACACGGCCTTGCAGTAATTAAAGTATATCGGCCGTTCGCCGACGTTGAGTATGTCTGGAACCTTTGGGGGTGCCAGTGTCTCGCTGCTGGTGGCATCGCCATGAAACTCAGTCAATTCCAGTTGTATGCTCTTGCCGCTGACAAAGTTCGACCGCCTCTCATCGATGGCAGCTTGGTCGTACGTCTCCGGACCGTAATGGATATTTCTGATGTCGGTGCCGTCGCAACCAAATGCAATATCCTGGTCAATTTCGGTGGTAATTGGCGACGGGTCAAAGTTATCCGGTTCGATCTCCTCGGTTTTAGTGAACGCAAGGTCGATCGTTTGCGGCATATCGCCTTTGAGTAAGTCACAATGACCGCAGCAGCATCCAGACGAGAACCGCGTGATACCGGTCCAGTCGCCCCAGACGATTGTGACCATTCCGGCCGCCCCGCCGCCACCTCGCTGGCCGGCTGCGCCGCCGCCGCCTCCGCCACCAGGAAAGTGCCCGTCATCCCCATCTTGGCCGGTAGTGCCGCCGTTGCCGCCGTTGCCGCCGCCCGGCGGGGCAATACCCCCAGCACCTGTGTAGGTTGGATGCGAGGGAGAGGCTGCATCTTGCCCATCACTACCGACAACGTCGCCGCGGTAACTTGCGCTTGATCCGCCGCCGCCGCCCCTCCCGAACTGGCTAAGGCCGCCATCCCCGCCGTTCCCTCCGCCTGCGCCCGTGGATTCTCCTGACGTTCCACCCAGCGCTTGACACACAACCGTCGAGTCTGGCAGCGTGACCAGCGACGGATTCCCATTTGCCCCTCTGCCGACGGAGGCCCCCACAACCACATTTAGTTCGGCCCCCGACTTGTAGACAGTGGCTTCGATGCACGCGCCGCCGCCGCCGCCGTGACCTACTCCAAAGCTCGCGCCGCCTGCGCCGCCACCAAAGCAGCGGACAACTGCTTTGTTGATGTCGTCCGGCCAAGTCCATGTGCCGTTGGATGTGAAGGTCGCTGTGCCCATGCGGTTAGCTTGCTGGCCCCGGCCGGCAGCCGGCGTTCACCAGTATGTTGTCACTGTTGATCCAAATCGGCGTGTCTTCGGGAATGTCGTCGAAGTATCGATTCTTGATTGCGATCGAATCGCCGCCGCCGTCAGGAAGGAAATCCCCTGTCCCGGCACTTGCCAAATCCCAATCTGTCGCAGCCGAGATTCCACCGCTGCCGGCCTTGCCAAACCGGAGTGCCGTATCGCCGGTGCTTTCGACTGTTTTGGGAATTGCTCGCCAGTGCTCAATCTCAGCCTCCCAAAAGGCGACTAGCTCCTCGTTGTCAGTGTAGGTGTCTTCGTTTCGCCACTTGTAAACAGAAAGCTCAAAAGCGGAATTGTTGTCAGATGGGTCGAGACCTCCGGCAATCGGTTCGATGCCGTCGACCGTGAACGGGCTGCTGCCACTGCCAGCTGCAACAGCGCCTTTAGCGAAGCAGCGAATGAAACGATACTTCTCGACCGTCAGCGTCCCGTCGGCATACGACCCGCCGACGATGATGATGTTATTGAATACCGAATCTGAAAAACTCGTGTCGAGCCGCACGAACAGCCGCAGTTTTTCATTCGCCTCCGCGTCCTCCACAAACGCATAGACCAGATAGTCAGTAGACGGGTCGAATGCGTCCTGGTCCTTCATCGAGTCGAATAAATACTCGGCCGTTGAGTCCGTGGCACTGACCAGGACCTTGTGATCGTCGACGCCCGCTCCGGTGCCCGCCGCCGTGAACAGGTTCAGCTTGAGGACGCCGCTGTCATCGTAGACCTCGCCATAAACTAACTGGTGGACCTCCGCGTCAAACGTGCTTTGGTTGAGAATCTTGTTGAACAGGAAGTCCGGCCCCGCATACGTCGGCGTGACATCCGATGAACTCATGCCGACCGTGAACGCATCCACCAGGCCGTTGTTCGTAATCTCAGTAATAAAATTTTGAACCGTCGACCAGTTCTGTCGCTGCTCGGCTTCGGTGCAGGGGTGAATATTGACTTTGCCGCCGCCAAGAGTCGCCATTACCCACGCTCCTTGCCGCGCGGCAGCAGATAGATGGTCGCTTCTTCGAAGCTAATGTGCTTGGAAGTATCGCTCTGGGTAATGACGAAGCCGCCCGCCTGCCCACCAACTTGTGGATGGAATGAGCGCCCGTTGTCGAGCGTGCTGATCTTGGCGGTGTTCTTACGGCTCGTGGGCAAGCCGACGAACGCCTCACCGTCGAGAGCGCCGTAGAAATCCACGGTGCCGTTGTCGTCGTCGGTGTTGTCGCCAAACTTCATCACGGCCCGCTGCAACTGGGCTTTCTCGCCGAGCGTTTGCGAGAACCGCAGTGGCCCGACGGTCGCGTAGGCGGCCGAGGCCCCACCGAGCGCCGCAGTGCGATCAAGCCGCTTCAGGCCGCCGGATGTCCCGATTAGTACCCCGGACTTGTCGGTGGTTTCGATGGGCTCGAATCGGCCGATAGCGAGGATCGATGAGCCGGGTGTGGTAACGGGGAAAAACGCCTCGTACTGCGGGAAGTAATGCCATCGTTGTGCGTTCGTGCCTTCGACATAAATATGAATGCAACGAAACCGAACGTCGTACGCGAGATAGGCCTTGTCATTGATGCCGTCGAGGCCAATGAGTGAGTCGGGACACTTCTCGCGCGAGATGCTCTGCGGCGGAGTCCCACACCCCGGCGCCATGCGGTAGAGACCGTCGCGCATGAGGCAGTAGGTCCAGTCGTCGGCGGTTTTGCACCACGCGGAGCCGTTGATAATGCCCACGGCATGGCTGATGACCTCCAGGTTGCCGCCGCTGAGCGGGTCGCCGCGGAGTACCGTGATGTTGTTGGCCGTGCTAATTAGCAGGCATTCGCGATTGTGTGGCACCAGGGCGGTGATCGGCCCAGCGATCTGGCCTCCGTCAAGGTTCGTTGAAGAGACCGGCGAAGCCACATCATCCGCCACAAAGAGCCAATCCGTCGGTGCGCCGATGCGGCTCATGTACCAGATATGCGGCGCGGTGGTGACGCCAGCGACCACGATGCGATTTCGCCACTCGCAAATAAGACGGGAATTGGACGGCGGGTCGATGCCGCCGACTGTGCCGGCCCAGTTCTCGACAGCGGGGGAGCCGTCGAATACAAGCTTCTTCGGCGTGCCGTTGGCAATGTAGATCGTGTCGAGATAGACGGCGGCTTGCACGTTGCGGCCAGTATCGATGCCGCTGCCGCGCGAGGTCGGCGTGCCGCTTTCCCACGTATACAGATTGCCGCCGGCGGCTGTCACTAACAGTCGCTGGGACGATTCGCTCGGGGCCACGTTGATTGAGGCGATGAGGTTCGTCGAGGTCTGGGCGTTATACGTCGCAAACCCCGGCCGGATGGCCAACCGCTCCCGGCCAGTCTTGGCGTCGACAGGCCAGAAGTCGCGAGCGTCGTACATCGACCAGGGCGGTTGGCTCTGGTAGTCCGTTCGGCGCACGACGCCGCCCAATGGCGCTTTGATCGACATGGGGCGGGGCGTCGGCATAATTTACTCACACACGGTAAGTAACGAAGGTGTTGCTGCCAGTCCGGCGAGTGAAGAATGTCGCGCTCGTGCTGGTTGCAACGGCTGCCGATCCGACCAGCGTGTGGCCTGTCGCCGCTTGGAGCGTGAAAGTATTGGGGCCAGTGTTAATAACGGTCCAAAAGAACCCTTCGTCGGCCCCAACTTCTGCATGAATGGCCGCGTCCATTAATGTCCCGGTATCGACGGTCGCCGTCACAGCCGCAGCTGTTGTTGACGTGACCATGCCGTTGAGCATGGAGGCGGCCGGTAGGGTGCCAGTGGCATTGCACGTCGCCGGAGCGCCCTGCCGGAAAAACACATTGCCTGCGGAATTCAGCCGGATGACACCATTGGCTCCGGCCGTCCCCGTGCCGTCTTTTGATCCGCCAGTTTGGGTTACAAAGCTAATGCAACCGGAATCTCCACCATTTTGGTCGGCACTCAAGGCCGCACCGCCGATACCGGCCGTGAAGGTGAAATTCCCCGCGGCCGAACCGAATGACCAATCACTGCCGTCTTGAGTTTCGATGAAGACGCTTTTCCCGGCCGTGCCACCGGCCGATGTATTTCCAACAATTGCCGCATCATCGATTGCCAGCGCACCAGCCCCGCCAAACGTAATGTTGATCTCATTGGTCGAGTCCAGCGTTAAGTCTGTGATGCTGATCGCGCCGGAGGACGACAGTGGCAGGATGCCGACAAAAGCCGCCGAGTCGAACGTGCCAGTGTTCACATACAGCACGGTCGGAGCGGTATTGCCATCGACGTGACGGCAGATACAGCCGGGCGCGTAGCCGTCCTCACCGTCGGACGGAACGGTGGTCCGCGCGATGTCCGTGAGCCCATAGCCGGCGTACTGCGCGATTTCGCCGTTGCTGGGGATTTGCTGAACGTCCACGACGTTGTCCTCCGTGAGTGAAGTCGGGTGCGGTGAGGCGGGCAGGGATGACCGCAGTTGATTACGACTGAGTTCCGACCACCGTCCAGGTTGCCGCGTTGCGAGTGCCCGTGTTGACGTACACCTTGTTGGTGGTCGTCGTCAACAGGATTGCGCCAGGGCCGAAACCGACCGTTCCGGCAGCTGCGCTGGTTGCCGCGACGGCGATCATAATGCCGACGCCGGGCAGGTTGTGGATGATGCCGGTTCCATCTTGCGAGTCGACTGGTTTGCTCATGTGAGAACTCCTTTTCTACACATCCTCAAGTGTGACCCCTCGACCGCGATGGCGGCGGAAGGCTCGGCACGTTGAGCGGTCCAAGTTTTGTCCGAAGAACGAAGGGGTGGTCACAGCGCGGTCGAACGCCACGCTATCGGCCATGAGTCGCATGAACTCGCGGAACTGCACACCTTCCGCGCCGTCGTTCTCGCCAAGTTCGGCTGCGGCGATGCAGGCCTTCTTGAGCGTGAGGGCGTGAGGCTGTCCGCCGAGCGGATAGTAGGCGTCGTTGCCGATCGCCGATGGATTCGAGAAGTATTTGATGCTGAGCGTGAACGACAGCGTCGGCGTCGGGTAGAGCACGAGCTCGAACCGCTGGCCGGTCGATTGATCACGGGCGACTGGGCGGTAGGCGATGTCGGTCGGGTATTCGGCGGTAAGGTCCGGGTTGTACTCGCGAAGCTCGAGCAGGTCCTCGATGGGAATGACCTGAATCGAATCGGAGTAGGTATTGCCGCCGGCAACCGGCGTCGGACCTGCAAAACCACCCCAGTCATCCGGGCAAGTGTATGTGTAGTCGTCCGCCGTGATGCTGAAGTCGTAGACCGGTTTAAGGAAGCTCCAGACGTGAATGGAATTCTCTCCGGGCAGGCGAGTGCCCTTGTAGAACATATTCTCGCCGTCCTCTGTGTACGCCGCGATCGCGTTCGTCTGGTCGGTTTCGAGCGTTCCGGTCGGCGCATACGAAAGGTAGCGGCGGAGGGCCGTGTAGATTTCGGTGCGCGTGATGGAGAGGGTTGATTCAGACACGGTGGTTACGGATCAGCGCCGTCGTAGAGGTAGTTGAAGTCTCCGGCGGCAGCTGATGTTGTGCCGCCGGTCTGAACGCCGTGGTTCAGTAGCCAGTAAGTAGAGCCGGCCGGAATGGTGACATTCACCACTGTTCCGTACTGATCGATAACGTCGACCACGCAAACAGCATTTGCGTAAATGCCGCGGTACAGCCAACCGCGTGTTTTAGAGGCAGCAATGGCCACTGAGGCACTTGCCTTAAGATCTCCTGAGACATGCCGATTGCAGTTATACATGACTAAAAACCTTTAGTAGATTTTTCGGGCATAGACCTTGGCGTATGTGGCCTGCAAATTTCCCGCAGATGGCAAAACAGACACGTCGCCAAATACGGTGATGGCGTCGCTGCTGCCAGCGGTGGTGTAGTCGTCGGCCTTAAGATGCACCATGACCATCGGACCTGTTACTGTAGTCGTGATGTCCGTGTTGCAGGCCACGGTGGCGTTAGTAAGGTCCGTAGCGGTGTTATTGGTCCGACGTAGCTTTAGCGTTACGGTGCGATTGGAAGCAAACGTAGCCCCGCTGTACTGCAGTAGTACGTCCGCCTCGATTTGATAGCGTCCGGCTTCGGCCAGCGTTACCACCGGGTCCGTGGTCCCGAAGTCGAGCGCCGCCGAAGAGGCAGTGAGCGAGTACGCCGTGCCCGAGGATGTCGTGCTGTACCGCTGCGAGTCGGGAAGGGGCTTAACCGTGGGAATATCGCGCGGTCCGGGAATCCGCGGCGGCGGAGTTTGGTAGGGGTAATCGTTCAGCGGCCATTCCCAGCCATCGTTTGTACTGCCAGAAAGCTGGAATTGAGTGGCGCCTTGGGTCCAGTTGAACGACGTCCCAGTCTGAGACTTGAACCCATCGTCCGGCGAGAAGCACGCCATCAGGTAGCGCGTTTTATTGTTCGAGCCGGGGATTTCGAAGATCGGCGTGTGTGTCTTGAGGGAGGTCCCTTCGGCAATATCGGCGGTAAAAGTTCCGATGTACGCGCCGGTGAGCAGGTTCCAATGCACGTAGCTGTTATTCGCAACTGTGCCGCCCGTAGTCATAACCTTGCTGGTCACGACCCGCGTGCCGCCAACCCGCGTGATCTTAGGCCCTTCCGCATTGAAGTTTGAGTCGATCGCATACCGCGCGAGCGAGTCGAGACTTGTACCAGAAGCAAACGATACGTTCCAAGTGGTCGTTCCGCTGGCCGTGCTGGCGTTCCCGGTGGTATACGTAGCGTAGAACGTGCCGCCGACCTTCACGAAATCCATGTCGTAGATCATCTTGTCGTTAGCTACGCCGCTGACCGTGAGGCCAACCGACGTCGCATCCGGCAAGACGTGTACGCCATGCAGCAGGTCGCCGCTAAACACGTTGTATTTCACGCGGACGTTGTTATCGTCGTCGCTTGATCCGAACGTCGAATGCGTGATGTACCAGAGATTCGTTACCGGGTCGAACCGCGGACAGTACACATGCTGGCCGTAAATCTTGGTTCCGCTGATCTGAAAAAGTTTGGCGGTTTCCTTGATCTCGTACGTTTCGGTGTCGAACGAAAAGATAGCCGAGTGGAAATGCACCCATTCATTGCTGCCCGGATTGGTAGAGACGCCCGGCACAGTAGCCGTGAAGAACATCTTGTTGCCGATCATCAGCGGCGTGCCGTCGATGTAGCGCACCGGCGTATGATTGGCGCAGCCCAAGCCGCCGAAGATGGAGTGAGCCCAGCGATTGATTCGAACCGTCACGCCGGAGTCGGCCTGCAGCACGAGATACGGGAAGCGAGTCGCCATGCTGGCGGTCACTCGCATATCCATGTCGCTGCTGGTGATGGTCGCGCCCCAACACTTGGGGTTCGGATTGCCACAACTTCCTGCCGTCCAGGCACTGAGGAACTTGCCGTTCCAGACTGCATAGATCCGTGTCGGCGTTCCATCGAGCGTGGCGGTTACTAGGTCGCTGGTCGAATTATTGATGGTCTTGCGAATCTTGATGACCCGCCCGACATGGTTGTACTCCACCCAATACTTGTCGGTATTCGCGGTTCCGGTGTCGACAATACCCACGCCGACAATGGCATTAGTCGCCGGCGTGCCAAGCGGTTCTTCGACATCAGCCGAGATGGTGAACCACGGGCAAGTGATCGGCGCCAGCATGCGCCACGCGCCGGCCGTGCCGCCGGTGTACGTCAGCCGGCCACCGGCATTGGCGATCGTGCCGGAGCCAATGTTGAACAGGTTCGTATAGAGTCCGAGGTTGTTGTCGGCCGCGAAATTCTCTTCTTGTATTCGCCAGTCGCTTTCGGGATTGATGTCCCGCTTCTTGGCGACGGTGGTAAACGTCATCGAGCCAAGTTGCGTCGACGTGGTGCGATTGACGCGCAGAAGATACGGATAGGGGCCGGTGGCTGGAGTCTGCGCCAAGGCAGGTACCAACAAAAACACCCAGACTAGCACACCTGAAATGATCTTTTTCATATCGCTAAACCTTATTAACTCCGCTCACATCCCATTGGATGCCAGATAGGTCAATGCACCGCTTGCCCTTCGCCCTCAAGGCAGCGGGGACATTGATCCACTGGCTCAGGTCGATTTTTGGATTGGGAGGGACAAATCCGTCATGGACTCGCACTCGCCATTTCATGTAGCTCTGGTCAAATCCAGGGTCGTAGACCGGCCCAGCGTATTCGAAGAGCGACAGCCAGGCGGCGCCGTCGAAATTGTCGAATTGCAGATGGTCGATCGTGAATCCGCACTGGTTGCTGGAAAACTCGTGAACTCGAATGACCTGCACGTTGCGATGGCAGCAGATAAGGTCGCCGATCTTAATAAGTCCACCACGCAGGCAGTTGATGACTACCTGCTTGTCTGGTCCGCCTGCGTATGCGTTCACCCGCAATTCGCGAATGCGCCAATTAACGGCCTGCTGATTGTGTGACTCAACGGCTGTCGCCACGTTATAAACGGCAAGGCTGTTGATCGTGCTGTTGTCGGCATGGTCCTGTGATGGAAAGTCGAGGAGCTTGATGCCAACTGCCGCGTTTTGGACTACCAGTCGATCGAAGGCAAGGTCGCTGATGACAGGTTCCCTTTCCCCCTCAATCTCAATAGCTGGGTAATCTGCATGGCCGATAAGTTCCAGAGTGCCTTCCTGCGAAAGCCCGCCGCCGCCGATGTGCATGACTGGACCACGGCCAAGCATTTGGATGCTAGTCGGCACTGTATTGGCAATGCCTCCGCCGCGCTTCGTGACAATCCTCCCGCTGCTATAGCCGGCCGGAATGGTGATTGGCTCTGTCGTATAGATGCGCCCAACGGGCAGCGCGGCCCCTTCGCGAATCGCTTTGGCTACAGCCTTGGCGTTATCGCTGGCGACGGCCTCCGACTTGTCATTGGCTTTAATAGTCATCCAATTTCGTACCGTCGCCGCGCCGGCTATGCGGCGACTTCGGCCGGACGTACGTCCTTGGCCGTGAACTTCCGCTCGTCCGGATCGCCCACGATCTGCACGATGATCTCGTCGTTCGAGTTCACCAGTTTCAGGGTCGCCGGCGTCCATTTGTTTCGATGGAGGACGTCAACTGCCGCCTCCGGCTTGATTTGTTTCTTGCGCCACATTTCGACGACGGTCGGCGGAGTCTTTTCCTTGTCGGTCGGTTTGCCGTGACCGTGCAAAAACGCGAGGAACGCCAATTCGTTCGAACGGATGATGGTTCCGGTGCGATCGAAGCAGCGCTTGAGTTCCCAATACTTCGCCACGAGCTTCTCGGGCAGTTCCTGGTGCTCGGCGAGCCCCAGGCTCTGACGCATTACGCCTGCGTCGAATTCGGAAATCTCGCGATTGTCGTCGAGTGACATAACCTTGCGTGTCCTTGTACAAATCCGCTTCCCGCGCCGGGCGTAAGTTGCCCGGCGCGGTGCAGCGGAGAAGCAATTCGGGTTTTCAGTCGATTACGGATTCAGCTGGTAGCAGCGAATCCAGTCGATCGAGAAGACGCTCGTCACGACGGCGGCATTGATGACCGCAGCCAGTGGCGAGAGCAGTACGTCGTTCGGGAAGTCCGTGCCGGCCGCACTGGGAACCGTGTACGTCCCGAGCGGCTGACCGTTGCCGTAGTACGTGAGACCGTAGCTGACGGGGTCGTAAACGAACCCGAGCTTGACCCACGTATCGGCGACGAGCACTTGGGCGTCGGAGCCGACCGTCACCGCAGTCACGCCGTCCGCCTTGTAGCGGAAGTCGACGTAGTCGCCGTCGGTGCCGAGCCGGTGGAAGCCAACCCAGTTCTCGTCGGCCATCGTGCCGGCGGTCGCCGTGATCGGGACCGTGGCCGAAATGGTCATCTGGTCGCCGAGGCCGATGAAGGCGTCGTACTTCGTGTCTTGGATCGTGTCGAACTTCACACGACACTCAAACCAGAGCTTGTTGTGAGAACGACTGATCTGGAATGGCAGGCCAACGCCCTGGATAACGGCGCCTTCGTCGTCACCGTCGGAGCCGAGTGTGGCAATGCCACCCCAGGCCGGCGTCGCGGGCAGGTGGGTCGCACCGGTCGAGCCGAATGCTTTCCATTGCCCCCACGCGGCGGTCGCAGTGATGGCAGTCGTGTAGCCGGGGGCGATGAAGTCCTCTTCGAAATAGACGCCACCACCCCGGAGGAGGATTTTGTCGAACGGGCAGTCGCCCCAGAAGCCGCTGATCTCACGATCCGTGTTCGACGAGGCTTCTCGCCGCAGCATAACATTGGTCATCGCAGTGTCCTTTGCGAAGTAGCGTTTGTCGCGAGTCCCCCAACCCGCGTTCGTTTAGGCGGCCGGCACAGCGCCGGCCGCCCTGGGATTAGCCACTAATGGCCCAAAGCAACTACTTGCTGATGACACCGTTGCGACGGCGGTCAAAGCAGACGTAGTTGTAGGTCAGGTCGACGTAAATCGTCCACCAATCGTGCTTCTCCGGGTCGCGAACGGGGCGCGATTCACGCATGAAGTCGCCCGCGAGGCAGACCGGCTGCCAGACAGAGTGGTCGATGAAGTACACCGGATCCGTGGTGTCCGAGTCGAGCTTCGGAATCCACCGCATCGGGAAGCCACGGAACGCCATGTTCATCCCGTCGATGGAAGCGATGTCGCGACCGAGATTCTCGTTCTGCGATTCGCCCACTTCTTCCATCGTGGACATCGTCGACTCGTTCATGTAGACGCGGTAACGCATACCGCGGCCCTTGATGTAGTCGTTGATGTCGACGGGCGACTTGAAGCCGGTCTTGCGCTTCATCGTCCGCATCTTCTTGATGAGGTCCGCCTTCGAGACCGCGACGTACTGCGCGGTGTAGTTCTTGAAGGTCGGGGTGGTCGTGAGATTCACGCCGGCGACCGTGGTGTGACCCGAGGGCGCACCGCCGTTGAAGCCGGTCGAGGAGTTCTTCACGATCCAGTACGGAATGCCGAACGGCTCCGTGTCGTCGTCGCTCGAAGAGGGAGCGGACCAGCCGCCGTTCTCGAGCTTTTGTACCATGTCGATCATGGCGCCCGCGCGTCGCGGTTCGATGACGTTGGTGATGAGGCTCTTACCCCGGTTCATCAACGTTTCCTGGAACTTGTACGACCAGTTCGTGGTCGCATGGCGCCAGGGAACCTGCATTTGGGTGAGCAGGTCGCTGATCGATGGCGTGTCCGATTCGGTCCAGCCGACGTGACGGGCAACGTCGGGAATGCGGTTCATCAGCGTCTTTTGGATGCCGATGCCGCTGTCGAACGTGACCTTGTCCTTCTTGAACCAGACCGGGAACACCTCGTAGTCCTGAAGTTCCTGCGCGATCTGCTGGAAATTCGGACGGCCGAGGTCCTTGAGCGTGCTGACGACAAGATCATTGACGTCATTTTCGGTGATTGCGGTTGTCATGGGAGTTTGACTTCCTTGTCAAATTCGCCAGCGGGTTAGACTGGCCGAGCGGCGTAGAACTGGTCCGCACGTCGCAAGGCCCGGTCGCGGCCGGCAAGCGGCGCTCGGTGTTGCTGTCCACCGGGACGGGCGATCGACTGCGAGCGGCGATCCTTCACCTTCGCGGCCGTCTCTCGCAGAGCGAGATCCTTTTGTTTCTTGAAATGCAGCGCCGTGAGGGCGCGCTGCGCCAATGAAGCGACGGGTTCGTTCTGAGGCTGGTTTGAAAGAGCGTCAGCCACGACGAGACCACCGACTACTTCCGCGATCTTGAACCGATTGTCGTAAGCAGCGCCGGAGAGGTTGCGCATTGGGCCGGAGCCGAATTCCTCTTTCCAAGCGTCGCCGAGCGAATCGAAGAACGCATCCATGTCCCGCTCGAAATTTGCATACTGAGCTTGGGCGTCGGCCTGGGACTGGCCGGTGTTTCGTTGGGCAGCAACTTGCTTGACCTGCTCGGTCTCATTGGCGAGCGCGGTGAATTGCTGGTAGTAGTGCTCATTCATGCCGGTGAGCAGTTCGATCGTGTCGTCGTCGTAACCGGCTGCAGTGAGCTTCTCGCGATCGAGTTCGTACTTCTTGAGCGCACTGGCCGCAGCTTGCTGCTGTTGCTGGGTAGGCTGGGCCTGCTGAGACTGCTGAGTGACCGCTGGCTGCTGCTGGGCTTGTTGCTGAGCGGCGGCCTGTTGTGCGGCTGCGGAGAGTAGCTGTTCCTGCCCCCATTGAGCGCGGCGCAGGTCTTCCTGCGCGAGCGCCCATGTGAGGTTGTCGGCGGCCCCGAAGCGGCGAGCGGATTCTGCGTCGTATCCGTACGACTCCGCTCGCTTCAGCAGTTCATCCGTGAAACCATCGCTGGCTGCTGGCGCTTCGGCTGGCTGCGTGTCCGCTTCGTCGACCGTCGGTTCGCCATCGGCGTACTCGATCGCCTTGCGGGTTGGCTTGGTGTCGGCGGCGAGGTCCGCGGGCTTCGTCGGGTCGACCGCGACATCGTCCATCGTCGCGGCGTCCGGCGATTCGCCCTTCGCGGGTTCGCTGACCGGCAGGTCGTCGGTGGCAGTGGCGCTGTCGCTTGCGACTCCATCGAGGTCCGGTGCCGCGAAGGGAATCTCGTCCGGATGCGGAGCATCGCTGAGACCAGATTGATCCAGGTCGGGCAGGACTTTGGTGGATTCGAACAAGCGAGGCAGGCCAGCCATACGACGACGCACCTTATGAAAAAGGGAAAGGGCGCGTACGTTCGAAGTACGGCCTTTCCCAAAGAAGGCGACGTCGTTTTGGGCCGACTACGCGGGGAGCTTATGTCCGCGTTCAGCCAACTTCAAAGTAAGCCGCACGTCGAAGGCACGGCCCTTTGTTCGGATTGGAAAAGTGCCGCGGTTGCGGCGGGAGGCAGGATAAGTCGGTGGGAAAAGTCTAACGATTTCGCGGCGAGGTAGTGCCGTTTCGCTCATAAAACCCAAACGCTCGCATGTGTTGGATAAAATGCGAACGGCTGGTGATGATCGGTTCGCCGGTTGGCGTGTACTCGGTGTTGATGCCGTGTGCTCGGGCGATGGCCTGGGCTTTCGGAATCTCTTCCGGGTCGACCGCCATCGTCTCAGACTCGTAAGGGTACTTCGCTCCGCGTTGCACACCGGCTGTTTTTAGCCGGCGTCGAATCGAGCGAACGTCCCTCTGGAGTTGAGCGACAACGGCCTTGTCCTTCTCAGGTGTTACGTCTACCAGACACCCGGCCTTTTTGTCAAATCGTAAAATCTGGTTGGGCATGATTTAGCTCGGCGTGCGGAGTAGTGACGCCATCTCGGATTGTTGCGACGCGCCGCCCATCAGCAGTTGCGCCATTACCTGATCTTTGCCTTGCTGCGTAGCGGCTGGTCGGTTGATGCGAACATTCGTTCGCGTGGTCTGCGCCGGCATTCCCGGTTGTTCGCTAAGGTGCGATCGCTCGGGGTAGGCTTCGCCCTGAATGAAGCGAATTGAGCGGCGAATGCTGGGTGAATTGCTGAGTTTCGAGATTTCCTTGACCACGAATTCCCAGTCGAGGCCCATGCCCTGCTGCTGCATCCCAGCCTCGGCGGGAATGAGCACTTGCGTCAGCAGTTGGATGTACGTGCCGAGCTTTTCCGACGGCGATTGCACGAGTGCGGAGTAGGGGTCGACGCTGAAATTGAACTTCGTCAGGTCGCCCATGCGTTCTTCCGGGCCCCAGTCGAACGAAATCGTTTCGCCGGAGTTGCCGATCTGCTTCACTAGCCGGTAGACGCTGATCGGGTCATTGTAAATCCAGAACGCCATCGAATCGAAGACGTCCCGCTGGGCGGACAGCATGATCTGCTGCAGGTCTTGCGGCTTGCCGGCGGCGTTTTGGGCGAGCAGGCGATCTTGGCCAACGGTTTCCGACTGAGCCGCGAGACCGCCGAGCGAGGAAAGATTGCCGGCGAACCAGTCGAGGATGTCCTTGCACTGGATGGCGGTCGCGAGTGTTTTGGGGTCGGCGCCGCCGAGCGATTGTTCAACGCAGCCACCCGGATCTTCCGAGTAAATCGCGTCGCCGTCGTTGGCGTGGACGGTTCGCTGGCCGTCTTGGGCTGCCGCACCGCGAACGAGGAGGAGTGTTTTCTGCCGGTCGGCTTGGCTGGTGACTTTGTTCCAGAGCCGATTGAGTTGATCGTGAAGCGGCGCCCATTGCGGGACCGGAGCGTTCGGCATCAGGTTGCCGGGCACCTTGCCGAAGCAGAGCGGGTGGTACGGGCCGCGTTCGGGTCCGGTCCACTCCATGACCTTGAGCGGCATTTTCTGCTCTTGGCCGACGGCAAACGTGAGGATGAGCTTGTGCCGCGGCAGATACAACTGCCGGAGCATGATCATGTCCTCAAACTCTTCGATGCCGCTGATCGTTCGCGAGAGCGATTCCGAGGCGATTTCCGCGTCGGCTTCTTCACTGTTCGGCGCGGTTTGCTTGGTGAGTTTGCTGCGGATTTCCGGGTCGAAACTCTCGTTGTTTCTGGCCCATTCGAGCGGGACCATGTAGTCGTGGCCGACGAACGACATCAAATCCCATTGCGTGGCCGCCATGTCGGGGATGAAGCGGTCGAGCAGGATCGGATCAACGAACAAATGCCCCGGGTCGTAGAGATTGCCCTCGCCGTCGGGCGGAGTGTCGTCGGTCGTAATGCCCACCTCGAGTACGCCGATGCGGAACAGCGCGTCGACCGCCCAGGTGTTGAACACGTCCTGCAGCTTGATCCGCTCCGCCTCCATGTTGAGAGCGATTTCCAGGTCGGACGCAGCGGGAAGGAGTTCGTCGTATTTCGTCGTGACCATCGCCGCCGGCGAGTGAGACGAGATAAACCGCTGCAGCGTGTTGACGCCCAGTTCGATCATGTTGATCGGAACGGGTTCGGCCGCTTTGTTGTCCCCGTCGCCGTAGAGATGGCCAGTGTACTGCGCGAGCTGGTCGATCCGCTGTTCGCGGAATGGCTTGATCTGCTCGATCGACCAGTCAACGGCCGCGTGGAGCTTCGCAATTTGCGCTTCGTCGGTCCAGTCGAATGGCATCGCGCCGGCGTCCTAGCCTACGGATGATCGCCTACGAGAAAAGTCGCCCCAGCGGCGGGGCTTGTCGATGGCGGCGCGGGCTGCGAGGCTTCGTGCCCCGAATGACCGCGGAGGAGGAGGGGATTGTTGAGGAGGGGTGTCTAACTGGCGTTTAGTTAAATCCATCACGCCGATATTTGCAAGTGCGTCGGCACAAACGATGTCGCCGTGGTTCTCGCCAGTCGCGGTCGGGTCGGACGTGGCCCGGCTGCGGGCGTGCTCAATCGTGCCATTCGGCTGATGAACGTACTGGCCGCACTCGGCAATCGCTTCGGCACTGTGATTGATGAACTTTCCGCTAATGAGCGCGTTCGAATAGTCTTCGAGCAGAATCTTCTTGTTGTCTTTGTTGGTCCACCAGCCGGGCTTGGCGGATTTCTCGTCAATGAACCGCTTCTCGTTCTTTTCCGAGTAGTAGACGTTGCGATAGCCGGATTTCTTCACCTCGTTCGTGAATTGCACGCCGGGTCCGTTGCCTTCCCAGATGAGATAGGCGTCATTGAACCACTTGCACAGGGCCAGAACGTGCCGGCAGAACTCGGTCGGGTTCTGCGACTTGGTGGTGAACTGAGCGATTTTCTCGCCGGTCGAGCGGCGGACGAAGGACGCGACGGAGTTGGAGGAGTATTCTCCGTCGGAGCCGAGCGAAATGTCGACGCCGCAGACCATATCGTTCCAGGCCGCCGGAACTACCCAGCGGCGCGTCTCGTCGAGGTCGTCGTCGTTGCCCTTAATGAGCGGGCTAAACCACAGTTGCACATCGCCGCCGATGGCGCCGGTCTTCCAGCGGGGGTGCTTCCAGTCCGGGTCGAGCAAGATCGTGCCGACGACGTTCGGGTCGCGGACGGTCTTGGCCTTGATCTCGTCGAGTTTGACCGGGTCGAAAAATTGCCAGCCCGAGGCGAGATAGTCGATGTCCCATTCCTGGGCCATGACTTGGCGGTTCGGGGCGCGGCGTTCGCGTTCGTCGTACGCGATCGAGCGGAGTTTGCCGTCGAGTTTGTATTGGTAATTCGCAGGAAACTTGCAGTCTTTGTCGAGAATCCTGAGTTGAAAAACGCCGTTAGCATCCTTCTCGGACGTATAGAGACCGACTTGCTTTTCCGGATGGCGGGACCAGTGCAAGCGAACGATGCGTTCGGGCGTTTCCGCGAGCATCTTCGTGCGAATGTCATAGAACGCACCGGCCGCACCCATCGACGTGCCGAAGTAAACGCAGCAGTTGGTGGCGTCGCCGGCGGCTTTCGTGATCTGATACCCGTTTTCGACGGCCGGGAACTCGTCGAGGAAGATCGCCGTGCGCCGGTCGCCGCGGGCAAAGTTGTCGTTCGTCGATTCGCCGTCGATGGTGGAACCCGTTTCCAGGTTCAGGAAGTGCATCGAGGTCCGCTCGTAGTATGGCTGGAGCCACGGCGGCAGGTTTTGGATGAGATAGTCCGCTTTCCAGAAAATCGTCTTGGGGTCGCCCGGTCGATCAACGTACTCTTCTTTTCGCGACCCAAACAGAAACGATTGCTTCTTACGGAAATGCCACCTCCATTCGGCGACGGCAATCATCAGCCAGGTAAACCCCATGTCGCGGGATTTTTCGCCAAGCAAGTCGTGGACGCCAAGGGCCGCGTCTACCTTCAGTAGCGTCTCTTCCTGGAACTCGTAGAGAATGAACGGCCGATCGGGGCAGTCGGGGTAGTCCTTCGGCGAATAAGTCCAGCCGAACGTGTCGACAAACCAGATAAGGTCCTCTGTGCAGCGAGCCCAAATCTCGCTTTGCAGGACCGGATCGGTGTCGGCCTTTTGGATGAGAGCGCGACGGTACGCGATGTTTTGTTGCGGGTCTTTCGGGGCCGGCTTCAATTACGTGTCGTCATTTCCAAGCTCCAAGGGGGGTTAATGTTCGTCGTTATCATGCGGCCTCCGCGGTGTGCTCGGCGGCGAATTGCTCGTCGAACGCATCGAGGTTACTGAGAACCTTCACGCTGCCGAGATTCCGCTTGGCCTCAAAGTCCATTTGCTTCTTGTCGGGAATCGTTTTCACCATCCACGTCTTCAGAAATTCCAGGTACGCGGCCTTGTTCTCGCGGAGGGTCCGCAGGTGGCTGAGCGCACCGGCGCTGGGGATCTCGGCAGGGTCGATCAGCGGCAGCGGCGTCCCGATGTTGTGGTAAATCCACTCGGCAGTTTCGAGAATCGGCGCCCGTTTCTTCCGGTCGACAGCAGCTGCAAGTGCTTCCCATACTTCGTCGTCCTTAACCTTGGCCTTAGCCTGCTGCTGAGCATTTTTCGCAAGCTGCTGAGCGAGCAGGTCGGCTGCTGGATTGATGGAAGGGGCCGGCTTCGGATGGACCGGAGCGGTTGGCTGCGGCAGCGGCTGCTCAGGTGGCGACGCGGGCGGTTCCTGCAGGTCTCCGTCGAGCCAAAAGTCATCTTCCGACGGCGGCTGCATCGGAATCGTGGCCGGCTCGGTGGATTCCGCGGGCGGAAGGTCGTATTTGAGGTCTCGCAGGGCCCTTTCGAGGTCGGTCCCCTGGATGAGCGACTCGAGTTGAGGCGTCATCGGGATTTCGTGTGGCGAGCCGTCGAGCGGCGGGAACTTGAACGAAGCAATTCGCCACAGATCTTGGTCGCGAATGTGGCCGTTGACCGCCTCCCGCAGAGCCTCACGAAAAACAATGAATTCTTCGCGACGCTTTTCGATGTGCAGACGGGCCTGGAAGAGGTGCTTTTGCTTGTTGGGATTGATGTTCGTGGTCATTGCCGTACATCCCTGTACTTGCGGGGCGGCTCCGAAATCGCCCGTTCTTCATCCCATCCCGCAGCGACGCGAGAGTAGAAGAGTGCTTTAGTGATACCTAAAAACTCCTTTTCTTTCACCCATTCGGTGACGGTCTTTGTCTCGCCGTCGATGGTGATGAAGCGGTTGTCGCTGCGAATTGAGGGCATTCGAGAATAGAAAAGAGGGCCCGCCGCGGCAGGGGAAAACGCCGCGACGGGCAAGCGAGGAAATCTGGTTCAGACCCCCTTACGGACTCCATTGACCTGCAGCGGCGGCAAGTATCGACGCTGGCCGACGTACTCCGCCACCCATTCGTAGGTCGCCGGAGTGTTGGCCTTCTTTTCTTCTTCAGTGCGTTCGATCTCACGAAGGGCGAGGCGGTAAACTGCCTGCTGCGGCGAGCCTTCGGAGTGGCCGAAGAAGCAGACGAGACCATCTGCCGGCATCGCCTGCAGTTCCTGGGTCATTTCGTCGGCAGGTCCGCCCCTGAAGCGGACGATCTTGGCCGAGGTGAAATTGCGATCGTCGTCCCGCGTTACTTCGCTCGTGGCTTTTTTGAGCATTTCATCGCGGAGCACGGCTTTTACTGCCTCGATGTCGCCAATCGTAGCCGGCCGGCCTTCATTCACCAGAAGCGTGTTGTTCAGCGCCTCAATCTGCTCTGGGGATGCGGGGACTGCATCGCCGTCGCTGGCCTCCATGGCCTTCCGTTCAATCTCAAGCCGCTCACGCCGCTGCCTGAGAAATTCCGGAGACGGATTCGGCGGAATGTCTTCGGCAACCAAGGTAATTGGCTCCTCGCCAGCAACATCGGCCCCGACAACTGCTTCCGATTGATCATCCATGATTTGGTCCTATGTGAAAAACGTGGCGCCGGCCCATTCGCCACAGACCGACGCCACTCACCATGGGCATTCCAAGAGTAAGATTTATTGCCGCCTCAGTCCAATGAAAGCGTGCTCTCGTCGAGCCATTGATTCAAAAACTCTGCGTGTCGCGGCGTGACGGCATTCATCTCGATCCCGCGGCCAAGCGTCTCTGACCCCAGTCCAACGTCCTCGCTGTTCTCATAAGATCGGGAAGGCCTCACAAGCGAGTGGCCGCCACCATTTTCCTTCCTTGCGTACACACCATGAATCTCTTTGTATCGGCAGTCCCCGCACAAAATGAGGCATTCATGCCAGTAGATGTCAAAATTCCGACGAACGCCGCATCGACAGCACTCTCCACTCTGAACAGGGCCATTGGGCGGCAGGCCTTTCTTGCTTCCCTTACTTCCCATCACAGCATCCTTGCCAGCCCCCAAGAGTAAGATTTATTACTGATCTCAGAAAAATGCAAGGCCTACCAATCCTACCAACCCCAAACCCAAGGGTAAGATTGGTTTCCGGACCAACTATTTTCTCGGAACCACCACACACGTCTTCTCGTCCGTGTCCAAGAACTCGGCCTTCCATAAGCTCCCCAGCAATGGTCGGTATGGTTTGCGGGAGTGGTATCCTGACATCAAGAACACGAAAGATGCAAAGGCAAAGTCGAACGGCGTTGATGCGGTGTCCGACGACGACAAACCATTGCATGAGGAATTGCAGGCAGAGGAGGACAGCCAGTCGACCTCGCCAGTAAAGAGCGCCAAGTAGGCGCAAAAATTGAGCCGCCAGCGTGCGACCGCTGCGGCTCATGTACCTGAAACGTAGTTTGGCTTAACTAGGAGCTTCCGATGTACGGACGCACGGCTCAGGGTACGCCCTTTAGATTACCACGAAACGATCCAATACTTCAAGCCCCCTGCGGGATGCTGGTGCTGGCGCGCCAACCCGCAGGGGGCTTTTTTGCTTCAAGAGACACCCCGGACGCCCGGGAGGACGGTCCTCACGCGGCTTGCAACCCCCGAGAAACCGGTTCGACTCCGGTGGGCGTCTGGGGCATCTCTTGGGGCTGCCAGGTTGGGGCAGGCGTCTTATTAACGCCAGCACCGGGTTCGATACCCGGCAGCTCCACTTCCATTTTAGCGGGAACTTCTACTTCGCCGCTACGTTAATATTGTCTATTTTTCTATAGACAATGATTCCAGGGGAGTGCCGAGGGTGACATACAGCCCGCGCTTATTGTTGTCTTCGTTCTTTCCGCCGAAGTGGTATCCACCATCTACCGCCGGGTGGCAATAAGTCCTCAATCTCGACCACGATTGATTCTTTCCTTCGGCAGCGGGGCTGGGCCGAGCGTGGCTTTGACACAAAGCTCGTGGTAGATGGGGTCGAAATCCCCAGCCCGACGCACAAGATCGACAACTTCAAAAACGGGGTGGGAGTCGAGGTCGAATGGAACAACAAAGACCCGTTCTTTGACCGCGACCTGAACAATTTCCGATTGCTGCGTTATGACCATCGTTTTGGTAAGCCAGAAGTGGTCGAGTAAGTCGAGTATGTCCTTCCATTCGCTGGGGAAGTCGTACTTCAGAATAGAGACGGCGTGCTCTCGCTCCTCAATCGTGAACTTCTCACGCAAATTCGCCGGTATTCTGACTAGGCCCATGGTGGGCCATCATACCAACTTGCAACTGGTCGCCAAACTGCCAACACTTAATGCACCAGCGCCAAAGTGGGAGTATTATCAATGTCGGAAATTTGTACGGCAAGAGTAAGATTGGATTTTTGATGCAGCGTTACTTCTGATAGATCGTGTCATGGGACCCGAACCGACCGGGGGGCGTGGTTCGAAAATCCGACCCCTTGGGGCCCCTCTGTCTCAATCCACCTCAACTGCACCGCGGCGTCGTCCTTCGATCGACCTCGGCGCTGCCTCGTCGTCGCTCGACCTTGCCCGATCAGCTGCCCAATGAGGTCGATGGTACGATGGGGGCCGACCGTACCAGGAGCGGAATCGAGGTTTTGGGGAGTCGACTCGACGTTTTCGCGATCTGCAAACGGTGTTTTGGGCGGATCGGCGGCAATGTTTTTGGCTACGGCCGGTTTTGTGGTGCGGCGAGGCCGAAATCCTCCCGCCCCTCCTGCGGGATCGAGGGAAAATTTTGGGGTTTTGTCGATCGGGGCTCGCAAAACTGCCGAATCGAGATAACTGATAGGCCGCATCCCCTCCTTAAAATCCACTTTTTGCGTCTCGGCTCTGTCTCGGCTAGATCGTCGGCTCTGTCGTTGAGTTGATCGTCGGGTTGATCGTTGGCTCGACCTCGACTTGGGTTCGGGGTTGGGTTCGGGTTTGTCGGGCTGGTTTTTGGGGCGAGAAAATACGTGGGAAAGCTGCGCGAGGGGGTCGTGACGGTAGCTGGGTAGTGGCGCTACGGGGAGCGCTATGGGAGCGCGCTGGGAAAATTTTTGTGATGGGGGTTGACTAGTATTACCGATGTCGGTAATATGGCGGTGGGAGCGGGGTCTTAGTGAAACCGCGAGGGTGAGTTGGGGTGAGTTTGGGTGAGTGAAAGCGAGGGATTACGATGAAAACTATTGAGTTTCCGAGCGCGATCGGCACAGCAGCAGATACAGAGAATGGGCGGTACGGCATCGACTCTGTACTGGTGTCGAAGAGCACGGCCTGCGCAACGGACGGACGAATTGCGGCCGTAACAGCTGTTACAACGACTGGCTTCGACGAAAGTGAGACGCGGATTGCGATGATTCCGCCGTGCATTAGACCGAAATCGTTGGCCGACGCGAAAGCGATCTATCGCAGCAATGGCGACCCGGCGCGGGTATCTCGGCAACGTCGCGGCAAGCCAACGTGTGAAGAAGCAGAGGCGACGCTAGCGCGTTGGCCGAAGATCCAGGAATGCCTGCCCGTCATGGAACCGCTGGACTTGCTGGCCGTGGTGAAACTGGACGCAAACAAGCTGCTGGAACTGGCCAAGGCGCTGACCGACCCGAAGGCGACGCGCAATGCAGTATACCTGCTGATTCCGCACGACACCGAGCGCACCATTGGCGTGGTTGCCGGCGATGAATCGCTTGGAATAACGCAAGGCATCGGGGCAATTTCGCCAATGCCGCGAGACAAGAGTACCAAGGCGGAGGATATACGCGAATACTACGAGAGGCGACGCAAGGAAGTGGTGACGGAGATCGGGCAGGCGGTCGAAGCATGGAACCAAGTTGTGGCGACGACGGGAAACGCCAGCGCGTGACCGCTCTTCCGTCCTGCCGCGTATGGTGTGTAAGCGGCAGGCCGGGGATAGCGGCCAGCGTGGTGCTCGGCGCTCACTAATCATTGAAAGCGAGGGTTTGCGATGACACGTTACTGCGACTGGTGCGGGCAACGATTCGAGCCGAAGTGGGATCAGCAACGGTTTTGCGACAACCGCTGCACGATCGACCACCTGGAATTCGAGGAGCAATGCGACGAACTGGAGGCCGTCGAGCGGTTCCAGGTCGACGGAGACATTAGCGGGTTTTGGGAGGAAGGCAGCGACGATACACAGCTGATACGGGAGCTGGTCGGCGACGGGTACGATTACGACGAAATCGGCGGGGAGGGCTGAGCGATGTTGGCGGCGAAGGCGAAGGCGAAGGCGAAGCAAAAGCGGGTGCTCCTCCCGCGAGTGAAGTGGACCGAGAGCGAACCGACAGCGCACGGCAATCGGCGGTGGGTTAGCCGCGACGGCATGTTTATGCTGGTGTGCTCGGAGCAGTTCGACGGGATCGTGCTGCCGAGGTTGTGGGTGCTGTGGCAATGGATTCGGGGCGGGTGGACGAAGGTGGGCGAGCGGCGCGGCCGGGTGGCGATCGAGAAGATCGCACGGAAACGCGCGGCGCAACTGGAAGAAAGCGAGGAGTGAGGAGTAAAATAATTTAGTTGACAGGCATCAACCACACTGTATAATGAGCGCAGAGGCGAGCAACTGAGACTCGCCGGCCGAAAAAAGGACAGGTGAATAATAAGATGGCAACCGAAATTAAGATCAGCGACTACGACGCCAGCCGCGTACCGCAAATTATGCAGGCCCGTCACAACATGGGAGCGAAAATGCCTACGTTTACCAAATTTCGGGCTCACACACACGTTTCTCACGAGGGTGGTGGTGGGGTCAGCTTCCCGCTGGAAGGCAAGATTAACGACGACTCGTTGGCCATGTTGGCCAATAACGGGACCACGCCAAGTGCGCGGAACCGTGAGCTGCTCAAGGCGGAGATTACGCGAATCCGACAAGCGCTGGAATCAGGAAAAACTGTGGCCACCAAAACAGCCACAATTGAGCCGTTGGCTGGCTAGCCGAACTACCGCCAGGCAGTGATTGCCGCAGCAACTTAACACACGCGGCGCGAGCCGCACAACAAGGGAGATTGAGATATGAACGCATGCGTAGACACGCGCAACACCAAGGTGTTTCTCGTTTTTCACCCCGTCGGACTGCTGTGCAAAGCGTGGACGGAGGCGACCGACGAGCCAGTCTCGGAGTTCGCCAACACGACTCGCCGCGGCTGCGGCGGCGACACTTATACGATCGCACGCGTGGTCGCAAAACAAGAATCCTTCGCCCCGCGCTACTATCTGACGCGCGAGGAGACTGCGGATTTAGCGCTCTATAGCGCTGCTGTGCACGCCCAGCAGGAAGTGCGCGGTGGAATTGCTTGTCGGCAGGCGATCAAGCGATCCCACGTCTGGCAGAATCTGTGCTCGTGGGTCAAGGTGCGGGATCGTAATTTCGCTCACGTCGTGCCACTACTTGGCGGCGCTGGCTGGTGGCGGCGCGGCATCAGCGGCAACAAGGTTTTGTGCGAGCTGGCCGCGCTGATCCGCTGCCTAGATCGCTGCGACGAAAGCGATACGTCGCCTTTCGCGGACGCCGATAACGGGCAAGAGGAGTGTGATCGCACTTGTACCACCTAACCCTCCTCACTGGCCACACACGCGAGAGCCCACGCAGCGAGGTCGCGGACCACGTAATCGACGTGCTGCGGCCGTGGCTCGCGCCGGGGACGCACCCGATTACGCAGGTGCCTGGCGGCTACTCGCTCGTGGTGCCGGTGGTCGAGCGCGGCTACTTGGCCACGGTGCAGCAAGGGCGCGTGCCGATCGCTTCAATCGGTGTCGCGGCGGACGAGGGCGAGGCGGAGATTATTTGGCCGGCGCTCGTCGAGTTGCAGCGGGCGGTGGCCGAGCAGGTGGCCACGCGACCGACTACCACGCCGTGGTGCGCGGTCGCACTGTTGGTTGTGTCGCCGGCCACCAGCGACTGGCTGGGCGACTTCGCGCGGTGTTTGGCGTGGACGTATTTGAGCGCGTAACGACAATCAAGGATCGCCGCAAATGACCCCCAATCTCCTCACCGTGACGCAAGTGGCCGACCGACTCGGCGTGTCGCGCGCGTGCGTGCATCAATGGATCGACGAGCGGCGGATGCGCGTGGCGCTCACGCTCGCCAACGGCCAAAAACTCATCGCCG
>ERZ724505.92-NODE-92-length-53762-cov-5.958032_pt1 | contig 53762 bp, 50 predicted proteins | sample MGYA00376038_ERZ724505 | MGnify/ENA primary metagenome ERZ724505 (study PRJEB28724, sample SAMN07190884) | wastewater metagenome | isolation source: effluent of sewage treatment plant in Hong Hong | place: Hong Kong | collected 2016-03-17 ... | reverse complement strand
GTGGCACCGGCCGTGGCGCCCTTCAACGAATCTCTGATTTCCTGGAGCCATCCCGATTTCATGGCAAATCCTCTGACAAGCCTGATACGCGCATGGGCCGACTGGCCGCATTTCTTGCGCAGAGCAGGTGAGGTATAAAAACGATGTAAAGGAACAATGAGAAAAAAGCTATTTTGTAGACTTTCGGCCCCGGATTCCACGCTTACGCGTAGACCGAGGCCGAATGATCGGTAGGAAATCAATCCCACGGATCAACGTCAGTTGAACATCATGGCGGCCTTCTTGGCCCACCTCTTAAATCGCTTCTTGCGATCAAGGCCACGATTGGCCCGGCGCGCCTCGCGAGCGCACTTCTGATTGTTGCGTTGACGCAGCTCCGTCACCGGCTCGAGATTGACGCCAGTGGGGTCGGTGGCTCGGTCAAGCCAGATCTCGACCTGGGGATTGCCGGAATCACTCCAGTCCCAAAGTCGGAGGAGCTCTGCATAGTGTTGCGCGTCCTGACGCCGCTTCTGCTCCTTCGCCAAATTTTCAGCTTGCTCCAGCTCCTTGAGTCTTTTTTGCAGCTTCAGGGCCACCCGCTTCTGCGGTGGAATGTGATGACCCTTTTTGGTGGGCTGGACGGCTGGACCATGAGAGCCCCTGTTCGGACCGAACGACGTCTGTAGCGCAGAACTCATGATGCTTCTCCGTGACGTTGCAGTCTGAGCGTCATCTGCCAGCTCCGAGCCAGTAGAAATTAACGCGCAGAACAGCTTTTTTATCATAAAACAATGCTTTCAAAGACCAAAAATGTACCGCTAAACCAGTACACAAATTTAATGCATAGTAAGGATGTCAAAAAAAGTTGCAAATGTTTGTATATGTAACAAGAGTAAATGGCTTATTTAAGGCTAAAAATCACTCTTCGAGCGGTAAGCTGTAAGCGGGTAGCGATAAGCAAAGCAAACAATTCTTACTGCCTGTCGCTTCCCGCTAACCTCTCTTCAGGTTCCATGCTGCCAGCTGCCCAAGTACGCCTTCTGTTCAGCCGTTAATTCATCAATAGAAAGGCCCATGGCCTTGAGCTGCAGACTGGAAATAAAGTTGTCAATTTCTGGTGGGAGGGTGATGACTTCGTTCTTCATTTTGCCTTTGTTCTTCACCAGGTATTCGCACGCCAGTGCCTGACCACAGAATGACAAACTCATTACTTCGCTCGGGTGACCTTCGGCAGACGCCAGGTTGACCAGACGTCCTTCGCCAGCGACATACACCACGCGACCGTTGCCGAGTGCGTATTCATCTAAGTAATGACGGACGCGGCGCTTCTTGGCTTTTGTTTCCAGTGTCTTAAGATCGATTTCGTCGTCGAAGTGACCGGAGTTGGCAAGCACGCTGCCGTCTTTCATTTTCTCGATGTGCTCGTAACGGATGACATTTAAGTTGCCTGTTACCGTAATGAACAAGTCACCCAGAGCGGCTGCCTCTTCCATTTTCATTACTCTGTGACCATCCATAGCTGCCTGCAGTCCGCAGAAGGCATCGACTTCTGTCACGATCACCTGTGCACCAAGCCCGCGGGCACGCAGAGCGACTCCCTTGCCACAGCTGCCGTAGCCGAGCACAACGACGGTGCGTCCGGCAATCAGCATGTTCGTTGAGCGCAAAATACCGTCGAAGGTCGACTGACCGGTGCCGTAATAGTTGTCCATCAGGTGCTTGGTCTTGTTGTCATTGACGGCAATGACCGGTGTCTTTAAAGCGCCGTCGCGCACCATGGAATGCAGACGGATGATGCCGGTTGTTGTTTCCTCGCAGCCGCCGATCATACTGGCGAGTAATTCCGGATGATCTTTGTGAATAGCGGTGATGAGATCGCAGCCATCGTCGATCGTGATATCCGGCTTGGCAGCAATCACTTCGTTCAAATACTTGTAGTAATCTTCGGTTGTCTCGCCTTTGTAGGCCCATACCTGTACGTCTTTCTCTTCGGCCAGTGCAGCCGCAATATCGTCTTGGGTTGAGAGCGGGTTACAACCCGTGATCGCCACTTTCGCGCCACCGGCAACAAGCGTACGCACCAGGATGCCCGTCTCTTTGGTAACGTGCAGCGCCATACCGATAGTGAGTCCGGCAAACGGCTTGGACTTTTCGAATTGTGCGCGGACATGCATAAGAGCACCCATGCGCTTTTCCGCAATTTCGAGATTGAGACGACCTTGAGCGGCAAGTGTTGGATCTTTGATGGAGGAAGGCATAGTGACACGCAGAGTAGCAGATGAGGAGCAAGGGAGGAAAGGCTGTACAGGAGGAAGTGAGGAGACGATTCTGAAATATGATTTGCCAAACATATTTTCGCAGCTACCATTGCTGTATTCCTCTATAACCTCTCCTCTTCTCCTGCCTTTCCTCTTTAGAATTTGGGCAATTCTTCCCCGTACGCGGCTTTTGCGCGCGCCCGCACGTAACTCAGTCCAAGATTTGCCACCAATGTCCCCTTCTGCTCGACAGGGAATGACCCCATGACCGCTCCGAGCCTGCCTGTATCCTGCAAAGACCAGCCGGAAGCGAGCCCGACAAGAAGACCTGCGCGCAATGCATCGCCTGCTCCAGTCGGATTCACAAACTTGTCTATTTTGCAGGCCGGCACATGCACAGTATCGTCCTTGGCGTGCAGCGTGACTCCCTGGTCACTCTGCGTAATGACAACCAGCTCACATACCTGCAGCAATTCGGCAACATCCCACTCAAGCTTCTCGGTTGCCAATTGCCATTCGTATGCATTCACAACAAGGCATCTGGCGCCTGTAACCGCCCGCCTCAATTCATCACGGCTGAAAGCAAGCGACTGCTGGCCAGGATCAAAAATATACGGAATATTCATCGCCTGACATTGTGCCGCTGCCTGCTGCATGAAGACGTGATCGCGCGGCGAAATAATGGCAAGATCAACCGCGGCAACCGACTCTGGAGGCGGCAGTTTGCCGTGTGCATCGGCACCAGGATGAAAGAATGTGATTTGCCTTTCGCTGTTATCGGTCGCGATAAAAGCGGTTGCCGTGAAAAAATCAGGCTTCTTCTCGATCATCGACACGTCAATATCCTGCATCGCGAGCAGGTCGATCAGTTCCTGACCGTCACTTCCGACTGTCCCCACAACAACCGGCTGCAAGCCGAGAATGCGCAGGTTCCAGCTGATATTGGTCGCTGTGCCACCCGGATGCTTGGACAGCTCGTTGGCAAAATAGCCAACCGAGAGTTTTTCAATATCCTGACCCCTGAGCCCGTCGACGAATGATCCATCGGAGTGAATAATGAAGTCGAACGCAATGGAACCGTGGACGAGGAATTTCATAGCAAAAAGATAGAAGATGTAAGAAGTAAGTTTTACGGAAGTAGTTTTTGTAAAACGACCAAATCATTTTGTTCAATTTGCCAGATTAAAAGTTTTCCAAACGGTAAATCGATCATTGTGAGCGCAGAATAGCTACCAAGCTTACATCTTCTATCTTACATCTTACTTCTTACCTGTCGAATAAGATTCAGCTACAATCTCCAGCATGAAAATAGCGATAGTTGGTACCGGCTATGTTGGACTTGTGTCTGCAGCGTGTTTTGCGGAATTGGGCCACGAAGTGATCGGCATCGATATCGATGCAGCCAAGGTCGCAAAACTCAAACAAGGCATTTCACCTATGTATGAACCTGGGCTGGAGGAATTGATTGTGAAAAATATCAAAGCCAATCGTCTTTCATTCACAACCGATGTAAAGGAAGCGCTGCCTACCGTTCAGATTTTATTTTCAGCTGTCGCCACTCCGCCGGGCGAAGGGTTTCGTGCAGATTTAAAGGCGGTATTCACGGTTGTGGAAACGGTTGCCAGGCATATCGATCACGATCTGATCTTCGTCAATAAATCAACGGTGCCGGTTGGCACCGGCAAACTATGCGAGGAAAAAATCGCAGCAATTTTGAAAGAACGCGCAGCAGATTTTCATGTACCGGTTGTCAGCAATCCGGAATTTCTGCGCGAAGGCATGGCTGTCTCCGACACACTGATGCCAGACCGTATTGTAGTCGGCATCAACAAAGAAGCACTGGATCGCTATGAGCATGCCGTCAAGATGATGCAGGAACTCTATCGCCCGATTACGCGGGTGGGAAAACCGCTTGTCTTTATGAGCCGCGAGAGCGCCGAAATTGTGAAGTACGCCAGCAATGCATTTCTGGCCAGCAAAATCAGCTTCATCAATATGCTCTCGGAACTCGCGGAAAAAAGTGGTGCCAATATTCGTGATATTGCCAAGGGCATGGGGCTGGATGATCGCATCGGCCCGCGCTTTCTGCACGCCGGCATCGGCTACGGCGGCAGCTGTTTTCCAAAAGACGTTCAGGCACTGCTTGTCACAGCCAAAGATTTTGACGTATCCATGCCGCTTGTGGAAGCCACAGACACCATTAACAAGCGCGCCCGCAGTCGTTTCTTCGAAAAAATTCTGTTGTCGCTGCCTGTCAAGGCAACGGTTGCCGTGTGGGGCTTAAGCTTTAAACCGAAGACCGACGACATGCGCGAAGCGCCGAGCCTGGACCTCCTCCCACAACTCATCAAGGCCGGTCACACAGTAAAAGCGTTTGATCCGGTCGCAATCGAGAATACGAAAAAGATCCTGAAGGAACCTGTCATCTATACCGCAAATCCGCTTGAGGCGGCTGAGAAAGCCGATGCACTGGTTATTTTAACCGAATGGGATGAATTCCGCGGCATAGATTTACAGACCGTTGCCACTGCCATGAAAGGTAAAAAAGTGTTCGACGGCCGCAACGTGTATGACCCGCAGGAAGTGCGGGAAGAGGGACTGGAGTATGTGGGGATTGGCGTAATGTAAGAGGAAACAAACGAACCAGACGATGCAGAGTAACCGGAGGGTTATTTATATTTCCCGCAGCTGGAACGTCGCGTCACGGTAATGTTATGGATCGATGAAATCTATAATTATTCATAATTCGTAATTCTTGATTCATAATTCGCTTACGACTCACTCAATTCATCTGCTATTCTAAGAACATGAAGATTCTGCTTACCGGCGCTGCCGGATTCATCGGCTTTCACACCATTCAAAAGCTGATTGCCCGAGGCGATGAAGTAATCGGATTCGATAACGTAAGTCCGTACTACGACCCGACACTGAAAGAAAACCGACTCAAAATTCTGCAGAATCTCAAAGGTTTTACTTTTATTCGTGGTGATATTCTCGATCGCGCAGCGGTCGCAAAAGCGATGACCGGTGTCGATCGCGTCTGTCACCTGGCAGCTCTGGCCGGCGTGCGTTATTCGTTTGAGCATCCGGAAGAATACATCGATATCAACATCACCGGCTTCTTCAACGTCTTGGACGAAGTGCGCAAACAGAAAATCAATGGACTCATTTACGCATCAAGCAGCTCTGTCTATGGCGGCAATGATAAACTGCCCGCAAATGAGAATGACCGAACCGACAATCAGCTCTCACTCTACGGTCAGAACAAGAAAGATAATGAACTGATGGCGCATACCTATCATCACCTCTACGGCATGCCCGTCACCGGCCTGCGTTTCTTTACAGTCTACGGTCCGTACGGCCGTCCGGACATGGCCTTATTTCTGTTTACCGATGCGATCCTCAAGAAAAACAAGATGCAGATTTTCGGTGAAGGAAAAATGCAGCGTGACTTTACGTACGTCGACGATATTGCCGACGGCATCATTGCATCAATTGATAAAAACTATCCGGAAGAAGTCTTCAACTTAGGCTCCGGCCGCAAGGAAGAATTGATGGATTTTGTCAGCATGATCGAGAAGGCGTGCGGCATAGAAGGCAACAAAGAGTTTCTGCCTATGCAGCCGGGCGATGTGCGCGCTAGCCTTGCCGATATTTCCAAGGCACAGAAAATGCTCGGCTACGAACCGAAGACCATGATCAAAGACGGCATCCCGAAATTTGTGGAGTGGTACAGGGATTATTACAGGTTGTAATAACAGCAATACACGAAAGAGCGGTGCGGAAAATTGACTTAATTTTTTAAATTGTCATAATAAACTTGTCCCGGTTATCAACTCCAGCCCAAGGAGAGAGTATGCACGATCTCTGGGTTTCTGTGACAATCATTGGAATAGGTATTGTCGCTTATTGTCTGATCCGCCTGCATCACAAACTCACAACAGGTAACTGGTTCTAGCATTGATCGCGATGATCAATACAATACACCCCAACTTCAGCTACACGCTGACGAAGGGGTTTTCTATCGCACATATAGTTCTGCCTTTTGCACCTGATCGATGCGCAGCATCCCCTCTTTTAGAGCATCATGGCAGGCCTGCAAGCAGACAAGGACATCCGCCTGTGTCCTGCGCAATTTTTCCGTATACTTGTGCACTTCAAATGGGCTTTCGTACTGCCAGTCATGACCGAATGGGCCTACGATGAGAAGCGTCCGCTTTGGCACTGTTGCATCGAAAAGTTCCGGACGCACCGCCTGCAGCTGTGAGATAACCGCACGTGGAAACACCGCATGTACACCCGAAGAACGCGACAAATCAAAGCCGATTGCCGACAGCGAAGAAAAAATGCCGACAGCCGCCAGTATGATGACAGTACTTTTTGATCGTTTTTGAAGAACAAGAAACACGCCAAACAGCAGCAACGGCGTCAGCAGAATGGCATAATAATCGTGATAGGACAAAACGCAGTAGGACATCACCAGAAAAAACGTGACGAGAAGCTCGATTCTGCGCGAAACGAGTATTCCGGCCAGCCCCACGAGCCCGAAGACCATGCCACCGCCAAGGACCAGGAGCATGACGGCGTTTGCACCCCGAGCCAGCAGCGTGAGAGACCCGTTCTCAGTAGCTGCAGTGCCCATGCTGGCAATCGCCAGCGGATTGGTGAGCGCATACAGGGCAAGAACAATGATCGGAGCGACAATATAGACTGTCGCTTTCCAGCGTGCGATCGAAGAGCGTAAAAATGCCGCAATCACGAGAGGAAGAAATAAAACGGCCTGAAAAGCGGTAAAGAGCGATGCCAGCCAGAAGAGTCCGAGAAAGAATGCCTGACGCTTGCCCAGATACGTATCTTTTTCTGCCTTGATGCGCTGCGATCTGACAGCCGCAACCAGGAAAATGAATCCGGACAATCCGGTGAGAGGTGCCATCATGACACTGCCTGCCTGCAGCACTACTGCAGGCGATGTGAGCCACAGGCATGCCAGAAGACGACGAAGTGTTCTATCGGCTGTGCAGTACCACACCAGCCACACTGCCTGAACAATCAGACTCGCAAAAACGATGCGCCATACCAATTCCTGATGCGGCAACTCTTTTGTGAGGCTCAGAATAAAGCGCGCGAGCGGCGGATGCGGATACGGGATATTCAGCAGATATTTGGCCTCGTCTGTATGCAAGCCCTGCTGAAAGCGCATCATCGCAAGGGCAACGGCATAGAACTCCAAGCCGACAATACTCAGGAATCGACGCATGGATGCAGGGAGGAATCAGTCAAAAAAATGCGTATACACTCAGGCGGATCTGCCTGTCGTCTGTGCAGCGTGTGCAGCACGGTAATGCTTACGGCTGTCACTTTTTTCACCTCGATATCCGACACCAGCCATCCTTCACGATTTGACACTTCTGTGAGCGTCCTGCGAACAGATGTCTGCAGCGACCTGTCCGTATACAACGGCATAAGCGGGAGAATTTGTGATGCAAACAGACTGCCGAGCATCAGCAGAAAAGCGCAGAAAAATGCGAAGGGCGTGATGTATTTGCCGAGTGTCACATCGTAGAGATACTGCAAAAACTCCAGCTGCACGCGGCGCGACAATTTGCTTGCACCGGACTTGCGCACGCCGAATTGCAGCGGCAGCTCCTGTACTGTTGTGCCGCGCGGAAGGTGTACCAGAAAATCGAGCAGAATTTTAAAGCCTTTGGGATTCAGTGACGGCAGCGACTGTTCATATACCGACCGTGAGAGAGCGAAGAAACCGCTCATGGGATCTTTCACGCGCACACGGCACAAACGCACTGCCAACTTGGTTGCGATACGACTCAGTGTATGACGCCGCTCGTCCCACTGACCGATGCTGCCGCCGGCAATATACCGCGATCCTATGACTACGCCGACCCCGCGTGAGACAGCTTCATACATGAACATAAGGAGCTGTGTGTCATGCTGACCGTCAGCATCCATCACCGCAAGAATATTCCCTTTGGCTGTTTCGAAACCGCGGAGTACCGCCGAACTGAGTCCCCGCTCCCCCATGCGTCGCACAACACGCACATGACTGTCATGCTCACCGTATTCCTGCACAAGCTTCCAGGTGCCATCGGGCGAATCGTCATCCACCACAATAATTTCGTAATCGATCGTCGCCAGGCATCGAGACAGCTCCTTCAGCAAAGAGACGATATTTCCCGATTCATTGAAGGTGGGCAGGATGAGAGAAAGCATGGAACACAGGAACCACCCGTAGCCTAGCGAGAAACACTCACCAAGAAAACAGCCAATGCGAAGCGACCATCGGCATTGCCCGCCTTTCTGAAACAGAATAAATATGCTATAATATTCGATTACAACTGACTTATGCGACACACACATGTATTAATAGCCGGCCGCGATGCTCGCCTTCTTCACAAAATCAAGCCGTGGGAAGCCGGCCGGCCGCAGACAGAAGGCCCGAATCCTTCGGTGCCGGATAAACCGGCAGCGGTCCATACACAGGTAAATCAGGCAACCTCAGGCCACCATCACGCAACGCATAGCGCTTCACCGAAAACGACACCGCCACCTGCCAGAAAACCTGATCGATACCAATCGAATACTCTGCTCATTGTAACCATCATGTGTGCGCTGGCTGCAATCAGCACCCTGAGCTATATCTTGAGCAGCCGGGATGTACCGAATCAGACGATGAACGTCACAAGCACCTCGAGTACCATCAGTAGCTCACAGATACGCACATCTTCCTCGATTGCCGGCCAGCGTGCGGCTCCCGTGATCAGGAAAGCAGGCATATCGTCTTCCGCGCCACCTGCCACTTCGCCCGGCAGCACGTCTTCCGCTCTGCCCAAGAGCGCATCTGCTTCGGCAGCATCGCAGGCCATCCAGCAGCTTCCTGCAACACGCGCCGAAGAACGCAAGTTACTCAAAGCAATTCAGGACGCCCGCCGTGCGCGACAAGGCACTGCCGGCATGGAGGAATGAGCAGGATAGACAGAATGTCGCACAAAATGGCTGGCGTACGGCATGATGACATCGTGCAACACGACCCTATCCCCGCCACTCGTTCTTCTGCTACCCTACAAGCATGAATATCCTGATAACCGGTTCTTCGGGAACCATCGGTACACGGCTTTGCGAGCGGCTTATGGAAGCCGGTCATACGGTGACAGGCTTGGATTGGGTACCCAACAAATGGCAGAAGAATGTCGATGCCATCACACATCAAATCGATCTGCGTGATGCCACGAAGCTGCGCGAACTGATCAAGACAACCTTGTCCGGCAAATCTTTTGACTGTGTCGTGCACTTGGCTGCCAATGCACGTGTGTACGAACTCGTCGAAGACCCGACCAAAGCTCTCGACAATTTTACCACCCTCTTCAACACTCTCGAACTGACCCGCACGCTCAAGATCAAGCGCTTTATTTTTGCCTCATCGCGCGAGAGCTACGGCAATATCGATGTGGAGATGATCAAGGAAGACATGGTGCGTGTCGATAATTGCGAAAGCCCTTACACGGCCAGCAAGGTCGGTGGTGAGGCGCTCGTACATTCGTACCGCCGCTGTTACGACATTGGTACGCTCATCTTCCGCTTCAGCAACGTCTACGGCATGTACGATGATTCCGAACGTGTCGTCCCTCTCTTCATCCGCTTGGCACTCGCCAATAAGCCGATGACGGTATTTGGCAAAGACAAATGCCTGGATTTTACATACATCGACGATACAGTCACCGGCATCATCCAGGGCATCGAGAAATTCGACAGCGTGAATGGCGAAGTCATGAACCTGGCATTCGGCCAAGGCAATACGATTCTGAAACTAGCCGAAACCATCAAAGCCATGAAAGGCAGCAGCGCTGAGATAATCATGGGTAAGCCACGCATCGGCGAGATCATTCATTATGTAGCCGACATTACGAAAGCCCGACAGAAACTTGGCTACAATCCCAAAATTTCTTTCGACGAAGGAGTCAAAAAAGCTGTCGAGTGGTATGCGAAAAATACGTAAATACGAAAAAATGTGACGAGAAATCATCGATTTAAGGTCTTTAATATGCCAAAATAATCACTTCAATAGTATTTCTGATTGCAAAGAACAGAAAAAAGAAGACCATGGCTCGCTATGAGCCTTCGCATTGACACGCCCATTGATGTAGCCAATCATCCTCATAAACCCCATTTTTTGCGACCCGTAGGATGCGCAGCAGCACAAGAGCAAACAGATAATACAGGGCTATACATCTGCATTGCAGAAAAGCTTAGCAAGCTTCATAGAGAATCTTTCCGGACAATACGATTAATACGCAATGCTTCAGTTTGTTGTATGGGATCTGTGAGCATAGGCGGTCTCGTCTTTGCAATGATACTACCAGACAATCCGCATGAAAATGAAATGCTATTCGTACTTGAAACACGTGCATTGCGCACAGATCCTACTGTGGAATTGATAAAAATATCTACTCGCGAGCGCATAGTGTCGACTCCGATTGAGTTCGATCCTCTTGATACTCATAAACCTCTTGAAGTTACGCCTTCTTCTCCTCGTGATATTCCATCTCTAAGTTTACATCCCACAAGTTCGCCTTTGCCGTTACTCCGGCAATAATGTTGTCGACGGCGAGCATGGCTGTGAGCATACTGTGATCCTGATTGTTGTAGCGATGCATGCCGTTTCTGCCGATTAGAAACAGGTTGGGGATGGCATCCACGAAATGACGGACTGTGTCGATCTGGTCGTAACTGCCGAAATACGCCGGATAGGCTTTTGGCATGCGCAGAACACAGCCATCGAGAACGTCTGCACGGCTTATGAGCCCCACCTTCTCCATTTCCTGAATACCCAGTTCAATCAAGTCTTTATCGGGCATCACCCACAAATCGCCACCTTCACTCACGAAGTATTCCAGGCCGATCCACATGGTATTTTTGCTATCGGCCACCATGTACGGGCTCCAGTTATTGAAAATCTGCACACGACCCACGCGAACACCACCGTCTTGAATATAGATCCAGTTATCGGGAACATCAGTTTGAATCTGCCTTCCCTTTTCAACGACGTTCAGTTTTTTGAGCAATAAACCGACGGTCAAGAAGTCGCGATACTGCAGGCCTTCGGCCACTTCGGTGACAAGCGCCGGCGGATGTGGCGTCATCATGCCAATCAAATGCTTGATCGGCATGGTGGAAAAGAAGTAATCACAGGCAATTTTTTTGAGCTCACCGGTCTGCATGTCTTCGACCATCACGGATGTGATAGCGCCATTGTCGACGTGCACGCTGGAAATACGCTTACGCATTTCGAGAGTGCCGCCGCATTGCACAATCTGCTTTGCCACTACCTCCCACATCTGGCCGGGGCCGAACTTGGGATAGAAAAAACGCGTGATGAGACTCGTTTCGCGTTCGCGCTGCGACTTGGCAAAATCACTGCTGAGCAAATCGCGAATGGCATGAGCAAGCGCACGTTTGAGCGACAATCCCTTCACGCGCTGCGCGCCCCAATCCGCACGAATCTGGCTACAGGGCACGCCCCACACTTTCTCGGTATAGGCTTCGAAGAAGGTTTTGTACAACCGACGCCCGAAGCGGTTGATGTAAAAAGAATCCAGGAACGTTTCGTCTTTGAGCGGAAACATCTGCGCTTTGATGTAGCTCATGCCGATGAGGAATGTGTTGAGAATGCCGAGTCTGCGAGCCACCAGAAACGTAATACCGATCGGATACGGGAAGAAATGCTTGCGATAGAAAATGCGTGAGACACGCGGACGCTGCAGCATGACGTCGTCCTCCTTTTCCGGATCTGGCGCGGGACGAGTAATGGAGGTAGGAAGTGAGGGCTTGGGCTGGGGTTTGGAATGATGAGCAGAAGCACGATGATCATGCTTTTTTTTCACTTCAACTGTTTTGTCATTATTTTCTGCAGCCCTAACCCCCACCCCTAACCCTTCCTCAACACCATCATTGCCAACACCCACCTCCGGACACAAATACTCCATCGTGACCTGTACCGCATACTCGATTTCGTGCTGCTTGGCTGCTGTATCGGCCGCGGGTGCACCTTGTGGCGGCAGAATATTGAACCACCATTTCATGACACGATCGATTTTGGAAAAGAAGCGATGGCCGCCGATATCGATACGATTGCCTTTGTAGTTATACGTCTGAGCGATACCGCCAATGGCATCCGTTGCCTCGAAAATCAATACATCGATATCTGTACGCTTGCGCAATTCATACGCGGCTGTCAGTCCGGCAGGACCGGCTCCGGCGATGATGGCGACCTTCTTCTTTGTCATACAGTGCAAAAAATGATGATACGAAATGAATGATTTTTGTCGCTTTTAACGAGCCTTCCAGACACGCAGCGCAGTGTAGCGAAAAGCGTCCCAAAGCAACATCGAAAGTCATTTAGACTGTCACAACGTCCGGCAGATGTTCGACTTTTTTGAAAATAAAGCCGTGCGACAGGCAATAGTTGATAATAGCCACCGTGCCGACAACGATCACCTTGCCCAGCTGATACTGCACGTGGAGCCACAACAGAGCCGCGTAGAAGATGTAGCTCCCTACAAACGCACAACTATAGACGAGAATAAAGCGCATGGTTTGGGCACGACTACGTTCTTTATTGCGAAAGGTAATGTATTTATTGAAGAAGAAGACAAACGTGATGGAGGCAAGTCCGGCGGGTAAATTGGCGATCCACGGAACAATGTGGAATTTCTCCACCAAAAGGGTCAGAATGACGAACTCAATGGAGAAGCCGGTCAGTCCGCAGATGCCGAACTTGAATCCCTGAATGAGATGTTTGCGGATGGTAGAATCGGCGAGAAATTTTTTCATACGAGAGGAAGAGCGATGAGCAAAATGCCGTAAAGGTAAGGACGCAGGGACAAGCTATTCATTACTTTCCCTTGGTGACCCAACCGTCGTAGGTTTTCCGCAAACCGTCGGCAAGCGGTGTCCACTGTAGCGATTCGAGCGTGGCATGCATGGGCAATACCGCAATGGAACGGCTGCCTTCCGGCTGGGTCGTATCGAATTGGAGCGTGAGAGACGGATTGACGATCTGGCGGATTTGTTCAGCCAGTTCGGCAATTGTGACCATGCCGGTGGGTGCAATGTACTGAATACCGTGCACGTCACTTTCTATGAGAGTGAAAACCGCCTGTACCAAATCATCAACATACAAGAAAACGCGCTTTTGCATGCCACTTCCCCATACCTGCAACACTTCTTTACTGTCACGCGCTTTCACCATAAGCGAGGGGATAACATTGCCGTCTTTCGAGAACGTATCGCGCGGACCGTACACACCAACCGGACGGACAATGAGCAGCGGAAAGCCAAGTTGATGCGCAGCGGTAAGCCAGAGGGTTTCTGATACGGCTTTGCCCAACACATACCCGTCGAGCTGCTGTTCCTGAGCTACCGCAATCACATCGATGGCCGGCGGGACATTGGCACTACTGAAGAAAGTGACACTCGTTTTCTTGTGTGACTTCATGGCATGAATGAGCGCGAGTGACATTTCGATGTTGCCGTTCATCACGTCGCTGCAGTGTTTGCGGTGAAAATCGATATTCCGCCGGTGCGATGCCAGGTGAAAGATATGATCCACTCCCTCCAGAAGCTGTTCGCAGTAGTCGGCTTCACGCAAATCCCCTTCCATCCATTCTATTTCCGAGCGCTTTTTCGACAGCGCACGATAGTTTTCGGACCGCATCGGTGCGCGGACAGAGGCGCCAAGAGCGAGCAAGTGCTCGACTAAGACACTACCGACAAAGCCGGTGGCTCCGGTCACAACAACCCGCTTTTTTTTCCAGGCACTGCTCATGGAATGCAGGCTAGAGAAAAGATGGAGCGATTGCAATTGCAGTGCATCTTTTTTTACAGAACCCGAAGAGATTCCACACGAAGAACGAAGAATGCTAGAGTGAATGTATGAAAAAATTACGTCTGTATGCGACAACCATGTGGCGCCTGATAGCCACAGTGCAAAACTGGCCGCTCTACCTTTTGAATAAATGGCAACTGACAACAGGCGACCGTGTTCGCTACCGGCTACGTAACGGCACAGTCCTTATTGCGCGTCCGTATGCTATAGAAGGCGGGGCATTAAACGATGTGTGGCTGGATCGATCGTACGAACCAAACGATAAAGGTATCGTGTTTGACTGGACGCAATGCAAACACATCATCGATATCGGTGCGAACATCGGTACTTTTATGCTGTATGCCGCAGCCAAAGCGCCATCAGCTCACATCTACACCTTTGAACCTGAGCCAAGCAACTATGTGCTCGTCCAGGAAAATATCCAAGCAAATCGCTTGGAGCAGCGCGTACATGCGTTCAATGCAGGTGTCGCAGCAACAACCGGCAGCCTGACACTGTATGTTACAGGCGACACCGGCGGGCATTCTGTATTCGATTATTCGCATGCAGGCACCCCTACAACCGTCCCCTGCTTTTCTCTGGAGCGAGTATTTACCGATAACTCTCTTCCGTTTTGTGACTTTCTGAAAATTGATTGTGAGGGCGCAGAGTACGATATTTTGTACGCACTTTCTCCGGATTATTATCAAAAAATAAGTTTTATAGCCCTGGAATATCATCATTTCTCAAAAAATCCATTGCACACACCCGCCGCACTACAGCAGCATCTTGAGAAACAGGGCTTTACCGTTTCAAAACCGAAGAAATCCTTATTTTTTGCGCACCGGACGACTCGCTAGAAAATAAAATTCTGATATCCTCTGTGCATGCCTTCTCGTGATCCTGTCATCTGTGTCATAGGCCTTGGATATGTAGGCCTGCCATTAGCTGCCGCTTTTGGACGCAGTGGCTGGAAGACGTACGGCTTCGATATTAATGCCAAACGCATTGAAGCTCTGAAAAATAACGAAGACTGGACAGATGAATTAACTGCGGATGACCTGAAGAAAACCAGCGTTGAATATAGTAATGATCCGGCTGTAATACGTGAGGCCAATACTATTATTATCGCCGTTCCAACGCCCATTGACTCCCTCAATAACCCCGATCTCACCCCTGTGATAAAAGCATGTGAAACGGTGGGCAAACACATGAGTAAAGGCGCGGTGATCGTATCGGAATCCACAGTATACCCCGGTGTAACGGAAGATATTTGCGTGCCCATTTTAGAACGCGCATCAGGTTTTGTGTGCGGCAAAGATTTCACGATTGGCTATTCACCAGAACGCATTAATCCAGGCGACAAAGAGCATACTGTCGATAAAATCATCAAGGTTGTTGCAGGTCAGGATAAGGAAACGACAGAATGGCTGGCTACGGTCTATGGCAGAATTATTACTGCAGGCATTCATAAAGCACCGAATATTAAAGTGGCAGAACTGGCTAAGGCACTCGAAAACACTCAGCGCGACATAAACATTGCGCTCATGAATGAGATTGCACGCTTTTGCGACAGGCTCGGCATCCGCACCAAAGACGTGCTGGAGGCAGCGGGTACCAAATGGAACTTTCTCAAATTTACGCCAGGACTTGTGGGTGGGCACTGTATCGGCGTTGATCCTTATTATCTCGTTCACAAAGCCAAAGAATTAGGGATGCATACCGAAGTAATATCAGCCGGAAGAAAAATGAATGACACGATGCCGTCGTTTATCCATCATCAAATTATGCGGGCAATGACACAAAAAAATATCAGTGCTATCGGGGCAAAGGTTTTGATACTCGGGCTTACTTTCAAGGAAAATGTCCCCGATACCCGTAACTCAAAAGTGCATGAACTGATGAGCCAGCTGGAAAGCGCAGGCTGTATGGTGCGCGGCCATGATCCGCTGCTGACTCCGGATGCCATTGAAAACATGAACATGAAACCGGGAAGCTTAGATGACGGGCCGTTTGATGTGATTATCGCAGCCGTCAGTCATCGTCAATATAGCAAGCTAAAGGCCTCGGATATGACGAAAGCTCTGAAAAAAAATGGTATTTTTTATGATTTAAAATCGATGTGGACACCGCAGGAATTTGAAAAAGACTGTTATTGCTACCTCTCTCTTTGACGCACCGTTATTCCGTACGCTGGCTGAGCTTGCTACTCATTATCCTGGCAGCCCTTTTGACAATCACTCTCGCTCCTTACGGCTTCCGGCCGTCAGCTCTGCTGCATATAGATACAACCATTGCATTGCAACACCCGCCCCCCCCGGGAACAGTGGTTCTGAAAGTGCCAGGTTATGACGCCATGGGTTACTATCAAATTGCACGCACTTTTCCTGCTATCTTTCTGCCATCACAATGGAGAAATTTGCGCATGTTTTCTCCAGCATCATACGCCTATCAACGCATTCTTTTACCGGCAGTCGCGTTTATATTCTCCGCAGGCAATACGTCCGCACTGCCTTCGGTGTTTTTACTGATTAATATTCTGGCAATCAGTGTCACTTTTCTGCTTGTGCAGCGAAAGTTCTCCAATCCGTTATACGCTTTTGCACTCGCTCTCTGTCCTGCCGCGATGGTTGCCTTGCATTTCACGCTTGCTGAACCGCTTACTCTGCTGCTGAGCACAATTTTCCTTTTACGCATGCGGCGCTCGGAAACAATGGAAAGCATTGACGTACTGCTTCTGTCACTTCTTGTTCTTTCGCGCGAGGTCAATGTCTTGTTCGCCTTGTTTACACTTCTATATCTGTTTCTGAAACAAAAGTGGCGCAGTGCCGGACTTGCTGTTATTCCTCTGATCGTTTTCGGGATATGGCATACTTACATGTATCTCATCTTTCACTCCTGGCCCTTCTTTATCAGTACGGGAAACCGGAATATTCCTTTCCTCTCAATTTTTCTTATTCTTATCGGAAAGAAGCCCTATACGCTTCTCACAACAACATCTATCGCTCTTTTTCTGGGCTTCGTCCTGCCTGTACTCTTGCATACGCTGTGGCAAATTGCATACAAGCGAGACAGGTCATATTTTCCCGTTATGTTGCTGCTGTTTCTCGGCATTATGATCACGATGTCAGATAATATTTGGGGGTCTATTACGAGTATTGGCCGGGTTATAACCCCTGTCTACCCACTGGCAATTCTCTATAGCGCACAACGCAACAACATCTATGACAGATTATTGTGCCAGACCCTCATAATAATCGGACTAGTCACAGCCGTTGGACTTGGTCTTATTGTGCATCCTTTTTTTATAACCTGATGACTTCTCCCAGCACCTTCAAATTAAGCATTCTTGTACCGGTCTATAATGAAGACGCAACTTTATTGCAAGTAATGAACGCCCTTCATGCAACATGTGAATATGCCCAGATTGTGTACATTGACGATGGCTCCAGCGACAATTCATACGACATTTTGAAGAAATACGCACGAACACAGGATATTGTCCTTACGCAGCGCAACGGAGGAAAGGGCTCCGCCATTCGTGCGGGCCTAGCAAAAGCAGCTGGTGATTTCACGGTTATTCAGGATGCGGATCTGGAGTACGATCCAAAACAAATTGGGTTGCTGCTGCAGGCAACAGAGAATCGAACAGATACGGTTGTATTCGGGTCACGGTTTCTGACCTCGAATCCCAATATTTACAAACGCTATCTTCTGGGCAACAAAGTAATAACTGGGCTTCTTAATATTCTGTTTGGATCAAAGTTAACTGACAGTTATACCTGCTATAAGTTGCTGCCCACCAATGTGCTGCGCTCGCTCGGTCTAGTGTCAGACGGATTTGAAATGGAAGCAGAGATCTGCGCCAAATGCATCCAGCAGGGCATACCAATTAAAGAAATTGCCATCTCCTATAACCCCAGAACTCTTGAGGAGGGTAAAAAAATCGGCTGGAAGGATGCATGGAAAGGATGTATCACCATGCTTAAGGTACGCTTTTCGAAACGCGTCGCAACGACCGCAGAGCCTCAGCAATAATACCGAGACTGAATATAAGCATCGAACACAGAAAGCCGCAAAAAATAGCCACAAAACCGATAAGAGGCGACACCATAATGCTGACGCCGAATGAGACGATAGACAGCAGAAGGAATAATTTGAGCGGATTGTACCGAATAATAACTTCGACGATATACTGCATCGTACGAAGTGCGTCGCGAACGATCCGCACCTTTGACCGGCCCACGCGCTTTTCGTACGCAACAGGCACATAGCCGACAAAGCGGCCGGTCAGCTGATAGATGAGCGTCTGAGTGGTGGTAAAGCTGAATGTATTACAAAGATCGGGAAAGAACGGCAAAATATCTTGCTTGCGGAATACTCGAAATCCGGAATTAATATCCGGAATGCGCTTGCCGGTTGTAAATTCCACAAGCAACTTAAAAATAATGCGTGCAGGCATCTTTAAAAACGCACCTCGGTACGCTTTGCCAAAACGTGCGCCTACGACCATGTCGAAGCCCCTATTGAGCATATCGACGAGCGCAGGAATGGAACCGACCGGATATGTTCCGTCCGCATCGGTGATAACAATTATTTCATTGGAAGCCGCTGCAATGCCGGCCTTCAAGCTGTAACCGTAACCTGCAGGAACCGGATGCTCTAACACCAATGTTGCACCCGAGTGCCTGGCAACATCCGCTGTATTATCGGTAGAACCGTCATTTATAACGATGATTTCGGCCTGTAAAGGCAACGCCTTGATAGCAGCAAGAACGGATCCGATGCCATCCGCTTCGTTAAGAGCGGGAATGATGACGCTGATGGCTTGCACTGTAAAAAAGGAAAGAGAGCAGCTCATGAAAACCAATCGCTGCAAAAACAGCATAGCAGAAAAACACCGGCATCAGATAGCGAGGCGTTACCCCTGTCATCGCATAGACTGCCGTATTGTAGAAAATCAGCATGCCAAACAAGCCGCATACTTTACATTGTACGGCACGAGAACAAATGGAGAGCATGCATCCCAAGAATACAATCAAGGATCCGATGAGTGCCGATAGGTTGAAAAGAGTACTCCATCCTCCTCCTACGTAGGGCAGATGTAACTCTATAACATTGACAAGCGACTGCCAGGCATAGCTCACGGGATGCAAGAGAATTTTCTTCTTGCCCACCTGTGCAATCGCTGCATCGTTGCTTGTATCAATGGGATCCGGCCACTGAAGGTGCATGAGACGATTTTAACTGCAGACAGGAGACCTGCCACTCCATTCACGAGAGACATACTCTGCCCATAGACAGCGAAACGGCTCCATTCCGTACATATGCTCAGCCTGCTGACCACGCACATGCCACATAACGGCTGCGCGGTGAATATCAATAGGCCGGAATTCCCCTGTGTAATACGCGGTGCGTGAGGACCATAGACATACGCTAATAGCAGGTATCAGCAAAATCGGAATCATGTGCCTCCACGGCAATTTGCAGAAAATGAAAAAACAAACAATAAAAACCGGAAGAAAGACATACGAATAGACGGTCAAAATGAGCATGCCTAGCAGCGTGCCCGCCACAATCGCTCTCCGCATGGTTGAGGCTTGGAGAAGATAGAGCAGTACGATTGCCAGACTCATAAACAGCGGCAAGGCAATCCCCTCGCGCAGAACGGAAAAAATAACATGAAAAACCGACGGCGACGTCAGGAGGAGCAGATAGACGATGACCGCGATGCGATCTGACAGAAACCTCGTTAGTGTCCGAGTAAACATCAATACTGCAGCCGCATGGAGAAGACCCTGTACGAAAAAAACAGCAACCCGGTTGTACAGACCGAACGCTGAATATACGAGAGCCAGAAACGCGCTGTAACCAGGTTCACGATCGAAGTACGGATGCAGACCGTCAAACGAATAAAAATGCAAACGCACCATATTCGCGGCGGCTTCGCTGTATGACAGGGCGTCACCGATACCTACGCTAAAACTGGGGTCTGTCTGCAGCAATCGAAACAGGGCAATACACCACAAGAATACATAAAGCAGCAGTCCGATCCGAAGCCAGCGACGAAGAAAAAGTGTCATACAACTCAAGTGTACTGCCTCATCCACTCATCGAGCCAGAGCAGAGCCCAAATGTGGTCGCTGTAATCGACCTTTGATATCCGGTACATTTTCAAGAATGTCTCCATCTTTGCGCGGTCGAAGATCGCCCATAATTTTGAATCGGCTGAAAGCAGCCGGTCATCGACGAAGGAGGCGAGATTGGTTCGAAACCAATGATCGAGTGGCAGACGGAAGCCGGATTTTGGTCGCGTGAGCGTTTCATCCGGCACAATGCCTTTGAGCACTTCTTTCAGAATCCATTTCTTGGATTTGCCGTGCAGCTTGTAGCGCGCCGGTATGCGGGCAGTCAGTTCCAATAGTTCATGGTCGAGAAACGGCGACCTTGCCTCCAGCCCGAATGCCATGGATCCTAAATCCACTTTCGGCAGCAGGTCGTCGGCCAAATAAGATGCGATATCCATGCTCATGCTCTGATGCAGAATTTCTTTGGCACGCTCTCTGGCATCGGCTGTACGGGCAGCGTACCAGCTGTCCGTTGCCGGAAAATTCTTGCCAAAGCCCGCAGCATACAGTCCGCGTTTTTCTGCGTCAGTAAAGAAGCTCAAGTACTGCAATGAGCGCTCCGGCCACGGCAAATGCATGGAATGTTCAAAGCGCTTACAGCGGTAGCTGAATGTCGTATTGGCCAAACGATGGAATACCGTCGTGCCAAGCCGCGCCAATGCGTGCACGAATCCCGGATAGGTCGCCCACGTGTTGGAAAAACGCAGAATGGGATAGCGTACGTAGCCGGCAAAGTTTTCGTCTCCGCCGTCTCCGTTGAGTGCCACTGTCACCGACTTGCGGGATTCACGCGCGATCAAATAGGTGGGAATGGCTGATGAATCGGCATACGGCTCCTCGTAGGTATGAACTAATTCCGGCAGCAAATGGACGATATCGGGCTCAACCAAAAGAGGATGATGATTCGTGCCAAACAACTTGGCGATACGGTCGGCGTCGGGCAGTTCGTTATGGGAATCGACGGAGCTGCCAATCGAGAATGTCTGAACCGGATGCGCGCTGTGGCGTGTCATGAATGCAACAACAGCCGCACTGTCGATGCCACCCGATAAAAAGGCGCCGACAGGAACATCGGCCACCATCCGCAGATGCACGCTCTCATTGAACGTATGCACTATTTTCTCCTTCCAGGTTTCAAGCGGCGTCGCTTCATCGGTATCGTAACGCAGTTCCCAGTATTTTTTCTGCTCCATCGGCTTGCCGCTCAGATCGATTGTGAGCGCGGTGGCTGCCGGCAGCTTCTGAATCCCCACAATGCCGGTTGCCGGCGCCGGCACGTACATCATGGTGAGGTAATGGTGCACCGCCTCGGCGTCCATCGACTTGGGACATGATGGAAGAGTGCGTAGCGCCTTCAATTCGGAGGCAAATGCAAACACCTTGCCATCCGAAAAATACTTGAGGGGTTTTTTGCCGACCCGATCGCGCGCCAGGAAGACAATCCCCCGCTTCAAATCGTGGACTGCAAAGGCAAACATTCCCCGCAGATGGTCCACGCACTGCGGCCCGAATTCTTCATACAGTTTTAAGAGCACTTCAGTATCACCCGTAGAATGGAAAACGTGACCGCGGTCTTCGAGCATGCGGCGCTTCTCGGCAAAATTGTATATCTCGCCGTTAAACACCAGCACTGTCTTGCCGTCGCTGCTGATCATCGGCTGGCTGGCTGCGTCGGATAAATCGAGCACAGACAGGCGTCGTTGTGCTAGGCCAACCGAGCCATGAACATAGGTTCCGCGGCCATTTGGTCCGCGGTGAGCCAACGCGTCAATCAGCACATCGAGCTGTGCCTGGTCTACTTGCGCGCCGTCGAAAGTGATGATGCCAGCGATTCCACACATGCCCTCATACTATAAGAATACGACTCGCTGCCAAGCGAAGAGTGGAGTGAAAAATGCCTGCGTGCGAAGCCACCGACTTTCCATTACACTACGCTCCATGCAACAAAAGCAATCCGAGTGGGCCTGGCAATGGGACCACGTCTACGACGACAATCAATGGCTGTTTACCGAGTGGATCTCCCCCAATACATTCGACACTTTTAAGGACAAGGAAGTACTGGATTGCGGCTGCGGCGGTGGCCAGCATATTAATTTTGTCTCACCGTACGCCAAAAAAGTGACAGGCGTGGACCTAAACGCGCTCTCCAGTTCCAAGGAACACACAAAAAACCTGAGTAATGTGGAACTGATCGAAGACGATATTGCTGCCATGAATCTCAACCGCCAGTTCGATGTCGTGTATTCGATTGGCGTACTGCACCACACCGACAATCCGAACGCGTCGTTTGCCAATATCGCCCGTCACTGTAAAAAGGGCGGCCGCGTGATCGTCTGGGTGTATAGCAACGAAGGAAACTTCTTGAATCGATTTGTACTGGAGCCGATCAAAACAATTCTCATCTATCATTTGCCGCGCCCGGCAGTGATGGCGATCGCTCATATGCTCACCGCCCTCCTCTACATTCCGATTTACACGCTCTATTTGTTGCCTCTGCGCTTCCTGCCGTTTTTCGAGTACTTCCAGAACTGGCGCAAGCTGAGTTACAAACGCAATCTGCTGAACGTCTTTGATAAGCTGAACGCCCCACAAACCTGGTTCATAACCAAAGAGCAGATTACGAGCTGGTTCCCCGCATCCGAATTTACCGATGTGCACATTTCGCCGTACAAAGGAGTGAGCTGGCGCGGATCTGGCACACGCATCGTATGAAGCAAACTATTGCGGTTACCGGCAGCAACGGAATGATCGGCACGGCAGTGGTGAAGCAATTGCAGGGCGCCGGCTTCCGCGTGATCGCCCTTGTCCGCACACTGCCAGGCAACTCACTGCCGGAGAACGTCGAGTATCGCAAAGCCGACATGCGCGACGGTATCGCGCTAACCAAGGCGCTGGCCGGGGCAGCCGCAGTGATTCATCTGGCCGCCCGCAAGTCGGATGAAAAGGATAGCAAGGCGATCAATGTGGAGGGTGCCGGCAATCTGGTGGCCGCATGTAAAGCCAATGGCGTGCAGTTGATCATCAACATTTCCACCCAATCGGTACGACTGACCAGGAAGGGTGTGTATGCTTCCACCAAAGCTCAAGCGGATCAAATAGTGCAAAGCAGCGGGATTCCGAGCATCACACTGCTGCCAAGCGTTGTCTATAGTGATGATCAGTCCGGTATTTTTCAGAGTCTGTTTTCATTCACCAATTTACCAGTCGTGCCGGTGATTGGTAGTGGCGAAGCGGCGTATCATCCCATTCACGTCGATGACCTGGCAGCCATTATTGTCCGGTGTCTCGAGCATGCGGAATTGGCGGGACAATCGTTCGATGTCGGTGGCAGGGAGGCATGGACATTCAATCAGTTGGTGGATGCGGTTCTCGTCGTACGCGGCTTGCACAAAGATAAAATTCATCTGCCCATCTGGCTGTGCTTGTGCCTCGCTTTTGCCACCCGCTGGATGCCAAAACCACCGCTGAGTCGCAGCAATGTCCTGGGGGCTGCCGAAGATATACCAATGAATCCGGATTCCATTTTACAGATCACCGGCGTTGAGCCGCGTCCGCTCACGAAAGGACTGCAAGAGATTGCCGCAAGCCGCCAAGAACGTGAGAAGCACAACGAAGCAGCCGGACTGCTGCGCTACATTGGTCAATCATTCGATAGAACATTCCAGCCATCCAATACACTCACGCGCCGTTTTCTCGCGGCTCTTGCGACTCATCAATGGAACGATGTTCGTCCGCTGGATGTCTCGCTTTTCAAAAAACCATCACGTCTCCGTGCGCTCGACAGCTGGACACGCTTGCGTCATCCAGGCTGCATCTTCCAGCAGAAACTGCTGATTGCAGCGGCGATACTGGAGTGCGATCCGGTATCAGCAGATTGGCTACTGCCTGCCACGCAATCGAAAGGACATATTGTCTGGACATGCGTGATCGCAACTATAGAGGCTGCAGCATCGACTGTGAGCGGATTGCTCCAGAGTCGTTCTCCTTCTTTCAAGCGCAATGCCGGACTGTGATGTCATTATTATCGGCAGCGGACCGGCGGCGGTGCACAGCGCTTACCCGCTGATTGAAGCCGGAAAAACCGTCTGGATGATCGATGGCGGCAATGCGCCACCATCAAGTATGGCGGAAGCCCCCATTGATAACTTTGAAGATGTCCGGCGTACGCACAGTGACCAATATCGCTGGTTTATCGGCGATGATTTTTCGGGGATTCCGCTTGGCGGCCTGCAGGGCGGACTGGGCGGCGGACAGATCAGTGGCAACAGATCCTATGCCGTACGCGATACAGACACTCTTCTTCCGTTGTCGCTCCACAATGCTCAGGTGATTCAGAGCCTGGCACTCGGCGGACTTGGTGCGGTGTGGGGCGCGGCTTGCGCGTATCTGGAGCCACAGGAATTGCAGGCAATGGGAATGGATCCGGCCGCAATGGAAGAGCACTACGATATCGTCACCAGGCGCATCGGCATTTCCGGCCCGCAAAATCGCAGCGGTATACAGCCTGCACTCACTCCCGATTTGCATGCGCAGCTGATCTTGAAAAAAGCAGCGAGCAAAGGTGATTGGCTCACGAAAGAGCGGATGAGCGTTGCCCAGCCGCATTCCGCTATTTTGACGCAGCCACTGGGAACACGGCAGGCATCAACGGAAAATGATATGGAATATTGGTCCGATGCCGGCGGCAGCGTGTACAGACCGCAGATGAGCGTGAAAGAATTATCGACGCACGCGAATTTTGTCTATAAACCCGGCTACGTGGTCACAGCATTTCAGGAGGAAGGCACGCAAGTGATCGTCGAGGCAATCGAGAAGGACAGACCTGCGCAAAAGACCTCCTTCACGGGCAGGAAGCTCATCTTGGCTGCAGGCGCCGTGGGTTCGGCCCGGCTCACACTGCTCAGTCGCGGATTGTATCAGAAAGAGATTCCCTTTGTCGGCAAGCCACACGTGCTCAGCGCCTGTTTTCATCCTTCAAGTCTCGGCAATTCCGGTCCTAAGAAACGATCGAGTCTCTGCCAATTGGTCATTCGCGATGAAGTGATGCGTGACGGCTTTGAGCAGAGTTGCGCGCAGTTATACAGCTACCGCTCTCTGCTGCTGTTTCGCCTGCTGTCATCGGTCCCGCTGGCATCACCGAACGCTCTGCGCATTCTCGCTGCACTGGCGCCATCGCTTGTCATTGCCGACATTCGCTTTCCGGGTTTTCCATCAGAAAAAAATACGCTGTCGATAGAGCAGACGAATCATCCGTTTGGCCTCACATCCATTCGTATGGCAGTGCCGAACACAGAACGATCGCTGCGGCAGAAATGTCTTACGCGCCAGCATCGGGCGATGAGAAAAATCGGCTTACTGCCGGTTAAAACACTCCTGCTTCCCGAGGCATCGACGAGCCATTACGCCGGTACCATTGCCTGCAACGCAACGGGGGTCTTGCGCACCGATAGCAATGGAAAGTTGGGTGATGCGCGCAATATCTTCGTGGCTGACAGTGCGGTATTTCGCGCATTGCCTGCCAAACCGCACACGTTGACACTTATGGCCAATGCCAATCGTATCGGCACACAACTGCTTTCAACTCTCTAGGAAGAAGCTATACTCGGGCCATGTGCGGTATTGCCGGCTTCATCGGTGAGGATACACAGAAAATTGAGCGTATGCTTGCGGCTTTAGTGCATCGCGGACCCGATGGAAATGCCGTGTACACAGGAGCCAATATCTCGTTTGGGCACGCGCGTCTGGCGATTTTGGACCCCACACCCATCGGCGATCAGCCGATGTGGAACGACAGCGGCAGCGTGGTGATTGTCTATAACGGCGAGATTTTTAACTACCGCGAACTCAAGTCGGCTGAGAAATTCGACTGTAAAACAGGAACCGATACAGAAGTGCTTCTCAAGCTGTATGACCGCTACGGCATTGAGTTTCTCTCGAAGCTGCGCGGCATGTTTGCATTCGGGCTCTACGACACGCGCAAGCAGACACTCTTTCTGGCCCGCGATTCCAGCGGCATCAAACCGCTGTTTATCGCTCACGTCGACGGCAAGCTCCACTTTGCCTCCGAAATGCGCTCGCTGCTGAAAGCATTTCCGGTAAAGCCGGCGCTGAACATGCGCTCGCTGAGCCACTATGTACGATTGCAGTACGTCCCAGGACCGGACACACTCTGCGAAGGCATCAGTAGTTTGCCACCCGGCACATTACTCACGTGCACGCCACGCGGTGAAAAGCGCGACATCATCTCCCCGGATGTCTCGCCGCTGCCGTTTGCCTCCAAGCAGGAATTCGCCAAGCAGTTTCCCCTGCTCATGGAACGAGTGGTGCATGATCACCTCATTTCTGATCGGCCGATTGGTATTTTTTTAAGCGGCGGTATGGACTCGTCTATTGTCCTGCACCACATGGCGAGCCAGTCGGGGCAACCGGTGCGGACATTCACGGTCCGGTTCGATGCAACGGAAGATGAGGATCAGAAGCGGTTTAACCGCGATGCCGAACTGGCACTGCTCACCGCCAAGCATTACGGTACCGATCATCACGAAATAACATTAACGGCGGACATGTGCCGCGATGTGTACGCCGGCTGCGCCAAAGCACTCGATCAGCCCAACGCGGATTCAGTTGCAATGGCCCAGTTTGTCCTCGCCCGCGAAGCGAAAAAACACGTGGATGTCGTGCTGTGCGGCGCCGGAGGCGATGAACTGTTCGGTGGCTACCCGCGCTACCGTATCGCCTACATTCTCAGCGCTCTTCAGGCGATTCCATCGCAGTGGCGAGCCAAGGCAGCGGCACTACTCGGCTATCCTTCCGATGTCCTTGGCATGGCGCCCGGTGCCAAGTTGGCGGAGCGGCTGCTGACGCGCCCGACCAAGGAAATCGATACCTACCTTGCCGGCAACTGGTTCAGTGCCGATCACACCACACAATTATTCGAGGAGCGCTTCGAGAAACTCCACCTGCATAAAGACCGCGTGCGTGAATTTATGGAATTTGATCGCCGGTTGTGGCTGGTCGATGAATCGCTGCGGCTGAATGACGCCATGACGATGGCCAGCGGCGTTGAATGTCGCGTCCCGTTTCTCGATCCGCTCATCATAGAAGCCTCTCATGGCACGCCAAGCGACTGGCACGTCGGTCCGCGACGCACCAAGTGCCTTCTGAAGGATACTTACCGCAGCATTCTGCCAAAGCATTTGTACACGCTCTCCAAAGCATCATTTTATCCTCCGCTCGCCAAATGGATCCGCCGCGAATGCAAGCCGCTCATGGAACACATGCTCGACAACAAACGCATGCAGTCACTGTTCAATATGCAGCATGTCCGGTGTATTCTCGATGACCACGTCTCGCACAAACACTACGGCCTGCACACACTGTCGAGCCTGACGCAACTGAGCAATTGGTTTGAAACGGTGTATGATGCGTAAGTAATCATGAAAAAAGATCTTCAACTTGCCATAAGTCGGGTAAAAAATCTTGCGAGCATTCCGTTTGTACGAGGTGTAACCATCTTTCAGATGGGAACTATTGCCAATATGGCATTGGGCGTACTTTCTTCGGTCGCCTATACCCGCATGCTGGGCCTGCATGCATTCGGTGCGCTGGGCATCATCAATGCGTTAGCCGGACTTATTTCGATTGTAATGCTCTATGGACAAGATACTGCAACAACCACCTTTCTGGCAGAAGCGGCAGGCAAAAAAGACCAGTCAGAAATTATGCGGGTGCTACGTTATTTTCTGCAGGCATCCTGCCTGTCGGGCATTGTCATGACAACGCTACTGCTAGCATGCCCTACCCTTGCTACTCTCTCGGGAAATACGCCGGAAACCGGACATCTTGCCAGACTTGTACTGCTCAATATCTTTTTGCAAGCACCCAACGCACTCACTTTTGCAGTATTGCAAATTGAACGACGGATTGGAACAATCATTATTGTAGAAAACATCATCGATGCCCTGCAAATTTTTCTGTCCGTCACACTGATTCTTTGTGGCTATGGAGTAAAAGGACTGCTGTTTGGCACCCTCATCGGATCATTGCTCAGCCTGCCAGCCCTCTTTTTCTTGTATGAAAACAGCGCACGCCGGCAAGGTTTTCCTCCATTAACCAGCGTTATCATGCACGCCTCCAGAAGAGATACCGCGGATCTCTTTCGTCAAGGAATGTGGATGACTTTGGATCGAAACATAAGCGGCAATCTTTATCCCAATATCTTTTACATGCTACTTGGCGCTTATGGCTCCGTAGAGAGTGTGGGCATCTTCAGACTGGCAATAAAATTTGCAACACTTCCTTCATCGCTCGTCATGCCAAGCATCGCGCGAATGTCCAGCACCACGATTCCGAAACTTGTCGCAAAAAACATCCATACAGCAGTACGTGAAAGCACAAAAATCCTCTTTACCACCGTTACGCTTATTACGCTCGTTACGATTGGATCGTGCCTGGCTATGCCGTTTCTCATCCCGCTTGTGTATGGACAGTCTTTTGCGGCAGCAAGCACTATTTTCTTCTTCCTGTCTCCCATCAACATTATCACCGGATCACATGTGATTTCCGTGCCATTCCTGCGAGTATTGCGTCGAGTCTGGATTATCACGTACGTTCATCTGGCAGGTATTCTTCTGGCAATTGCGGCCTTTTTTCTTCTGAAAGATTGGATAGGCGCCGTTTCAGCCACCATTGCCAGCATCCTGATCTTCCATCTGAATTCTCTCTGGCTTTTTGCCTATTTATATTACAAAATCGGCAACCCTTTCACCCGTGCCAAGCGCTCATAATCGAGCTATCGTTTATCCGTAAAATATCTCTATAATGCGCCCATGACTTCACTCGCTCATCTTCGCATGCTGTACGGTACCAGGGAGATACTGGAAGCAACATTGCCTTACATACGGGGTGACGTACTCGATTTCGGATGCGGCAACAGCAAATATAAGGAAATCATTCTCCGTAACGCAAAATCCTATACAGGGATCGACATCGAGCCCGGCCCCTTCGTCGATATTGTGGGAGATGTAACCGACCCACCGATTGAAGACGAAAGTTTTGATACTATAGTCAGCAATCAGGTAATCGAGCATGTACGCAAGCCCTGGAAAATGATAGAGCACGCCGCACGCATATTACGACCAGGCGGCACACTGATTATAACCGGCCCTTTCTTGGTACCATACCATGCGCATCCGCACGACTATTTCCGCTATACCGAACAAGGCATGCAATCTCTCTGTGAAGATGTCGGACTGACAATCGTGCATTGTACCAGATACGGCGGCGTTTCTGCGGTACTTGGCGAAATGCTCAAATTCACCTGGGCCAGTCCGTATACAAAGCCTCCTCGTTATAAGCGACAGATGCTCAGTATGATTGAAAAAATAATGAGAAGAACCAATAAGCTGCTTAAGCCGAAAGCCGTATATGCAAGCGTTCTCTGTATTGCCCAAAAACCATGATTATCACGCAACCAGACCGAGTGCTTCTCGCCCGGCAAATCAAGGAATACGGCCCCAGGCTTTCCGGCTCGCTGTTGGATGTGGGCGCGGGTCGGGTACGCCGTTACGCATCGTATCTGCCTCATATTCAGTCGTATCAAACATTGGACGCAAACCCCAATTCTGGCGCTGATATAGTCGGATCTGCCGAAGCGATACCGTTAGAAAGTGAATCCAAAGACAGCATTCTCTGCACCCAGGTTCTGGAGCATGTGCCACATCCGCAAAAAGCGGTCGCAGAAATGTTTCGCATTCTTCGTTCGGGTGGCTACTGTCTTCTTACGGCCCCGCAGATGAACGAGCTGCACGAAGAACCTCACGACTACTTTCGCTACACGTGTCACGGCTTTCGTCAGATACTTGAGGATGCGGGCTTTAAGGTGATACAAATTGACCAACGCGGACGTTATCCGGCAACAATCATGCAACTGCGTATTCGTCACATGATCAATACCTGGAAACCCTATGAAAACAGAATGACCATGCTCATTCTCGCACCGCTGACTTACCTCCTTACCCGCTTCGCACTGTGGCGCGACAGCAGTAGCCGGAATCCGGCGGATACACTTGATACGATCGGCTGGTGCGTTCTGGCACAGAAACCATGAATATCCTGCAAATGACCGACGGCATACCTCCGCGTATTCTGGGGGGAGCAGGCAGAATTGTGCTTGAGACGGCTGCCGGCCTAAAAGAAAGAGGTCACACCGTACACATTCTCACTGCAGGCAATAATCCGCCTGACGAGCTGGGCATACGTATTCATAGCATTCCCGCCCTTCCGACAGCATGGTCTCATTACCGAAGTGTTTTTTCGAGGCGGCGCGCAGACGGGATTATGTCTGTCATAGATACCATAAAACCTACGCTCATTCATGCGCATCTTCTAAGTTGGCAGCTAGGATACAGATGGATGGCAGAGGCGCGCAGACGGAATATTCCCATTATTATCACTGCACATGATGCTATGATGGTGCACTATGGCAAAGTGAAGAGTCACGAAACATCCTTCATGACACAGCTCGCGAGTGCCGGACGATCATATAACCCTCTGCGCAATAGGGCCATTCGCCAAATGCTGCTAAATGCGGACCGCATTCTCTGCGTGAGCGATGCATTACGGGCATATCTGACACTGGCCGGACTGCCATCGCTGCAAACACTCCACAACGGCATCAATCTATCTTTTTGGAAACCGCAGGAAACAATGGCGGCGGCACGGCACGCTCTTTCATTGCCGCCAGACGCAGCCATTTTTCTGATTGCCGGACGACTCGGACATGCCAAAGGACTGGACATACTCCTGCATTCACTGCCGGCAAAAGCACACCTTATTGTTGCCGGAAACGTGGATAAAAAAGCTCTTATCTCTCTGGCGGGGCGGGTACACGTGTATGAGCGACAATCATCCGAAGATATGCGGCGTCTGTATGCCGCCGCCGATTGCACAGTTGTACCATCTCTGTATCTCGATCCCTTTCCGACGGTTTGCCTGGAATCCATGGCTATGAATCGACCGGTCCTGGCGACAACGCACGGCGGCGCAAAGGAGGCAATGATACACAATAAGACAGGCTGGATTGTTGATCCGGTAGATGCTGAAGCATTTCGAAAACAAGTTGCATGGATAGCCGCACACAGAAAAGATCTCGCCGACTATGGTGCCTTTGCGCGCAAGCATGTGGAGCAAGAATTTTCTCTCAAAATATATGTAGATCATCTCGAAAAAATCTATACTGATACGCTTGCCGAACGCAAATAATACTATGCGCATTGCACTTTTTACCACCGATCTTGCCGGGCATTCGGGCTGGAGCACTTATGCCCGCGACTTGAGCCGAGAGATGTCAAAACAGGGACACAGTGTTCTTGCGCTTGTACAGAAAAAGATAGGCGCAAATTGGTGCCAAGAGGCAGAACTGCTCGGTGAGGCGCATCACCTCCTTTCACCCTGGGTGCCTTTCTGCGCCAGAACAGCGCCCATTCGCCGCATTCTTGAGGAATTCAAGCCGGATGTCATACATTTCATGGCGGAACCGTATGCCTTGCTCATTCCGTTTTTGCACAAGAGGAAAAGCGTCTACTGCCTCACTTTGCATGGTACGTATGCAATTCTTCCTTTTCGATCGGGAAAGATAACCTACAATCGAATGCGCAAGGCACTGGAGCAATGTGACCATATTTTTTCAGTAAGCAATTACACAAAAGATCATCTGCAAGCAGTGGAGCATGGGCTCTGGAAGCAGTTAAAATTAAATGAAAAAGTGAGCGTCCTTCCTAATGCGATTGATATCTCCTCCATTGCCGCAGATACCGGACGGAGACAGCAGCACACTCCTTCTGTTGTCAGCATTGGCGCCGTAAAAGACAGGAAAGGCTATCGAGAAATCATCGCAGCGCTTGCATTGCTGCAGAAGGCGGCTCACCGCTTCCGGTATCACGTGTATGGATCACTTTCCCAGGATCCTGAATACGTTACGGGTCTGCGTGCGCTCATTGCCGATTACGCACTTGCTGACTCAGTCACCCTGCACGGATCAGTAAGCAATGAAACACTCGCACAAGCCTATAAAAACGCAGATGCGTTTATCTTGCTTTCCAAGCAGACTGAGACGCATTTTGAAGGATTCGGACTGGTTTTTCTGGAAGCAAACGCCCACGGCGTTCCCGTCATTGGACCAGTAACCGGCGGGTGCCCCGAAGCCATTGATGACGGAAAGAGCGGTTTTGTCTGCGATCCTTTCAATGCAGAAAAGGTGGCAGAAAAATTACAAGCCATCCTTGCGGGCAATATTGACCGGCATGCCTGCAGACAATGGGCAGAAAAACATTCCAGCGTTCACGCGGCAGCAACAATGCTGCGCACTTACAGTCGATTGATAGACCGGAAATCTTAAGTTCTTTACGAGGTTTCCTCCCTTTGTTACAGTGTCTGCATGACATCATTTTTCAAGCGTCACACATCCTCCTTCTGGATGTGGCTAACGACTGGCGTGGTTTTTCTCGGAAAGACCATGTTTGTCACACTGCTCCCTCTCCGTTCACTCGGAAGCATTATCTGGCTGCTTGACGACAGCTTCATAGAGATGCGCGTTGCCAGAAATCTGGCATTGGGAGGCGGTTTTTCCTTAGACGGCATTCATGCGACAACAGGCGCGCCGTTTTTGTGGATTTATCTCACATCATTAAACCATAGTATTTTCTGGAAAGAAGCCGCTATTCGGGCCACCCTGATTGAATCCGCCATTTTTGGCTCGCTTGCATGTGTCATTGTCTACTACATTGCCAGAAAGATTACCGCCGATACGCGCGTTGCATGGACCTCATTTTTTCTGTGCACATTTACGGCCAATGCCTTTTTCAATGCCATGAACGGCATGGATACGACATTATTTACATTCCTCGTTCTTCTCAGTATCGCCTTATGCCTGGGGGTTGGCAAGCCTGCACGGATGTCCCCTTTTCTCTGGGGCTGCTTCACAGGCCTGGCATCCGGCGCCACCATGATGACACGGGGTGATGGACTTTTCCTCTTTCTGGGTATTCTTTCATACCTGTTCTACGAATGGATCACGACACCACGTACGCAGCGGCAACACATCCGTCAAATGGCAGGAGGCATCCTGCTGGTATCCGGAATATGCTTCGGACTGTTTATGATATGGCAACTGTCACAGACAGGCTCCCCGTTCCCGGGCAATCAGGTCGGACGCAGAGGTCTTTCACTTGCATTGCATAATTTCTCATTCGATCATTTCTCTTTGCCTCGGTATCTGGCAATCGTTGTGTGGAACGTCTTCCAGCTGGAGGATCTCTTAAGCATCTCGATGGGTGGCTTTCTTTTGGCGTCTGTTGCATTTGTCAGCGGATCTCTTCAGAAGAATTTCCGCCCGCTCAGTATCATTAGCACAGTGTATCTTGGCACGTTCTTTCTTTTGCTGGTTGCCTACCAATGGTACTTTCCCGATGTGCACGGACTAAGATATGTGAATCCGGCCGTACATATTTTCTTTATCTATATCGCTTACCTGCTTTGGAATCTCCCGATAAAATTCTGGCAGAAGCAGGCGGTCGCCCTCCTGATACTCTGGATCGCCATCCTTGCATCATACAGGCACTATCAACTGGCATCGCGATTACCATGGGCTCCGTATATGAGCTATCTGGGTTATGTAAGCCCCGAGAAAAGTAAAGTGTATTGGGGCGCCATTGATTGGGTACGCGATAATCTACCGCCCAATACGGTTATCGGCGCAAGAGACTACGGCCGTATTTCCCTTTTTACCGAAGCGCGCATTCAGGATCTGGCAGGGAATATTGATCCTCAGGTAGCAGTAGCCTTGAATAACGGTACATTGAAAGAGTATCTGAAAGAACGGAAGGTTCAGTATCTCTACATTCCTCCGCCTGGCAAGCGCCCGGACAAGCTGTATGAATATCTCTATGCACATCTGAAACTGGAGCGCGTGAAGGAGGCGCCTGAAGCCCCCACTCAATCTCTTTATAAGATTGTCTGGGAATAAGCTGCTGTCAGATGGACGTCTTGATGGTATTGGTTACATCGAAAACAGGCTGATTGAAGACAACAGACTTATAGCAATCATGTGGTGTGCCAATAACTATTACGTCTGCCTTTGCCAATACCTCTGCCTGCGAAATCAGTTGTGCATCGGAAACGTATGGATCGCAGCATAACACCTCTTTTGCCTCTAGCAGCAACACCTTGCGCAATTTGTACGACAGCGAGCTGCGGATATCGTCACTGTTGGGCTTAAAGGCCATCCCCATCAGTCCAACCGTCATATTCTGCAACGAAAATTGCTGCTTGATGCGCTGAACAACAAGATACGGCAGGCCTTCGTTGATCATCATGGCCGCCTGACCAAGGACAAAAGAACCGTGATTAAACGCCCCAAGCTGCATCGTATCTTTTAAAAGACAGGGTCCGGCCGCAAAGCCGGCTCTTGCAAAAGATTTCATGCGAGGATAGTCCTGGCGCAATGCTGAGTGAATCTTACTGAAATCGGCATTGAATTCTTCAGCCATCACCCAAAACTGATTGGATATGGCAAAGTTAATATAGCGCCATGCATTGGCATACAGCTTGGCAAGCTCCGCTTCGATAGGCTTTAAAAAAATTGTGCCGGGCGCCAGAATTTTAAACAAAGAAGCAGCCCGGTTCCCCGCCTCTTCAGTTACCGAGCCGATTAATTGTGGCAACTCGGCGAGTTCGCGCAAGGACTGGCCTTGTACAATGCGTTCAGGGCAATACGCCAGGTGAATACCGCCTTTCCCCATTGTGTGCATTTGCCGGTACAGCCTGTCGGTCACTCCGGGAAAGAGGGTGCTACGCAATACAAGCAACTGATTATCGTGCATTTCTTTAATAACAGCCTGCAGTGACGCATCGAAAATACCAACCGAAGGATCCAGATATTCATCGACCGGGGTGCCGATGGTTACAATGACTGTATCAACGTCCTTCAAAACCGCATAACTGGTTGTGGCATGCAGTCGCCCGCCTGCCAATACCTTTGCCAGGAGTGCATCGGAACCCTCTTCCATAAACGGCATTTTTCCGGCGTTGACTAGAGCAACAGTTGCCGCGTTGATATCAACAAGTTCAACGAAGCAATCTTTCTCCGCAAATGCCATGCCGAGCGGCAGGCCCACATGCCCGCACCCGCCAATAATTGCTATACGACGAACGGAGTGTGACATGCGCACAAAAGAAAATTCGGATAGAAGCAGGGCCATTCTACGGATAAAAAACTGATTCTCAAATTCAATTCACTCAACGCCTGGCTTTTTCACAAAAAAACCATCGGAAGCTGAACGCAAGAAAATACCAATGCAGATATTCAGGCAACCATGCCCAAAGCCGGAATCGGGAGATGCCAACCCGCCTGTCCCTCCAGATGGTCGGCACTTCCTCAATGCGCCAGCCATGACGGAACGCCTTGGTAACAAGCTCAATCCCGAGCGCAAAACTTACTTGTGATTCTATCTGCATATCGATGACACGACGGCTGTAGGCACGAAAATTATTGGTCGCGTCATGCGTGGGCAAGCCAGCCAAATAATACAGCGAGACGCCGGCAAAACGTGATAACAGCTGCTTGAAGAACGGACCGCCAATCTGCGCCCCTCCTCGCATGTAACGTGAACCGCACACAACGTCCGCTCCCATTCGTAATTTCTCCGCCAGCAATGGAATGTCCTTCGGATCGTCCGCCCTGTCCCCTGCAACCGGAATGATAACGTCTCCCTTTGCGACTGCAAATCCTGCCTTGTACGCATTCAACACGCCTTTTCCAAGGGTATTGTGAACCAATACAACATTTTTTGCGGGCGGACTCATTCCGGCAATAGCCGGCAGAGTATCATCCTCTGGAAAATCGTACACTATCAACACCTCATACGGTTCATGAACAAATTCTTCAATGCTTTTTAATAAGAGCGGCACATTGCCTGCTTCATTATAAACCGGCACAACTAAAGATATAAGAGATTCCATACAGAGCCGCTAAAGGATACCGTCTCTTCAAAAAAGCACTAATGGATATTTACCACAAATACTGTTTTAGTATACTTTTTAATGCACACCACTCTTGGAATTATTTTCTTTTTGAGATCAATCGTTATTCGTGCAGGATACCAATATCACACATGCGTACCATGAATGTCGGCATTATCGGCACTGGATTTGGAGGATTGGTGCAACTACCGGCATTTCTCGGCATGCCAGACATACGTGTTGCCGGAATTGCCTCCGCCCATCCCGAGCGTGCGGCAGCAATAGGACGAAAGCATGATATCTCGCATATATTTACATCACCGCTGGAACTCATCACATGTCCTGATATCGATATTGTCAGCATTGCAACTCCTCAGGCTACACATGAAATGTTTGTCCAGGCCTGCATACAGGCTGGTAAATCAGTTCTGTGTGAAAAACCATTTACCCTCAATTCCCTGCAGGCAAAGAAGCTACTGGCGGCAGCCGGCACAAGGGAGATTGTCCATGGGATTGATTTCGAGTTTCGTCAATTGCCGGCGCTGCAATTTTTGCAAAAACAACTGACAGGCAATTATGCTGAAACAGTAAGAATGATAGATATGGAATGGACTGTCGGAACATGGGCGGACACGACCCGCTTATGGCGATGGCAATGTGATGCCAGGCAAGGAGGCGGCGTTCTGAGCGCATTAGGCGTGCACCTGTTTGATGCGGCCGAATGGCTGTTGGGACCCATCGTCTCCTTACAATCGTCCATAGGCACAAAAATCAGCCAACGCAAAGATGCCGGAGGAGTGGCCCGGCAGGTCACATCCGAAGATCATGCAATGATACACATCAAATTCGACAAAGGCGTGACAGGAAACATCCATCTGTCCAATGTGGATGAACACGGTCGTGGCCTGCAGATTTCCGTTCATACAGACAGAAGGATCCTTCGTCTCGAAAGTGCGTCACAAAACTATGGAAACGGCTTGTATGTGACAGAGATTGCTGGGTCAAAATCTTCGATTGTCTTCGAAGAAAAGGCATCCACCGGTATCGATGCACGCATTCCTCTGTTTCAAAAGATTGCGTCACAGTTCTGTATTGCCGTGCGGGAAAAAGACGTCAAATTTTCACCATCTTTTCGTGAAGGGGTGCGCACGCAGCTTCTCCGTGAAGCGACAATCGCCTCAAAAGGTAATTGGATAGACATTTTATACTGAATAAAATACAGTAATTTATATGAAAACCCTCGTTACAGGAGGACTTGGTTTCATCGGCGCTGCTCTTGTACGTGCACTGGTTGCCAGTGGTGAGGCCGTGCGGGTGTTCGACAACTCGTCACGCGGATCTATTGAAAAATTAGGGGATGCAGCGAGTGACGTAGAAATTATCACCGGCGATATCCGCGATCCTGCGCTTGTCCGCAAGGCGGTACAAGGCATGCAGCGAGTCGTTCATCTTGCCTATGTAAACGGAACGGAATATTTCTATAAGCATCCCGCCTATGTTCTGGATGTGGGCATCAAAGGCATGGTGAATGTGATCGACAGCTGTATTCAGGAAGGCGTAAAGGATTTTATTGTCGCTTCCAGTTCCGAGGTCTATCAGATGCCACCGAGCATTCCGACCCCAGAAAATGTACCCCTCAGCGTACCGGATCCGCTCAACCCCCGTTATTCCTATGGCGGAGGAAAAATACTTACCGAGCTCATGGCACTGAATTACGGCCGCGATTATTTCGATCGCGTCGTTATTTTTCGGCCACACAACGTTTACGGACCGGCAATGGGTTATGAGCACGTCATTCCGCAATGCATAGACCGCATGCAAAAACTGTCGCAGAAACATCCTGGGCATACCATTCAATTCCCCATTCAAGGCTCCGGCAATCAGACACGATCATTCATCTACATCGCGGACTTTACCGACGGATTGGTTCAGACCATCAATGCAGGCACGCATATGGGCATATACCATATTGGCACCACTGACGAAATAAGAATCGCAGACGTCGTTGAAAAAATTGCTGCGGAAATGCATCTTTCCATTTCAATCCAGCCAGAACCGGAAATGGCGGGAGGAACGAGTCGTCGGTGCCCCGACATTACCAAGATCCAGTCCTTGGGATTTGCGCCACGTTATTCGCTTGCTCAGGGACTTAAGCCGACAATCGAATGGTATCTGCAGCATCCGGCTCCCCCCAGAGCCGATGTCACCAATATCCCTGCTCTTTTCTTTCATTCCTAATCATGCCTTCTTACGGTCCTGTTACCACTTGCCAGACATGCGGTCATGACAAGCTGGAATCTGTTATTTTCCTTGCCTATTTACCCTCGGTGAATGTGATGTGCCCGCTCAGCCAGCCACATGCAAAAGAACAGTGGTTTCCGGCAGAAATGCTGCGCTGCCCGCAATGTACACTGGTACAGTTAGGATACGTTGCAGACCCAGCGGTTATTTTTCCGCCTGATTATCCATATACCAGCGGCACCACTCGCATTCTTCGAGAAAATTTTGCCGGCCTTTACAGGAATATCAGTGCCCTGATGAATCTCCGGCCAGAGCACTTTATCGTCGATATTGGCTCCAACGACGGTACACTTCTTAAAAATTTTAAGGACGGAGGACATAAAGTTCTCGGGATCGAACCATCCCTCGCCGCCAAACTTGCCGAATCTGCCGGCGTCGATACGCTCATGACATTTTTCGGAACGCAGGCGACTGATACGGTTTTGCAGTCGCATGGAAAAGCTGATGTTATAACTGCGGCAAACGTTTTTGCCCATATTCTGGAACCAAATGATGTGATGGCCAATATTAAACGTCTGCTGAAAGACGATGGCATTTTTGTTTCCGAATCCCATTATCTTCTGGATCTTATCAAGACCCTGCAATATGACACGATCTATCACGAACATCTGCGCTATTATTCTCTGAAGAGCATTCAGTTCCTTCTTGAGAAACATGGCTTCCATGTCTTTAAGGTAGAACGTATTCCGACACATGGCGGCAGCATTCGCGTCTATGCCTCTCCAGGCAAGCGCTTTGCAACTGACAGTTCAGTGCAGACCCTTCTGCAAGAAGAGTCCGCATGGGGACTGGACGACACCGGCTGGATACAACCATTCCGCGATGGCATTCTGCACTCAAAACTGGAACTTTACCGATACATTGCCGACATTCACGCGAAGGGACACAAGATTTATGCCATCAGCGCGCCATCTCGTGCCAGCACGCTCGTGAATTACGTGGGCCTGGACGACGGACTCATTCCGTATGTCGTGGAAATCAAAGGATCAAAAAAAATCGGCAAGTATATGCCCGGACGTAATATTCCTGTTCTAGACGAAGCCAAATTATACGAAGATCAGCCAGAGTACGCACTTCTTCTGTCCTGGCATATTGGCGCTGAATTGATGCCCAATCTCAAAAAGCGCGGCTTTAAAGGAGATTTTATTATCCCCCTCCCTCTCCCAAGAATTGTTCGCAATAGCGAGGTAGTCTAATGCAATAAAAATTTCACAATCCTCTCTCCCGCCCTGCCATCCCATAACGCTGGAACAGTGATAACGGGTGCGATAGGTGTGACAGCATAATTGAGTGCCAGTCGCCAGTCGGCATCATGCTCCAGATCGATAAGCACATTGCTTCCGCTTTCAATTGTTGCCGGACGTTCCGTATTTTTACGCAATGTAAAGCATCGTTTGCCCATCAACACCGCCTCTTCCTGCATGCCTCCTGAATCCGTGACAATGAAGGCACTGTCGCGTACGAGCCGCAGAAAAGGAATATAGCCAAGCGGATCGATAACAAGTACATGCGGGGGGATATCCTGCATCAAGCCAAACTGTATAAGCGCGGCCCTGGTGCGATGATGGAGCGGCAAGATAACAGGGTGAAACTGCGCAATATCCGATAAAAATGTAAGGTTGTTCTGCAGCTGCACAGGATCATCCACATTGCCAGGCCGGTGCAGGGTGGCAACCACATACGATCCTTCGATCTGCACAGGAAGCATTTCGGCACGAATAATGGGCAGCATGCGAATGAGCGTATCGATCATCGTGTTTCCGACAAACTCAATCGTACCCGACTTGCTTTCCTGCCGAAGATGCGTGACACCGGACTCCTCGCTGCAAAACAGAATATCGGCAACCGAATCGATTTCGCGACGATTATGCTCCTCTGGCATGGAAAGATCGAACGAGCGCAAGCCTGCCTCAATATGCGCTAAACGCACATCACTGCGCTTGGCAGCAATAGCCCCTCCCACCGCACCATTTACATCGCCGTAGACAAGTATTGTTTGCGGCTGATATTTTTTAAGAACGGGCGCCAATGCATCAGCCGTTCTTTCGATTATTTCCACGCGCGTCCCGCCATGAATTCCCAAATTCTCATTGGGTACCGGAATATCCAGTTGTTGGAAAAATATATCTGAGAAGAGCGGATCATAATGCTGACCTGTATGAATAATGACATGCCGGACATCAGTGCGGCCACTCTGAACAAATGCCTGATGAACAGCGGCGAGCTTCACAAAATTGGGCCGGGCCGATGTTATGCTCATAAATGTCTTCACGCCTGCATTGTAGCAGCAGACAAAATGCGCTGCATGCGCTTCTCCCAACTAAAATCCAAAGACAGCTCCTTTGCCCGCGCTGCCCGCACGGCTCCTTCCTGAGGATTATCCTTTAGCCTTTCCAGCGCAAACGCCAAGCTGCCAATATCGCCTGGCTCGCAGAAGCTGGCCGTCTCTTCCGAGAGGACATCGCGGATAGTCGGTAAATCCGATGTGACAATCGGTTTGCCGGCAGCCATATACTCAAACATTTTGAGCGGTGACATGTTGAAACGATAGTGCGGTACATCCGGAAATGGCATCGCAAGAATATCGCAGGCCATAAGTGCTGACGGTATGCGCCATGCTTCAATGGCACCAGTAAACAACACATCTGTACTGGTGAGCCCAAGCTCACTCGCCCGCTTTTCATATTCGTCACGATCGGCCTGCGGCCCGCCAACAATCAGACCGAAAAAAGTGTTCCTGGGCAGAACTGCCAACGCCTGGAGCAGTAAGCCGACACCCTTTTCCATGCCGAGAGTTTTCAACCGACCTACATAACCAACAATAAGACGATCTGTACGGATGCCAAACATCTCGCGCGCTTGTATGGGCGTAGGAACAGATGCAAAGCGGTGTAAATCGACTGCATCGCCGGCAACGGCCAACTTGCCCTCTTTTACTCCCCAGCTGCGCAGCGTATCGCGCATGGAGGAGGTAAGGCACGCAACGAGTACGCACCTGTTGCAACGCCGCACGAATAGACGCCGGCCTATACGGGGCAGCTGGTGCAATTCCACAATAGTCGGCACACCGGACGCCAAGAGCGACGGCAATAATGCCGGCGAACGAGTGTACGCAATATCATAACGATCGCGGGACAGTCTGGTTTTCAGCATTCTGCGCATGACCATATTCAATTGCCACAACGCCAGAACTCCTGGAAAAAGCGGACTGGCAATAGGATCAAATGAACCGATGTACTCGATAGTCGTACGTACGTCCGCGCCAAAGTACGTCCAGTAATCTTCCTGGACAGTATTGATGCGATAAGGCGCAAAAATATGAACGTCGTGACCCAGGCGTACCAGCGCGTCGCAAACCTGCGCCACTTGATGACTATGGGCGCGTTCGCTTGGCAGACGAACATTGGTGCAGTAGGCAATGCGCATAAGACGGACAAGAACAAATTACCAATACCATACTACCAGCATATCGCAAATATGAATAAGCCACCTTTTCCAGCATTCACGAATGCACTACACTCGCGGCATGGAAAAAGCATCTCATCAGATAGGGGTAGGAACTCTGGACATCAGTGAGACGGAAAAAGCAAATGTTATGCAGGCGCTGTCGAGCAATCGGTTATCGTATGGTGCTTTCAGTAAAAAATTCGAACATGAGTTTGCAAAAGCGCACGATAGCAAGTTCGGCATTTTCGTGAACAGTGGCACCAGCGCTCTTTCTATCGCAGTGGCATGCCTGAAGGAAACAGGCCGATGGCTAGACAATGACGAAATAATTGTCCCTGCTGTCACGTTTGTCGCAAGTGTAAACGTCATCCTGGACCATAATCTTCGTCCTGTATTTGTCGACTGCGATGCGCATACCTACAACATTGACCCGCAGAAGATTGAGGCAGCCATTACGCCTAAAACTCGCTGTATTATGGTGGTTCACTTATTTGGACTGATTGCCGACATGGACCCCATTCTTGCCATCGCCAAAAAATACAATCTGCGCATTATAGAGGACAGCTGCGAAACAATGGGGGTACGCTACAAAGGCAAAAAGGCCGGCTCATTTGGCGACATCAGTTGTTTTTCCACGTATGTCGCACATTTGATTGTAACCGGGGTTGGAGGTCTGGCTGTCACCAGCAATCAAAAGTACGCCGAAATACTGCGCAGTATTGCCAATCATGGTCGCGACAATATCTACGTGTCAATTGATGACGATAAAGATATTGATGGCGCGACCTTTCGTCAGGTAATCAAACGTCGTTTTCGCTTTATTCGGCGGGGGTTCAGCTTCCGTGCGACCGAAATGGAGGCGGCAATCGGCATTGGACAGCTTGAGCGCCTCCCATCCATCTTGTCGGCGCGGCAAAAGAATGCAGCATCTCTTTTGACCCTGCTTTCGAAGTACGACAAATGGCTGCAACTGGCCAGTTACGATCAAAAAAAACAGGAACATGCGTTTATGATGTTCCCGATTGTTATTCGTAAGGAGGCGCCTTTTACAAAAACAGACCTAGTCGAATATCTCGAGACATGGAACATTGAAACACGCGACATGCTTCCCCTCATCAATCAGCCAGTGTATGAATCAATGCATATCCTGCCCGCAGACTTTCCGGTGGCTGACTGGATCAATAATCATGGTTTTTATATAGGTTGCCATCAGGGCATGACCAATGCGCATTTGAAATATATCCAAAGCGTTTTCCAGACTTTTTTTTCGCAATACGATGCCGATGTTCAGACATCCGCGTAGCGCATGAAAAGACTATGCTACACTAAATCCATGAAAAAAGCTCTTATTACAGGCATTACAGGACAGGATGGATCGTACTTGGCGGAATTGCTCCTCGACAAAGGCTATGAAGTGCATGGCCTTGTGCGCAGATCGTCCACATTCAATCGCGGCAGGATTGACCATCTGCTTCGTGATCCTCATGAGCAAAAAAAGGCCCTTTTTCTTCATTATGGCGATTTAAGCGATTCAAATTCACTGCTGCGCATATTGCTCAAAGTGCGTCCTGACGAAGTGTATAACCTTGCCGCCCAAAGTCATGTGGGACTCAGCTTCGATATACCTGAAAATACTGGCGATAGTACGGGGCTTGGCACAACCAGAATTTTAGAGGCACTGCGTTCAAGCGGAATACAGGCAAAGTTTTATCAGGCAAGCAGTAGCGAGTTATACGGAAAAGTACTGGAGGTCCCGCAGACGGAGACAACCCCTTTTTATCCGCGCAGTCCATACGCTTGTGCAAAGGCATATGCGTTTTATCTCACTCGCAATTACCGCGAAAGTTACGGCATGTTCGCCATCAACGGCATCTTATTCAATCATGAATCACCCCGTCGCGGCGAGAATTTCGTTACACGCAAAATCACCTTGTCTCTCGCCAAAATACTGGCCGGCCAACAAGACTGCCTCTACCTTGGCAATTTGGAATCGCGTCGCGATTGGGGGTATGCCAAAGAATTTGTCGAAGGCATGTGGCTGATGATGCAGCAACAAAAACCTGACGACTTTGTACTGGCAACCGGTGTGCAATCATCGGTACGAGAATTCCTTGAGCTGTGCCTGCATCATGCAGGCATTCGCTATAACCGCGAAGGCAGCGGCATAAACGAAGTATATCGTGAGGCAAAAACAGGTAAGGTGATTGTGGCGATCGATGAACATTATTACCGGCCAGCAGAAGTGGACCTACTGCTTGGCAATCCCATAAAAGCTGAAAAGGTACTCGGCTGGAAATCCAGGACGACGCTTGATGAATTGGCCAGAATGATGCTGGAAACAGACTGTCGGCAGTATGGCATTTCGCTCTGAGAGTGTTGTGTCCCGGCCCGCAAGTGGGCATGATGATGCTATGAGCAAGAGAGCACTGCGCATACTGGTGATTACTCCCTGGGTTCCCTACCCGGTCACGGGCGCCTGCCAACAGGATCGGTTTGCCGGTTTACAGCTGATGAAATCGCTTGGCTACGATGTTCAGGTCATCGCAAAAATTCATTCGTTTCAAGATCGTGCACAGGTAGAGGCAGTATTTCGCCAGGAGAAAATTCCGCTTACCTTAACAGAGCACAGCAGTAATCCTGGTACGCTGCTTTGGCAAAATATGATATCAGTTATTAAAAACCCGGTTCTGATTGATGGCTCTGCATTGGAATATGCAGATAGCAAATACCAGGAAATTGTGCTGCAGAATGTAAAAAACAATCAGCCCGACGTGATATGGCTGGAGTACACCATGCTCTGGCCCCTACTGCACCTATTCAAGCCTATGGGGATTCCGCTCATCATGAAGTCATCGCTTAATGAGCCACTCAACTGTATTGATGAGCATGGTGGCAGCATACTGTCTCGACTAAAATCCATTCCGAAATTTCCCGGAGAAAAAATAGCCGCGACCAAGAGCGATGTGATTCTGGCTATTACACCGCAGGAACAGGTATGGTACGAGCGTTTGGGGGCAAAGCATTCTTTTACCCTGCCATTGCGCGGTCTCTCGCGCTGTCTGAGCAAAAAAACACACGCGAACAAGGACGTTCTTGATGTAATTTTCCTCAGCTCAAATTACAACATGGGTCATAATCGCGATGCGCTCGGGTTTCTGTTGCGTGACATCATTCCGGCTGTACGAAAACGCTCGCCTGGCGCATTCAGATTTCATCTGACGGGAAAAAAGTTTCCGCACTCGCTCCGGAAATATCTGGCAGAAGACGTCGAAGAAACAGGTTTTGTGCCTGATATAGGCACCTACATATCAACAATGGACATTGCGCTCTGCCCCTGGATATCGGGCCATGGCATGCAACAAAAAGTATTTGAACCGCTCTGCCGCTCTCTGCCGCTTCTGACAACAAAGACAGGCGGGTATCCGTTTGAAGACAGGAAGGAGCTCTTTCTCTGCCGCCATCCTGAAGAATATGCTGAAAATTTGGAGCTGCTCAGAAATACCGGACTGCGTCAGTCGATCTCAGAAGCAGCATATAAAAAATGTGAGACATTGTTTGGCGAACAAGCCATCAAAGCCACTATGGAGGCGGCGATGAATACCGCGCTTTCCTTGCACGCGCATAAACCGCTTTCGTCCTGAAGCGGATAAACATATACTTGACGCATGCACAGAAAGATATCAGTCGCTATTATCGGCCTCGGCTACTGGGGCCCGAATTGGCTGCGGAATTTTGCCGCTCAGAGGGATTGCGTCGTGAAATATGTTTGTGATGTAAGCCAGAACAGGCTCGACGCATACGCCCATGCCTATCCATCGACAGTTTTTACCGATTCCTACGAAACGCTGCTGAACGACCCAGAGCTTGAATTAATTGCGATTGTCACGCCCACTTCCAGTCATTTCAGTCTGGCAAAACAGGCACTGGAGGCAGGAAAGCATGTTCTCATTGAAAAACCGATGACACAGACTGCCTCGCAAGCACAATCGCTTATTGAGCTTGCAGGCAAACAAGGGAAGCTTATTTTTGTCGATCATACCTTCGCGTTTAGTCCGGCTGTTGAGGAAGTGGAAAAAGAAATACGAAAAGGCACACTGGGCAACCTGCTGTTCTTTGAGTCGAGCCGTATTAATCTGGGCATTATACAGCCGGATACAAATGTCCTGTGGGATTTAGCCATACACGATCTCTCTATCCTTTCACGTATTGTTCCGCTACATGATATCGAGACGGTTACAGCCATCGGACACGCTCATTTCGGCAGGCAGCTTGAAGATGCGCACTTGCATTTGCATTTCAGCACAGGGTTTCACGCACACGTACATGTAAGCTGGATTTCGCCTGTCAAAATACGCCAAACCTTTATCGCGGGTACAAAAGCGATGATAAGCTACGATGACACGCAGCCAAGCGAAAAGGTGCGCCTGTACCACAGCGGGGTAGAAAAAGATACGTCGCGACCGGATCCTTTTTTTCCAAAATATCGTTCAGGCAATATTGTCATCCCCTACCTGCAAAATCAGGAAGCGCTGGCACGGGAAGCGGCACATATTATCGAATGCATTCAAGGAAAAGGCACTCCGCGCGTATCCGGCCAGGACGGTTTTCTGCTGCTTAGAATTCTGGAGCAGGCTGAGAAATCGCTCGATCAGGGCGGCATTCCTGTTTCCATCTAATTTCCATGCCAGCATATTCCCGCTACATCTCCAAAGATTTCCTCATTGAAGGAAGCGTATTGCGGCTGGATGACGCAAAAAAAGCCTGGGATGCACTGGACGGCCGCATGCGCACGGCAGTACGTAAAGCCCAGAAATCGAATGTCGCAATACAGAGGCAGGCGGGAACGCAGCAGCAGCTTGCCGCCTTCCGCACCATCTGCCTGAATCCTGACGATATTCCCCGCAATTGGTCGGATCGTTATCAGCTTTTTGCAGCCATGCAAAACGATACATTGATAGCGGGTATTATTGTGGTAGAGATAGGCAAAAAATTATTCATGCTCTGCCATGCCAGCACACCTGCAGCCAAGAAACTGAATATCCCAAGCCTGCTCATCTGGCATGTGGCAGAACAGTGTGCAGGCAAGCAATGGACACACCTTGATGTCGGAGCATCGTATCGATCCTCATTGCAAAATTTCTTCACAGGCTGGCGATCACACGCATACCCGATTCTCATGAGTCCGCCAGAATTAAAACCGGACATTCGCCTTACGCCATTTCATACAGCAGCACTCACAGGCCTGGGCGATGTGCACGACTCAGCTCAGGCGCATACACACACGGCGCTCAGTAAAAAATGGCCAAACCGACCGCTGACATTTTTCCCCCGGGCAATGTATGGCATCTTCGCACTCATTCGTCACCTGAAAGAACACGATGTTCACAGGCGCACAGATGTCTACGTGACAACCACCACCGACACGCATTACGTCTCTTCATGCGTCACATCGGCTATAGAGCAATCAGCAACCGTTAAGCGGAAAATGACAGACAATACCTTTGCCATTTTTGCCATTCATGAATTTGGCTTTCCGCATCCACGCCTCGCCGAACTGCGTCGCATGGCAGACGAACGAAACATTCCTCTTATCGAAGATTGTGCATACGGCTGGAATACACATGGAATCGGCACAGTCGGAGATTTTGCGATTTATTCGCTCACCAAAGCTTTTCCGATACAGTTTGGAGGCTATGTTGTAGGGCATTCTTTTTCGCACCAGGAGCTGTGGACCAAATATGGCTGCAGCGATGAAGGGAAGCAGCGCTGGACCGAGTGCGCACTCGCTCGCTGGATCGATGCACAAGAATCAAACACTGCCAAACGCCGCAGCAATTACGCCTATTTCGAATCCATATTTGGAGACAGCCAGACGTTCTTTCCTCTTCCAAAAGAAGCGGAACCAGGCGCATATTTGCTGCGCTGCAGAGATGAAGAGAGCATGAATACAACGAGCGCATTTGTACGTGGTTTTGGCATTGAATGTGGTAACTATTGGAAAAACAGTGCTATCATCCTTCCTGCCCACCAGGAATTGTCCACGGCACATCTGGAATACATCGCAGGATCAGTGCTCGCTACACAGCGCGAATGGTGCGGCGTTCCTTCTCACCCATGAAAACAGGCAACATTCACCTTGGCAACGATGTCGACATTTCATCTGATGTCTCGCTAAACGCGGTCAAAACAGGCAACCGCGGCAAAATTCGTCATTACACTATTTTATTTGGCTCAACGGAAAAACCTCTGACCATAGGCGACGATTTTTTTATCGGCACACACTGTTATTTGAACGGCATCGGCGGACTGACAATCGGAAACCGCGTCACTATTGCTCACGGCAGCATGCTCTTTACAGATTCCGGGCCGAATACATCACCCGAGCTGCAGAAATCGTTCCCTATTTCAGCTGCGCCCATTACTATCGGCAACGATGTCTGGATAGGCGCACGTTGCACCATTTTGCCTGGCGTGACAATTGGAGACAGATGTGTCATTGGCGCCGGAAGCCTGGTCAATGCCGATGTGGCCGAAGGATCGGTTGTGGCAGGAACCCCCGCATCGATGATCAGAAAAATTTGATCGGACAACAGCGCACAAGCAACAACCATGAATAACGAATCTGCTCCCACTCCAGTCTAAGCGGATAGCGGGGGCCTGTTGCGGGAATCAGGCGTACAGCCACAATGACCATGATACGACGCATAATTGCCACGATGTTCCGCAGAAAAATCCAACGAAACCATCGTCTAAAAGCAATTGTATCGCTAGCCATAACTTCGATCGCCAGATACCGGTCGTATTTTCGACGTAACGAAGAAGCTGTTCCCAATGGAACGATAATATCAGCATCAAGATATTTGCGCGGCGAACCTGGCAGAATATCGAGACGTTCATGCACCGGCCGTACGCAACCTGTAACACACGAACGATGAAAAAGCCTCACCTGATCGCTGGTACTCCCCCCAAGAACCACCACCATTTTTCCGTTCAATGTGAAGCGGCGGCGAACATAGTAAATGGCCGGCTCAGCCTGCGCGACAATTTCCCGTATCTGCGCAAGCAATGATTCGCTCATTTCCTCATCAGCATCAATGCACAGAATCCACGGATGACGCGCCAGTGCATAGCCTTGATTGCGGACACCGGAAAAATCTTTGATGTAACCCTGATGATCAAGAAATATCTTATCTTGCTGATACAGGCGACAATTTGGCTGCCTCCTTACAAGTTCCTGCGTCCCGTCAGTGGATCCGCCATCGAGCACAATAATATCTTCAATACTTTGCATGGATGCAAAATAGCGAGCCAAGCTTGCCATGCTGTTTCTCGTGAGCAAAATCGTACTCACAGGGATAGTCTGAGCTAACATAATGCTATCCTAATAGGAAGACGCTCTTTTGACCATCGCACCTATGTCCAAAGTGAGCATTCCTGCTATCCTCCTTCCATGCCCGTCCCCTTCTTGGATCTCCAGGCTCAATACCAATCCCTGCGACCAACGATTGATGAAGCTATGCAGGCAGTACTGGATTCATCGCAGTACGTCTCAAGCCCCTTTACGACAACATTCGAGAAAGCGTTTGCCGCCTACTGCAACACGCAGCATTGCGTCGGCGTATCGACAGGAACTGCTGCACTCGAACTTCTGCTGCGGGCGTATGACATCCAGCAAGGTGACAAAGTGATCACGGTTGCCAATTCGTTCTTTGCGACAGCCGAAGCGATTGCGCTGGTGAATGCGACACCGGTCTTGGTGGACTGCAACGAATCGGATGCGCTGATGGATGTGACCAAGATAGAGGCTGCCATCACACCGAACACCAAAGTGATCATCCCCGTCCATCTCTACGGCCAGTGTGCCGATATGGATCCTATTCTGGCGATTGCCAAAAAGCATCACCTGATTGTGATCGAGGATGCCTGCCAGGCGCACGGTGCTCTGTATAAAGGCAAGCGCGCGGGATCCATCGGCGACGCCGGTGCATTCAGCTTCTACCCCGGCAAAAACCTGGGTGCTTACGGCGAAGGCGGCGGAGTGACGACCAACGACGCAGCCATTGCCACGCGCGTGCGCATGATTGCCAATCATGGCATGCCGCAGAAGTATGTCCACGAAGTGATCGGCAGAAATGATCGCGCCGATGGCCTTCAATCAGCAGTTCTCTCCACGAAACTTCCTCACCTGGATAAGTGGAATGCGCTGCGCCGCACGCATGCTGCGCAGTATCGATCGCTTCTTTCGAGCAATCCAAACATTACAATCATCACCGAAAATTCGTATGGTGAGCCGATCTACCATCTGTTTGTGATCAGAATCAAAAACCGCGATGCGATGCAGAAAAAGCTCGCCGAGAAAGGTATTGGCACCGGCATTCACTATCCTGTTCCCATCCACCAGCAGAAAGCGTTTACCGATCTCTGGAAAACCGCTTCGTTTCCGGCAACCGAAAAACTGGCCGCCGAGATTCTCAGCCTGCCCATGTACGCCGAGCTGACTGAGTCCCACATTCAGGAAGTCTGTACCGCTCTTATTCAATCACTATGACAGATCTCTACGCACTCTGCGGCTGGATCGGCGCCATCATCCTCATAGTCGCATTTTTTCTGCTCAATTTTAAGTATCTGCAAATGGGTCTGGCGTACGAAATCTTGAATATTATCGGTTCGCTTGGCATCGGCATCTCGGCTTTTCATACCGGCAATATTCCATCCGTCACACTCCAGGTCTTCTGGGCTGGCATTGCGCTTGTGATGATTCTTCGGGGCTTTCCGAAAAGCGCTAAACATCGCTATCACCGGCACGAAGAGAGGCTGAGTCATGACTGAAGGGAGTGACGAATAATGTACAAATGAATAGATAATTGTATAATAAAATATGTGAGGCAGACTTTCTGCTTCCCGTGTTCTTGCCAAGGGAATTCGCACCATGGATTTCTACGAAGTCTGCGGATGGATCGGAAGCGCGGTGGTACTGGTGGCATTCGGGCTCAACAGCTGGGAGATTATCAAAACAGGCACTCTCTATAAAAGCCTGAACGTCCTTGCGGCCATAGGCCTCGGCCTGTCCGCATGGAGGACACACAATCGACCGGCTATGTGGCTCGAAGTTGTCTGGGGGGCAATTGCTCTCATTGGCATCCTCAAGCCAGGCAAGAAAAAATCTCCTCCCGCTTAGGCGGGAGGGGCCTTTCAAAGCATCAGAATCAGATTCCTTCGCGCATGTAGCTGTCCATCTTTTCAATCAGCCCGTCTAAGCTGTGTTTTTCTTGAACAATTGTAAACATTTGATCTGCCGAAATCGGCGCTTTGTCTGCGTATGTCTGAACGAATGCCGCAATCGCTTCCGGCGTATCCGCTTCCGGTGCTGCCGGAATCCCGATCGCCTGCGTGTTGCCTTTGGTTGTGACCGGATAGCAGCCGCAAGTCATGGCTTCCAGCATGGTTTTATCGATCGTTTCGGATGCCATGTTCAGAACCAGACGATGTGTCGTGTATAAATCCGCAAGTTCGTTCATCGGCTTGGTACCGTGAAAGAGGACGCGATCATTCAGCTTCAATGCACTACTCAAATCTTTCATTTCTTTCGTATAATCCGCTTCGGCTTCTATGCCATAGATATCGAGCGAGTAGCCCGGCAGCAGTGTCATCGCCCGCAACACCAACTCCAATCGCTTCGACCGGCTCAAGCGATGCACGACGAGCAATTTGCGTGAATCCGTTGCCGTATTCTGGCGCTTGGTCCAGACATTCAGATCGATACCATGGCCCACGACCACTTTCTTTGGTGAGCCATCAAATTGCGGCATACTTTGGGGTGTGGCACAGAAAAAACGCTTGCCGTAGAGACCGAGCATCTTGAGGCCAAACTGCATTTTGTAGTGCGTATACCACAAATACACCGGCGTTTGTTTCATGAGCCAGATCGGCGCGCCAACCGCGCCCCACACCGGCGTCATGTGAATGAAAGCACGGTCGTAGCGCAGTGTTGCCACGCGTTTACAGAACGTCAGAATCTGACTGAATTTCGACGCACCTTTTTCCTTACCCAGCGAGTACACATCAAAATCGTACGTCGCATCCGTTGCCTCCAGACACAACACTTTCACCGTGTAGCCGCGACGCATGAACGCGCGAATCCACAGAACAGTAAAAGCATCCTGGCCATGAAGCTTCTGCGTAATGAACAGGAGTGTCATGCGAGTATTAAGAGATCGGAATATCAGCGGGCGCCTCTGTAGAGAGTGGTGCGGCGGGTGGCGGCGGCTCTTTCTTTACCGGCTCTTTTGCTGCTGGCGCAACTGACGGTGGTGTTTGCGCCACGGCCGATGGAGGAGTGGCAGGGGCAGGGGCAACAGGTGCCGATTTGGTTTCTGTCGGAGCAGGCGCCGCCGTTTGCACCTGAGCAGGCACAACCGGTTCTGATAGAGGCGTTGTCTCAGGCGTGGAAGATGGTGCTGGTGCGGTAGAATCGGTTGATGCCGGAACATTTTCCGTTTGAGCGGCAGGTACAGCAGTTGCCGAGGAAGGAGAAGGTACATACGTGCTCGGTGCCGTATCCGGCGTATGCGACAGGCTCTTTATAAACAATGCATATCGCTCCAGCAATGTGTGTTTTTCAAATTTGTTGATGATATCGCGCGCATTCATGCCCAAGGTTTTGCGCAGTGGCGGATCGTGCAGGAGGTGATCAATCTTGATGACAATATCCATCTTGTCACCGGAGAGGAACATGCCGTTAAACCCGTCCCGCACGACATCCGGCATGACACCCACACGAGTGGTAAGAACAGGCATGCCACAGGCCATAGCCTCCAGCGATACGCGCGGCCCGCCTTCGCTCTTGGAGTTCTGAATGAAAATGCGGGCTGTCTGAATCGCCTCCATTACCTCTGTCTGCGTCGGCAACCAGCCGGTGAATGTCACGCGTTCCAGCATGCCCAGTGCCGCCACACGTTTTTCGGCAGCCTGTTTCTGCGGGCCGTCCCCAATGACAAGCAGGGTAACACGGGACAAGCCGGATACCGCCTCTATAACCTCCAGCAGCCCTTTATTAGGAACCAGTCGCGCACAAAAAGCCACGTCATACCGCTTATCCACTTTCTCGGCAGGCTTGGCCACTTCTTTATCCAGGTAAAAAGACGGTACCACCGATATTTTTTCGTACGGCACCCCCCAGCGCATCAGCAGTTTCTCCATTGAATGGTTGACGACACGTACCTGTGTCGCCGTCCGCACATCGTATTTCAGGTAAAAACGCGACATGATGCGGCCGATAAGCTCGGTGAGTGACGCGGATTTCGGATAGCCGACGATGTGATGGATCTCGAGCACATACGGAATATTGGTCTTCTTGCTGAGCTTTTTGGCGCCAATGCCGTTATAGAAAGGCGCATACTCGTGCACCGTCATCACCTGATGCCCATGCTCCTTGATGAGCTCCTCGCCTTTTTTCATAATGAAATCCGGCTGGGACAAAAGGCCTTTGGACGACGGATGAAAATGCACATTCCCAAACAGCGGCTTCTGCTGATACTGATACAAAATGGACAGCGACGAATAGCCCCAAATCCGCGGACAGATAATATCGATGCGCTCCCAGTGCTTCGAAAATTCCTCCAGCATATGATAAAACGCCCCCTGCTTTCCGTTCAGGATGGATCTGTCGCCGGAGATCATGAGGAGTTTCATGGCTTACTGATTTGAGAGAGGAGTAACAATGTAGCGGGTGATCAATCTTTGACCGTCATC
>ERZ724505.91-NODE-91-length-53783-cov-6.934373_pt1 | contig 53783 bp, 49 predicted proteins | sample MGYA00376038_ERZ724505 | MGnify/ENA primary metagenome ERZ724505 (study PRJEB28724, sample SAMN07190884) | wastewater metagenome | isolation source: effluent of sewage treatment plant in Hong Hong | place: Hong Kong | collected 2016-03-17 ... | reverse complement strand
AGGGGGCGTGGCCACCAGCGTCAATGAAATTGCCTCCGCGTCGGGGGTGGGCATGAAACTCGATGAAGCCCAGATTCCGGTCAACGCCGCCGTGCAAGGGGCCTGTGAGCTACTTGGGCTGGATCCACTGTACATCGCCAACGAGGGCAAGCTGCTGCTCATCTGCGCCGACGCCGATGCCGAGCGCCTGCTCGCCGTCATGCATGCGCACCCCCTGGGTCAGCAGGCCTGCCGTATCGGCGCGGTCACACAAGACCCCCATTGTTTCGTGCAAATGCGCACCCGCTTCGGCGGCTGGCGTATGCTGGACTGGTTGAATGGTGAACCCCTGCCCCGAATCTGCTGAAACAGGAGCCGCATCATGGCCATCGCACATGCAGCATCAGGTGACTTGATCCATGCCCAGCCTCTGGGTGCTCGCCTGTCGGAAGTTCAAAGCCATGCCCTACTCAAAAGCCATCAGCTGGAACTGATCCGTCTGGTGTTGCCTGCCGGCAAGGGCATGAAACAGCATCAGGTCAGCGGAGAGATCACCCTGCAGTGCATCGAAGGCGTCATCGAACTGTCAACCCATGACAAGACACTGAGCCTGAGAGCTGGCGACCTGGTTTTTCTGGCCGGCAATGAACCCCACGGCCTCCATGCGCTGGAAGATGCCTCGGCCCTGTTAACCATCAGCCTGACACCGTGATCGCCAAGCGCATCTTGCCCCCACCCAGCACGCTGGACCCCATTCTGGCCTCCTATGTGCCTGGCCCAGGTGCCTTGCTGCAGGTCTTGCGACAGATCCAGGCCCGCTTTCATCACATTCCGGCCTGGGCCATCGACACCCTGGCCACGCAATGGCAATTGAGCTATGCCGCCATTCGCAGCGTGATCGGTTTCTATCACTTCCTCAGTTTTGAACACCGAGGGCAATACACCGTTTACCTCAGCGACAGCGTCACCGATCGCATGCTGGGCAGCGAAGCGCTGCTGCAACGCCTGTGCGAACGCCTTCAAATCGAGCCAGGCCAGACACGCCCCGATCTGCGCGTGTCGGTACACCGCACTTCCTGCACCGGCCTGTGCGACCAGGGCCCTGCCGGGCTCATCAATGGCCGACCACTCACCCAACTCACACCTCGCCGCATCGATGAAATCGCGACGCTGATCGAAACGGCTTCGCCCTTGGACGACTGGCCGGTTGACTTCTTTGCCGTTCACAACCCGGTTGGCCGACACGACCTCACTTTAAGCCACCCCATTGCGCCCGGTGCGGCCATCAGCCGCGCTTTGCAACTGGGGTCTGAAGGCGTCATCAGCGCCTTGAAACAAGCCGGTCTGAGGGGACGCGGAGGGGCTGGCTTTGCCACCTGGCAAAAGTGGGAGGCCTGCCGCGAGGCGCCCGGGCCGCGAGCCATTACCTGCAATGCCGATGAAGGCGAGCCCGGTACATTCAAGGACCGCATGCTGCTGATGCAGTGGGCCCATGAGGTGATCGAAGGCATGACCCTGGCTGGGCTCACCGTGGGGGCACAACAGGGCTTTCTGTACCTGCGCGGCGAGTACGAGTTCATCGCCCCCCATCTGCTGGAGGTTCTGGCACAGCGCCGACAAACCGGTTGGCTGGGCCGCGACATCGGCGGGTCTGAACTTGCGTTTGACATTGAATTGCACCTGGGCGCCGGCGCCTACGTGTGCGGCGAAGAAACCGCCCTGATCGAATCGGTGGAAGGCAAGCGAGGCATTCCCCGCACGCGCCCCCCCTTCCCGGTGGACCGTGGCTATCTGGGCCTTCCCACCGTGAACAACAACGTCGAAACCTTTGTGCAGGTCGCGCAGATTGCCTTGCACGGCGGGGATTGGTTTGCCGCCCATGGCACCGAGCACTCCAGGGGCACACGCATCCTCAGCATTGCCGGCGACGTGGCCCGAGCCGGCCTGTACGAAATCCCCTGGGGCCTGACCGTGGCCGAGGTGCTGGCTGACTGTGGCGCATCCGATGTGCAAGCCGTGCTGGTGGGCGGCCCATCGGGCAAGCTGATTGACGCTGGCCAATTGCACCGCCGAATCAGCTTCGAAGACCTGCCCACTGGCGGCGCCTTCACCGTGTTCAACACCCAGCGAGACATGCTGGAGGTGGCCCGCCAATACACCCATTTCTTCGCCCACGAATCGTGTGGCTTCTGCACGCCATGCCGAGTCGGCTGCGGCCAACTGGTGGACACGGCCGACCGCCTGGTCAACGGTCACGCCAGCGAAATCGATGTGCAACGGCTGAAGGAAACAGGCGACCTCATGCACCGTGCCAGCCACTGCGGTTTGGGGCAGACCGCCGCCCACCCTTTGCTGGATGTGCTCGCCCACTTCCCCGAACTGGTTCAAGCACGCCTGGTGCCGGCACAGCAAGCCTTCGACCTGGAAGCCGCCGTGGTCAACATGCACACCCTGACACCCCAGACCGAGCCCCATGTCTGAGCCCCTCACCTTCACCCTCGATGGCCAGGCCATTTCCTTCACGCCAGGGCAAACCGTGATGCAGGCGGCCACCGCGGCAGGCACCTACATTCCCCACCTGTGCCACCACGCCGATTTCGACCCCATTGGCAGTTGCAAGGTCTGCAGCGTGCACGTCAACGGCCGGCTGATGGCCTCATGCACCTTGCCCGCCAGCGCCGGCATGGTGGTCGAATCGGAAACGACTGAGTTGCAGACCGACCGCAAACGCCTGGTTCAGATGCTGTTTGTGGAAGGCAACCACCACTGCCCCTTTTGCGAGAAAAGCGGCAACTGCCACCTGCAGGCGCTGGGCTACCACCTGGGTATGCAAGACACCCATTTCATGCACGAATACCCGCACCACGCGGTCGATGCGTCGCACCCCGAAGTCTGGCTGGACCGCAGCCGCTGCGTGCTGTGTGAGCTGTGCGTGCGGGCCAGCCGCGAAGTCGATGGCAAGAACGTGTTCGCCATCGGTGGGAGAGGCCTGAAAACCGAACTGCTGGTCAACAGCCCCAGTGGCTTGCTGAAAGACAGCGCCATTGCCCCCACCGATCGGGCCATGTCCATCTGCCCCGTGGGGGCCTTGATGCCCAAGCGGCAAGGCTTCATCATCCCCATTGGCCAGCGGCCCTACGATCAGGCCGACATCGCCCAGCACCCGGAGGACACATGAGCGTGCCTCGCCCCAAACTGACCATCGCCACCTGCTCGCTGGCGGGCTGCTTCGGGTGCCACATGTCTTTTCTGGACGTGGACGAGGCCCTGGCTGACCTGATCGACCACATCGAGTTCGACCGCAGCCCGCTGACCGACATCAAGCACGTCAACCCACAAGGTGTTGACATCGGGCTCATAGAAGGCGGGCTGTGCAATGCCGAGAATGTGGAGGTGCTGCGCGAATTCCGAGCCCGCTGCAAGGTACTGGTGGCCGTAGGCGCCTGCGCCATGTACGGGGGTGTGCCCGCCCTGCGCAATGGCATCCCCGTGTCTGAACTGGTGGCCGAGGCTTACCTGGGCTCAGACCTGCTCAACCCTCAGGTGCCCCAAGACCCTGAACTGCCGCCTCTGCTGCAAAAAGTCTTGCCACTGCACGAGGTGGTGCCCGTGGATTACACCCTGGCAGGCTGCCCGCCACCGGCTGCGGCCTTCAAGGAGCTCATCATGGCGCAGCTGGAGAACCGCGCGCCTGAACTGCCGCCACAAGCCCGACGTTTTGACTGATGGTTGACCTCTGACACCCATGCCTCATCCACTTGAAACCGCCGCGCACCCAGAAGGTCTCGAACGCGTTGTGATCGAGCCGGTCAGCCGCGTGGAAGGCCACGGCAAGGTCACCCTGCTGCTCGACGAGCACCGTCGCGTTCAACAAGCCCGCTTGCACATTGTTGAATTCCGAGGCTTCGAACGCTTCATTCAGGGCCGCCCTTACTGGGAAGTGCCCACCCTGGTTCAACGCCTGTGCGGCATCTGCCCGGTCAGCCACCTGCTGGCGGCCAGCAAGGCTTGCGACCCCTTTGTCATCGGCTCGGCACGCATTCCCCCCGCAGCAGAAAAGCTGCGCCGACTGCTGCATGCCGCACAGGTGCTGCAATCGCATGCCCTGCACTTCTTCCATCTGGCCTCGCCCGACTTGCTCTTTGGCTTTGACGATGCCGTGCCCCACCGCAACATCGTGGGTGTGCTGCAAGACGAACGCGAACTGGGCTTGCAGGGCATTCGCATCCGCAAATTCGGGCAGGAGGTCATTCGCATCCTGACCGGCAAGCGAGTACACGGCACAGGCTCTGTGCCAGGTGGGTTCAACCGCCCTTTGTCGGTGGCCGATCGCGATGCCTTGTTGCATGAAGTGCCGCAGATCATCGACTGGAGTGCTGCAGCCCTGAACCTGGCGCGAGACCTGTTCCTGGCCAACCACGCCGCCCACAGCACGTTTGCTGAATTCCCCTCGCTGTTCATGTCACTGGTGCGGCCCGACGGTGCGGCCGACTTGTATGACGGTGCCCTGCGCGTGAGCGACGCGGCTGGGCTGCGCGTGTTCGACCAGATCGATGTGCACACCTACCCCCAATTGCTGGTCGAGGAAGTCAAACCCTGGACCTACATGAAGTTCCCGCACCTTCGGGCGCTGGGTCCCGATCAGGGCTGGTACCGCGTCGGCCCGCTGGCTCGCATCAACAACGCCAGCTACCTCGACACCCCACGCGCTGAAGCCGCCCGCGAGGAATTCAAAGCCTGGAACCATGGCAAGCCGGTGACGGCCTCGCTGGCCCAGCACTGGGCACGCATGATCGACATGCTGCACTGCGCCGAAACCATCGAGCGGCTGCTCAACGAGCCCAACATCACCAGCACCGATTTGATGGGCAAGCTGCCTGCTGGGCAAGCCGTCTTGCGCGAAGGCATCGGCGTGATCGAAGCCCCACGCGGCACCTTGATCCACCACTACCGAATCGACGAAAACGACCTCATCAGCTACGCCAACCTCATCGTATCGACCACGCACAACAACACTGCCATGAACGAAGCCGTGCGCAGCGTGGCGGCGCAGTATTTCGATGGCCGGGCGTTGACAGAAGGCTTGCTCAATCACATTGAGGTGGCGATCCGGGCTTACGACCCCTGCCTGTCTTGCGCCACCCATGCCATAGGCAAAATGCCCCTGCGAGTGGAGCTGCTCGACGCTCAGGGGCAGACTGTGGACCTGCTGCTCAAACACGAAGATGGGCAGATCGAACACCAGGGGCCGGCATGAAGCCCATTCTGGTTCTGGCCATTGGCAACCCCAGCCGAGGCGACGATGCCTTGGGCCCTCTGCTGGCCGAACGACTGATGCAATGGCTTCAGCGTCGCCCCGCTTCGGTGCAACTCGCCGTCGAAATCATCTGCGAACAGCAACTGATGGTGGAGCATGTGGACGACCTGCGAGACCGCCCCTGCGTGTTGATCATCGATGCCGCCGCCAGTGGTGCGCCAGGAGCCCTGATCCAGACCGTGCAAGCCTTGCCTGCCCCTCCAGCTGTTCAAAGCCACCAATGCCCGCCCCCCGCTTTGCTGGCGCTGTACCAGCACCTGATGCAAAGCCCGCCGCCGCCATGCAGCGTGCTGTCGATCAAAGGCGAAGGCTTCGAGTTGGGGGCACCGCTGTCAGCCGACGCGCGCCAGGCCTTGCGAACCGCTTGGGATTTGATGCAGGCCTGGCTGGATGAAGCCTTGCACGCCCATGCATGAAGCATCCCTGGCCATGGAGATCGTGCTGACGCTAGAAGCCCATGCCGATCAGCTCGAACGCATCACGGCCATCACGTTGGACATCGGCAGCCTGAGTTGTGTGGAGCCACAAGCCTTGCGCACTGCGCTGGAAACCGCACTGACAGGCACATTGGCAGACGGCGCTGTCATCCACATGACGCAGCAGGCCGCTTTGGCCCATTGTCAGGATTGCGGCACGCAATGGTCGCCACCGGACCGAATCGAGCCCTGTCCGCAATGTGGGTCGTTTCGCAAAACCTGGCTGGCTGGGCAGGACATGAAGATTCGCGCGATTGAGGGCTGGGCGCGCCCCGCTGCAACGAGCTGACGCAATGCTGCGTCGCAGCATTTTTACGGCATTTTTATGCCCGTCGTGCCAGAATTTTCAACAACAAGATGCCCCGCCCTCTAAGCTGAAGGCATCAGGGCTTTCGCTTCTTTGTATGCACGACGCTTCGGCCTTTCCTGTTGCTCACGCCGCCCCCGCCCCCAGGGCGGGCCACGTCAAGGCTGTGGCTGCTTGCGGCCTGACCACCGCACTGACCTGGCCCATTCACGATATCCTCGACCCAGTCAACACCGTCATGCTGTTCCTCTTGACGGTGGTGCTGGTGGCAACCCGCTGGGGGCGCGGGCCAGCTGTGCTGGCATCGTTCCTCAGCGTAGGCCTGTTTGATTTCTTCTACGTCCCCCCACGGTGGTCATTCGCCGTCAGCGACATTCAATACCTGTTGACCTTCGCGGTCATGCTCACGGTGGCCCTCATCATTGGCCATCTGACCATCGGCTTGAGGCAGCGTGCCGACGAGGCCAGTGCTTCAGCAGAGCGCTCGCAAGCGCTCTACACACTGGCCAGCCACCTCTCTGGCGCCATGTCAATAGAAAACGTTCGGCAACATGGTGCTGACTTCGCTGCCACGCAACTGCATGCCGAGCTGTCGATTTGGATTTGTGCGCCCGACAACAGCCTCGTTCCAGCCACCCCTGACGATGCGGCACTGCCGCGCCAAGCCGGCCCCGATCTGCTCCGCGTGATGCACATGGTTCACCACGATTGCAAGGGGGTGGCATCGCATCAGATTTCAGACAGCGGCAAGCTCATCATTGCCCTGCCCTTGACGGGTTCGACTCGATCCAGAGGCGTCTTGCTACTGAGCCCCCTGCGTGAAAATGACCCCACGCTTGACCACCAACGCCCTTTGCTGGACGCGGTGACTTCCTTGGTGGCTACCGCCATTGAGCGTCTGCACTTTGTCGAAGTGGCGCACCTCAGCCAGCTAGAAGCCAATGGCGAACGCCTTCGTAACTCCATATTGGCCGCACTGTCGCACGACATTCGCACCCCCTTGACCGCCCTGTACGGCCTGGCCGACACGCTGACACTGATCCAGCCGCCCTTGCCCGATCGTGCGCAGGAAATGAGCAACGCCATTCGCGACCAAGCGATGCGTCTGAACCGCATGGTGTCCAACCTGCTGGACATGGCGCGCTTGCAAAGTGAAAAAGACGCCGGACGGCTGCCCCTTCGGCTGGAATGGCAACCCATTGAAGAAGTGATCGGCGCCAGCATTCAAATGCTGGGAACAGGATTACAAGGCCATGCTGTGCAAGTTCACCTCCCGTCAGACTTGCCTCTGGTTCACATTGACGCGGTGCTGATGGAACGAGTCTTCGGCAACCTCATTGAGAACGCTGCCAAATACAGTCCCAACGGATCGATCATCCAGATCAGCGCCGAAGTCAGCGGCACGCACCTTGACGTGCGTGTCAGCAACGAGGGCTCAGGCTTCCCACCCGACAAGCTTCAAGACGTGTTTAACCTGTTTGAGCGAGGCATGCCCGAGTCAACTGTGCCGGGCGTGGGTCTGGGGCTCGCCATATGCCGGGCCATCGTAGAAGCCCATGGTGGCCACATTGAGGCCTGCAACCCACCCGCAGGCGGCTCGCTTGTGCGCTTCGGTCTTCCGTTGGGCTCCCCACCCACCTTCGAGCCGGAATGGGATGGGGAGCCACAAACATGAACGCCCCCACCGTACTATTAGTGGAAGACGACCCCCTCATTCGTCGCTTTGTACGCACCGCACTGGAAAGCGACCACTACAAAGTGGTCGAGTCAGAGTCCATGCGACAAGGCTTGGTCGAGGCCGGCACACGCAAGCCAGACATGGTCATCCTGGATTTGGGGCTGCCAGATGGTGATGGTCGCAGGTTTGTTCAAGACTTGCGCACCTGGTCCAGCATGCCTGTTCTGATCCTGTCGGCTCGCTCCACCGAAACCGACAAGATCGATGCGCTTGATGCCGGGGCCGACGACTACCTCACCAAGCCTTTTGCCGTGGGCGAATTGCTGGCGCGGGTGAGGGCCATGCTTCGCCGCAGCCGCAAAGGAACTGACATTGAGCAGCCCTGCCATCGGTTTGGCGAAGTCGACATCGACCTAGTCTCCCGTCAGGTCAAGCGAAACGGCCAGCTGGTTCACCTGACCCCGATCGAGTACCGTCTGCTGTGCGTGCTCCTGGCCCACGCCGGCAAAGTCATGACGCACCGACAACTGCTCCGCGAAGTCTGGGGGCCATCCCATTCAGAGAGCAACCACTATTTGAGGATCTACGTCGGGCATCTGCGCCAGAAGCTCGAACACGATCCCGCCCAGCCTCGCCACTTCCTGACCGAAGTGGGCGTGGGCTATCGATTTCAGCTTGGAGTATGAAAGCCATGTCTCAACCTTCGACCGATTCCCATGGTCACGGCAAGTCCAGCCTGGGCGCCCTCACGCTTGCGGCGTTGGGCATTGTGTTTGGCGACATTGGCACCAGCCCACTGTATGCGTTCAAAGAAGCCTTCAATGGCCCCCATGCGCTGGCCCTGTCGCCCGAAAACGTGCTGGCCACCCTGTCGGCCCTGCTCTGGGCCGTGTTCATCATCGTGTCAATCAAGTACGTGTGGATTGTGCTGAAGTACGACAATGACGGCGAAGGTGGCGTGCTGGCACTGACCGCGCTGGCCCACCGGCTGGCCCACGACGCACCAAGACGTTCTGTACTGGTCGTGGGCGCAGGCGTATTTGCTGCAGCGCTGTTTTATGGCGATGCCATCATCACACCGGCCATCTCCGTCCTGTCTGCCGTGGAGGGCATCAGCGTGGCCACGCCGCGGTTTGAGCACTTCATCGAACCGATCACCATTGGCATCTTGATCGGGTTGTTCCTCATCCAAAAGCAAGGCACAGGCAGTGTGGGCAAATGGTTTGGTCCGGTGACGGTCATCTGGTTCGCCGCCCTGGGCGCATTGGGTGTTCACAGCATTGCACAAACCCCCATGGTGCTGCAGGCCATCAACCCCATGCATGCCCTGCAATTCACTCTGGACCACCCTGGCGCCGCCTTCTTGCTGCTGTCGGCTGTGTTCCTGGCCATGACGGGTGGGGAGGCGCTTTACGCCGACATGGGCCATTTCGGCGCAAAAGCTGTTCGCCTGGGCTGGTATGGACTGGTCTTTCCCTGCCTGATCTTGAACTACTTTGGCCAAGGCGCCCTGGTGCTGCGCGACGCCAGCGCCGCCGCCAACCCCTTCTTCATGCTGGCACCGCAGTGGCTCCTGATTCCCCTGGTGGGCTTGGCTACCGCCGCCACCGTCATCGCTTCGCAGGCCACCATTTCTGGCGCCTATTCAATGACCTTGCAGGCCAGCCGCCTGGGCTACCTGCCACGCGTGCGCATCCTGCACACCTCAGATCAGGAACGCGGACAAATTTATGTACCCAGCGTGAACTGGATGATGTTGCTGGCCGTCATCGCACTGGTGCTGTCGTTCAAAACTTCTGGTGCCCTGGCTGCTGCATATGGCATTGCCGTCTCGGGCACCATGATCATTACCACCCTGCTGACCGCCTTCGTCACCCGCATCAGCCCCCGCCCTTGGAGACGCACCATCCTGGTCGCACTAGGCGGGTTTGCCTTGCTGGAACTAGGCTTCTTTGCCTCGAACCTGAGCAAGCTAGGGGAAGGCGGATGGTTCCCGCTGACCTTGGGCGCCGGCATTTTCCTGATGCTGACCACTTGGAAAAAGGGCAGCAGCCTGGTCGCAGACCAACGCCGTCAGATCGACATTCCCATGAACGACTTCGTTCACAGCCCCCGCCCGGATGTGCCGTATGTGGAGGGCACAGCGGTCTATCTGACCTCCGACCCCACCATCGTCCCCAGCGCGTTGTTCCACAATTTGAAGCACTACAAGGTCATGCACAAGCAGACCGTTTTCTTGCACGTGCTCAATGACAACGCGCCTTACGTGAGTACCTCAGAGCGCTTGGTTGTGGAAGAGTTAGGGCCAGGTCTGTACACCGTCACGGTGCGATTCGGTTTCAGAGAGGAGCCCGACATTCCTGAAGCCCTGAGTACACAAGCGCACCCCGGGTTAGACCTGGAACCCATGCGCACCACCTACTTCGTCGCTAGAGCAACCGTGGTGGACGGACCAGGCAGCTTGCCTGCCTGGCAATGCGGCCTATATGGCTGGATGACGCGTCAGGCAGAAGGTGCTGCGACCTATTACCGGCTGCCAGCCAACCAAGTGGTGGAGTTGGGGACCCAAGTAATGCTGTGACCGCATAAGCGAGGGCGCACCAGCGCCCTGCCCATTCACTGCATCAACTTGAACTCTTCAAAGGCCACCCGCTTAATGCGTGCTTTGACCTGCTGTTCATTGAGATAGTCGTTAACCGATTCCTTCACCGTGGCGCCAAATTGCATGATGCGATCAGCGCCTCGGGCATCGCTACTGTCCAGGGTTGAACCCGCTTCGGCCACGAGAGACTTGAAGGCCGGTTCATAAGGCTTCAGCACATCCAGATCATCCTGATTCTTCAACATCAGATTGACCTTGACCGTCAGAATTCGCCCGTCTGCGGTCTGCGCCGTCACCGGACTGACACCCAGCCAGGTTGGCACGGGGCGCTTGGGCTCCTCCGGCTGGGAAGCCAGGCGGTTGTAAGCCCAGGCACTCAACAAGGCCACCACCGTGACCAAGCCAATGAGAATGGCCAGCTTGAGTTCGCCGCCTGAAGCTCGCGGACTGCTGGTCGCGGTTGCCATATCTGAAATCTCCTGTCTGAACCAAGCTGAAGTTACTACAGCCACCCGCCGTCAATGCCTCGAATTAGGGGCCGAGGCGTCAGGAAATCACGAGGGGCGTCAAACAGGAAACAAAAGTGTGAAAAAAGCCCGCACAGGTGTTCTGCGGGCTGGGCGTCACAGCACCGTGCGCACGGCACGGATGCGCAAGGCCGCACCAGGCATCACGGGCACCACCATGCCCACCAGCGTCAGCCCTCTGGCTTCGTGGTTCAAATGCGCCCCCAGGCCGAATTCGGTGTCGTCGTCTTCATGGCAGGTGTAGTCAACGGGCACCGTGCGCGCACCCGGCACCCAGCCCAACGCCACCGGCACGTCGAGCACCACATCGCGGGCCAACTGCACCTGCCAGGCGTCCGCGTCAATCAACTCGCGCTGCGCGTCATTGGCGGCTTCATCGGACCGCTGCATCAGTTCGATGGTGCCGGCATTCAGGCGCAAATGGCCCACCAGACCAAAGGGCACCTCTTGAGCCTGCAGGCGTACCAACCATGGCTGCTGGAACGCATTGGGCAACAAAATTTGCCCGCCTTCCTGAACATGCTCCGACTCGATGGCCGACTCAGGGAGGGAAGCCACGGTGACCAAAAAGTGCCACTGCGGCCAGTTGACCGCAGCCCCCTGCAGGGCCGCAGGCGGGTCCGAATCCAGCAACAAGGCCAGCGGCACATAGACCTCGGTGCCCATCGGGGCCAGCCGCATGTCGCTGATCACGCAACGAACCTGGTCACCCGAGGCCGTGTCAGCCATTGCGCAAGGGTCTGTCACCACTTCGAACACCAGAGGGTGTTGGCACCATTGCGTCAACTGGCGCACCAGCCCGTCTACATCAGACAGGCCGCCCCAGGGCATGGACAGGCGCAAAACGCCCCATCGCGTCAGAGCCACCAGCTCACGCGCATCAACAGGTTCACTCAACAGGCGGGCGCCCATCATCAGTACCCCGCCGTTTCAGAAAAACAGATCATCGCCATACGTGCTCGCCGCTTCGCAGGTAATCGGCCTGGAAAGCGGATGATTCGAAATTGGCGCGAGTGTGCGACGGGGTAAAAGAAAGGCCAAGTTCGCTTGCATTGTTTTACCAATTTTGCGAAGACTTGGCCTGGTGCACAGTTGTCCTGTGCGTGAACTGTGCTTGGCAAAACGCCAAGCTGTCCGAAAAACTCAATCCTTGAACACAGGTGTTTGCTTGGTCATGCCTGCCATCATGGCTGCGTTAAGGTCGTTGGACATCAACATGGCTGCGTTCCAGGTGGCAATGTAGTTCAACCCATCGGCCACGGAGTGGTCACGCGAGTAGTTGAGCATTTCCTTGGTGCCGCGGATCGACAGGGGCGACTTGGCAGCAATCTGGGCGGCAATTTCACGCACGCCGGCTTGCAAGGCTTCGCGGGTGTCGTACACGCGGTTGACCAGGCCGATGGTCTGCGCCTCGGCGGCCTCGACCTTGCGGCCGGTGTAGGCCATTTCACGCACGATGCCCTGGTTGCCAATCAGCTTGGGCAGACGCTGCAAGGTGCCCACGTCGGCCACCATGCCGATGTCGATTTCCTTGATGGTGAAGTAGGCGTCGGCCGAGCAGTAGCGCATGTCGGTGCAGCTGATCAGGTCAACCCCACCGCCCACGCAGCCACCGTGAATGGCCGCCAGCACGGGCTTGCGGCAGCGCTCGATGGCGGTCAGCGTGTCTTGCAGATCGAGCACAACGCGGCGCAGGTTTTCACGCGTGCGGCCATCGCATTCGTTTTTGATCATGGGCAGCAGGCCCATCATCATCTGCAGGTCAATGCCGGAGGTGAAGTGCTTGCCTTCGCCTTCGATGATGGCCACGCGCGCTTCAGCGGTCTCGTCGATCCAGTTGAAGGCCTTGCGGATGTCGTGCCACATGGTCAGGTTCATCGCATTGGCCTTTTCAGGCCGGTTCAGGCGAACGGTGGCAATGTGGTTGTCAACCGAGACGGTGACGGTTTCAAAAGTCGTCTGTGTCATGGAAGGAAGATCAGAGTTGGGCCTTGTAAGCAGGCAGGTAGGCGGCCAGGCGTGCGCCCATTTCTGCGCCCAGCGCCTGCAAGGCGTTGAAGGGACGAATCATGACCTCGAAATCGACAATCTTGCCGGTTTCGTCAAAGCGGATCATGTCGATGCCTTTGAGCGATTTGTCGCCCACCTTGGCACTGAATTCGAGCACCACGCTCAGTCCGTCGTCAGAAGCGAACTGGCGGTGGTATTCGAAGTCGCTGAACACTTGCACCACGGTGGACAGGATCAAGGTCACGGCCTCGGCGCTGACGTAGGGCTTGAACGCCATGGGCGAACGAAACACGGCGTCGTCATGCAGCAGCCCGCGCAGCTTGCTGAGGTCGCGCTGGGCCAGCATGGCGTGCCACTGCGCCAGGGCAGCCGCCACGGAGGGCTGCAGTTTGGGATCGAGTGCGTTCATGACCGTCTCCTGTTCAGGGTGGTGTCAAAACCGGATTACAGCGCAGCGGCGACTTCGGTGCCTTGCTTGATGGCGCGCTTGGCGTCGAGCTCGGCGGCCACGTCAGCACCACCAATCAGGGTCACCTTCTTGCCTGCGGCTTCCAGGCCCGCTTGCAGTTCGCGGAAGGGTTCCTGACCAGCACACAGCACCACATTGTCAACGGGCAGAACCATGTCCTTGCCACCCACCGAGATGTGCAAGCCCGCGTCGTCGATCTTGTTGTAGCTGACACCGGCAATCATTTCAACATTGCGGTTCTTCAGCGAGGTGCGGTGGATCCAGCCGGTGGTCTTGCCCAGGCCGTCGCCGACCTTGCTGGTCTTGCGCTGCAGCAGGTAAACCTGACGAGGGGCCTTGTCCAGATGGGGTTGCTTCACACCGCCACGGTTGGTGTAGTCGCTGTCAATGCCCCATTCGTCGTTGAACTTGGCCAGATTCAGCGCCGGGCTCTCGCCTTCATGGGTGAGGTACTCGGACACGTCAAAGCCAATGCCACCGGCACCGATCACGGCCACGGTCTTGCCCACGGGCTTCTTGTCGCGCAGCACATCGAGGTAGCTCAGCACCTTGGGGTGATCCACGCCTTCGATGGCGGGCGTGCGAGGCGCCACGCCGGTGGCCAGCAGCACTTCGTCAAAGCCACCTTGGATCAGGTCATCGGCGGTCACGCGGGTGTTGAACTGGGTCTTGACGCCGGAAGCCTGGATTTCGTTGCGGAAGTAGCGCAGGGTTTCGTAGAACTCTTCCTTGCCAGGAATTTGCTTGGCCACGTTGAACTGGCCACCCACATCGCTGTCGGCTTCGAACAGGGTCACGTCCAGACCACGGCGGGCGGCGGTGGTGGCGGCAGCCAGGCCAGCGGGGCCTGCGCCCACCACGGCCACGCGCTTCTTGGCGGTGGCTGGCTCGATCTTCAGAATGGTTTCGTGGCAGGCGCGTGGGTTGACCAGGCACGAAGTGATCTTGCCGCTGAAGGTGTGATCCAGGCAGGCCTGGTTGCAGCCAATGCAGGTGTTGATGGTTTCGGGCTTGCCGGCAGCGGCCTTGTTGACAAACTCGGGGTCAGCCAGCATGGGGCGAGCCATGGAGACCATGTCGGCGCAGCCGTCGGCCAGAATCTGTTCGCCCACTTCCGGGGTGTTGATGCGGTTGGTGGTGATCAGGGGGATGTTCACCTTGCCCTTCATCTTCTTGGTCACCCAGGCAAAGGCACCGCGTGGCACGCTGGTGGCAATGGTGGGGATACGGGCTTCGTGCCAACCAATGCCGGTGTTGATGATGGTGGCGCCGGCCTTTTCGATGGCCTGGGCCAGTTGCACGACTTCGTCGAAGTCAGAGCCGCCATCGACCAAGTCCAGCATGGACAAGCGATAGATGATGATGAAGTTCGGGCCCACGCGCTCACGCACGGCCTTCACGATTTCCACCGGGAAACGCATGCGGTTTTCGTAGGAACCGCCCCACTCGTCGGTACGCTGGTTGGTGCGTGCGGCGATGAATTCGTTGATCAGGTAGCCTTCAGAGCCCATCACTTCCACGCCGTCGTAGCCCGCCTTCTGAGCCATGGCCGCGCAGTTGGCGAAGTCTTCCACGGTTTGGTAGACCTCAGCCGTGGTCAGCTCGCGGGGTGGCATGGGGGCAATGGGCGCCTTGATGGCGCTGGGGCCCACCAGGCCGGGATGGTAGGCGTAGCGCCCAAAGTGCAGGATCTGCATGGCGATCTTGCCACCGGCTTCATGCACGGCCTGGGTCACGATCTTGTGCTGCTCGGCTTCGGCTTCGGTGGCCAGACGCGCGCCACCTGGATAGGGGCGGCCATCGTCGTTGGGGGCAATCCCGCCGGTCACCATCAGGGCCACGCCACCACGAGCGCGCTCGGCATAGAAAGCAGCCATGCGCTGGAAGCCGTCCTTCGCTTCTTCCAGACCCACGTGCATGGAACCCATCAACACGCGGTTCTTCAAAGTGGTAAAGCCCAGATCAAGTGGTTTCAGCAGATTGGGAAAAGCAGTCATGTCGTGTCCTGAATGGGTTCAGTTGTCAGATCGTGAAAGATAAGCCGGTTGCGACCGGGCTACGCGCCCTCAACTATGCAACCAGTTGCATGAATGTATGCGAGCTTTCGCGTTTATGCAACTGGTTGCATAGTTGAAGTCGCCCCCTTAGACTCGGGTCATGTCCCTTGCACACGCCTTGATGACTTCCTTGCTGGAGAAGTCGTCCTCCGGATACGACCTGGCCCGCCGTTTCGACAAGTCGATCGGTTTCTTCTGGCGCGCCACGCACCAGCAGATCTATCGCGAACTGGCCCGCATGGAAAAGGCCGGCTGGATTGAATCGGCCGCGGCGCCTGATGGCGGCAAGACCCGAAAAAAGATGTACCGGGTGCTGGAGGCTGGCAAAGTGGAGCTGGGGCGCTGGGCGCTGGAGGCCTCGCCGCCTCAAGACATGCGCGAAGAGTTGATGGTGCGCCTGCGCGCCGATGCGGTTCTGGGCCCCCTGGGCCTGGAAGCAGAAATCGAGCGGCGCAAGACCCTGCACGAACAGAAGCTGGCTGCCTACCGTGCCATTGAAGCGCACGACTTTCCTCCTGAGCGGGTGCTGACCCGCGAGGCAAAAATCCAGCACATGATCCTCAAGACCGGGATCATGTTCGAAGAAGGCTGGGCCCGTTGGTCTGGCGAGGCCCTCGATTTGCTGAGGGAAACTGCCACAAGCAGCACGAACGAGCCCCCGAAACTCTGAGCGACATTGTTTTTCTCTTCAGGACGAGCAAGATCTGGCCGATAGGCTGGATCAGGGCCGCCCTGACGGCGGCAGCCCTTCTCACCCGTGAAGGATTCTGCAAAGCTCATGAATCGCCGCGCTTTTCTACCTGGACAGCACCAGGCATCCCGCATGGTCCGGTGGGCCATCCTGCCGGCATTGCTTTTGAGCTTGTCGCAGCATGCTGCCTGGGCCGACGCCAGTCAGCCAGACGCATCCGTGTCGCCGAGTGGTTCGGGCCTCAAGTTCAGCGGTTTTGGCACCTTGGGGTTCTGGCAAAGCAACGGCCCGGACGACCTGCAGTTCCGTCGGGAACTGGGGCAGAACCTGGACCGCGTCACCAAGCGCCACGAGCGCAGCGACTCGCGCCTGGGGTTGCAACTCAACTACCAGGCCACTGAGCACATCGAATTGGTGGGCCAGGTGGTGGCCCGGGAAAAGGCCGATTCGCGCGTTTTCAACTCGGTCGAATGGGCGTTTCTGAAATACCGCCCGACCTATGACACCGAGCTGCGCTTAGGCCGTGTGGGCTTGTCTACCTTCATGCTGTCCGACTATCGCAACGTGGGGTATGCCTACCATTGGGTTCGCCCCCCCACCGAGTTCTATGGCTGGATTCCGTTTTACTCGCTGGACGGAGGCGATGCCGTTCATGCTTGGCAACTGGGCGATGGGCAATTGCGCGCCAAGGTCTATGCCGGCAAAACCGAAAGCGGCATGCCCTGGGGGCATGACAGCTACAAGCTCGACGCCGCCATTTTCGGCATGGGTGTGGCCTGGGAAAGTGATGCTTGGCGCCTGCGCGCCTATCACACCAACCTTCGCTTCCAGCGCAATGCGCCGTTCAGCCAATTGGCAACGTATCTCAACATGGCTGCCCCCATCTGGGCCAGCGGCGCGGAATATGCCGACGACGTAGAACTGAAAGGACAGCGTCTGGGCTACAGCGTACTGGGCGCCACCTGGGACCACGATGGCTGGCAACTTGCCACGGAAATCGCTTTTACCACCGCCAGCACCACCTTCGCACCGCAAGGCACCAGCGCGTACTTGTCGCTGGCGTATCGGGTCGACAGCTGGCTGCCCTACGTGAGCTTCGCGCGCAGTTGGGATCAGCACAAGTTCAAACTGGATGACCCCATCGGCGGCTTTGGTCTGGAGGCCGTGGCTGATCAGTTGCGATACGCTTACAAGTCAACCCACACCAGCCAGTACACCGCCTCGGTCGGGGTGCGCTGGGATTTCGCCGATCGCATGGCACTGAAGATGCAATGGGATCGCACGGTGGTATCTCAAGACGGCACCCAGATGTGGGGCTACGGCAGCGCCACCTGGAACGGGGCGCCTAAACATGTGTGGTCCGCCACGTTGGATTTTGCATTCTGACGATGAAGTACCACCACCTCCCCCTCTCCTCCTTGCGCCGCGCCCTGTGGGTCAGGCTGGCCTGGCTGACAGGCACGCTGTATGGCTTGTGCGGCCTGTGTGGCCCCACATTCGCGCAAGTGCAAACTTCACCCACCGGCGTCATCGTGGTCATCCTGCATGGCAAGACGCCGTTGGCCAGCATCACAAGCAAAGAAGTGGCCGACCTGTATCTGGGCCGAACCCGCCATCTGTCGAATGGACAGACCGCCAACCCGCTGGACAACCCGGCAGCTTCGGCTGTGCGTGCGCGCTTTTATAAAGCCCTGACAGGCAAAGCCATCACCGACATCAATGCCTATTGGGCGCGGCTGCTATTCACTGGCCAAAGCTCGCCACCACAACCCATGGCCGATGCGAACGCCCTGATTGAGGCGGTGCGCAATACGCCGGGCGCCATGGCCTACCTGGACCAAAGTCAACTGCCAGCCAACCCTGAAGCATTGGGCATACGGGTGATTCTGAACATGCCCGCGCCATGAGGTTTCAAAATCGATCGCTCCAGGCCTACCTGGCCTTCATAGCAGCGGTCACCACGCTGGTTCTGGCCTCGATTTCGGGGCTGCTGGTGTTTCATTTTCAAACGGCCCGATCAGAAGACGAAAGCCGTGCGCTGATCAAAAGCCTCATGGCCACGGTCTACAACACCGCGGCCATTGCCACGTTTGCCAATAATCAGCAGATCGGGCAAGACGCCATTGATGGCCTGTTGAAAAACGATGTGGTGCAAAGGGCCGAGTTGAAGGGCAACCGGGGGCTGAAGATCGTCAGCGAGCGCCCTGGTGCCGAACGCAGCAAGGCCGCGCTGATTGAACCGATCCGTTCGCCGTTCAGCGATGATGAAATCGTAGGCCAGCTTTCGGTTGAACCCAACCGCGAGTGGATTGCCAAAAAGGCGCGCGAATCGGCTTTGACCATGGTGGGCTGGATGGCCGCCATCATTGTGGCCACGGCCTTGATCTCGATGGCCATCATTCGCCGCACCCTCACTGATCCTTTGGTGGCAGTGGTTCGCCAGCTCAATGCCATCACGCCCGGCCAGGCTGCCAGTTTGAGCGTGCCTGCTCACCTGAAGCGCAATGAGGTGGGCGTGCTGGTGGCGGGCATGAATGACTTGCTGGAAGGCGTTCGGCAGGCACTGGATTCAGAACGCAGCCTGCGCAACCAGGTTGAAGAAACCGATGCCCAGTTGCGGGTGGCCATGATCAAGACCGAGGCTGCAGCCAAAGCCAAAGAAGATTTCCTGGCGTCGATGAGCCACGAAATTCGCACGCCGTTGAATGGCGTGGTCGGCACGCTGGATTTGCTGTCGCTGAGCAAGCTGGACGACGAACAGCGCGAACAGGTCAACGCCATGCGCGAGGCCTCGAGCGCCTTGCTTGGCATCATCAACGACATCCTCGACTTCTCGAAAATCGAGGCCGGAAAACTGGACGTGAACCCCGAGCCAGTGAATCTGCCCCATCTGCTGGGCTCGGTGACCAATCTGTACCGCGACACGGCCAGCAGCAAGGGCTTGACCTTGGACCTGCAGGTCATCGGCATTCAGCAAACCGTGCTGTGCGACCCGCTGCGCATGCGCCAGATCGTCAGCAACCTGGTCAGCAATGCGCTGAAATTCACCCAGCAAGGTAGCGTGACGGTTCGCGTGCGCGGCCTGCCCAAAGGCGACAAGCAGATCCAAATTCGCATTGATGTGATCGACACGGGCATTGGCATTCCACCCGAATCGCAGCACAAGGTGTTCTCTGCCTTCTCGCAAGCCTCGGCGGACACGGCGCAGCGTTTCGGAGGCACGGGGCTGGGGCTGACCATTTGCAAACGCCTGGCCGAGTTGATGGGCGGAACAATATCGCTCAAAAGCACCCCAGGCAAAGGCACCACGTTCTCGGTGGACCTGTCGCTGGGTCTGACAGATCAGGCCCCCAGCACAAGCCACCTCGACGATCTGGCGCGCCAGGTCACACCCAGCACGCAAGGCCCCCGCAAGTTGCTGAGCGTGAAAGAGGCCCAGGCTCAGGGCTGTTTGATTGGCCTGGTCGACGACCACCCCATCAACCGCTACGTGCTCAGCCGGCAGTTGTCGCTACTGGGCTATACATCGGTGGTGGCGGAAGACGGCGAACAGGCCCTGGCGATGACGCACCAGTACAAGCTGGCCTTGCTCATCACCGACTGTCAGATGCCACGCATGGATGGCTACCAACTGGCCCAGGCCATTCGAGCCGAAGAGGCGCTCGAAGGTCGCGCGCCCCTGCCCATCCTGGCCTGCACCGCCGCAGCCCTGCAAGGCGAAGCCGAAAAATGCCAGGCTGCGGGCATGAGCGACTACATGACCAAGCCGCTCCAAGTTCCGGTGCTGGCCGCCATGCTGAAGAAATGGGGGCCACCGCCGCCCGACACATCGGACCCCAAAGCTGACGTTGCGCCACCCAATGGCAGTCCGATTGACCTGGCCTATTGGGAGCGGCAAACCGCTGGGGAAGACGAGCTCAAAGCCATGTTGGCTGATCAGTTCATCACCACCACGCGCCATGACGCCGAGCGCCTGCACAAGCTCATTGAGCAGGACCTGGAAGCCGCAGGTTCAATGGCTCACCGCATCAAAGGAGCGGCTGTTGCCGTGGGAGCGCAAGACCTGGGCAAACTGTGCGCCGAGCTGGAAACACACTGCCATGAAGGCTTGAGCGAGCGCCTGCCTCATTTGATCGAGGCGCTCGACCGCGAAATCACCCGCGTGGTCGGGTGGCTGGAAGAACGACTGGACCGAGCCGGACAAGCCTGATCAAGCCGACACCAAGGGCTCGGTTTGATGTTCCGAGGCGTCGCTCGAACGAGCCGCCTTACCGGCACCCACCGCCAGACGATAGCTGGCCACCATGGCTTGTAGCAAGGCGGCGTGTGCCTGCAACTGCTCGGCTGTCGATGCCAGTGCTTCTGACGCGTCCGGGTTCATCGGGTCTTGCAGCAACTCGGTGGTGTGGTTGATGGCAGGCACCATTTGCGCCAGCACCGCCCCAGCCTTTTCGGCCAGCATGGCCGTGGTCTTGGGAACCACGCGCTCGCCTTGCTGCTTGCGGGCCAGCGATTGCAAAATGTCTTGCACGCTCAAAGTGGATTGCGATACCTGGGCCAAGGCCGTGCCCAACTGCTCGGTCGCGGCGCGTACCGGGGCAATGGTCTGGTTCATCGACGCAACCACCGCATTGATCTGGGCGCCCGCTTCGCGGAACAGGCCACTCATCCCTTCCAGGCTGGCCGGGCGCGCATAGTCGCCTGCCGACACGCGATCGGCCAGGGCCGCAAAGGCATGCGAGGCCAGCCAGGCATCGGTGCAGTCTTGCCATTGCGACAGCACGGCCACCACCTCACCCGCGTCATTGCGAACCGGGGTGTCGGTGATGTCGAAGGTACGGCCACCCAAAACGCGACGGCTCACGCGCCGATCACGCAGGTTCTTCAAGCCGGCGGCCTCGTCGTGCGATGCGCCATAGAACATGGCCACACTGGCGCCTTCCAAGTCTTGCGACTTGAATGCGGGGTTGGCGGCCTTGAATGCCTGGGCTCGCGCACGCAGCAACTCGCGCAATGCCGCGTTGGCCATCACGATGCGGCCCTGGGCATCGGCCACGTAACCGGGCACCACGCTGAGGTCGAGAATTTGGCACCAGGGCGCGGCATCTGCCGCCGGAGCTGCCTTGGGGGGCAGGCTGGCACTCAGATCACGCCAGGTCACGGTGTGCCCCACGATCTTGCCTTGGCGGTCGCGAATGGGCTGCGCCTTCAAGGCCAGCGTGAGGCCAGCAAAACGCAATTCGGTTTCGCCCTCTGATGTGGGCAGAATGGTCAAATCCGCACCTTCTGCCGCCTGCGAAAACACGTCCAGACGTTGGCCAATGAGGCGACTGAGTTCAACCTGCGGCAGCACGGCCTTGATCTTGGCCTCGTGCTCCTTGAGCATGGCTGCGAGCGTCCTGGTCACAAACAGGATCACGCCTTCTTCATCCGTCAGCAGTGCATGCACGCCGGTGGCATCAAGCGCCGAACGCATCCGAAGGGTGTCGGTGGCCCAGTGGGCTATTTCGTCGCTCAGGTCTTCCTGTTCGGTTTTCAGTTGATCGAAAGAGCGGGCCAAGGACTGATGTTGTTCCTGCACATGCGTCAGGTGGCGCAACAGGCGCGTGGCCTCGTCTCCCCGGTCCACGGCAAAAGGGGCTGGGCCCGCTGCTTCAGACAAGGTTTGCGCCAAGGCCACGGCTTCTTTGAGCGGACGGGCCGCTGAACGCCCCACCCACCACGACCACACGCCTGCGACCAGACCCGTTGCGACCAGACCCGCCGCCGCCACTTGGGGTTGCGCCCATTGCAGCTTCAAAGTTCCGGTCAGGGTCAGCGCCGCAACCGAGACCGCCGACAGGGTCACCACGCCGCCAAACTGGGCGGCGAATTTGGAACCAACGGAAATCTGACGAAGCAGCTGTGTCATGACGGGCCTTTCATGGGGGGCGGGCAGATGCCCCGATCCAACCCAAATCGTGGCACCACCCTCGCCTTTGAAAGACCCGAAATAGACGCCCTGCCGGGCCGCTATTTACAAATCAATGCGTGACGCGTTTCACACTTCAGGCCATCTCAGCCACCCAGCACCTGATGCAGGGTCGCCAGCGCACTCAGGCGGCTCAATCGGTTTTGCGCCAGGTTGTTTTCTGCCTGACGGCGGGCTTCCTGGGCGTCGAGCCAGGTTTTCAGGGGCACCGCCCCGGCCCGATAGCGTGCCTCGCTGAGGCGCTCAGCCGTTTGGGCGGCTTGCCAGGCCGTGGCCAACTGCTGCCCCTGGTCTTCATACTGCTGGCGTGCCGACAAGGCGTTTTCCACATCAGCCAAGGCCTGATACCAGGTCTGACGCAGGCCCAGCACGGCCACTTCGTAATCGGCTTCGGAAATGGCCACGCTGCGCTGCATGTCTCGCCACTGAACAAATGGCAGCAGCAGCCCCGCCCCCAGGGTGCCAACCGGATCGCGCAGCACCTGCGACAGCTCGGTGCTGGTGCCCCCCACACTGCCGGTCAGCGTCAACCGAGGGTAGAAGCTGTCACGGATGGCATCCACATTGGCCAAGGTTTTGCGCAAGCGCAGTTGTGCGGCCTGTAAGTCGGGCCGCTGGTTCAGCACCGAGGCAGGCAGCCCCGGGTTCACGGATGGCAAAGCGCCATCGTGCAGGCGCAGCGATTCGTCGTTCGCGGTACCGGGAGGCGCATCCAGCAAGATGGCCAACGCATTACGAGCCTGCACCCGCTGTTGCAGCCATTGCGTGTGGCTGGCTTGTTGCGTGGCCAAGGCCTGAGTGGCCTGAGCCAACTCCAGGCCAGCCGCATCGCCAGCACCGTATTGGGCCTGCACCAAGGTCAGGGTTCGCCTTGCGTAGTCCATGCTTTGCTCGCTGGCGGCCACCCTTTGATTCAGGTAGGCAATTTGCCAGTACAGATTGGCCACTGTGGCCGACAAGGACAAGGACGCCGCCTGGCGATCAAACTCGGTGGCCTGGGCTTCCCAATCTGCCGCATTGCGCAGCGACGACAAACGGCCCCACAGGTCCACCTCCCAGCTCACCGAACCGGTCACGCTGTTGAGCTGGGTGGTAGTCCCCCCATCTAGCTGACGGGCCCGCGACACATTGCCCTGCACCGCCACCGAAGGCAACTGGTCACTGGCAGCCTGACCGGCTACCAACTGCGCCCGCCGCACCTTCACAGCCGCCTGGGCCAGGTTCACATTGCGTGCCTGGGCCTGCTCCACCAATTGGTTCAACACCGGATCATTCAAAGCCAGCCACCAGGCCGACCGATCGCTGACCCGCTGTCCCAACTCACCTGTGCCCGCTGCAGCCTGGCTAGCTTGCTGCCAGTTGGCGGGCACGGTCAACTCAGGCGCGCGGCGTATGTCTGAACTGGCGCAGCCACTCAAGACCAACACCAGACTGGCCACCAACGGCGTCCATGCCGGATGCTTCAAGACCTTGTTCATATCGTTCCTCACTGCCTGGACAAGGCATCGACCGGATCGAGTCGAGCCGCGTTGCGTGCGGGCAGAAACCCAAACACCACACCGATGAGCGACGAAATGCCAAATGCCGCCACGATGGAATTGACCGAATAGACCATGCTGAAGGTGCCGCCCCCGAACTGTTCGAACAGCACACCAATGCCCAATGCCAGACCAATGCCCAGTACACCGCCAATCAGGCACACCAGCACTGCTTCAATCAGAAACTGACGAAGGATGTCGCTTTGGCGCGCCCCCACCGCCATGCGCACACCGATTTCCTGGGTTCGTTCAGTCACCGACACCAGCATGATGTTCATGACCCCGATGCCCCCCACGATCAGCGAGATCACGGCAATGGAGGAAATCAGCAAGGTCATCGTCTGAGTGGTGCTTTCGATGGTCTGCCGAATGCTGTCGCTGTTGCGCACGAAAAAGTCTTGCGTGCCATGGCGTTGGGTCAGCAGCTTGACAATGCCCTGCTCGGCCGCCGCAGAGGGCACATCGTCGCTGATGCGCACGGTCACGTTACGCAGCCAGCGCACGCCCAACAAGCGGCGCATGGCCGTGGTGTAGGGCACCCACACGTTGAGGTTGTCCGACATCATGAAGCCGCTTTCCTGCGGCGACGTCACCCCCACAATGCGCACGGGCACCGCCCCCAGAAAGATCACCTGTCCCACCGGGTCTTCGCCATTGGGAAACAAGGCCTTTTGCGTGGCCGGGTCGATCACGGCTTCCTGGGTTTGACGCCGAACGCTGTCGGCATCAAACGCCATGCCCCGCGCCATGGTGTAGCCCTTGACCCGGAAAAACGCCTCGCCCACCCCACTGATATTGGCGGTGGATTCGATGTTGCCTCGCCGCAAGGTCACGCTGGTGCTGACCGTGGGGGTCACGCTGTCCACAAAGCTCAACTGCGCCAGCGCATCGGCATCAGCTGGCACCAAAGTGCGAATGCGGCCCGCCTGCCGGTCACCAAAGTTCTTGCCGGGAAAGATATCGATGGTGTTCGTGCCCATCGCCGAAATGTCTTTGAGCACCCGCTGGCGCGACCCTTCACCCAGGGCCACCATCGACACCACCGACGCAATGCCGATGATGATGCCCAACATGGTCAGCAAGGTGCGCAAGCGATGTCCGGCCATGGCACGCAAGGCCATGGTGAAGGCCTCTGTGAAGCGATCCCAGTTGGCTCGCCAGGGGTGCGGCGGGGGCGTGCCCTCTTCCTTCTTGGCGTGTTGAACGGGCTGATCTCCGTCCTGCAAGCGGTCAGACACGATGACCCCATCAGCCACCTCGATGATGCGCTGCGCGTGTTGCGCCACCTTCGGATCGTGGGTGACGATGATGACCGTGTGCCCATCGGCATGCAGTTCCTGCAAGATGCGCATCACCTCTTCGCCGCTGACGCTGTCGAGCGCCCCGGTGGGCTCATCAGCCAGGATGACGTCGCCACCATTCATCAAGGCACGCGCAATGCTCACCCGCTGTTGCTGCCCACCGGAAAGCTGCCCCGGTCGGTGCAACACGCGCTCGCCCAATCCCAATCGGCCCAGCAAGGCGGCTGCACGCACACGGCGCTCCAGCTTGCCATGGCCGGCATAAATGGCCGGGATCTCGACGTTGCCACTGGCGGTCAGGTCCCCCAGCAAGTGGTAGCGCTGGAAGATGAAACCAAAGTGCTCACGACGCAGGCGCGCCAGCTCATCGGCATCCAGACTTGATGTGGCTTGCCCCGCCACCTTGTACACCCCTCGGGTAGGCCGATCCAGACAACCCAGGATGTTCATCAAGGTGGACTTGCCCGAACCGGATGCCCCAATGATGGCGACCATTTCGCCAGCGCGAATGCTCAGGCTGATGCCCTTGAGTACCGCCACTGACTCGTCACCCGATGGGTATTCGCGCCAGAGGTCTTGCACCTCCAGCAGCGCCGGAGCCTGGTCTACAACTGCTTGTGCACTCATGGCTTTAGAACATGCCGGGCGGACGACGCGAGCCACCACCAGAACCGGAACCCGATGCCGTGGCATCGCCCACTACCACCAGGTCGCCCTCCTTCAAGCCTTCCAGCACCTGAGCCTGCACCCGGTTGTTCAGCCCGACACGCACCTGACGCTGCACCACTTTTTGAGCCCCCACCGGCCCCTCCAGCACGCTGACGCTGTAGGCATGGGTTTTGTGGTCGCGCTTGCCCAGCGCCGAGGCCGGAATGACCAAGGCATGCGGCACCTTGTCGAGCACGATGAAGACCTGAGCCGTCATCAGCACCCGCAACTTGCCGTCGGGGTTAGGCACATCGAACAGGCCGTTGTAGTAAATGGCTGTGGTCGTCGAGGTGGAAGCCGTCACCTTCGCATCGGTCTGGCTGACTTCGGGTACCGGCTCCACCGCACGCAGCGTGGCCTGAAACCGCCGGGTCGGCTCGCCCAGAATCGTGAAATAGGCTGGCATGCCGGGCTTGACGCGAACCACGTCGGCCTCGGAAATTTGCGCCTTGATCTGGACCTGATCCAGCTTGGCCAGCTTGATGATGGAAGGCGCCGACTGAATCGCGTTGACCGTACGTCCCTCTTCGGCAATCACCCCGATGACCACCCCATCGATGGGGGCCAGGATGCGGGTGTAGCCCAGGTTCACCGTGGCCGTATCGACCGCAATGCGTGCTTGCTTCAATTGGGCATCGAGCACACCGATGTCGGCACGGGTGGTGGCCAAAGTGGCTTCCGCCGCTTCCAGCTCTGCCTTCGAGGCCGCATCCAGACGCGACAAATCCTGCTTGCGCGCGTAAGTCAACTCGGCTTGTTTGAGCAGAGCCACCTTGGCGGCTCGCTGCGCGGTCAACAAGGCCACCTGAGCTTCGGCATTGCGCAAGTTGTTGGTCTGCGTGGTCGAATCAATTTCGGCCACCAATTGCCCTTTGCTGACCCGATCGCCCAGGTCCACATACAGGCGCTTGATCTGCCCCGAAACCTGCGCCCCCACGCTCACTTCTTTTCTGGCCTGGATGGTGCCACTGGCCAGCACGGTATCTTCCAGGTCGTCCACCACCACCTTGGCCGTGATGACCTGCGGGGCCTGAGGTTTGGCAAAGTACCGCGCCTGAATTCCCCACGCTGCGCCCGCCACAACGGCCGCCAACAGAAACCAGCGTCCGCGCCGGAACCAAGTCGATGCATTGTTCTTGTTCATACAGACACTGTCGCCGCAGCATGTAGCGCAACCATGCGCAATGGGTAAAGGGAATGTAAAGTTGTCACATGCTACCTTCAACCTTGATCACCGGAGCCAGTCGCGGCATCGGTGCAGCCACCGCGCGACTGCTTTCTGCGCAAGGTCATCATGTGCTTATTCACTATGCGCATGACACGACCGCCGCCATGGCCGCGGTACAGGAATGTCTGGCCTTGGGGGCCGCCTCAGCGCGGGCCGTTCAGGCCGACCTGGCGCACGAAGCCGATGTGCTCAAACTCTTTGCGCAAGCCGATGCCCACCTGCCCCCGTTGACCGGTCTGGTCAACAACGCCGGCATTGTGGACATGACCGCGCGCCTCGACCAGATGTCGGCCGAGCGCCTGCAGCGCATGCTGGCCGTGAATGTGCTGGGGCCCATGTTGTGCGCCCGCGAAGCAGTCAAGCGCATGTCGACCCGACACGGCGGGCATGGCGGCGTGATTGTGAACGTGTCCAGCAGCGCCGTGCGCCAAGGCTCGCCAGCCATGTATGTGGACTATGCTGCCAGCAAAGGCGCCATTGACGTGTTCACCGCGGGCTTGTCCAAAGAAGTGGCGTCAGAAGGTGTGCGGGTGTGCGCCGTGCGCCCCGGCATCACCGACACCGGCATTCACGCCACCGGTGGCGAGCCCGACCGGGCCACTCGCCTGGGCCCCACCTTGCCCATGGGGCGAGCAGCCCACCCCAATGAAGTGGCGCAGGCCATTGTGTGGTTGCTGTCGAACGCGGCCAGCTACACAGCGGGCGCCATTCTGGATGTGACCGGCGGGCGCTGAGCCAGCGTCACTCAGTAGTTCAACTGCCCAGAAAAGTACCAGCCGTTTTGCGACGGCTTGGTCACCATATTGCCCATGCTGACCCAAGCGGCGGTCAAGCTGCCGCCACGGCAAGGGAACCAGGCCAGGTACACATCCTTGGCCGAGTCTTCACGCATCGCCTGGTTGGTACCGTCATCGGTCACGAGGTTATTGGGCTTGTGACGGAACTCGGCGCCCAGCACTAGGTCGTCACGCAGCATGACGCCCACACTGCCTTCCAGCTTGAGCAAATGGGTGTCGCGCGCCGGGCCGCCAAACCCCACCAGGCCAAACTGGTTGGCATTGGTCAACCGCGAAGTGAAGGTGGTGATCACATTGCGCCCAGCCAAGCCACCCAGCCAGACCTTGGTGGCCGTGGCGTACAGATCCAGCCCCCGGCTGGACTTCGCCCCCAGCGATTTCACCAGAGCCTCGTCATCGTTGATCTTGTATTGCGCCCCCACACTGATCTGCGGCATCCAGCGGTCTTGGTCATACACCGCATCACCAAGCACCTTGATCTTGGCGCCAAACACCTTCATCTCAATGGACTTGTCTGGCACCGTATCGGCCAAGCCAAACGTCCAGCGCGCGGCACTGAGCTCAACCCGGTCATACAAGCCCACCGCCACCCCCGCGACATCAAGCCGATACTGGCTGGGCATTTGCACCCGCGTGGCAAATGCCACCCCGCCAATCTGGTTGGCGCTGCCATTGCCGGTGATCGTGGCCCAGGGCACCAGGCCGCTGCCTCCCGCGCCCTCAATGGTGCTGACTCCGCCAGAGGCCAACAAGCGATCGCCGGCATAGGCAGTTGCGCAACAGGCGCCAATCAGCGCCGCCATCCAGGTCTTGCAAGCTTTCATGGACAAGTCTCCAATCGGAACGAAACGGCAGGGAAACGCCTGGGGAACGTCAGGGATACGGCCGGAATGAACCGCTTTTCAGCCTGCAGTCTGACCGAGGGCAAGGCACCATGAAGCGTTGAATAACGGCAATCCAACCCAAGGATTCGACTCATGAACAGACTGCAGCTCTCCTGGCCACCCGAGCGCACCCAACACCTGAAATGGGCGCTGATTGGCATCACCCTCAGCTGGACCTTGGCCGCCCTTATGGCCTGCGCCACTCCGGCTGCCGGTGGGCACAGCCTGTACCAGCAACTGGGCGGGCCAAGCGGCGTCGATCAAGTCGTGGGCCGCACCCTCGATCGCATGGCAGCCGATTCGCGCACCAAGCGCTCCTTCCAGGGCGTGAAGATGCCTTACCTGAAAAAGAGCGTGGCAGCCTACATCTGCAAGATCGCCAACGGCCCCTGCGAATACGAAGGCGAGACCATGGCCAATTCACACGCCAAGTCCAACATCACCGCATCTGAATTCGATCTGATGGTGAGCGTGCTGCGGGAAGAACTGGATCGGGCCGGCGCATCAGAGGCAGCCAAAAATGAACTGCTGCGTCGACTGGCCCCCACCCGCCGCGACATCGTGACCGCCCCTTGAGTGGAGCCGCCATTCAAACCGCCCAACGGAGTTCCCACATGATGAGGCCCACAACGATCTACCGCCCTGTGCTGCGCATACTGCAAGCCGCTTCAAGCGCCCCGCTGGCGTGCTTGACACTGTCTGCTTGCCTGGCCCTGCCGGTGGCTGCAGCCCCTGTGTCGCTGACCGTGACCGACGAGGCTGGCCGCCCACTGGCCAGCGCCGCCGTGGCGGTGTTCGTCAAAGGCACGCCAACGACTACATCGGGCGTCACGGTCGAGATGGCACAGCGCGACAAACAATTTGCCCCCCAACTGGTCGTGATTCAAACCGGCTCTGCCGTGCAATTCCCGAACTTCGACACCATCCGGCACCACGTGTATTCGTTCTCGGCCATCAAGCCGTTCGAAATCAAGCTCTACAGCGGCCGCCCGTCTGCCCCGGTGGTGTTCGATCGCCCCGGCACCGCCACCTTGGGCTGCAACATCCACGACAGCATGGTCGGCTACATCCATGTGGTCGATACGCCCTACTTCGGCGTGAGCAATGCCCAAGGCAAGGTCGAGCTGGAGCTTCCCGCAGGCGATCACCGCATCCGGGTCTGGCACCCGCAGATGGGCGAAACGGAACCTGGCCAGGAATTCCGTCAAGTGATGGGCACCAATCCGATCATGCTGCGCGTGCATCGTTGACATCTTTGGGGACTGTCACACGGCTTTCACAGACCGCTGGCAAAGTTCGCATCAGCCCGAGAACAGCGCACGCTGACAAACTCAGGGAGGCAAGCAGGTCAAGCCTGATGCGAGCTGGTCACCACCGACTGAGTCCATACCTGCCGAGCCCTCCGATCAATCCAATCGGGCACCTAATTCATGCAGCACCAGCGCCAAGCGCGCCTGGGCTGCCGTCAACCCCTCCACCGCAGTGAATTCATCCCCATCACGGGGCTGAACCCCGCCGCGGGCCACGCGCGAACTGCGCCACACCGTGATACCCACCAAGCTCAGTTGCTGCAAGGCCTGGCGCAAGGGCTCGTTGATGGTGCCGTGCCCGGTCGCAGCCACCACCACCCCTTTGAGATCAGGTGCCGCAGCCCAAAGAGCGCGCACCATCACGCCATCGGCATCAGCATGGCTGGTCACGATTTCCACGCGCGGTGGTGCCGGTGCATCCAACACCGCCCAGCCGGCTCGCCCTGACTGAGGCCAGGCATCGACCAGCGCCAACCATTCGCCGTGCGGCAGCACAGTGGCCAAAGCAGAAGCGCCGCCGCCATCAAAGGCTTCTACAGCATGGGTATGGGCTTTTCGTACGTGCAAGCCCGACCAGACCTGGCCCGCCATGACCACCGCCACCCCACCCTGCCCTCGAGCCGCTGCCCAGCGGGCCGTTCGAACAGCATCCAGCAAATTGCGCGGCCCATCGGCATCTGGCGCGGTAGCCGGACGCATGGCGGCAGTCAACACCACCGGCTTGCGTCCATCGTGCAGACGGTGCAGCAAATACGCCGTTTCTTCGAGCGTGTCGGTGCCGTGCGTGATCACCACACCCGCCACATCGTCGCGAGCCAACTCTTCAGACAAAGCCTGCGCCAATGCCCGCCAGATCGACCAGTTCATGTCCTTGCTGTCGACCTGCGCCACCTGGCGACACCGCAAAGTCTCGTCGCCCAACGCGGGAACGGCGGCCACCAACTGGGCCACACTGAGTTGCGCAGCGTCGTAATGCCAGGCGCGATCGGGGTCATGGCCCGTGCCGGCTATGGTGCCCCCGGTGCCCAAAATCACAATGTGCCGTTCCAAATTCACCACTGCCCCTCTTGCGGCGCCCAGCCCGAATAAAAAGTACTGGACAAACAAACAGTCCTGTATAGAATGACAGTCATTGTCGATCCATGACTGCGCCTTTGCGATGACGAACGATAAACCCAAACTCACGCCGCGCCAGCAGCAAATCTTCGAACTGATCCAGCGTGCCATTGCGCGCACCGGTGCGCCACCCACACGGGCCGAAATCGCCACCGAGCTGGGCTTCAAATCTGCCAATGCAGCCGAAGAACACCTGCAGGCCCTGGCCCGCAAAGGCGTCATTGAACTCGTGGGCGGCACATCGCGTGGCATTCGCCTCAAGGCCGGCACGCTGCGTACCGTCAACGAAAGCCGCAAGAAGCCTGAACCCAGCAAAACCACCTCGGGATTGCTGCCTGCGCTGAATCGCACCCTGCCCGGCTTGGAGCAACTGATGCTGCCCCTGATCGGCCGCGTCGCAGCGGGTGCCCCCATCCTGGCGCAAGAGCACATCGAACAAACCTATGGGGTCGAGCCCAGCCTGTTTGCCAAACAACCCGACTTTCTGCTGCGCGTCAAAGGCATGAGCATGAAAGACATCGGCATCCTTGATGGTGACTTGCTGGCCGTGGCCAAAGCGCGCGAGGCTCGCAACGGCCAGATCGTCGTCGCACGCATCGGCGACGAAGTCACCGTCAAACGTTTTCAGAAAACCAAAGATCGCATCGAACTGTTGCCTGAAAACGCCGACTTCAAACCCATCGTCGTCACCCCTGATGACGACTTCGAACTAGAAGGCCTGGCCGTCGGACTCATCCGCAACCAGCCTCTGAACTGATTCACCACTGCCGCGCGGGTGGCGGGCATTTGCTGCAAGCAGGTTCAGCCTGTCTTGTTGCGATCCCGCGCGTCAGTCCCTTTCACGAATCCTGCCGAATTCCTTTTCAGTAACCGGAGTTCACCATGATTCACCAATTCGCACGCGCCTTCTTCTTCCGTTCGCAACCTGCCCAGGCCACAGCGCCTCGCATGTCTAGCCCGGCCAACGTTGGCCTGAGCGCCTCGGGCGTGGTTAACGCACGATCGATCGTGCGCCCCGCCGCAGCGCGCCCGGTGGCCCGCATGCCCATGCACCACCTGCGCATTTGCAGCGACCCTAGCGATGCCCGCCGCACTGTGATCGCTGGCCGGTTTGCTGAAGTCTGCGCCGCGCTCGACCAAATGGTGCGTGAACAAGAAGCCGCAGCCTGAACCACATTGAGCCCAAAGGCGTGACCTTGTTCATGCGAGGGCCTCCGTCGCACCAGGGCCAGCCCCCGCGGCAGCTCCGGGAGTGCTTAAATGAAGCTTCCAACCCACCCAAGATGCGGAGTTTGTGATGGCGAAAGTGATCCCTCTCTTTTCTTCCAATGACATCATGACGTTTGAAATGGAAGCCTGGGACAGTGAATGGAACCAGGTGCTCGATCAACTGGATGAGGGCAATCTGATCCCGTTCTGAGTCTGCTCACAACAGCAGTTTCAGCAATCAACCCCACTCACCAGCACCTCATTAGGTGCTGGTTTTGTTTTATCAATTGGAATCATTCATTTTGAATGCCATGGACGGCGATCTCGGGATGACGAGACTTGATCTCAGCCATGACGCGCCGTACCGGCACCTCCTGCGCCCTCAACCCTGCTAGCCTGCGTAGTGATGGGCTTCATGCGTCAACCGATCAGTTTGAACCGCGATATTGGCTCGCGTAATCAAGAACCTGCCCAACCGATTGAGCCCCGGGTGCATAAACCGCCATCGCCGCGCCCACACCTGACAGAAACGCGGCGGTGACCACAAACGGAAGCAGCGTGTGGCGAAAGGTGCTCGATAACCAATGCCGAGCATCTTCTCGGTTGAGTCGCCGGAATAAGGCATACGAAAGCGCGCCGTCCACCAAAACCTCGGCAAAGAGTACGGGGGCGATGTAGACCACATAAAACGACGCCAACGCAATTCCAAGCGCCAACGCAATCGCAACCAAAGGAATGGCCAGCTCATCGGCTTCAGCAACAGATGCCACAGAGTCACTCACCGTCTTCATCGGCGATGAAACCGCCTCGCCCACTGCATCACCTGGGCCATCAAAGCTCCCCGATGCGCCTCCGCCTCCAAAATCGCCATCTCCGCCGCTTTTCAGTGGCGCATGGCATTCGCCTCCACCCTGACCTGTTGGCAACACACCAGAGAGATCTGGCGCGTCGATGTAGTCTTGGGCATTCGTTCGAAGCCACAGCCAGATGAGAAAGAGAAAAAACGCATAGGCCAATGACAGCGCGATGGGATACCGCAGCGCCATTGAACCCACACCAGATTGCAACAAGGCAAACGACGACAGCAACCCGAAGCCACCGGTGAGGGCCACGATCAACCCCATTTGCAGGCGAGGGAAGGATTCCTTGGCAAGCCGCGCCTTGACGCGCTGAATGGCGTACGCACGCCGGATGGCTGGTGGTGACTGTCGCATGACCTGCATTGTGTACTCCCTCCAGCGACCACTCAGATCAAACCGATCGGGGCAAACACAAAGGCCCGCATAGAGCGGGCCTTGATCAATCAACACCACCTCTCGGTGGCATACCGCCTTAACGCTGGATCTGGCTCAGATCACGCACAGCGCCCGTGTCTGCCGAGGTGGTCAGCAAAGCATAAGCCTGCAACGCGGCTGACACCGCACGCTCGCGCTTGGCGGGCTTCCAGGCCTGTGGGCCCTTGGCGTCCATGGCCGCACGGCGTGCAGCCAGTTGCTCATCGCTGATCGACAGGTGAATGCGGCGGTTCGGAATGTCGATTTCGATGGTATCGCCATCTTCCACCAGCGCAATGGCGCCGCCCATGGCAGCTTCGGGAGAAGCGTGGCCAATCGACAGGCCCGAGGTGCCACCCGAGAAACGACCATCGGTCAGCAGCGCACATTGTTTGCCCAGACCACGGCTCTTCAGATACGAGGTGGGGTACAGCATTTCTTGCATGCCGGGGCCGCCCTTGGGGCCTTCGTAGCGAATGATGACCACATCGCCAGCCTGAACAACTTCACCCAGGATGCCGTCCACCGCATCTTCCTGGCTTTCGAACACGCGGGCCTTGCCGGTGAACTTCCAGATGGATTCATCCACACCCGCAGTTTTGACAATGCAGCCCTTTTCAGCGATGTTGCCGTACAGAACCGCCAAGCCACCGTCTGCGGTGAAGGCGTGTTCCTTACTGCGGATCACGCCGTTTTCACGATCCAGATCCAGCGCCTTCCAGCGGCTGTCTTGCGAAAAAGCCACTTGGGTGGGCACGCCGCCGGGCGCTGCCTTGTAGAAGGTGTGCACGGCCTCGTCTTGCGTGACCGTGACGTCCCAGTTGGCAATGGCATCAGCCATGGTGGCACTGTGAACGGTGGGCACATCGGTGTGCAGCAGGCCGCCACGGGCCAGCTCACCCAAAATGCTCATGATGCCGCCAGCGCGGTGCACGTCTTCAATGTGCACATCAGGCACAGCGGGCGCCACCTTGCTCAGGCAAGGCACCTTGCGCGACATGCGATCGATGTCCTTCATGGAGAAATCCACACCCGCTTCGCGTGCGGCGGCCAACAAGTGCAGCACGGTGTTGGTCGAACCGCCCATGGCCACATCCAGGGCAATCGCGTTTTCGAAAGCCTTGAAGTTGGCAATGTTGCGAGGCAACACAGAATAGTCGTCTTGCTCGTAATGGCGCTTGGCCAGCTCGACGATGGTGCGACCGGCCCGACGGAACAGTTTTTCACGGTCTGCGTGAGTGGCCACGATGGTGCCGTTACCCGGCAGGGACAGGCCCAGCGCCTCGGTCAGGCAGTTCATCGAGTTGGCGGTGAACATGCCCGAGCACGAACCACAGGTCGGGCAAGCCGAACGCTCAATGGTGGCGACTTCTTCGTCGGAGCAGTTCTTATCGGCGGCCTTGACCATGGCGTCCACCAGGTCAAGTGAGATAACTTTGCCTTCGATCTTGGCCTTGCCGGCCTCCATGGGGCCGCCAGACACGAAGATCACGGGAATGTTCAGGCGCAGTGCGGCCATCAGCATCCCGGGGGTGATCTTGTCGCAGTTGGAGATGCACACCAGCGCGTCGGCCGTGTGAGCGTTGACCATGTACTCAACGCTGTCGGCGATCAGGTCGCGCGAAGGCAGCGAATACAGCATGCCACCGTGGCCCATGGCAATACCATCGTCCACCGCGATGGTGTTGAATTCCTTGGCCACGCCACCGGCTGCTTCGATTTCACGGGCAACCAGTTGCCCCAGGTCCTTCAGGTGAACGTGACCGGGCACGAACTGGGTGAAGCTGTTGGCGATCGCAATGATCGGCTTCTCGAAGTCACCGTCCTTCATGCCGGTGGCACGCCACAGGGCACGAGCACCAGCCATGTTGCGGCCAGCGGTGGAGGTACGGGAACGATACTGAGGCATGAAGGGACTCCGGGCTAGATTCGCTTGAGAGGGTCGATTTTATCCTCAGCCCATCCCTACCCCTCTTCGCTGTCAGGTTTTCAGTCAGCCCTGGTTGCGACGGGCGCGAGACTTTTCATCCAGCCCGAGATCTTCCAGGTGCTTCTGCCGGCGCGCCTTGCGCTTGTTGTCCACCTTTTCCATGGCCTTGCGCTGCGTCCAGCCGGTCGAATCCACAAACGCCCACCAGATGACGGCCGCCAGGAACGGTGCCAGAAACGCCCACCATCGATCACCCCAGGTCCATGCCCCCACCGGCCCCAGGCCGGCGAAATTCATGACCAACATCAAGACTCCAATCGCTACAAACCACATCTTGTGTCCTTTGGCTCACCACCTTGAAATGGATGGCTAGAATGAGTGCGTCCTAACTGTAGACCCACTTGTGGAAGGATCATTCATGAAATTCTTGCCCTCTCTGCTGGCTGCCACGGCCCTGAGCGCTGCTGCTTTGACCCCTGCATTCGCCAGCCAGGAATTGGCTCAGAAAAAGGCTTGCATGGGTTGTCATGGCATCGACAACAAGATTGTCGGCCCGGCTTACAAGGATGTGGCCAAGAAATACAAGGGCCAAAAGGGCGTTGAAGCCAAATTGGTGGAAAAAGTCCTGAAGGGCGGCAAGGGTGCATGGGGTGAAGTGCCTATGCCTGCCAACACCCAAGTCAACGAAGCCGAAGCCAAGCAACTGGTGGCTTGGATTCTGGCTCTGAAGTAATTCACTTCATCCACCCAAAAAACAAAAGCCCCGCAGCGCGGGGCTTTTTTATGCTCCCACCCAAGGTGGGAGCCTGACACGGATCGATCAGTCGTTGGCGTAAATGTCGATGTCCTTGGTTTCGCGCACAAACAGCAAGCCAATCACGAAGGTCATGATGGCCACCACGATCGGGTACCACAGGCCGTTGTAGATGTTGCCGGTTTGCGCCACGATCGCGAAGGCCGTGGTGGGCAGCAGACCGCCAAACCAGCCGTTACCGATGTGATACGGCAGCGACATGGAGGTGTAGCGGATCCGCGTGGGGAACATTTCGACCAGCATGGCTGCGATCGGCCCGTACACCATGGTCACATAGATGACCAACAGCGTCAGGATGGCCACCACCAGAGGCTTATTCAGCTTGGCTGGATCAGCCTTGGCTGGGTAACCAGCGGCCTTGATGGCCGACACCACATCCTTCTTGAACGCAGCGTCTTGCTTCTTGGCCTCATCTGCAGCCAGCCCCTTGGACGAATACGAAGGGATGACCTTGTCGCCCACCTTGATCTGAGCCACGCCCGCACCGGTCACGTTCTCGTAGTTCACCGAATTGGCGGCCAACACTTGCTTGGCGATGTCGCACGAACTGGTGAACTTGGAGGTACCCGTGGGGTTGAACTGGAACGAGCACTCGGCAGGATCAGCCACCAGGGTCACGGGCGCGGTGGCTTGAGCACGAGCCAGGTCTGGGTTGGCCGCTTCAGTCAGCGCCTTGAACAAGGGGAAGTAAGTCAGCGCCGCGATCAGGCAACCACCCAGAATGATGGGCTTGCGACCAATCTTGTCTGACAGCGAACCGAACACCACAAAGAAGGGTGTGGCGATCAGCAGCGAGATGGCCACCAGAATGTTGGCGGTAGCGCCGTCAACCTTCAAAGCCTGCGTCAGGAAGAACAGGGCATAGAACTGGCCGGTGTACCAGACCACGCCTTGGCCTGCGACCAAACCCAGCAGCGCCAGAATCACGATCTTCAGGTTGGACCACTGACCAAACGATTCGGACAGCGGGGCCTTGGAGGTCTTGCCCTCTTCCTTCATCTTCTTGAAGGCAGGCGATTCATTCATGCTCATGCGAATCCACACGCTGATGCCCAGCAGTGCAATCGACACGACGAACGGCACGCGCCAGCCCCAAGCGGCGAAGGCTTCTTCGCCCACAAAGGTACGCGTACCGAGAATCACCAGCAGAGACAGGAACAGGCCCATCGTGGCTGTGGTTTGAATCCAGGCTGTGTAGGCGCCACGACGACCGTGAGGCGCGTGTTCAGCCACATAGGTGGCCGCGCCACCATACTCGCCACCCAAGGCCAAACCTTGCAGCAAGCGCAGCACAATCAGAATAACTGGGGCTGCGACACCAATATGTTCGTAATTGGGCAAGATACCGACGATAAACGTCGACAAACCCATGATCAAAATGGTGACAAGGAATGTGTATTTACGTCCGATCATGTCGCCCAGGCGACCGAAAACCAGCGCGCCAAAAGGCCGAACAATGAAGCCCGCCGCAAATGCCAGCAGCGCGAAAATGAATGCCGATGTGGGATCCAGGCCCGCAAAGAACTGTTTGGCGATGATGGCCGCCAGCGAACCGTAGAGATAAAAGTCGTACCACTCAAAAACCGTTCCCAGACTGGAGGCGAAAATGACTTTCTTTTCCTCAGCCGTCATGGGTGCATTCGTCATGCTGCTACTCGCCATGGTGTGCTCCTCGTGATGACAGATTCAACCGGGCTTGTGACCCCCCCCAATTTAAGGGGGAGCGACTTGTTTTGTAATAAGGGTGAATGCTGAGTCTCGTGGACAAAGTGCACAAATTGAAAACAATTGGAAATTGATGCGCAAAAAAATGAGCCCGACCTTTACAGGCCGGGCTCGATTTGAATTGTGGCTGAAATGTTAAATTCAGTTGCTCTGAGCCAACTGCTCAAGAATTGCGGGGTTTTCCAAGGTACTGGTGTCCTGGGTGACGTCTTCTCCCTTGGCAATCACACGCAACAGGCGACGCATGATTTTCCCTGAACGGGTTTTGGGCAAATTGTCTCCAAACCGAATATCTTTGGGTTTGGCGATCGGGCCAATTTCCTGCGCAACGTGGTTGCGCAATTCGGCCGCCAACTGGCGGGCTTCGTCGCCAGTCGGGCGCGGCCGTTTGAGCACCACAAACGCGCAAATGGCCTCGCCCGTCAGGTCATCAGGGCGCCCCACCACGGCAGCCTCGGCCACCAAGGGGTGCGACACCAATGCCGATTCGATCTCCATGGTGCCCATGCGGTGTCCGGACACGTTGAGCACGTCGTCAATGCGGCCGGTGATGGTGAAGTAGCCGTTTTCGGCATCACGAATGGCGCCGTCGCCAGCCAGGTAATACTGACCGCCGAAATCTGCCGGGTAATAACTCTTCTTGAAGCGCTCAGGGTCACCCCAGATGGTGCGAATCATGGAAGGCCAGGGCTTGCGCACCACCAGCACGCCGCCCTGCCCCCAAGGCACTTCCTTGCCGGTTTCGTCCACCACGGCCGCATCAATGCCCGGGAATGGCAAGGTGCAGGAGCCCGGCTTAAGCGCATGCGCGCCAGGCAGCGGCGTGATCATGTGCCCGCCAGTTTCGGTTTGCCAGAAGGTGTCCACGATGGGGCAGCGGCCACCACCGATTTCGCGGTGATACCACTCCCACGCTGCGGGGTTGATGGGCTCACCTACCGTGCCCAGCAAGCGCAAGCTGCTCAGATTGAACTTGCGCGGATGCACCGCCTCGTTGGTTTCTGCCGCCTTGATCAACGCACGAATGGCCGTAGGGGCGGTGTAGAAAATGGTGACCTTGTGCGCTTCGATCATGCGCCAGAAGCGCGACGCGTCCGGGTAGGTTGGCACCCCTTCGAAAATAACCTGAGTGCCACCCAGCGCCAAAGGCCCATACGCCACATAGGTGTGCCCCGTCACCCAGCCAATGTCGGCGGTACACCAGAACACATCGTCGTCTTTCAAGTCGAAAGTCCACTTCGTGGTCAGCGCCGCGTGCAACAGGTAGCCACCGGTGCTGTGTTGCACGCCCTTGGGCTTGCCGGTGGAACCGGAGGTGTAAAGCAGAAACAGAGGGTGCTCTGCACTGACCCATTCCGGCGCGCATTCGGCGGGTTGAGCGGCCAGCAGCTCATGCAGCCACACATCACGCCCCGATTGCATTTGAATCGCGCCGCCCGTGCGCTGGAACACGATGACCTGCCGCACCGACTCACAACCACCCATGCCCAGGGCTTCGTCCACGATGGCCTTCAGAGGCAGAGCTTTGCCGCCGCGCAACTGTTCGTCGGCGGTGATGACCAGCACCGCACCAGCATCTTCAATGCGGTCACGCAGGCTTTGCGCGGAAAACCCGCCAAACACCACCGAGTGCGTGGCACCAATGCGGGCGCAGGCCTGCATGGCCACCACACCTTCAACCGACATGGGCAAATACAGCACCACGCGGTCGCCCTTCTTCACGCCTTGCGCCTTCAGCGCATTGGCCAGCTTCGACACCCGCTGCAGCAAATCGCTGTAGGTAATGCGACTGACCTGACCGTCATCCGACTCGAAAATGATGGCCACACGATCGCCTCGACCCGCTTCGACATGGCGATCGAGACAGTTGTACGAAACATTGAGCAGGCCGTCGTCGAACCACTTGAAAAACGGCGCGTTGCTGGAGTCCAGCACCTTGGTAAAGGGTTGCTTCCAGGCAAGAAATTCGCGCGCCAGTCGCGCCCAATAGCTTTCGTGATCTTGCTGGGCTTCCGTGCAAAGCTGGTCGTACGCTTGACGACTACCAATGTGTGCCTTGGCGGCAAACGATTCGGGAACGGGGTAAAGGGATGGGGTTGTGTTTACATTCTGGCCAGACATGCCATGTACTCCTGATACCGGTGCTTTTGGCACCTGCTGTTGGATTGATGCGCATGACGTAAAAGGCGCACCAAGACAGGACATTGCGCCTGTCTCTAGAATTTGTTACCTCGGACATTCCCCAAGCGCACTCATGAATAAAGCAGACAAGTCGGTCAAACTTGGCACCATTCCCAACTTGATCTTCGCCAGCCGCTGGCTGCAATTGCCCTTGTACGTCGGCCTGATTGTGGCTCAGGGTGTTTACACCTTCCATTTCTGGGTGGAGTTGGTGCATCTGGTAGAGGCCGCTTTTGGCAACCAGGATGCCCTTAAAGCCATTTTTGCGGCATCCGGACAACGCTCGGCTGAGGCTCCCACCCACCTCACTGAAACGACCATCATGCTGGTGGTGCTCGGCCTGATCGATGTGGTCATGATCTCGAACCTGCTGATCATGGTCATCGTGGGGGCTACGAAACCTTTGTGTCGCGCATGCACCTGGAAGGTCACCCAGACCAACCTGAATGGCTGGACCACGTGAACGCGTCGGTGTTGAAGGTGAAGCTGGGCACCGCCATCATTGGCATTTCGTCCATTCACCTGCTGAAAACCTTCATCAACGCCGAAAACTACTCGGAAAAGGCCCTCATCGCCCAGACGGTGATTCACGTGGCTTTCCTGCTGTCGGCCATGGCCATTGCCGCCACCGACCGCATCCTCCACGCTGGCCACCAGAATTCCGGCAAGCCACACTGACGCCGCAGTGTGCCTTTGGCACAATGGCGGTCTATTCCAATCACAGCCCCACAAAGGCCCAGCCATGACGACCATTCGTTACGACGATCTCGTTGAAAGCGTCGCAGCCGCGCTGCAATATATTTCTTACTACCACCCTGCGGACTACATCGCCCACCTGGCGCGCGCCTACGAGCGCGAAGAGTCGCCCGCGGCCAAGGACGCCATCGCGCAGATCCTGACCAACTCGCGCATGTGTGCCGAAGGGCACCGCCCGATCTGTCAAGACACCGGCATCGTCAACGTCTTCCTGAAGATCGGGATGGGCGTGAAGTGGGACGGTTTCGGTGCCCGCTCCATCCAGGAAGCCGTGGACGAAGGCGTGCGCCGTGGTTACAACAACCCGGACAACAAGCTGCGCGCCTCGGTGCTGTCTGACCCCATCTTCGAGCGCAAGAACACCAAGGACAACACGCCTGCCGTGGTCTTCATGGAACTGGTGCCCGGTGAGACCGTGGACGTGACCGTGGCGGCCAAGGGTGGCGGCTCCGAGAACAAGTCCAAGGTCTACATGCTCAACCCGTCTGACAACATCGTGGACTGGGTGCTCAAGACCGTGCCGACCATGGGCGCAGGCTGGTGCCCGCCCGGCATGCTGGGCATCGGCGTCGGTGGCACAGCTGAAAAGGCCGCCCTGCTGGCCAAGGAATCGTTGATGGACGACATCGACATGTACGAACTGCTGGAGCGCGGCCCCCAGAACAAGCTGGAAGAGCTGCGCATCGAGCTGTACGAGAAGGTCAACGCCCTGGGCATTGGCGCGCAAGGCCTGGGCGGCCTGACCACCGTGCTGGACGTCAAGATCAAGACCTACCCCACGCACGCAGCCTCCAAGCCGATTGCCATGATCCCGAACTGCGCGGCCACCCGCCATGCGCACTTCGTGATGGATGGCTCGGGCCCTGTCTACCTGGATCCGCCCAGCCTGGACCTGTGGCCCAACGTGCACTGGGCGCCTGACTACAACAAATCCAAGCGCGTTGACCTCAACACGCTGACCAAGGAAGAAGTGGCCAGCTGGAAGCCCGGCCAGACCCTGTTGCTCAACGGCAAGATGCTGACCGGCCGCGATGCCGCGCACAAGCGCATCCAGGACATGCTGGCCAAGGGCGAGAAGCTGCCCGTGGACTTCACCAACCGCGTCATTTACTACGTCGGCCCGGTTGACCCGGTGCGCGACGAAGTGGTCGGCCCCGCTGGCCCCACCACCGCCACCCGCATGGACAAGTTCACCGAGATGATGCTGGCCCAGACCGGCCTGATCTCCATGGTGGGCAAGGCCGAGCGCGGCCCCGCTGCCATCGAAGCCATCAAGAAGCACAAGTCGGCTTACCTGATGGCTGTGGGCGGCTCGGCCTACCTGGTGTCCAAGGCCATCAAGGCCGCCAAGGTCGTCGGCTTTGAAGACCTGGGCATGGAAGCCATCTACGAGTTCGACGTGGTCGACATGCCTGTGACCGTGGCGGTAGACGCTGGCGGCACCAGCGCCCACATCGAAGGGCCCAAGGTGTGGCAAGCCAAGATCGGCAAGATTCCGGTGACCGTGGCCTGATCCGCCAGGCGCCCTCGCCTCAGCACAAAGCCCCGGGTGTTCACCTCGGGGCTTTTTTGTTTTTGCCGCCACCTCCCTACATCTAGGGACAGCATGGCGCCCCCGATCGCGCTACTGTCGCGACGTCAGCCACTCTGAGCTCACATCATGATGACCACCAATGTCAGTCGCGAAGACTTTCTTGCCTGTACACGCCCCTATCAAGGCCAGTTGAAGGCGCTGAAGACCAAGCAGTACAGCGATGTGATCGACAGCCAGGGCCAACAGTACATCGACCTGGTGCTGGAAGGCGGCGGCACCCTGGGCATTGCCCTGCTGGGTTACATCCATGTGCTGGAAGAAGCGGGCTTACGCTTCATCGGCATTGGCGGCACATCGGCAGGGGCCGTGTCGGCCGTGGCACTGGCTGCGGCGGCCAAGCCATCCGAATCGCGCATGAAGCCGCTGATGGAAATTCTGGCCAACATGCCCATGAGCAGCTTTGTGGACGGCAAAGAGCCTGGCGACACCGATGCCATCGAGGCCTTGAACGCCTGGATGAAAGGCCGCAACCTGCTGGTAAAAACATGGAAAACCGCGCAAGTGCTTGATAACTTGCACGAAATCCACGCGCTGAACCGTGGCCAGACCTTTTTCGACTGGATGTCCGCGCTGATGCGCGGCTTCAATGGCGGCAAAACCATGACCTCGGCCGTGCTACGCGAACGCATGCACGACCTGCCTCCGCTGCGGGTTTGCGACAGCGCCCTCGACAGCGACTACAGCGGCCTGCCCGTCAAACCTTACTTGGTTCAGGCTGATGGGCGCCGGGTGTTGACGATCAACCCCCACAGCGACTACCTGTGCGTGATCGCGGCGGACATTTCCACCGAAAGCAAGGTGGAGTTTCCCAAACATGCCCCGCTGTACTGGCAAGAGCCAGAGCAGGTCGATGTGGCGAACTTCGCGCGCGCATCCATGTCGATTCCCGGCTTTTTTGAAACCTATCAAATCGACTCCCTGCCTCTGGAGCAAGCCCGGCCCCTGTGGAAGGAAGCGCACCCTTATCGACCTGCCCGCGCTTTCGAAGGCGAGTTTCTGCCCAAGCGCCATCATTTCGTCGATGGCGGGGTGTTGTCCAACTTCCCCATCAACGCTTTCCACAACCCCAGCCGTGTGCCCTTGCGCCCCACATTCGGCGTCAAGCTGCAGTGGGATGAATACCGCCACGATATCAAGACCTTGATTGACGTGGTGACCCAATCGTTCAACTCGGCGCGGCACGCGCTCGACAGCGACTTCATTCACCGCAACCCTGACTTCAGCAAGCTGGTGGCTTTTGTCGATACACAAGATGTGAATTGGCTCGACTTCGACATGGCCCGAGAAACCAAGCTGCGCCTGTTTGAAATGGGCGTGCAATCGGCCATTGCCTTCCTGGAAGGCTTCGACTGGCCTCGCTACAAGGAAATTCGCCGCCTGATGCTCCAAGCCAGCCTGATTCAGACCTGAAGGGTTTGTACAGTAGCGGCATGAAAAACCGCTACTACAACCCGGCCAAGCCTCACCACCGGCCGGACGGCTTTCAGAACAACTATCAGTCGTTTCGTGGCAAGCGCTGGCATGAAATTCTGCGCTGGCGCTGGAACGCCTGGCGTGCCGGGCATCCTCGGCCCCTGACCGAGCCGATTCCCGTCGTGGCACCAGATCTGGCGTTCATCCACGCCAACGCAAAAGCCGGCTTGAGCATGCAGCCTGCGGTGACCTGGATCGGACACATCACCGTGCTGGCTCAGCTCGGTGGGCTCAACATCCTCACCGATCCGGTATTTTCTGAGCGCTGCTTTCCTGTGCAATGGGCAGGCCCCAAACGCGCCACGCCTCCCGGCATGGGTTTGGCTCAATTGCCTCGGATTGACGTGGTGCTGCTGTCGCACAACCACTATGACCACATGGACGAGGCCTCGCTATTGGCCTTGGCGCGGCAGGCGGGCGGCTCGCCGCTGTTCATCACCCCACTGGGGCATCAAGCCTGGTTTGCACGACGCGGCATCCACCACGTACTTGAGTTGGATTGGTGGGACACCCATGTGCTCCCCGCCACCGAACACTCTGCCCGGGTGCCCATCACCCTCACACCCGCTCAGCATTGGTCGGCGCGCACCGCCAACGATGCGCTGCGCAGCCTGTGGGGCGGTTTTGCCGTGCTGGCACCCGATTGCCACCTGTTTTTTGCAGGCGACACGGCCTACTCGCAAGACTTCGCCGACATTCGCCAGCACTTCGCACAGGCGCAAAATGCCGCCTCAGGTGGCGGCTTTGACATCGCGCTCCTGCCCATTGGGGCGTACGAGCCACGCTGGTTCATGAAAGACCAGCATGTGAACCCGCAGGAGTCGGTTCAGATCTTTCATGATCTGGGATGCAAAAAAGCCATCGCCGTGCACTGGGGTACCTTCCAGTTGACCGATGAAGCACTGGACGAGCCACCAAGGGAACTGGCCCGATGCCTGCATCAGGCCGGGCTGCGTTCCGATCAATTCATGACTTTGGCAATTGGGGGCTCACTCAAGGTCTTGCCCCGAACAAGCTCATGACGCTTTGGCGCGGCGCTTTCTTTGCATGAAGGCCCCAACCCCAAAACCTGCTGTCAACAACCAAAGGGAGGCAGGCTCATCCACCGCCGGCGCCGGCCCAGGCACAAAGCCAAATGGGTCACCGTCATGCACGGCCCAAGCTCCGCCGTAAAGAATTTTTCCCACGTAGGCTTGCGAGCCTGCAAAAGGGAAACTCGTCCACAACGCCCAGGCCCTGCTTGGTTTGGGCGTGTAGGTGTCTTGCGTCCAGAACAGTTCCGACGAGAAATTGAGAATGACGCCGTGATCCACACCGGGAATCTGAACCGTTCCACGGTTGGGTGACAAGTCCGCCCCCAGATTCAGATTGGTGTAGTACATGTGCCCCAACTCACTCTTATGACCATCCCCCCCCAAACCCGAGGCGATCTGATCTAGTGAAGTTGTACTGATACGCGAAAGCACAGAAGGCAGACGCCAACCGGTGACACCATGAAAGTCCAAGCCATTCGCCCACGAAACCGCTTGGCCCCACGGCAATTCAGGCAGTTCTGCATACCCGGATGTAGCGACATAGCCCGCATCGGCCAGCCAGGTAATGCCCAGTACGGTGTCGTAATAGGCTTCAAACCCATTGCCAGGGTTTTGATCCGCATCTCGACCTTCCAGGGCTGCGTGCGCCGCCAATGGCAGACTGCCAACAACACAAGCCAGCGCGACCGATTGCGTGACAGCCCGAACTACCCGATTGATCGAATGCATATGACCCCCGTTTTTCGTTGGACGGGTTCTGATTAGACGCCCAATGAATTCGGACATCAATTAACCAGAACCCTGACGAAATGGTGTCAGGCATCTGACTGGACAAACCTTGCATTAAGGGCCGAAGCCACCCACTCATGGCAGCTTAACGGCTCTTGTCAAATGCGGGAAATCAGGCTTTGCGCTGGCGGCGCACCCAGCCACCCAGGCAAGACAAACCCACCAGGGCAAAAGCCGCCGAGGCAGGCTCTGGCACAGGCGCCGTCACGGCCGCGGCCCCTACGCCACTGACCTTCGACAGCAACGTCAACGTCGCCAACTGCGTAACATTGCTGGTGTTTTCAAAGATCACCTTCAATTCACGGTCACGGGCATCTTGCGCCGAAGCACCGCTGACCCACACAACTTCCATCTGACCGGTTGCGGCATTGGGCAAATAGTCGTAGTAACCACCCGCAGTTGCCGTCGCGGTCAGTGAATCCACAAACGAATAGTTAACTGCACCGTTGTCGGTGCCATAGCTGTAGCTCAGGCCCAGCGAGGCCAAAGCCTTGGCCCAGTCCGAGCCATTGCCGCCAGGGTCTGCAGCTGCAGCCAACACCGAAGCCTTGGCCGTGATCGTGAGTCGCGAATGGGCTGCCAGAGACACGTTGCCCAGCACCCCAGTACCGCCTTGCCCCGTCAGAGCCGAAGCGGCAAAGTTGGAATTGCCGCCGTTGGCCGCACCTTGCGCATTCACGTTCCAGTTTCCCACCGGCAACGAGATTTGCGAATGGGCCTGTGCATAGTCGCTGCCCCCTTGCACGTTGTACTGGAAGAACGACTGACTCTTCTTCTTCGCGGCGCTGCCGTCACTGGTGTCGTCAAGCGCAGAAGCCGACAGCGACGTCGACCCGCTGCCGCTGCCCGACAGCCAACTGTAGCCGGCAGCCACCCCGTCGAACTGGTTCAAATCTTCGAGCTGAAAATGGAAATCGCTCAAGCCTGCGGAGGCATTGGAAGCGGCGTGCCCCAACGGGGCCACAGCAGCCAGACTCAGGGCTGCCCAAATAGCATGGTGACGCATGGATGTAGTCCTTGTGGTGGGCGCGTCACATACAGTGAGCACGCGCTGATTCGAGGAGACCACAGCGTGCAAAGGTGTCATGACAACGTCACGACACCCGGACTACATACCCCCTAGACCCCGGGGGATACCCGGAGGGCGTTCAATGGACCACGCGTTCGAACTGGAACTCGCCCGCATCCCCCACTTTCACCGGAATCACGTCCTTCGCGCCAAACTTGCCCTGCAAGATGAGCTTGGCCACCGGGTTCTCGATACGCTGCTGAATGGCGCGCTTGAGCGGCCGAGCGCCAAACACGGGGTCGAAGCCCACCTTGGCCAGTTCGACCAACGCTTCGGGCGACACATCGAGCTTCATTTCCATCTGGGCCAGTCGACCTTCCAGCGCCTTGAGCTGAATCTTCGCAATGGATTCGATGTGAGCCTGATCCAGCGCGTGGAACACCACCACTTCGTCGATCCGGTTCAAGAACTCGGGACGGAAGTGCTGCTTCACCTCCACCCACACCGCATCCTTGATGTCCTCGGCGGGCTGCCCGGCCATCTGCATGATGTGGTGTGAGCCCAGGTTCGATGTCATCACGATCACGGTGTTCTTGAAGTCCACCGTGCGCCCCTGACCATCGGTCAGGCGGCCATCGTCGAGCACTTGCAGCAACACGTTGAAGACGTCAGGGTGAGCCTTCTCAACTTCATCGAGCAGCACAACGCTGTAGGGCTTGCGTCGAACTGCCTCTGTCAAGGTGCCGCCTTCTTCGTAGCCTACGTATCCGGGGGGCGCACCAATCAGGCGGCTGACCGAGTGCTTCTCCATGAACTCGCTCATGTCGATGCGAATCAGGTGGTCTTCGCTATCGAAAAGGAAGCCTGCCAAAGCCTTGCACAGCTCGGTCTTGCCGACCCCCGTGGGGCCCAGGAACAGGAAGGAGCCATAGGGACGGTTCGGATCAGACAGGCCGGCACGCGAGCGACGGATCGCATCGGACACGGCCACGATGGCCTCTTGCTGCCCGACCACTCGCTCGTGCAATTTGTCTTCCATCGACAAGAGCTTGTCGCGCTCGCCCTGCATGAGCTTGGACACAGGAATACCCGTGGCACGGGCCACCACCTCGGCAATTTCCTCCGCACCCACCTGGGTGCGCAGCAGCGTCGGCCGGTCTGACTGACCGCCCTTCTTGGCGTTTTCCTTGTCCTGCGCGTCTTTCAGGCGCTTTTCCAGCTCAGGCAGCTTGCCGTATTGCAGCTCGGCCACCTTGTTGAAATCACCCTTGCGCTTGAACTCTTCCATCTGGAAGCGAATCTTGTCGATCTCCTCCTTGATGGTGGCGGAGCCTTGGGCCTGGGCCTTTTCGGCTTTCCAGATGTCTTCCAGATCGGCGTATTCCTTTTGCAACTTGCCGATCTCTTCTTCGATCAGGCCCAAGCGCTTGATGGAGGCTTCATCTTTCTCACGCTTCACGGCCTCGCGCTCAATCTTCAGCTGGATCAGACGGCGATCCAGACGATCCAGAGCTTCGGGCTTGGAATCGATTTCGATCTTGATCTTGGCTGCAGCCTCGTCGATCAGGTCAATGGCTTTGTCTGGCAGGAAGCGATCCGTGATGTAACGGTTGGACAGCTCGGCCGCGGCCACGATGGCCGGGTCAGTGATCTCCACACCATGGTGCACTTCGTACTTTTCCTGCAGGCCACGCAAGATGGCGATGGTCGCCTCCACAGTGGGTTCGCCCACCAGGATCTTCTGGAAGCGGCGCTCCAGGGCAGCATCTTTTTCGATGTACTTGCGATATTCGTCCAGCGTCGTGGCGCCAATGCAGTGCAACTCGCCACGAGCCAGCGCGGGCTTGAGCATGTTGCCAGCGTCCATCGCGCCATCGGCCTTGCCCGCACCGACCATGGTGTGGATTTCGTCGATGAACATGATGGTCTGGCCTTCGTCCTTGGCCACCTCCTTCAAGACGCCCTTGAGGCGCTCTTCGAAGTCGCCACGGTACTTCGCGCCGGCCAGCAACAAAGCCATGTCCAGCACCAGCACGCGCTTGTTCTTGAGCGTGTCAGGCACCTCACCCGCCACGATGCGCTGGGCCAGGCCCTCCACAATCGCGGTCTTCCCCACACCGGGCTCACCAATCAGCACGGGGTTGTTCTTGCTGCGGCGTTGCAGCACCTGGATGGCGCGACGAATTTCTTCGTCACGGCCAATGACGGGGTCGAGCTTGCCCTGACGCGCGCGCTCGGTCAGATCCAGGGTGTATTTCTTCAGCGACTCGCGCTGACCTTCCGCTTCGGGGTTGTCCACTTTTTGGTCTCCACGCACGGCTTTCACGGCGGCTTCCAGCGACTTGCGGGTCAGCCCATGGTCACGAGCCAACTCACCCGTTTCACCCTTGTGGTCAGCCAGCGCCAGCAAGAACATTTCGCTGGCAATGTAGGGGTCGCCTTGCTTGTGGGCTTCTTTTTCAGCCCCTTGCAGCAAGCTGACCGTGTCGCGCCCGGCCTGCACTTGATCGGCGCCCTGCACTTGCGGCAGCTTGTCGATTTGCTTGGTCAACGCGGCAGCCAGAGCGCCCACCTTGACGCCGGCGCGCTCCAGCAAGGCCTTGGGGCCATCGTCTTGCTGGATCATGGCCAGCAAGATGTGAGCGGGCTCGATGTAGGGGTTGTCGCGGGTCACAGCCAGGCTTTGGGCCTCGGTCAACGCTTCCTGAAATTTGGTGGTGAGTTTGTCCAGACGCATGAGCACTCCTGTTGCCCCTCGGGGTTGAGACTGCTGGGGGGCCAATTGGATTCGGAGATGGGGGACACTCACCACATTTCAAGACCCCAGGAAACTCGGCGCTTGCGTCAGATCAAGAAGGAACCACTTCCGAGGCAGGCGGCAGGGTATCCACCGCCTCCTCAGGCAGAGACAGGGCCACCTGATTGCGTCCGGCCTGCTTGGCTTGAGCCAGGCTCGATTCGGCCATCGCCAGGGCGTGCTCCAGCGTTTCCACTGGATGGTGGTAGGCCACCCCCACGCTCAATGTCAGATTCACCAGACCCGCCGTCGTCTGAGCCGGCTTGCCCTCGACAGACGACCGCAGCCGCTCTGCCACCACCTTGGCTTCGTGGGGCTGACGAATGGGCAGCAATACAGCGAACTCCTCGCCGCTGTAGCGGGCCAGCAGCGCGTCGTCACGCAAACGGTCTTGCAGCACCTGCACCACATGCCGCAGCACATCGTCGCCCACCAGGTGACCATAGGTTTCGTTGACACGCTTGAAGTGGTCCACGTCCAGCATCAGCACAGCCAATTGGTCGTAAGGCCGGCGCCGCGCCAAAATCATGCGCTCACCCAATTCACGCAAGCCCCGGCGTGACAAGGCCCCCGTCAGCTCATCAGACAGGGCACGGGTGTGCAACTGCTGCAGCAGACGCTCATTGAGCATGGCCACCACCACACAAACCCAGGCCAACGGCCAAGTGGCCACCACAATCGCACTGGGTTGCGCCCACCAGTCGGGCGCGTGCATCCAGTGCTCGGGGTAGGGCCCGCTAGAGCCATCGCCCAGGGCGTGCAGCAAATGAATCACCCAATTCGCAACCAAGCCCGCCAGCAAGACCAGCAAACCCCATTCGCTCAGACTGATTTTGGCCGAACGCACAAAAGCCCAGGCTTGCTCCAGCAACACGGCCAGACACACCAGCGACAGCACGCCATACAGCACCATGGCGTAATCAGCCTGAGGCAAACCCCAAGCAGACAGCCACAGGGACAGGCCCACCAAACTCGTCAGGCCCCACCCCACCCAGGGCGGCGTTCGACGCCCCTGCAGCTGCCGCGAGGCCCAACCCAGCAAGACCAAACCCATGGCCGTGCACCCCTGTGCCGCTTGAAACACCAAGCGCGCACGGTCAGCGGGCGCCAAGGAAGCCAGCAAGGTTGGCGCAGAAAACAGAAAACCCCAGCGGTACAGCGTGAGCGCATACCCCAAGCGAGCCTGATCCGCCCGAACGGCGAAACACATGAACAAGCCGAACAAGGACGCCGCCCCACTGATGGCAAAGCTGGTGAGCATGTCGGGCTGAGTCATTCGGGCTGGAACCTGCAGAAAAGCTGGAATAGCCACAGCATGCCACCGAGTGCCCGCCAACGGAAGCCGGAAAAATCGGGAAAATTTGGCGTTTGACTGCGCTCAGCCCTGGCGCCAACGGTCCATGGCCTGATCGTCTGAGCTGCGGGCATCCACCCACTGCCCCTGCCCGTTGGCCACTTCCTTCTTCCAGAAAGGGGCATCGGTCTTGAGCCAGTCCATCAAAAACTCGCAGCACTGGAAGGCTTGCCCCCGGTGTGCAGAGGTGACGGCCACCAGCACGATCTGGTCGGCAATTTTCAAAGGCCCCACTCGGTGAATAACTCGTGCGTTGAAGACATCAAAGCGCTGCTTGGCCGCATCGATCATGCGGGCAATGCTCAGCTCGGTCATGCCGGGGTAGTGCTCCAACTCCATGACCGCACCGTCGGCTGTAGGCGCGTCCGGGCGCCATTCGCGCACCGTGCCCACAAAACTCACCACGGCCCCAACGCGGTGGTCTCCCTCGCGCAGGCGAGCCACTTCGGTCGAGACATCAAAATCTTCTTCCGCAACGGTGACACAAGGCAAGGATGGGCTGGTGTTGGCTGCAGAGGTCATGACTGACTCACCCCCCCGTCACGGGCGGGAAAAATGCCACCTCGGCCCCATCGGTCAGGGGCTCGTTGGCAAAGCACATGGTCTGGTTGCAGGCAGCGCGCAGACCTTTGGTTTGCGCCAACACCTCGGCATGGTCATCCGATTGCTGAATCAGCCACTCACGCAATTGGCCCACGGTGGCGGGTTTGTCGGCCGAGTCATCGGGCCAGGACAGGTCTTGCCCCGCCCCCAGGCGCTCGCGCACCGAGGCGAAATATCGAACAGAAATTTTCATGCAGTCTCCTGGCGGGCATGGGCCGCCGGCTGCATCAACTCTGCCACAGGCCAATAGGCCACGGTATCGCCCGGTTGAACTACCTGTTGGGGTGCCAGATCGACCAAACCATCAGACCAGGCAGCCGAACTGAGTACGCCAGAGCCCTGATGTGGATGCAGCAGCACCTCCATGTCGGCATCGAGGCGCACGCGCACGAACTCGCGGCGCTTGTCTGGGCGGGGCCATTCGAACTTGGCCTTCAAACTGATGGGTCGGGGCAAGACCCAGCCCAATCCACCCAACACATCCATCACCGGTCGCACCAGCATCAGGAAGGTCACGTAACTGGCCACTGGGTTGCCGGGCAGCCCCATGTACAACGCCGTCGAGCCATCCTGACGGCGAATCCAGCCGCACACGAAAGGCTTACCAGGTTTGATCGCCAGAGCCCAGAACTCCAAACCACCTTCGGCCAGCACGGCATTGCGCAGGTGGTCTTCTTCGCCCACCGACACACCACCGCTGGTGATGATCAGGTCATGGCCTTCAGCGGCTTGCCGCAGGGCCGCGCGGGTCTGCTCCAGATTGTCTGGAATCACACCCAGGTCAGCGGCTTGGGCGCCACAGGCTTGCACCAGGCCACGCAAGGTGTGTCGGTTGCTGTTGTAGATGGCGCCAGCGGGCAAGGGCTGGCCGGGCATGACGAGTTCGTTGCCCGTGGTCAGCACCGCCACGCGGGCCCGCCGATACACCGGCACTTGCGCTGCGCCCACCGAAGCGGCCACACCCAGTGCAGCTGGCGTCAGGCGCACACCGGCAGACAACACCGTCTGGCCGGATTGAATGTCCTCACCCGCACGGCGAATGTTCTGCCCCGGGCGAACGGGCTCATTGAAACGAACCTGACCCGCACCAGCCGCTTCGGTGTGTTCTTGCATGACCACGGCATCAGCGCCCGCAGGCACTGGCGCACCGGTGAAGATGCGAGCACAGCTACCAGGCTGGAGCGTCGCGCCCACCTGCCCCGCCGCAATGCGCTGCGACATGGGCAACACAGCACCGGGGCCCGACAGGTCAGCCACCCGCACGGCGTAACCGTCCATGGCGCTGTTGTCCAGCGGCGGCACCGCCACGCTGGAGACGAGATCTTGCGCCAGCACCCGGCCCAGGGCGTCAAAGCTGTCGATCTGTTCCAAAGACAGGGGGTTTGACGCCACGTGTTGCGCAACCATGTCGCGCAACCGGGCCCACGCCTCGTCCAGAGGCATCAGGGGCTTGGGTGCCATGCAGAAAACTCGATGCTGATTTAGTCAGCGCAATGTTGAACGACGTAGTCCTTCACGGCTTGCGTGAGCTTGGGCATGACCGTGAAGCGCTTGGGCAACGCTTCCAGACCATCCAGGCCCGCAATCCAGTGCGGACGCTCGGGCTGACGGCCGGTGGCTTCGACGATGGTGTCGGCAAACTTGGCGGGCAAGGCGGTTTCCAGCACCAACATGGTCACGCCAGACTTGGCATGCTCACGCGCCACCTTCAGGCCGTCGGCCGTGTGGGTGTCGATCATGATGCCGAAACGATCAAAGGTGTCCTTGATCGTCTTCAAGCGATCAGAGTGTTTGCTGCAGCCCGACACGAAACCGTACTGCGCCACTTTGGCAAACTCTTCAGCAGACACATGGAATTCGCCGGTTTGCTCCACGGCATCCTTGAACAGAGCCTTCACACGGGCACCATCGCGGCCCAGCAGGTCAAACACAAAGCGCTCGAAGTTCGAGGCCTTGGAAATGTCCATCGAGGGCGACGAGGTCTCATACGTTTCAGCGCTGCCGCGCACACGGTAGGTGCCGGTGCGGAAGAACTCGTCGAGCACGTTGTTTTCGTTGGTGGCCACCACCAATTGGTCGATGGGCAAACCCATCATGCGAGCCACGTGGCCGGCGCACACGTTGCCAAAGTTGCCCGAAGGCACGGTGAACGACACCTTCTCGGCATTCGACTTGGTAGCGTAGAAGTAGCCAGCAAAGTAGTACACGACCTGAGCCAGCAGGCGCGCCCAGTTGATCGAGTTCACGGTGCCGATCTTGTACTTGCGCTTGAACT
>ERZ724505.90-NODE-90-length-53823-cov-6.111628_pt1 | contig 53823 bp, 48 predicted proteins | sample MGYA00376038_ERZ724505 | MGnify/ENA primary metagenome ERZ724505 (study PRJEB28724, sample SAMN07190884) | wastewater metagenome | isolation source: effluent of sewage treatment plant in Hong Hong | place: Hong Kong | collected 2016-03-17 ... | reverse complement strand
AGTGGAGCCACTTGCCATTGCCGAACAAATTAAAAATTTTCACGAGCAAGGCATTGCGTTTAGCGAAATGGCAGTCTTTACACGTACGAACGCAGAGCTCTTTCCGATCCACGAAATGTTGTCTGTTGTCGGCATTCCAGCGCAAATAACTGGCAAACTCGATTTGCTCAATCAGCCAAAAGTCCGCGAGGCAATTGTGCTTCTTAAGGCCATCGATAATCCAACAGACGATCATCTGCTCTCGGCAGCACTCAGTATTCCATCACTTGGTTGTCATCCTGCCGACTTAGGCGCGCTATGGGCGCGCAGTCGCGAGGAGAATTACGCAAGAAAAGCAAATGGCGAATCGTGGCGTCCGTTTGTCGATATTCTTGCCACTCTCGAATCAAATTCGCAGTCAATGGCGTTGCGAAATGTGCAGCAGTTGATGAAAGCACGCGATCTTATTTTGCAGTTGTCGCAGCGTAAAAATAACGAGCTAACACTGCCAGCACTCGTCGAAAAGATGTTGCGCGAATCTGGCTTATTACCAGAGTTTACCGACGATGTTGTGCCATTAGAATTCATTGCTCTACAAGAATTTTTTGAGCACATAAAAACGCGTTGTCACGAACGTGCAACGTTCACGTTGTCCGATTTTTTAAGCGATATTGCCTATCGCGATCAATACGGATTGCGGCTCACCTACGCCATTCCGCACATGATCGACGATGCCGTGCAACTCATGACGGCACACGCATCCAAAGGTCTCGAATTCGAAGTAGTATTCATTTCCAGCTTCCGCGAGAAACACTGGGACAACAAGCGTGCAGGCGGCTCACTTTCTCTGCCCGATCATCTACTTTTCTCTGTAGGCGATGATGATTCCTTGTCGCTGCAAGACGAACGACGACTTACGTTCGTAGCGCTCACGCGTGCCAAAAAATATCTTGTACTAAGCTGCCCCGAGCGCATAACGCGTGGCGACCGCGAGCAAGATGTCTCTCCGTCTCAGTTTTTTGCCGAGGCAGGGAAATTGCCCGAGCAGAAGTACGAAGTGCGCAATCCAGTCAGTGCCGCAACACTTCTTCGGCCCAAACTACAATTGGACATCGACGAAACGCTTAAGACGTATCTGCGCAAGAAACTCGAAACGTTCGAGTTATCTGTGACTGCGCTCAATAACTTTCTAGCTGATCCAGAGAAGTTTCTATGGGAAGATTTGCTGTCTGTGCCAAAAGCCAAACAGCCACAATTTGCCTATGGAACCGCTGTTCATAGTGCTCTACGCGATTGGGGAAAAACGGCGAAAAATGGCGAACTGTTGCCACTCGATCAATTCTTGGCATCATTTAGAGCAGCACTCGTACAAAACGAAATCTTAACCGAGCGTGAACGCAAGCTATGGCTACATATCGGCGAACAAGCGTTGCCGCGTTATTATGAAGAGCGTTTAACGGTACTTCCTATAATTGGCGGCCTTGAAAAGAAGTTATCTGGTCGCCTCGACGACATTCGCCTGAAAGGCATTCTCGATCGTTTCGATCTGTACCACGAAACGGGCGCGAACGTGCATATTATCGATTACAAAACTGGCACACCGAAGACCGAAAAGCAGGTCAAAGAAGACTACGGCGGCGCGACGTATCGTCAGCTCGTTTTCTACAAACTCTTGTCGAAGTCTTCGTCCGATTTTGGCGGCTTTGAGGCAACCGAATTTTCACTCGATTTCGTTGGCGAACAAGACCATGAACCGCGACGCCTTACTTTCGAAATTTCGCAAACAGAAGTGGATGATTTGAAGGAGTTGATTCAAAAAGTTTGGGCGAAGATCGTCGCGTTAGATTTTAGTCCTCTGTAGATAAGGCTGCATGCACTCGAGCAAGAATTTCTGTGATTGTGCTGGCAACATCTGCATTAAATTTATGTGAATGCTCTTCATCAAATCTATGTTCAGGATTTGGTAAAGGATTTGGTAGTTCTACGATAGTGGCACCATCAGAGAGTGTTTCGAATACGGCTGTCCGAGTGCGATCAATCGTCTCGGCCGTGGCAAAAATCAGGTCATAAGCATTTTTATTTGATGCAAAGAAAAGCCTGAGAGCTTCTAAGGTTGCACCAGTTAAAGCTGGAACTACGCTTCCAGCATTCGCATTTGGAAATATGCTTTTAAAATTTAGATCAGGAAGTCTTTTTCCAAGTGTTTCTCGATTCATGCCTACCACTGCCACTCTTTGCACTTGTGGAAATTCAGTTGTTTTGCCATCGACTTCGACAGAAAGTAATGCGGATTTCATGAAGGTTGAGAGAAATAAGTTTCGAATAATGTAAAGATAAACAATTTTGTGTCAATCAAATTGTTGTTCAAACAAACAATAGTTTACATAGAAAACACTAATTATGGCTTACTATAAACAAAAATTAATCAAATTTATTTTCGATGTTTAAGAAATGAAAAAAAATGCCACTTAGATATTTGACTAACAAATTTTCAATCTTTATACGGATCCACGATATCTTTTGTTGCCATTGATACACCAATAGGGCGAAGAGTGTGAAGAATTTTGATTGTTCCATTATGCTCCTTAAGTACATCTGGCAGGCGACGATATGCTTGCGGCGCTTCATCAAGATCAGCACCTCGGAGGCAAATACCTTTGTCGCGTATCCACTTCATCATCTCATCATGTCTCACAAGCCCTGGTTGCCGTTGTTTCTTTCCATTTTCGTCCTTTATAAATTTACCTAATGCTGCTGTACGACTCATAATGCGCCCAGCCCCATGAACAGTAGAATATAGGGATTCTTTAGACAGCGGAGATTCAATGCCTTCGATAATAACTGCATTATCACCCATAGAACCGCCTACAAATCCTCTCTGACCAGGAAAAGCTGGTGTCGCTCCTTTGCGTACTACCCAGAAATCTTTGCCGAAGTGATTTTCTTTCCAGGCAAAATTATGATGGTTGTGAACTTCATCTGTAATGGTAGCCCTCAATATTTTTGTGGCTACATGTCTCGCAACATATTCTCTGCCCGCATAAGCGTAACGACCAGCTAGACCCATTGCTCGAAGATAATTTTGTCCAATCTCGCTTTGTTCATCTACAAGTGTAGGCGGCACATCCATACCATTTTTTCCTCCTGCAAGATGCAAGAATGTTGTTGCAGTCCCATGTCCAAGCCCACGTGAGCCGAAGTGAACGCCAACCCATATCCAGCCTTCCTCATCTTCAAATATATCAACGTAATGATTGCCTGAGCCCACTGTTCCTAACTGAGCAACGGCTTTTTGTTTCATTGATGCCAATATATCCATAGACCAAGCATCATCGTCGAATAATTCATGGTCAATGGGACTATTATTGATACGACCAACGCCAAAAGAAATCTGGTTAACCACGTCATTCATTATTCTCTCAATGTGAGGTAGGACATCCGCAAGTCGTGCATCTGTTTTACAGGCCAGATTACCACATGCAATGTCATATCCCACGCCAGAAATAGATATTTTCCCTTCATATGCCACTACTCCGCCTACTGGTTGAGAATATCCTTTATGTCCGTCGGCGCAAAGTACTGCATATGATCCGCCAGCATCAAGACACGTGCGCATTTGTACGAGTGTTCCTTCATCATGGAGGCCAAAAACCTTAAGCATTATTAGTAGAAATAAATAGAGCTTTATACTAGCAGATTTTTTTTAAATATTGAATAAACCCCTGCATCGCTCGTCCTCGGTGGCTTATACGGTTTTTGTCATCAACAGATAGCGCTGAAAATACCTTTTCAAATCCACTGGGTCTAAAGCAGCCAGAAATGGGAAGACCTGCTAAGTATGGCGCTTCGACTGTTTCGGTAATGACTCCATCACAATGGCCTTCGAAGATGTGTTCTGTGCCTTTGTGATCGATGTATGCAATGCAGGTTATAAATCTTGCCTGCTTATTTGCCTCGCGGCTCATGCGATCTAAAAAGAAGTTAATCCACTCTTCATCGCTCGCTTTTGACCCGGCTCCCCATCGCCGTGTTTGCACGCCTAGTTCGTTTTTGAGTGCATCGACAATAATCCCAGAATCGTCAGTAAAAGTAGGAATACCAGATTTTTCGAAGAAATAGCGCGCTTTTATGAGAGCGTTTTCTTCGTACGTCAACCCATGTTCATGCACATCATGCGAATCCAAATTGAAATCCTCAAGAGTTAGCAATTCAATTTTTGTTCCGGCTAGACATTCCTGAATCTCAATAATTTTGCCTTTGTTGGTGGAGGCGAACAGAAGTTGCATTGCGTGCATTTTAATTGAGTATACTATCACTTACTATGAAAAATTGCCCTTACTCTTCCACAACCAATCCTTTTGTGAAATCGCAGGATCCGATTCAGGAAGGACCCTCTACAAGACACGTCGAATCACCTGCATATAATCCGGAAAACAATGCTCGTGACAGGGCGGCGAAATATAAGGAATGCATTCGCAAATTCCTCATACATTCTGCGGAAGATAAAACGAAGCCATAGTCGTCACATCTGTTGCTGCTGGCTAGCCGGTTCTCCTTCGGCCAACTTATCGATATAGACTTTGCGAGCCTTGGCGCCGTCGGACGGGCCGATGATGCCTTTCTCTTCCATGATATCGAGTAGTCTCGCTGCGCGAGCGTAGCCGACTTTCAGCTGACGCTGCAGCAGGCTGGCCGACGCCTTTCCTGTTTCCTGCACAACGCGTACGGCATCAAAGAACAGATCGTCACCGCCGTTGTCATCCGCATCCAAATCGATTTGATGATGCAAATGACTTCCTTCACCAGGCTCGTTGCCTTCGCCGAGTGTAATCTCTTCTGTCAGCATGCCTCCGCCTGCAACTTTTACGGCATTAATCACCCGCTCAGTTTCTTTCGTTGAAATAAAGATACCCTGTACGCGAATAGGTTTGGCAGTAGAAGCAGTCATGTACAACATGTCTCCTTTTCCGAGTAAATCTTCGGCGCCAATCGAATCTAAAATAGTGCGTGAGTCTATGGCGCTAACAACTCGAAAAGCAATACGTGTAGGAATGTTTGCTTTAATCAGACCTGTCACAACATCGACGCTTGGGCGTTGGGTTGCGATGATCAAATGCATACCAACTGCACGTGCCATTTGGGCTATGCGTGCGATCATCGTTTCTGTGTCTTTACGATGCTGGCGCATCATTAAGTCGGCAAGTTCATCGATCACGATGACAATGCGTGGCAGGAGTTGATCTTCGCTTTGTTGTTTCTCGTTAAATTCTGCGATATTGCGCACGCCTGCTTCCGAGAATCGATGTAAGCGGCGACCCATTTCTGCTAGTGCCCAGCGAAGTGCTTGGAGGGCTTTGTCAGATTCAGTAATGACAGGAGTGAGCAAGTGAGGGATGCCGTTATACGGCATGAGCTCAACACGCTTTGGATCGATCAGAATAAACTTCAGTTCATGGGGAGCGTTTTGGAACAGCAGTGAAATGAGGAACGTGTTCATACAGACAGACTTACCGGCACCGGTTGCGCCGGCAATCAGTAAGTGCGGCATGTCCTGAATATCCGCGACAAACGCATCGCCGGACACACCGCGACCAAGCGGAATGGTAAGAGGGGATTCGGATTTGCGGAACGAATTGGATTCCAGAAGTTCGCGCAGGTATACCGTCGAACGCTCGGCATTCGGCATTTCGATACCGACGAGAGCCTTTCCGGGAATCGGCGCTTCTATGCGCAGGCTTTGGGCGGCAAGCGCGAGCGCAAGATCATCCTTCAGGCTTTCGATCTTACTGAGCTTGATTCCTTCGGCAGGCTGAAGCGTGAATTGAGTGACAGTTGGCCCAGGGTGTGCGTCCTTCATGGTGACATCGATTTCGAATTCCTTGAGTTTTTCCTTGATGCGGGCAGCCTGCTCCTTCAGGTCTTCGTCATTCACCGTAAGCTGGCTGTGCTTGGATTCCAGCAAATCCAGTTCCGGAAATTTCCACTCCTCAAAACGCGTGTCTTTCATTTCGAGCAGATTGCTCGGCTTGAGCTTGGGAACGATTTTAGGGTTGGCGGCATCATCGGAAATCTTCCTGTCGGCAAATGCCGGTCTGACAATATTGAGATCGGGTGCGACATCATCGTCATCCTGTTCAATGAGGTCTTTACGCGGCTTGCTGAATGGCAACTCCTGCTGCTGGATATTTTTGTCCTCTTTGACGCGTATCTGCTTGCGGCTTTTCTCTTCAAACGGCGTATCGCCGCCTGTTATGGCAGCCATGATAGCGGGAATATCCGGTTCGAACGCGATGAAGAGACCGGCAAAGAAAACGGAGATGAGAACCACAAAGCCGACTGTTTTGCTGAGAAGCATGACAAAAGGAAACGCCACCAGAAATCCGATGGCACCGGCAAGCTGGTCACGATTGTTGCCGAATTCCTCGAGCGGGGCTTGCAAATGTACAAGGCCGAGAAACGATATAAGAAGGAGGATGAGACCGAACTGGCGCTTGTATTCAATGTTGGGCGTTTTGGCCAGCAGGCGAAACACTCCGGACAGGATAAAGAAGGCGGGAAGCAGTAATCCCCACGAACCGAGCATAAAGATAATGCCCTGGGAAATAGAGGTTCCAAGCACACCCGCTTTGTTGGTAAGCGACAGCAGTAGTATGGCTCCGAGTGCGATTTGTATGACGGCCGTCACCTGTCTGCGCGTATGATCCTGCAATTCAAGAGTGGAATCGGCTTTGCGACGTTTGACTTTGGTCTTGCGGCGGACTTTCGGCATGGCGGTCATTGTATCGCAAAAAATGAGTGTTGTGCAGGCATTTTCAACAGTCCTCGCATCCCAAAATTGCTTTATTTATAGAAAATGTTGCAATAAATAATTTCCTCTCGTAGCAATCGATTCGCGTATCGTGTTAGTATGCACGTATGGACAAGGTTCTGATTTTCGGCGGGCGTGGCTACATAGGCGGTTACTTAAAGAACCTGTATCCGCAGGCTCTGACCCCCGGAACGGATATTGCAGATGCGCAGGCTGTTGCCGCTGTTTTGGACGAGGCAAAGCCGACAATAGTGATCAATGCTGCCGGCAAAACCGGCCGACCGAATGTGGACTGGTGCGAGACGCACAAGCAGGAAACAATCGACAGCAATGTTCTCGGACCGCTTAACATTCTGCGAGAATGCGCCAGGCGCAGCATCTATTGGGTTCACATCGGTTCCGGTTGCATTTACGAGGGAGACAACAACGGCAGAGGATTTGATGAAAACGATGAGCCGAATTTCTACGGCAGCTTTTATTCACGCACCAAGGCGTGGTCCGATCGCATACTGGCGGAATTCCCTGTACTGCAGGTCCGCTTGCGCATGCCGTTTGACGGCACATTGCAGCCCAGAAATCTCATTATGAAGCTGAAAAAATACTCACGTGTTCTGGATCAGCAAAATTCCCTTACCTATATACCGGACTTCCTGAAAGCCCTGGAAGCCCTCATTCAGCAACGCGAGACAGGCGTCTTTAACGCCGTCAATCCTGGCACATTCTCGCCTTTTGAAATAATGACTCTCTATAAAGAGATTGTCGATCCGTCTCATGTATTCGAGCAGTTGTCAGCATCGCAATTATCGGATGTGGTGGCCACCGGTCGTAGCAATTGCCTTATCCGCAGCGAGAAAATCCAGAAGGCTTCCAGACCGTTTTTACCAGTCGCTGATGCGGTAAAGGAGGCGCTGTACTCATTGAAAGTGGTTAGCGGAAAGTGATTTGATCGGGGAAAATGATTCCCGGCTGATTTTTGATAGTTCTCTCATCGTCTCCCCCCGGGAGCCGCTTGCAGCGCATCGCAGGTTGGTACTTGCCTGTTGACAATATTTAGATTGGGATATATAATTAGAGTATCTAACTATTTCAGGTACGTACCATTTAGTATGGAACATTCCGCAGACCACCTCATCGACCTGACATTCGAAGTCACGCGCCATATGCGCAAGGTAATGTCCAGTGCGGGCAAGGATGACAAAACGATGAACTGGCTGCAAATGCATGCGCTGTCGCTCATCTCCGAGCATGAGGGTATTACCATGAAAGAGGTCGCTGCATTTATGAAAGTCTCGGCACCGTCGGCAACGTCGTTCGTCAATCGTCTGGTAAAAATGAAGTGGATTGAACGTCTGACAGATGCATCGAACCGGAAGCTTGTCCGGCTGAAAATGACACCAGCTGGCAAACAGATGCTGACAGAAAAAATTGCACAGAAAAAACAAATCATGCGTGGTATTATTTCTCTCCTTTCAGCCGAGGATCAGGCACAAATGATCCGCATCTATCGCAATCTGCTTACTTCTCTTTCTCGTAAAGATCTATGAAAAAGTTTCTCTCCGCTCTCTGGCGTCGCAAGTGGCTCATCCTTGGCGGGATAGTGCTTGTCCTCGTTATACTGGGGGTATATTCCTTAAGTCGGCCAAAGCCTGTGCAATACGTCACGGCCGTTTCCAGTCGCGGTGATTTACGCCAGACGGTTGAGGCTGTCGGTACGGTTATTTCGGACCGCGATTTGCAGCTTCAGTTCCCGACAACCGATATTGTGGCGAACGTCTATGTAAAAGAAGGTGCAAAAGTAAAAGCCGGGCAGCAGCTCGCCTCGCTGCGTGCCGGCAGCCTTGGTGCCGGTGTCGCGGCTGCTTCGGCAAACGTTCAGTCCGCTGTCGCGCAGTTACGCGCGCTGCAGGAGGGCTCGCGTCCCGAGGACATCGCTATCACGCAGGCACAGGTGGATAACAAGAAGGCTGCACTGGAGGCCGCGAAGTCCTCACTTGCAACCGCAGAAAGCAATCTGGTTTCAGAGAGAGAAAAACTCGAGAAAATCAAAACGCAGGCAATAGTCGGCTTGTCCGGCCAGGTTGCCACGACAAACAGCACCATCTCCCAGCAGTTGTCTGCTGCCAAGACAGCGCTGCGTGCAGTGGACGGCGTGTTCAGTCAGAACGAGGTGAACGATGTCATGACCAAAAATCCGACCAGTGACTTTGACCAGATTAAATCAGCCCGCGCTGCGATTGAATCGCAGATCACGGTTCTGCAGTCCACGGGATTCAATACTACTGACTACCAGGTTGCGATCACGAACATGGAATCGGCACGCATGTCCGTAGGCGCTGCGGCGGGCGTCGTCAGCCGCGCATACGATCTCATCGCCTCCACTCCCGTCAACGGATACTTCACGCAGGAAAGCCGCGAGGCACACAAGGCAACACTTGCAACCCAGAAAAGTGCGGTACAGTCCGCACTGGCCACGCTCGATGCAGCCATCAAATCACTGCGCGATGCGGCTGCCAGCTACGATACGCAGATCACCACAGAGCAAAACGCGATCAATTCCCTGCAGGGCACGCGCGACAGGGCCAAGGCCGATATCACCACGTATGAAACGTCTCTTCGGATCGACGAGGCGCAGCTGAACCTGAAAAAAGCCCCTGCGCGTCAGACGGACATCGATGCAGCGGTAGCGCGCGTTCGTCAGGCGCAGGCGGATCTTGCCCGCGCATCGTCACAGTACCGCGATACGATTTTGACCGCACCGGTCGACGGCGTCATCACGAAAGTAAATGCAAAGCCGGGTGAAATGCGTCCGGTTTCCGAACCGTCTGTCACCATGCTCGGATCATCGCCGTACAGAGTGGAGATGTTCATTTCGGACATTGACGTGCCAAAAGTGAACCTGGCTCAAACAGGGTCCATCAAACTGGATGCATTTCCGAAGACGCCGTTTAAGATAAAAGTGAGTGAAATCGATTCCGCACCGACAAAAGTGGACGGAGTCGACAAATACCGTATCCGTCTGGACTTTGTGTACACGCACACAGACCTGAAGCTTGGTATGTCGGGCGATACCACGATTGTGACAGGCGAACGCAGGAATGTGATCAAAATACCGGCACGCGCCATCATCCAGTCCGATGACGGCAGAAAGACGGTGCGCGTTCTCGATGATAAAAACAAAATGACCGAAAAAACCGTTGTCGACGGCATGGAAGGCGAAGGTGGCGATACGGAAATTATCAGCGGCATTAACGAAGGGGAAAAAGTTGTCACGCTCATCAAAAAGTAAATGCACCATCATAATCCTTCTCACGCCGGCCATCCCCTTATTGTCGTCAAAGGACTGCAGAAGTCGTACTTCAACGGCGACATGGAGACCAGCGTGCTGCACGGGATCGATCTGACAATCAACGAAGGCGAGTTCGTGTCCATCATGGGACCGTCGGGGTCGGGAAAATCAACGCTCATGCACATTCTCGGTTTTCTGGATTCCCAGACGAAGGGTGAATACATCTTCCAGGGAAAGCCTATCGATCGCATGGAAGATGACGAACTTGCCGTTATTCGCGCCACGCTCGTCAGCTTCGTGTTCCAGTCCTTCAACCTCATTCCCAAGACCAGCGTCTATAACAACGTCATTTTGCCCCTGCTGTACCACCCCACAATTCCCGAATCGGAGCGCCGCAAGCGCACGCTCGACGCCATAGAAATCGTCAAGCTGTCCGACAAGGTGAACAACCTCAGCAATCAGCTGTCGGGCGGTCAGCAGCAGCGTGTCGCCATCGCCCGTGCACTGGTCACCAATCCGAAAATCATTTTCGCGGATGAGCCTACGGGTAACCTTGATTCCGCATCGGGCGTGCAGATTATGACGACACTGCAGGATCTCCACAGGCAGGGTCACACCATCATCCTTGTCACACACGAGCAGAAAACAGCCCAGCATGCCGAGCGTATCATCCATATTCTCGACGGGAAAATAGCGTCCGATAGCCGGGATTTCAAGCGGGTTATGGCCGGTAGCGAATCTCATTTGAAATAAATTTGATTGAATAAATAATCAAGAAACAAGATACAAAGACAAAAAATACGAAGATCAAAGAACCAAGTTCGAAACAGGCAACGAACAAACCAGAAACGAATCAACGAATCTTTCCATTCCTCATTCTCAATTCTGAATTCTACATTCTCCCCATGCGACTCCGCGATACCTTCACCATCGCATTCCGCTCGGTTTCCGCTAACAAGTCACGGGCGATGCTGACGATGCTCGGGATCATAATCGGAGTCGGCGCAGTAGTGCTGATGAGCGCTATCGGGGCCAGTATGAAAGGCGTTATTCTGAGTCAGATCAGCAGCCTTGGAACCAACAGCATGATTATTTTCCCCGGACAGGAGGAGGGACGGGCTGCTGGAGCCGGAAGTGACAGCCTGACATTCAGTGATATCGATCAGCTCAGACAGCTTAAAACCATCACAAGCGTCGCCCCCGTCATTTTCGTACCGGGAAAAGTGACCTACGGCAGCCAGGAGGGCAATCCGCAGGTGCAGGGAATTACCATTGAATACTTCAACAATGCGGATTTGTCGGTCACGTCCGGCAGAATGCTGGAATCGGATGACATAGACGGAGCCGCCAAGGTCGCCATGATCGGTCCCGAAGTTGCCGACAAGTTTTTCGGTCAGACAAATCCCATCGGTAAACGCATCAAAATCGGCAACGAGCATTTTACGGTCATCGGCGTCACCAAGGCGCTGGGATCGCAGTTTTTCCAGAGTGCCGACAACCGCATCTACGTTCCGTTTACTGTGGCGAAAGATGTGACCAAGCAGCCGTACGTGAACTATATCACCATGCTTTCCACCGGTGCATTCGATATCGCGTTTGACGATGTAAAGTATCTGCTGCGCCGCACGCATCGTATAGACAATCCCAAAGATGACGAAAAGAAAGATGACTTCATCATTCATTCCTCAGAACAGGCCAGTCAGATATTAGGCGGGGTATCGCTGGGACTGACCATGTTCATCACAACAATCGCCACTATCTCTCTGATCGTCGGCGGTATCGGCATCATGAACATCATGCTCGTGTCCGTCACCGAGCGCACGCGTGAAATCGGGTTGCGCAAAGCGGTAGGCGCCAAGAGTACAGATGTCCTGCGACAATTTCTGATTGAATCAGTGCTTCTTACGTCTGTCGGTGGAGTAATCGGCATGTTGATAGGTATCGGCTTCGCGTACATTGCGGCTATGGTGGTGAAGAATTTTCTCGGCACCTACGCTTTTGCCATTTCGGTTCCTTCCATGATTGCGGCATTTGCCATGGCGGCGATCACCGGCCTTGTATTCGGCATAGCTCCGGCTCGCAGAGCGGCGAATTTACATCCTATCGAAGCTCTCCGTTACGAGTGACAGCTGACAGTCAGTAACCAGATGTCATTATCAGGTCTTCAGTCAAAGTACATTGCCAGGCATCCACTGTTCATTCCTTCAATCCTCTCACTCACTCAATCACTCAACTCATGTTACTCAAAGATACCCTCAATACGGCCTTCAACGGTATTACGGTCAACAAATCCCGATCGATACTGACAGCCCTCGGCATCATTATCGGCGTGGCGTCGGTGGTGCTGATGGTAAGTATGGGAAGGAGCTTCCAGAACTATATTCTGACCACGATTGAATCGGTTGGCACCAATACCATGGATATTTTTCCGGTTGGCTTGCAGCGCGCAGGCAGCAAGCTCGACTCTCTTACGTACGAGGATTATCTTGCCGTGAAACGCCTGTCGACAGTCGAAAATTCGACGCCGGTCATTTTGGTGGGAAAAAAAGTTGAGTATGGCAAAGAATCTGTTTCCCCGACGATTCTCGGCAGCTACAACGTCGTTTTTGCCAACTATTCACTGAAACTCGATTCAGGCAGACTTCTGGAGCAGGCGGATGAAGACGGGGCAAAATCTGTCATTGTCATCGGCCCTCAGGCTGCCAGCGATCTGTTCGGCGGATCCAACGTGCTTGGCAAAGTCGTGAAAATCGGAGGATCATCCTTCACTGTCGTCGGGGTTCTGCAAAAAGCCGCATCATCCCTGCTGGCCAATCTGGATTCGGTTATTGTGATGCCTTACTCTTCGGCAAAAGCGATAACCGGACAAACGTACTTGTCGTACATCACGCTCAAAACGGTAGGCGATCAGCAGATAGCCAAAGAGGATGTGACGCAGCTATTGCGTCAGCGTCACCGTATTTCCAACCCGCTCAACGATCCCGACAAGGATGATTTTATCGCACGTTCCGCCGATCAGATTACGGCGATTGTGAGTTCTGTCACGCTCGGACTCACCATTTTCCTGTCGCTGGTAGCAGCGATCTCCCTGCTGGTAGGCGGCATCGGCATTATGAATATCATGCTTGTATCCGTCACCGAGCGCACCAAGGAAATCGGCCTTCGCAAGGCGGTTGGTGCCAGCAAGCGGGACATTTTACTGCAATTTTTGTTCGAGGCAGTCGCTCTTACCGTCTCTGGCGGGCTGGTCGGTATAGTAATTGGCGGCACGTCAGGCTGGATTATGTCGCTCGTTGCAAACCGTGTTCTTGGCAACTTCAGCTTCGTGCTTTCAATTCCGTCTGTTTTGCTGGCAGTCGCCATGGCGGTTGGAACAGGATTGCTGTTTGGCATCTATCCTGCCCGTCGTGCCTCCAATCTGAGCCCTATGGAAGCCCTCAGATTTGAGTAGCTCTTCTTTTGCAATATTCCATCATGCACCACCCCGACGCACCGCAACCTGACATCGTCCCGGCCGACGAGCCGTTCGTTTTCGAGTATTTTGGAAAGCAATTCACTCTCTCTCATGCCGTCAGGCTTTTTCTCGATGAGCACCAGCAGAAAAAAACAAGAATCACTGAGTATTTGTCACGTATCATACATTTTCAGGATGTAGACAATGAGAATACTCATACGGAGTACCTGCTGCTGCAGTTGATCGAATCCAGAAATCTTCTGGTGAGTGCATCCAATGCCGGTGTATTGAATGAACTGGACTTTTATCTTTTCGGACATGTGCAGACAGTACCGGATCTTCAGGACGGATTTTTCCGCAAAGATGAAAAAATACAGATAGCGCAATGTTTCCGGCCGCAAGAGGAGAGAGTGGAGAGAATCCGCACAATGAAAGTCTATCTGGAATACAAGTCGGCAAACAGAAATCACGAGGCAGTCGTAGACAGCGGAAGGCAGGAAATCCGAAACGGATTAAAGAATGTATAAACACGGGGAGACAGTGCGTGCAACGCCAGCATGAAAAGCAACGATACATTGAAAATAGTCAAATCCTTCAGTACAATCTGCAGGCTGTCGTGCGGCTGACAGGGCGGGAACCGCTCTATTCATGGCTTTACGGCTCGGCAGCTGCGACAGTACGATACACAGACGCATTCCGTTCTTTCTCTGCATGGGTCGGTAGCGAAGTGGCCAAACGCGGCAGACTGTAAATCTGCTGACTTCTGTCTTCGCTGGTTCGAATCCAGCCCGGCCCACCACCCTTCACAACGCGAAGGGTGACCTCCGTAGCGTTTGAATGCAGTAAAACAATTATAAATCAGTATCTGAAACAACCTTGAGACAAAGACATTTGTTAGAGAATTTCCCTCTTGATCCTCCGTTAAAATAGTTCCCATTCGATAGATACGCAGGGCGGCTTTGAGTATCATACTCATTCACCTGATAACACTCTATGCGCACTCTTTCTTTGCAGCGTCTTCTTGCCGGTTGTCTGACTGTCTGGATTCCGCTTACAGGTATTGCAAGCGCTGCTGACGCAATGCCGAAGTCGTTTGTGGATGTTTCCCGGGATGAATGGTTTGCGCCCTACGTGCAGGCGGCTGTTCAGCGCGGGTTTGCATCTGGCTATAAAGACGCAAACGGTTTTCCAAACGGGTATTTCGGACCGTCGAATAACGTTACGTATGCGGAAGCGCTCTCCATGATTATGCGTATGACCAATACGGATGTGGGGGGAGAGCCGTACAACCTGTCGGCCGCAAACACATGGGCGGCCCCGTATGTGGCAACAGCGGAGGCAATGGGACTTACCGTTTACGGGAAAGGCTTGAATGTGAATTCTCCCGCTTCCAGAGGGGCGGTGGCACAGACCCTCATGGAAATATCCCGGCTGTCAAAGCCGCGCGGCTACCTGCATTTTTCAGATTTGCCGGAAACACATCAGTACTATGCAGCTGTAGAGGCCTTGGCCGAAGCGGGTATCATGCAGGGGGATGCGAGAACGAATACCATTCAGCCGGATGCATATATCAACAGAGCCGAAATCTGCAAGATTCTCGCACTCCTTAGCGGTTCCGTTCACACTAGCAGTGCGGCCTTGTCCGACGAATCTGTACAAAGTGTCTCATCTGCCGCAACCTCGGGAGGAACATCTTCCAGTTCGTCTGTTGCCATACAGCTGTCGGGGAGTCAGCGGCTCGTGAAGCAGCCGGTGAATATGCGCAGCGGCATGGGAATGGAATATCGAAGCATCATGCAGCTGCCAGCCAACACGGTGGTGAATCTGGAATCCGAAAACGGGGTATGGTCCAAAATCCGCCTGATGGACGGTACGGAGGGATATGTCGTCACATCGTATCTTTTGCTTCCGGGCGGATACGTTCCGGCAAGTCTGACTTCTGCCGGTTCCGCCTCCTCAATCCCTCACGCACCCGCAGTCATGCCAGGTCAGATGGTGGTGAATCATCCCGTGAAAGTGCGCAGCGGTCCGTCTATGGAACATGCCAGCCAGTTTGAAATGCCCACCGGCACAGTGGTGTCTGTTCTGGATCGGGAAGGCGTTTGGGCACAGGTGCGTCTCTTTGACGGTCGTACCGGCTATGTAGTACAGAAATATCTGTCGAATCCGAAGTAAGCACTCAGCGAAGAATGAACAGCGTCGTAAATATCGGTATATACCATGCTGCTACAAGCGTGCTGAGCAACACGGTTACCGCTGTTTTCTGCGGCTCAATACGCAGCTCGGTAGCGTACACCACTGTCGTTGCCGCCATGGGCACAGTGGACAGAAAAAGCAGTACCTGATGGGTGGCAGGCGCAAACAGGTGCAGAAGCCGGACATCGCAAACAATGAACAGTCCGATGGCTGCCGGCCACAGCAGGAACTTGGAGGCAAATGCAAAAACAGTAAACTTCCAGTCAACCGCAAGACGGCGCACATCCGATACGCCCAATCCGACGAGCATCATACCCAGAATGCCGTATGCGGATTTTGTCTGCAAAAAAAGAACACTGATACTTTCCGGCAGATGCAGTGCCATGCCCTGAGCGGCAAGACCGGCTGCAAACGCATACAGTCCGGGCAGTTTGAGCAGCTTTTGCACGCTCTCGCCAACCGTATGGTGCCCTTTGGCGGTTATGTAAAAACCGATGGTGTTCTGATACACCACAAGTCCCATCATGCACAGAACGATTGTGCCATATGTCCAGTCGCCAAGCAGCGCCGCCGCAATCGGCAGTCCGAAATAGCCGGTGTTTCCCGTTCCTGCTGAAAATGCCAGAATGTTGCTATGAGCATCGGTCCAAAACAGTTTGCTGAAACGATACGTCACAAGACACAGGACCGTCCCTGCAACAAACATGAAAAGTGGCAGCAGCAACGTATGTGCATTGATCGTCAGAGTCAGCGTTGCATAGAAAATGACAACCGGGTCGAGGACATAGAGCATCAGGCTGGCAATGCTTTCCTTTTTGACATGCGCAAAACGTCCGGCTATGCAACCGGCGGCAACCAGCGAGTACAACGGAGCGATGCGCAGAATCAGGTTGAAAAACATGGCGGGGCACTGCAGGGTAAGCAAAGGAGCCGATGATTGCAATCATCTCAGCGCTTTCTGCCAGAAAACGAGTGGACACAGTCGGTGGCTTTATTGCGTCTGCTGCATACGGTTTTACGCGCCTTGCAGCATGCGCCGCGATACCGCACCGAACACCAGCAAAGTCAAAATAACAGGAAGCCACTCCGTGGGACCCGAAGCCGTGGTACGAACAGGTCGTGTCGAAGCTGCACCGTGCAGGGCGGTTGTTTTCCTGATGGATGCAGGAACGGTGCTCCTTTTTTCATTGCCGACCGTGAGAGGGTTGGTAGGAAGTGATGTAGTCGAAGTCACAGTACTGGACGATGATCCGGTTATGGACGGCGCAATATCGAGAACAACATTTCCGTCTTTGCTGTTTGCAGCCGCAGTGATTGTTGCAATGCTCGAGGAACTTGACGAAGCAGCTTCTGGTGCTGCTGCCGGGTAGGTATAGGGCGAAGGTGACAGGGACGATGCATTGACCGATGCCGATGCTGGAGGCAGATCAAACGGAATCGGAATAGTCGCCGTATCATCCATCAGGACTGCGGCTGAGCTGGAAGAGGACGAAAGCACGCCGGCATTTGTGCCTTGCTGCGCTGTCACAATAATAATGAGTCTGGTATCAGCCGACATCGTTTCCGGGTAATAGGTATAAGTTCCCGGAAGAATGCTGGCACTGGCCGTCAGACGGACCGGCGTCGCATCGAAGAGAATCTGCGGAATGGGAATGGGACCGTTTTCGGTGTCTGATTTGATAACCTGCGGCTGTCCGGTATCGTTTTTCAGGCTGATAGAGGAACCGGCCGGGAGAGTGACGTTTGATGGCTGAAAGCCGTTTGCAGTCAGTATAATGGATTGCTCGGCCGCTTGCGGAACCAGGTCTCCGCGCAGATTCCCGACGCCCAGATAGAACATGGCGCCAAGCAGCAACACGACGCCGACTCCCGCAAAAGCCGCCAGATTGACAGGACGGGCAGACGGATCGATACGCACATAATCGTTTTGAACCGGCTCATTGACGGATTCTATGCGGACAGTGCCCGAAGACGCAGCAGCATGATTGTCTGCCTGTCTGCCGTCATCTGTCGAGTGCCACTGCGATGAATCAAGTGCGTTATACATGAGAGGAGTGAGAAGAAGCCATGGACTGGCGTCGCCATGCAAAGGCAGTACCGATGCAGGCAGAAACAAGACAGATCAGAGCGATATCGCTTCCCACGCCGGACTCTGTTACAGCCGTGCCGCCGTGTGCCTGGACCGGGTTTCCCTGTGGAGGCGCCTGCGTAAACGGAGTGGTATCCAGAGGCGCCGTAGAGGTTTCGGGGCGGCCGACAACAATCCCCACTTCCTGACTGAACGCGCTTTCCTGATTGCTGGCATCAAACCCGCGTATCGCAATAAAGTACTGCTTACCGACGTCCAGGTCGCGCAGGACAAGGCTCGTTGAGGACTTTCCGATACTGCGCCGCTGCAGATAGCGTCCGGAAGTGTTGCCGTAATACACGTTATAGCCTGCAAGCTGGCTCGACATGAGCGGATCCCACCCCAGAAAGAGGTCGTTATCTTTTGTCGTTACACGCAGATTCTGCGTCTGCAAAAGAGTGAAAGACGATTGTGCAGTGACAGCGCCAGCCGCACTGGAGCTGACAGCTGCAGCATGTTCGCCTGTCCCGGCCACCGCAATGGTGAGCGACGGTGGTGCGATGGCAAGGAGAGGGGTGGTCACTGTACCAACAGAACGGGAAATAGACGTTTCCCCCGACCCGCCAGGAGCGTAGTTATGGAAGCGGATGGAACCAGGCGTTGCCGAGGAGAGAATGCGGAACGTGACGCGCGCCACCGCTGTGTCGCCGGAAGGCAGACCCTCCTTTGTGCTTCCGCCTATTTTTATCACGCCGTTTGGAGAGTCGATTGATTGTTCGCCGGGAAGCGGAATGGAGAGGGGCGACAACAACTCGACGCTGCGCGCTTCGAGCAGAGCCGGATCATAGTCCAGCCAGCTGCGCACAGTGGTGATATCCTGCGGAGTATCAGAGACGACAACAATATCGATGTCTAGAATATCGCCGGCTTTTAGACTGTCTGTCTGCAGTGTCTTGGCATCGCGTATAGAAAATTTCGGACATGCGCTGCGCTCCGGCAGAATGCAATGGGGCGCAAGAGACAGGAGGGGGCCTGTCGTCTGAGCCGCTGCACTGTATCCCGCGAGCATTGTCAGGGCTGTGACAATCGATGTCAGCATGCGCACGATGTGTTTTTTTTGTGTAAACATTTCCTTCTATTATAGCATAAAACAGCTGTTTTAGGCTAGGGTGCAGTAGACAAACTTAAATATATAGTATGAAGTATTAATTGCATACGATGCGTCGGATGCACTATGAACAAACGCGGGTATCAGAGGAATGACAATGCCCGGCGAATCAGAATTGGCAGCGACAATCATTCCGGAAACATGCCTGTGACTGCTATACTCGCGGCGTGAACGCCAACATATTTCTCTTTACCGGCGACAATGGCCATGCCCTGCGCAAAGAACTGTCACGCTGGCGTCTGACATTTGAGGAAAAATACGGACCGGAAAACATCGAGCAGCTCGACGGATCGAAAACATCCTCAAATGAATTGACAGACAGCGTAGCCACATTGCCGTTTCTTGCCGAAAAGCGAATGGTGATAGTCCATCAGATTCCCAAATCGACAAAGGAGCAGATTCAACTTCTGGCAACCAACATTCACCCGGACTGCGTCCTGCTCATTGTCGATGCCAAACCGGACAAGCGAACGGTCGCATACAAGGCCGTAAAGGAAATTGTCACTGTCAAATCGTTTGAACCGCTTTCAGGCACGCAGCTCACGGCGTGGGTAGTGCAGGAAAGTGCGCGTTTTTCACGTGTATGCTCTGGTGCCGCCGCCGCGTATCTTATGGAAATGGTCGGCGAGGATCAGGACATGCTCGCAAACGAGCTGCAAAAAATTGTGGCATTCACACAGCCAGACTCCACTATAGAAACTTCCGTCATCGATCTGCTGTCGGTGCCGTCTGGCCAGCAGGTAATCTGGAAACTGACGGATTTGCTGGGCAGAAAGGATATTACATCCGCAATCTCGTTTCTTCGTCATCGCTACGATCGGGGGGAGGATCCGTATGGGGTGTGGGTGGTATTGCTGAATGCGGTCAAAAATATCGCACTCATCTGGATGGCGTTGCACGAAGGGATATCAGAACGTGATTTGCCGGCAAAAACAGGCATGCATTTTATGAGCATCCGCGGGCTGATACATCTCTGCAAATCCATGTCCCAGACACAGTTGCAGACAGTGGTCGATTTCGCCGCTTCAACCGACATTGCGCTCAAATCAGGCCGTCTGAAATATACAGCCGAACAGCCGCAGGAAGTGATGATAGCGGCAGAACGCCTGTTACTTCATTGTCTGTAGAGAACATTGCCGTACAGATACTACGTGCTGTACCGGCTAGCGGGCACTTTGGATGATACATCAAAAGAAATATAGATTTTTAATCCAAAAAAACGTTACAGGTTCTGAATATTTTTCAAAATAGATTCTTCGGCCAGCTCTTCATTCTGTTGATGCTCTTTTTCAGCTTTGGCTCTCTTTTCCCGTTTTTGCCTGCGCTCTGTATCAATGTCCTCCAGCTTCTTTTGCGACACGCCAGGCGTCGCAGCATCGGTACCTGCGTACTTGGCGTCTATGGCTGCCAATTGTTCTTTTTCGTTTACCAAAATCTCTTCCAGATTTTTTATCTGGTCGGGAGTCATAACAGGCAGGATATTGATCCAGTACTGTCGCTCCTCATTGTTCATGCTTTCGGATTCAGCAACCAGCTGAACTATCGAGGCAAATTTTGCCTGAACATCGGGAGGGATAATGAGATTTGCCGGCTTTTGTTGTTTTGCGTCAGCCACGGATACAGATTACAGCAAGAGACAAAGGCGAGAAAGAGAACAACAGCACAGAACGTAGAAGTGAGAATATAGAACGTTGAATAATAAAAACGTACTTTACTTATAACAAACAAAGAAAATTCTACGTTCTACCGTTCCACGTTCTCAATTCTTCTTTAGATTACTTTCAAAATTTCATACGTATACTTTCCGGCCGGAGCATCCACGTTGATCTTATCGCCCTTTTCATGGCCAAGAAGAGCCTTGCCGATAGGGGATTCATTGCTGATTTTGTGGTTGAGAGGATCCGCCTCCATGCTTCCGACAATCGTGTAACTCTCTGGCTCGTCATCGTCTGTCATATTACGCACTGTGACAGTGGAGCCGATATCAATCATCTTCCCCTTACTGGTCTTCATGGATGCTCCTTCTGTGATAATTTTGGCATTCTTGATCTGATTCTCGAGTTCCAGAATACGGCCTTCGATAAACGCCTGATCGTTCTTTGCCTCTTCGTATTCCGCGTTTTCCGACAAGTCGCCGTATGAAATAGCTTCTTTGAGGCGGGCGGCAATTTCGCTGCGCTTGTTGGTCTTAAGACCTTCGAGCTCTTCTTTCAGCTTCTTCAAGCCTTCCTTCGTAATGAGGATAGATTCGTCGTCTACAAAAGTGGTGGCGTTTGTCATAGTGGGCAAATTGTACTGGAAAAACGTTGAGCGGCAAGAGATTCCCATGTACGTAAAATCTGGGCGACCGAGGTGCAGCGTAAGCTGCAGTTCGGTCGCCCATGGCATTCTATATGGCTGGATTCCTCCAGATTTAGAATGCTGTTGTGGTTGTGTCGGGAACAATGTTACTTGCTCCCAGCGGGACGGTTCTTGCCCGGGTGACGAACGCCCCGGTAGAGAGGGGGTTGCGCCAGAGAGGGCGACTGTTGCTTGGTGGCCACATCGGTGGCCGGCTTGTCCGGGGTGGAAACCAATTCCTCCCGGTAGACCTTCACATCCGTCGGGGCTTCAATGCCGAGTCGGATTTGATTCCGGTCGATCTTGACGACCGTCAGGACGATGTGGTCTCCGATAAGAATCTTCTCACCGATTTTCCTGCTGAGGACAAGCATTTCGTAGACTCCGCTACGATTCGTTCCGCTTGGTGTCCATACCATGGTGTCCATTCCAAAGCGGAACTACACACAGTATATTCAATTATTAAATAACATCAAGTGATAATTTGTCAAATTCTTCAATAATGGTACAATAAAGCCATGAATGTATTCGACAAAGATAGTCTCCGACGTGAAATCATTAACCAGGCAGCCACAAAAGATTTGCTTGAGGCTCAAACCGAAAAGGAGTTTTGGGGAAGAGTTGAAAAGGTATTTCAAGAAACAGGATACACAATGTTTATGCGTCATTTTAATAATTTCCCCGTCAGAATTTTTGGGAAGAGTGGTCTAATTTTAGGATTTGTCGATGCCAGTTGTTCGCATACCGATGGCAACAAGGTTCTTCCTCCCGATATCCAGCAGTATGTGCAAGCAGCAAGAAATAGCGAAACTCGTGCGTTTCATGAATCAGTAGGATTAAAAATTGTAGAGGAATCTGCTCGAGCATCAGTCAAACAATCGATTATTGAAGGCGCGAGAAATGAGCTTCGTTTAAGAGGAATTACAGACGTTATATTTTCTAAAAAGGGTCTGCCAGATGAGTTCTATGTTGGAAATCAGCAACTACGACAAAGGTTAGACGAAGAACTTGTACGAAGCGTTGTATTTGATTCGTTGCGAACACTTGTTGTGGAACATGGATTCCCGTACATGCAGCTGATCTCCTAAGCAGAAGTATACTATTCATCAAAACATTTAGTAAGTCAATTTTATCGCTACTACTAGCTGTAAAATAGGCGTTGCAAGCATAGACAGAGGCCGTATTCATCTTTACACTAGACGCACTATGGCTTCTGAAAACACTTCATACGGCGCGGATAAAATCCAGGTACTGGAAGGCTTAGAGCCAGTCCGTAAGCGCCCGGGCATGTATATCGGTTCCACTGACCAGCGCGGTCTGCACCACTGTGTCTACGAAATCGTCGACAACTCCATCGACGAGGCAATGGCCGGTCACTGTGATCATATCATCATCTCGCTGCACAATGACGGCTCCGTGAGCGTGGATGACAACGGACGCGGTATTCCGGTCGATATCCATCCGAAGACGAAAAAGTCGGCACTGGAAGTTGTGCTGACGGTCTTGCATGCCGGTGGCAAGTTCGGTGGCGATGAAAGCGGATACAAAGTGTCCGGTGGTCTGCACGGAGTGGGTTCGTCGGTCGTGAACGCTCTTTCCAGTTATCTGAAAGCGGAAGTGTATCGCGAAGGTAAGGTGCACATGCAGGAATATGTGCGTGGTAAGCCGAAGGCGGATGTAAAAGTAGTCGGCAAAACGGAAAGGGGAAACGGCACCAAAATCACATTCATGCCTGACGATGAGATTTTCGATACGCTCGAATTCAGTCTCACAACCATGCTGGCACACTTCCGCCAGCAGGCATACTTAACGCGCGGCATCACCATTTCCGTTATGGACGAGCGCGAAAAGCGCCCGGAGGAAGACAGGAATCTGACACGTCTGTATCGTTTCCAGTTCGAAGGCGGGATTGCCGCTTACGTCCGTCACTTAAACCAGGACAAGCAGCCGATCGGCGAAGTGATCTGGTTCGAGAAAGACACGCCGGACGGTTTTGTGGAAATAGCCATGCAGTACAGTCAGGCGTTTGCCGAACAATCCATCTCCTTCTGTAACAATATTCATACAATAGAGGGAGGAACGCACATGACCGGTTTCAAGGCCGCCCTCACCCGTACCATTAACGCCTACGCCCGCAAAGAACAGATTCTCAAAGAAAAAGACGAGAACCTGACGGCAGATGACGTTCGCGAGGGACTGTCTGCCATTATCTCTGTTCGCATTCGCGAGCCACAGTTTGAAGGACAGACCAAGAGCAAGCTCGGCAATGCCGAAATGAAATCTGTCACCGAAAGCGTGGTCAACGACAAGTTCGCCCAGTATCTGGAAGAGCATCCTGCAGATGCCAGGAACGTTATCGGCAAATGTTTGCTCGCTGCACGTGCCCGTATGGCTGCCCGTGCCGCTCGCGATGCCGTTATCCGAAAGGGCGCACTGGAAGGAATGACGCTGCCTGGAAAGCTTGCCGACTGCAGCTCCAAGAATCCGGAAGAATGTGAACTGTACATTGTGGAGGGAGATTCCGCCGGTGGCTCTGCCAAGCAGGGACGCAACCGCGAGTTCCAGGCGATTCTGCCGATTCGCGGAAAAATCCTGAACGTCGAACAGGCCAGACTGGATAAAATGCTTGCGAACAATGAAATCAAATCCCTCATCATCGCCATGGGCATGGGTGTGGGGGAAGTGAAAGATATTTCCAAGCTCCGCTACGCGCGTATTGTCATTATGACCGATGCCGACGTGGACGGAGCGCACATCCGCACTTTGCTCCTTACGTTCTTTTACCGTTACTTCCAGGAAATGGTCGATGCCGGTCATTTGTACATTGCGCAGCCGCCGTTGTTCAAAGTAAGCCTCGGCAAGGAATCCCGCTATGCCTTTAACGACGCAGAGAAGACAAAAATACTCAAAGAGTGGGGCATCGATCCGAAGGAACTGGAGAATCAGGAGGAATCCGAGGAGGAAAACGCGGAGGAGAGCGCAGATGCGCAGCCGCAGGAAACAGAGGCAAAGGGAAAGTCCAAAGCAAAGGTTGCAAAAGAGGCGCCCAAAACCAAGCGTCCGAATATCCAGCGTTACAAAGGTCTGGGAGAAATGAATCCGCAGCAGCTGTGGGAAACAACAATGGACCCGTCTGTGCGCGTCATGCTCCGTGTCACAACCGAGGATGCCGAAAAGGCAAATGCGGTCTTCACGACGCTTATGGGAAACGAGGTCGCCCCGCGCAAGAAGTTTATCCAGACGCACGCAAAGGGCGTCAAGAATTTAGACATTTAAATGATGGATTGAATTCGAATAATCTTGAAGAATTCCCAATCTCCAATAACCAACTACCAAGACCTGCATATGAAGTGCTTCTTGGTAATTGGAGAATTGGTATTTGGTAATTTATACTCCCGGATCCGCAAACTCACCCAATTTGTCGGTGATGGAATAGGTGTCCAGATTGTCGGCACCGATGAGTTCCACAATCTGAGGAATGGCCTGATCGAATTTGATCTGCTTCTGTTTGCCCGCCTGCATGTCGCGCAGGATGATCGTGTTTTCCTTCACTTCCAGCTGGCCCAGAAGCAGGGTGTAGCGGGCCTGAAATTTATCGGCAAGCCGCATCTGGCTTTTAAGACTTGCCTCACCCAGAGCACCCACGGTGTGCACGCCAAGATCACGCAATTCACTGACGAGTGAAAGACATTTCTTTTTCGCTTCCGGTCCAAGCTGTGCCACGAATACATCCACCTGATCTTTGTCCGGCGCTTTTACGCCTGCTTCCTGCATATGCCAGATGATACGCTCGACACCGACGGCAAAGCCCACTCCCGGTGTCGGCTTGCCCCCGAGCTGCTCCATGAGATAGTCGTACCGACCGCCGCCGCCAACCGCGTTCTGTGCGCCGGTGGATTTGTCCCAGAATTCAAAGACAGTCTGGTTGTAGTAATCCAGTCCGCGCACAAGCTGATTGTTCTCCACGTATGCAATGCCGAGTGTATGGAGATAATCAAGCAGTGTTGCATGATACTTCTTGCTGTCGTCGCTGATGAACTGATCCAGCGTCGGAGCCATTTTCACCAGAATGCGCGTATCTTCTTCTTTGGAATCGAGCAGGCGGAGCGGATTTGTCTGCAGGCGTTGTCTGTCTACTTCGGGCAGATTGCGCTCTTTGCCGGTAAAATACTCTTTGAGAGCCTGTACGTAATTCTTGCGGTCTTCCGGCGAACCGATGTTGTTAATCTGCAGCGTGAGACGATCGAGGATCATCAAATCCTGAAAGATTTTTACCAGTACATGAATCATCTGTGCGTCGATGGACGGATCGCTCAAGCCGATCACCTCAAAATCAAACTGATGGAATTGGCGATACCGTCCTTTCTGCGGCCTGTCGTAGCGGAAACACTGGCCAAACGCGTAGAGTTCCACCGGCTGCGGCAGCTGGTCCATGCCATGTTCAATGAACGCGCGGCAAATACCCGCCGTAAATTCCGGACGCAGGGCATACTGCTTGTCAGCTGTATCAGCTTCTCCTTTACGGCCAACGGCAAACAGTTCTTTTTCCACAACATCGGTATGGTCTCCAATTGCCCGTTCAAACAGCGCACGCTCTTCGAACATCGGCGGATCGATACGCTTGTAACCGGCCTGACGCGCGCGGTGGCGGACAGCTTTCTTGATGTAGGTCATGTACTGATGATCCACCGGAAGAACATCGTGGACACCTTTGGGAGAACGGTATTTAAGTTCGGCCATAGAAAAAAGGAAATTGGCTTAGAATAAAGCTCACAGTAGTGCTGGAGTGTACCAGTACAAAAGGAGTTTGTCGAGACTGGCAACTCGTGCTGCCGTTCATTTACAGCTCAAAAGGCGTTTAAGACGGGGAAACCGGATTATGTGCGATTATTTTGGCTAGATCGAGAGGGGAATTTAAGTATAATGCCGAAGCTCACGGTGCAACCGTGATTGTTGTTACCACAAGTACAGCATCTTGAAAAAGCAGCATGGCGATCGTAGCTCAGCTGGTTAGAGCATCTGGTTGTGGTCCAGAGGGTCGTGGGTTCGAGCCCCATCGATCGCCCCAGTAATCATTTAGAGGCTGTCGGCACGGATTATGGCAACCGGCGTGTCATCCGGCACTGCCTGATTCTCCGGCTTCTTTGTAGTCTCCGGTGCCCTAATCGGCGTATCGGTCGGCGGTGTTATGGGCTGAGCGGAAGTGTTTGCTTCCGGCATTTTTGCAGCGACGGGGGCTGTAGACACGACGGATTGCTCCGCGGCAGAAAAAGGCATGGAAACGTCTGGTGCAGCCGGTATCTGAGGTGCGACGGCGGGCTGTAACGGCTCAGGCGCAGACGAGTCAACGGAGGGTTTCTGTGTCAGCTTCTCGTTTGGCTGGCTGACAGCAGACTGAGGAATGACGGCAGGTTTCGTCGCAGCGGACGTCGCAGGTGTCGAAACAACCGGTACAGGAGGGTTTGTAAACGTTGCCTGCCCGGGTGAGTCTGCAGCAAGCGATGGGGAAGGCCTGATTGCCGCTACCGGAGCAACCGGATTCACTGAGCCTGTTGACGAATTCAGCATGGCGGTCTTCTTTTTTTTGCGACGACGCCTTCGTTTTTGACTGGAGCTGACGCCGGTTTGCGACTGTTGCGCCTGAACGGACGACGGTGATATGCCGCCAGCGGATATTCCGGCTGATGCAGGCATAATCACGGGGCCGGACGAGCTGAGTGCCGTTTGCCGGTCCGGAGTTTTAACAGCTGACGCAGGCAGTGTCTGGGGCTTCGATGTCTGCCGTACCTCTGCGGATGCTGGCGTGCTTGAAGGCGACGCAACAGCAGATAGACTCTTCTCATTGTCCGTCTGCGGCGAAGCCGCTGCATCCTCTGCTTCAAGCGCCCACGCTAACGTGGCATCAGGGCTCGCGAACGTTTCCGGCGTAATGCCAGATACTGCATCCGTCGCTTCTGTGCCAGCGGCGGCAGTGGGTTCATACGTCAGCGACTCCGACGCCTGTCTGAGCCAGTCCGGCGTCGGAGCATCGTGTGCTGTTTCGGGTATGACATGGTCCGAAGGAGGCGGAAAATTGTCTGCATCCGATGAAGGGACGCCAGAAACGGCCGGTGTCTCCTGTAACCAGGCCGGAACATTTTGCTGCACATTCCCAGATGAACCGGCTTGTGCGACAGCAGTTGTGTCCGCCGTGTCTGAACCGGAAGTAACGGAGGGGGCAGACGTGCTGAGCCACGACGGAACAGGTCCGCTGTCTGCAAGAGGCACGGCATTGTCACGTTCCTTGCTTTTGAATTCTGCCTGAGCCCGTTCACGGTCACTGACAGTCTCTTCGGTCTGTTGCGATACACTGGACACAGAAGACGCCTCACGCTTGATCGGCATGATCGTCGCTGTCTCCGCAATGTCCGTCTTCTTTTCGGGTCTGAACAAATTGTCCTCCACTTTTTCCAGAGTCTGCTGCAACCGGCCGGCTGTCATTTTTTTAATCCAGGACAGAATTGCAAACAGCACAAGACCGATAATGACAATGAAAAAAACAATAAGACCGACTTTCACATAATTGCCTATCGACGGAAAAGAGAACGGCTTTTGAGTTGTCGCGGATGATGCCGCACTGGTTTGCGGTGCGGACGATGCGGAAGAGGAAATAGGTATCTCCACAATCGGCGCCGAAACATGCACAGTGGTGGTATCCGAAAAAATAATCTGACTGGATACCAGATCACGGACGACGAGCGATACGGTGTAATCACCGGATTGCGAATAGGTATGCGTTGGCGCATCAAGCAGGCTTTTGGTCCCGTCCCCGAAATCCCATTCAAACAGGAGCTGTCTGCTTTGAAGCAACGGAAGCGGGATATCGGAAAGGAATCCTGTTGTAAGACCGCGCCTTTCGATGGTAAAACTGCCGCTTCTTTCCGGCTGGGAAAGAGAAACACTGGTGCCGTCAAATGCGATGCTCACCTGCTGGTTTGCCGATGTGCCGGCCGCGTCTTTTACATGCAGCGTGATTGTTCGGGGTGTCGAGACGGGACGAATGAAAACAATCAGAGGCCATCCCGACTGTTGGCTGTAGGTGCCTGCATTGTCGGCGTCATTGTCAAATTTTCCGTCGCCGTCTGCATCAACGGTGTTATCCAGATCAACGTTGTACTGGGCGACTGGTCCTTTCGACTGTCGCGCGTCAAATGTGACAAAACCTCCATCGGGCGGAAGGTGCACATAGCCCGAACGCTCCTCGGGAAGAGTGACGAGCTTTGCCTGTAACTGCGCTCCGGTGGAGGACTCAAGCGGCAGGATATCCGGGACATCGGTGACTGTGATCTGAAACGTGTGGTATTCGGTACGCGTGCGTGCTGGGTCCTGAATATTGACATCCAACAGATACGTGCCTGGCTCAATCTGGCGCGACTGAAAATATCTGTTGCGCTGGGCGTTCACAAATGTACGGTCTTTGGTGAGAATCCAGCTGAATTCCGGCTGCAGAATCGATGTGTCCACTGTCAGTTCGATTACCTGTCCGGTTCGGACAGACAACGAGGGGATGACTGATGTCTGCGCATGAACACGCACTCCGGCACTTGCGGTCATCACGACAGCCAGACAGACACACAGCCGTTTGATGGATATCGACAGGGGCATTAGACAATAATGGAATTGAAGAACATCACTATGACGCGTGAAAGCAGAATGACCACCAGACCGATGACGGTGTATATGACAATTTTCTTCGCCTTGTCCTTGTTGCCTTCGTCACCGTTGCTGAATATGAGATACAAGCCGGCAACAACCACGGTCACCATGGCAAACAACGTGACATAGTTCAGTATGAATACCAGCACGCTCAGAATAAGTTCACGGAGTCCGCCGTCTGTTTTGATACCGGTACCGCTCAGTCGCGATCCAACGTAATTCAGTCCTCCCAGAATGGAGAAGTTTTCATCCCCGCCGAACACCGCCGCGCTGGCGGAGCCGGGCGAGAACGCAAGGCTTGCAGCCGCTGCAATACGTGCCATCCATCCTTGTCGGCCGGTCGTCAATGAGTTTTTCATGGGTAGGAAGAGAAAATATCATACTATAATAGCAGAAAATCCTCTTTCTATCCAGTGTCTTTTGCCACTTTATATGCCAGTTTCGCGCAAGAACAAGCGCCGCTGTCCCATTTCAGCCCGGGCGGTACTGGAAAAAGCGGATATTCCGGCACTTCTGGTGACAAATCTGGTGAATCTGCGCTATTTGTCCGGCCTGACTCTGTCCGCCGGCTACGGGCTTGTGAGCCCCGGAGGTATAACGCTGTTTCTTGATGACCGCTACCTGGAAACCGGCAGACACGCTGCATATGCAGGGCTTTCCGTTCAGCCGATCAAGTTATTTGAGCGGTATGTTTCGCGGCTGAAAGGGTGTGCGGCGGAATCGGACAGTCTCACAGTGGCGGCACTACAAAAGTTACAGGAGAAACTGCCGGATGTGAGATTTCTCCCGTCTGTCGGGGCAATTGAATACTGGCGACGGAGCAAATCCGCAGACGAGCTGCGTCGCGTTCGAAAGGCGTGCCGCATGACAAAGAAAATGCTGAGACAGGTACCCGGTATGCTCAGAGCCGGCGTGACCGAAAAGGAGATTGCCTGGAACCTGACACTGCTCGCACACGAATACGGGGCTGACAGCATGGCATTTGACACTATCGTCGGATTCGGAACGAACACGGCCTTGCCGCATCACCGTCCGACAGATCGCGTACTGGCAGCCGGAGACCTGGTCCAGATAGATGTCGGGGTTGTGTATCAGGACTACTGCAGCGATTACAGCCGGGTGTTTTTTACGGCAGCTCCGACTGTCGACCAGAAAAAAGCGTATACGTCTCTGCTAAAGGCAAAACGGGAAGTGACGGCACGTATACGGCCTGGTGTCACGGTCGGCTCCCTCGACGCTCATGCACGTAAAATTCTTGCGCGGGACGGATACGAAAAGGAATTCTGTCACGCACTGGGGCATGGAGTGGGACTGGAAATACATGAAGGCGTTGTTCTCTCCACGCGAATGGCCGAAACCCCGTTACTGCCGGGAGAAGTGATTACCATAGAACCCGGCCTGTATTTTCCGGGCAAGTGGGGCATGCGCGTGGAAGACACGGAAGTGGTGCCGTTCTCACGCTGATCTGGCGGCTCGAATATGACGCCGGATCTCATGAATGGCAAAAAGCGCGATGGCCGCAATAAGAGGCAGGATATAGTACACCGCACGATAGACGATAAGCGCTGCCATCACCGAAGACGTGCCGAGACGAGGCGGAACGAGTACCAGAATCACGCCCTCAAACACGCCGATTCCGCCTGGCACCTGACTGGCGAGGCCCGACAGTTGCGCAAGCAGAAAAATGCCGAAGTACAAAAAGAACGGTATGCCAGGCGGCAGCAGGGAGTACAGAACGCCGGATGCCAGCAGAAGCTCCAGTGAGGCAACGGCAATCTGGGCGACAAGCAAATCCGTGTCCAGTTTTGGAAGCTGCCATTTGCCTACGGTCATCGGCTTTGTATTGACGATATTCCAGATCACAAAGCCTATGAGAGCAACCAGAAACAAAAATCCCAGGGGCTGCGCGTCCGTAAAGGGAAGATGAAAGGAGCGGGGGATCGGCAGCGGGCGAAACAGAAAGAGAATGCTGCCGACAGTCAAAAACCCCAGCCAGAATGTAAGCGTACAAAAGCCGATGATTTCCGTTATGCACTTGATGGAGATGCCGGCCTGCGAGTACAGGCGATAACGGATGGTACTGCCGCTAAGCATGGGAAAGCCGATATTATGCCCGAATGCATAGCAGAGAAATGATGTCATTGCGATCTTCCAGTACTGCAGGTGATGACCGATAAACCGCAGGGCCAGACTGTCAAACGACGTCAGAATAAAGTAATCCAGACAGGTAAACAGCAGTGCGGCAAGAATGCGACGGTGAGGAATGGAACTGATGCTGATCAAAAGAGTGTGCGAGTGCAGAAGCATCAGCTTTTGCCGTAGCACCCAAACGGCCAGCACAAACAATGCCAGGCCGAAAATCGGGCCCACGCTCTGCGCGGCAATTCTCCGCAAAAAACGCATGGTGGTTCGTAGCGAATGCACCAAATCAGTGTAGCAGCGGGACGAAAGTTGGCAATCCTGCCATATGCAAGCCGCAGTAAAAAACCTGTCTTGTACAATGAATATGTTACGTGGCCGCGCCAGACAGTGCATTGCTTTGCATTGTCATTTGACTGTTTCTCAGTCCTGTAAAAATCGCACGAGCGCTTTTTCTGGTATGATCGTTTCATATGGCACGACCAAAAATTGCAGTTCTCTATATGGGAGGATCGATCGGGATGGTGCAAAACCAGAAAACCGGCCGCATCGATCCCGTTGAATCCCTCTCGGAAATCCACCGGTTTCTCCCCGAAGCGCAGCGCGAGGTGGCCTTGGATTTTCACTCGCTTGCAAATGTGGGCTCGTCGGAAGTGACACCGTCTCATTGGGTCGATATCTGCAATACCATCGTGGATTTGTATGATTCCTGCGAAGGATTTGTCGTCATCCACGGAACCAATACCATGAGTTATACCGCTGCTGCAGTTGCCTTTGCGCTGCAAAATCTAAGCAAACCTGTTGTGTTCACCGGCTCGCTTTTACCTCTCAACGATCTGGGCAGCGACGGTCGCATGAACCTGACATTCGCGATCCGTGCTGCACAGCTGGACATTGCGGAAGTCTGCGTGGTCCTCGGCCCGCGTGTGCTACGAGGCGTCCGTGCCAAAAAAGTCGAACAATCCATTTTTCAGACGTTCGACACACCAAAGTTCCCGCCTCTCGCCGAATTCAGTGCAGCCATTCTGCAAAGCCCTCAGCGATTTGTGCGACGTAAACGGTCGCTTTCTGCCGCAATCGGCTTTGATCCCAATGTCGTCTCCTTAACGCTGCACCCTGGTATGCCGGAAAAATATTTTGACGCGGTGCTGGGTGCGAAGCCGCATGGCATAGTTTTGCGTGCCTATGGACCGGGAATGCTGCCCGAAGGCCTCTTTCCGTGGGTACGCAGGGTGACAAAAGAACAGATACCGCTTGTCATCACCTCTCAGCTCATACGCAGCGCCATCGATCTGCACTTTTTCCGCAAACAGCTTCAGCTCGAAGAGCTGGGGGTTATTTCCGGCAAGGACATGAGCTACGAGAGTGCTGTGGTTAAGCTGATGTGGGCGCTCAAGCAAACAGATTCGGTCAGGAAAATCCAGGAGCTCATGGAGAAGAATCTTGTCGGAGAAATGGACTAGCCGCGTCAGCTGCTACGTCGATTGCTGTTCTCCAAAACTGAAACGTAGCATTTTCTGCGACAGGAATCTGGTATTGTCAACGGAGGCATTTTCCATCAGTAAACCGAAAACGATAAAAATTGCGCCGAGGATCTGATGATGCGAGACGGATTCATGCAGAATGAGAGCCGCAAATATCATACCGGAAACCGGCGTCGCATTTTGAATGAGCGCCACTTTTGTCGCCGGCAGCCTGTCCAGGGACGCGTACAGAAGGCTGATGTTCAGAAAGCGGGAGAAAAATGCGAAGCACAACAGCGGTATCAGGCTGGAGGCAGGAAAGACGGACAATTCCAGATATAGCGGAGAACCGAAAACGGCGCCAAGCACAGCCACCAGAAAGATGCCACTGATGTTGCGCAAAAACAACGCCACTTCCGGATGTACATCGCTCAGGAATTTTTTAAAGAGAATCGTGCCGACGGAAAACACCGCACCGGCAGAAAGGATGAGCATGTCTCCCACATGAATGCCGAATGATTCATGCGTACCGCCAAGCGCTATAATCCCGACACCGCACAGCGCAATGCCGGCACCGATGACCTGCATGCGATTGAGGGATTCGCGAAGAAACAGTTTGCCGTACATCAAAACGAAAAAAAGCTCCGCCGACGACAGCATTGCGGCATTGACCGCAGTGGTGTACTTAAGGCCGGTAAACCATAGAAAAGGCGCTATGCCGGAATTAAGAACGCCGACGAGCAGTCCGACGAGCAGTTGTTTCTGTGAAAGTCTGGCAATCTGTCTGATGAGAGGCAGCAGACCGAGAGTGAGGATCACAAATGTCGCAACGAGGCCCTCGCTTAAAAGAAGCAATGTCACCGGAGACAGAAATTCAGTAAGCCCTTTGGCGAGCGAGCCGTACGTGCCGTCAAAAATTACCGATCCCAGCGCAAAGACATAACCGGTTTTCTCCAGCGCATGCAGCTGGCGCCTGTGACGCAGTGTGTACGATGAGTGTATGTGTTTCACGTGTTATATTATAACATAATTAAAAATATTAAACAAGCTTAAGATCAAAAAAACCGCATCCACGAGCGCTGTACAGCTACCGGATAAAATTGAATGGTGCCGAGGGTGGGAATTGAACCCACACATCCGGTTATGGATAAGGGATTTTAAGTCCCTCGCGTCTACCATTTCGCCACCCCGGCACGTCCAAATACTATACGGCAATCGCAAGCAAAACAATTGCCGCCTTACACCGGTAATTGCTCAGGTCGTACCGGACTGGCCTGTTGATCGGCCGGTCTTTGTCCGATTTTCAGAACTTCACCGGAAACAGGGTCAATTTCTTCGGCCTGCACAATAAGACGCCGCAAAGTCGTTCCGACCGGCGTACACGTCATGAGAGTGGATATGCGCTTGTCCAGCGGTTGGTCCAGCACCGACACGTTATTCGGGCTCACTTCCATTTTTTGGGTTACCCGGTACTGATGCAGATCGCCTCTGTAATAGAGTGAATAGGTATCGCCGATACGAATGTTACCCAGAGTCGCAAATACATCCTTGTACGCACTGGCAACACCTGGATAAAAAGAACTGTGGCCGGTCATGAACACATTCCCAGTTTGCCCCGGCCTGGCGGAACCGGGATAATGCACCACGCCAAGCAGTAAAGACGCCTGGACATCTTTTTCAAACTGAACCCAGTTCTGTGCAATCAACGCATCAACTTTCGGCTCCACAACTGGCGCATTTATTCCAAGCGACGGTATGATGATGCGATTGCTGGGCGGTCCAACCGGCGGCAAATGCGCAAGCAGACTGTCATTGGTCTGCGCAAACGACAGATGCGAAGCGGCCAATGCAGAGACTCCTGTCTTCTGCCCGATGATATCGGCAAGCGCATGCTGCGTCTGCAAATCGTTTCCCAGCGCCAGATCGGCTTTGGCGATCTGCCAGAAGCTCTGATAGTTGATGCCGACAAACAGTGTCACAAAAATGAGCGCGAACGTGCCGCCGAAGCGAACGGTGTCGATGAGAAAGAGTGAAAGCTTGCCGCGCGGCTTCGTCTTTTTCCTCTTGCCGATGGTGACAGGCCTGGCTGCGATGGCTGCAGATCGTACGAGAAACGTTTGTGCTTGTGAAGGGAATTGCCGGAAATATTCCAGGGACTGATGCACTGTGCCGGTCCCCGAATCGGCAGCAGCTCTGTATTGGTTTTTACTCTCACGCATCGTTCTGGAAATCCAGCCGTGTGTCTGACGGGCGATCGAATGCAGAACCCGCGGAAACTGTGTCTCAGCAGCACTGGATTCATCCAAGGCAGAAGGAGCGTGCCATGGCTCCTCGACAGTGGTGGTCCAGCCCCCTGTTATCACAGGCTCCGGCAATGCAAAGGTATTCGCATTTCCTGTTTCCTGAATCGGAGAAGCAGCAGAAAGGACAGTGTCAGAATTATTGTTTTGTTTGTCATCAGACAAAATCACAATGTTTCCATTGCTGTCGTAACAGGCACGGTGGAGGTGTGGATGAGAAAGTGACATGAAGGTTTCCTATTATTGTATCACAAAACAGGCTTTTTTTTTTTTTTTCGACGGTGAATTACCAATTACCAAAAGCCAACTGCCAAGAGTTTGGGAATTGGCAGTTGATTTTTGGGAGTTACTGAATAACCCCTCCTCCCACCACTTCTTCGCCTCTATAGAGCACAATCGACTGACCTGGTGCCTGGGGTGGCTCGGGCGTGTCGAATCTGAATGTGCCCTGATTGCCGGAAAAGGTAAGTGTTCCATGCTTTTTGGGGCACAGCGACCTGTTGCGATACTGGAACGTAACGGGAACATTGGCATCCGGACTCCACGATAGAAAGTGCATGCTGTGCAGCCGCACTTCGCTCGTCATCTCTGATCCCTTCGATGACACAATCAAGCTATTGGAGGCAGGGGTTTTTGCGACCACTTCTAATGGAACTTTTAGCCCGCCGATTTTGAGCCCTCTGCGCTGACCAATGGTATACAGCGGCAATCCCTCATGAGTGCCTACCACTACTCCGTCTCGACGGACGATCGGCCCGGGTTGGAGTGCATCGCGCAAATGACGCTTGAGAAATTCCTGTGGCTGCTTTTCCGGAAAAAAACACAGATCCTGGCTCTCTTTGTAGCCATCTGGCAGCGGCACGCCATACTGCTTGGCCAGACCGTACACATCTTCCTTGAGCATCGCCCCAAGCGGAAACAGTACGCGACTGAGCGCTGATTGTTCGACGCCGTACAAATAATAGCTCTGATCTTTGGTGGCATCGATTGCTTCCAATAAAATATGGCGACCAGAACCGTCGGGCAGTCGTTCGAGTGCGATACGGGCGTAATGGCCTGTTGCCAGTTTGTCACAGCCGAACCGATCTGCCAGCTCAATCAGTTTGCCGAATTTGATACTCCTGTTACAGCCGATACACGGGTTGGGCGTGAGTCCCTGCCTGTATCCTTCCAAAAACGGATCGACGACCGATTCCTTGAACTCCTGCTCCAGATCGATAATGTGCAACGGAATCTTCAGATCCGCTGCGACTGTTTTGGCTCTGGATGCCGTTTGTGTGTTGCAGCATTTGCTGGGCAGAATCTGAGCCAGTGGCGGCGCAAGAGGGTCGCTCCATAAAGTGAAGCGGACGCCGACAATATCGTGCCCCTGCCGTGCAAGCATGTGAGCGACAACACTCGAATCAATTCCGCCGGACATGGCAAGAAGAATGCGCATAGCGCCGAATCATAAGCCTTCGTACCGGCTTTTTCAATACTAGGACTGCTTTTTCGCCCTCTTTTTCTTCCCGACTGCATGGACTGTGTGATGCAGGTCCGGCAAATCACGGAAGACAAAAATCATCCACAGCACCAGAATCGCCGTAGGAGCAAAGGGCACGTGAAAGTTAAAAACCGACTGAAGCAACGAATAGAGAATCGACAACGTCATCGCGTGCATCGACATCCGATACACCTCTCCGTACGAGACATCCTTGCGCATAATGAGGCCAACAACCAGGACCAGAAGAGATGCAAAAAGAAGGTAGAGCAAATTCCACAGTAACCCCAACGCGGCTCCGGCAAACGGCCATACAACAAGGAGGGCGACAACCAGATACTTCAAAAAGGAAGGAATACCATCTATGTATGGTGTAGCCTGAGTCAGAAACTGATCGTATTTCTGCCGGTTGATCGTTACAGGCTTGTCGTCTGCTTTTTGATCAAACTGCTGCACTTTGTACGATCCATCGCGCTGATTGTCCGGGTACACGACAGATTTTTTCGTGACCAGAATGAGGGTGTGATAATCCGCAAAATTGTCCGGATTAGCTTTGGTATCAATAGTAATGAATGAATCGTATCCTTTATTGCTCTTCATGATTTCCTCTTTCAGCTGAGGCGGATAGTCGATGATATACGGTTCTTTGACATTGGTGGACAACTCGCCGTTTGCCACTTTTATGACAAGCTCCGGCGGATAAGCCGATGCAAGATAGTTTTTCGCACCAGCGACGAACCCCGGAGCCTTGCTGATGAAGACCGAAAGGCTGATGCTTAAAAGCACGGATGAGACAAGCGTGACAAGCAGCAGCAGAAAATACAGATATCGCAATGAAAACCAGAACGATTTTCCGCGAAGTTCCTGATAGTAAGAGGTGTCAGAAACGCTTCGCTTAAAATGATGAAAGAATGCAGGCTTGGAAGGCATATGTAACAAATCGTAGCGCATTAACGTATGTATTTCCACCGGCAGATGATAAATGCAACATCGAATCATCAGTCTGTCTGCTACAATTGCATCTCTTTTCCCACACGATGTATGGCCACCTCTAAAAGCACTTCCACGCCATCGACTGCCAAAGACTTCTTTCTGCATCTGCTTACGATTGTCACGCTGTACGGATCCGTCATCAGCCTGATTACACTGCTCTTTCAGTACGTGAATTATCTGCTTCCCGATGTACTCGACTACTCACGTGTGGGAATTCTGGATGGCATCAAGTGGTCAACGGCGTATCTTGTCATTATGTTCCCGGTCTTTCTTTTTACGTCGTGGCTCATCAATAAAGATTTGTCTCAGCACGAGGAAAAAGCCGAATATCGCATTCGCAAGTGGCTATTGTATTTAACGCTTTTTATTGCAGCAATTACGGTGATCGGCGACCTGGTGGCACTCGTGTATCGTTTCCTGGATGGTGATATTACGCTGCGTTTTGCTCTCAAAATTCTGATTGTCCTTGTCGTTTCCGGCAGCATGTTTGGCTATTATTTGTGGGATGTGCGTCGGACAGATTTCAGAAACAGTTCTCTTCCGCGCATGGCTGGCATTCTCTCCGCAATTGTTGTTATCGCGAGTATTGTCGCCGGCTTCTTCCTTATCGGCTCTCCGGCAGACCAGCGCAGGGCTCGCTTGGACGAGCGTCGCACGAACGACTTAAGCACGATTCAAAATCAGGTGGTCTATTATTGGACAAACAAAGGAATGCTGCCCAAGTCTCTCAAAGATCTCAACGATCCAATCAATGGATACACTTCTCCGCTGGATCCTGAAACAGGTGCAGAGTATCAGTATTCAGCCGTGTCTCAATATACATTCAAACTGTGTGCCGACTTTGCCACTGCCTCTCCGCCGCAAGCGACCGATGCGAAAGCGATTCCTGTTTCACGGGATTTGTACTCCCAAAACTGGGTGCACGCCAAAGGAAACGTCTGCTTCGAGAGGACAATTGATCCGGAAATCTACAAGCCATCGCCCAAGGTAGCGCCAGTTGTTCCCGCGCAAAAATAGGCAGATAAAAAGTATGCAGAATTCAGAATGGAGGATGTTGTATACTGAACTATAATTCTCTATTCTGCATATCCGATACTGCATACTTACCCATGATTGATAAAGTAAAAGCATTTGTAAAAGAACACGATGATTTGCAGAAAAAACTGCAAGATCCTGCCGTGTACGGAGATCAGAAAGAAGTGGCGAAGATTTCGCGCCGCATCAAACAGCTTGATCCGATCACAAAAAAGTACGCCGAATACAAGCAGGCGGAAGATACGATTGCCGAAGTGGAGAACGTGAAAGACGATCCGGATCTGCTGCTGATCGCCAAAGAGGAGGCGAGTATTGCACGCATGAAAATCGAAAAGCTGGAAGACGAACTTAAACGTCTTTTGGTTCCTCGCGATCCTAACGATGAAAAGAGCGTCATTCTGGAAGTGCGCGCCGGTACGGGCGGTGAAGAAGCGGCATTGTTTGCCGCTGAGCAGCTGAAAATGTATTTGCGTTATGCCGAGAAGAAAGGCTGGAAAATAGAGTTGATGGATACGTCCGTTGCCGATGCCGGTGGCATAAAAGAAGCCTCGGCACGTATAGAAGGGGATGGCGTGTACGGCGATTTAAAGTATGAATCCGGCGTGCACAGAGTTCAGCGCATTCCGGCAACAGAAAACAAGGGGCGCGTGCATACATCCACGACAACCGTGGCTATTTTGCCGGAAGCAGAGGAAGTGGATATGGAAGTTCGCAACGAAGATTTGCGCATCGATACATACCGCGCTGGTGGTGCTGGTGGTCAGCACGTCAACAAAACAGAGAGTGCTGTGCGCCTCACGCACATTCCAACAGGAGTAGTCGTTGCCTGCCAGACCGAACGCAGTCAGATAAAAAACCGCGCACTTGCCATGAGCTTGCTACGCAGCCGTTTGTACGCAGCCGAACAGGAAAGACTGGCCAAGGAGCGTGGAGATATGCGTGCCGGCCAAGTAGGTTCCGGTGATCGCAGTGAGAAAATTCGCACGTACAACTTTCCGCAAGATCGCATAACAGATCATCGCATTAATCAGAACTTTTCGAACATTCCGAAAGTGATGGAAGGGGAGTTAGATGACATCATTGGTGCACTTAAAATTTATCAGGAAGAAGAATTATTAAAAAAGTTGTAAATTAACAAGAAAAGGCTTGACCCGATCAAGCCATTCATTTAATGTTCACGCGCGTTTTTTTATCCGTTGTTATTTCCTACAACTACAATGAGTGCTGAAAAGATATCATTTGCCAATCTGAAACTTTTATACGGTGGTCCTGGAAAAAAAGTAAACTTAACCGATGTATACAGTCAAATTAATGCTACAACGAACAAGGTCAACGGTTTACTGAATGCTGAAAAAACCGATGCAAAACTTACGGGAGACACCCACAACAAAGATTTATCGTCGGACGCTGCGTAAAGCATCTGTCCGCTGAGCAATCAATGCGCTTGTTCCAATGTCCTTCCGGAAACGGACAGGGCCTTTGAACTGATCGCAAGCTTGTGCGCAGATCGTTTGAGCAAGGCCAAGAGTCGATGCAATTCCCACCACACCCGCACTTCTCGATCCGCCAAGGTGTAATGCCCCTTCGGCGTCTTCCGATACATCGCCGTAGTACAGTTTGACATCGTCTGGAATCGTATCTGGCAATGTCAGCAATTCGCCTTTCTCATTTTTCGCGTCCGGGTAACTTTTCGGAACGATATATTTACAGACAGTGGCCTTCTTTTCGAATGTTACGAGACTGTCGGAAAGCGAGCCGTCGATAATGCTCAAACAAATATCGACAAAATCAGAATTCAGAATCGAAAGCAGATTCAAGACTTCCGGATCGCCAAAGCGCGCATTGAATTCAATCACGCGAATGCCGTCTTTCACAGCAATGTATCCGCCGTAGAGAATTCCCTTATACGGCTCCCCGCATTCTTTCATGAGAGCCGCTGCCACTTGGCGATTGATGATTTTGGCTTGCTCGATATCCGACGGAGCAAGGAAGGGGAGTGAGTGATTGGCGTCCGTGTATGTTCCCATGCCACCGGTATTGGAACCGGTATCGCCTTCGAATGCACGTTTGTGATCTTGTACGGCCGGCATATCGACAACCTTGTTACCCGAAACGAACGACAGGAAGCTGAATTCCACACCGATCAGTTTTTCTTCAATTGTCACTTTTCCGCATTCATCGATGCACTCCAGCGCATAGTCCACACCCTCTTGAATAGAATGAAGATGCTCATCGCTGAGCTTCACTCCTTTGCCGCCTTTGAGTGCGTCGTATTTCACCACGTAATTCCCGCCCAAATCATCACGCAGAAAATTATCGATTTCGATGGCAAGTTCGTCACGGGAGATGCCGTCTTCCGATGAATAAATGGCAAATTTCGGTGAAGCGTCGATTTTGTATTTCTGCATCAGGTTGCGCGTAAAGCCTTTGCTGGATTCCACCTGAGCCAAGGCTTTTTTTGGTGCCACGCAGGGAATTCCGATCGCTTCGAGCACGTCCGCCAATCCGCCACCGATTGGATCATCGGGGCCGATGAAGCAGAAATCCGGCTTTTCTTTTTTGGCAATCTCCACGACAAAATCGAAGTCCATAATGCTGTGGACATACATCTGCGAACTGAGCGAGCGCACACCTGGATTATTGGATGTACAGATGGAAATAATATCCGGATTATGCTTGCTGCGCCTGAGTACGGCAGCGACGGCATGCTCGCGGGCACCATTGGCGATAAGGAGGATTTTCATGAAGGCAGAATAGCAAAGAAAGGATGAGAAGATAAGAAGATGCGAGGACGAGAGGATTATTACTGATCATTCCAGGCAACAGTTACGATGCCATTGTTCAAAAGTCTTTTTCAGACGACCTCGCTTGCGTAACAAATCATAAGCATTCACAAACAACCGCAGGCAGACACCTGCTCCCCATTTTTTAAATTATGAAATAAAGGAGAGGATATCTACCCGCGTTTGGCTTAAAAATTCAGAGATTGTTCAACTTTCATCTTACGTTCTCAGCAGCGCAAATGTTTCCAATGTGCGGTTGATGATTTTTTCATCATTTTTGTTGCCGGACGGTGTCACGGAAACAATGAAAAAATCCTGACTGTTTGAACGGGTGGGATTCACGACTATGGCATATTGGTTCGTTTTGCCCTGATAGGTGATTCGCGTTGCATTCATACCGTTGAAACGGATCTGGTCTCTGCTGGCGATATTGCCCGGCAAATGTCTGGTGACTGCTTCATCGACTGTCAGGACATTCGATCCGTCCAGTAGGGGAACATGCCAGATGGTAACCGGTTGCCCGAACTGAAACTGCTGGGCGCCGGCAACCACTCGTTCCTGCGGCTCACCCCACGACTGCGGATACTGGATGGCAAAACCGGATCTATCCACAAACATTTTGGGCTGCGCAATGACCGTCACGGAATTCTGAACGTTGGCTGCAATCGGCTCGTAGCCATCCGAAAGCAGCAGCGAAAATCCTTCAACCGCTACTATCAGAACCAGTATGCCGTAGAGAGCATGTGTTTTGCGGAGTCCGCGGGTCTTCTTCGGTTTGGCCATATGCATTCCACTATACCAAAGCCATCATCTTCGTCTGCTCTGCATTGTCTTGACTTTGATCCTTATTATATTGCTCTCGGGTTGTATTGCGCCCGATGCCCAGGTTGCGCAGCATTTTCGGCGTCACCTCCGGCGTCGGATATTTTCCGGTAAAACAGCCGTCGCTGAACTTCTTGATCTTCGGATTTCCGACTTTGATGGCCCAGTGCAAATCCTTGACGCTCGTGTAGAACAATCCGTCTGCCCCGATTATTTTACAGATTTCGGCGATGGTGTGATCGGCCGCAATGAGCTCGGTCGTCGTTGGCAGATCAATGCCGTACGGATCCGGTCCGATGATCGGCGGTGCAGCCGATGCAAGATATACTTTTTTGGCTCCGGCTTTTCGCGCCATTTCCACAATTTTCTTGCTGGTATTGCCGCGGACGATCGAATCATCCACAAGCAGCACGCTGTTGCCTTTGAATTCCAGTTCGATGGGGTGCAGCTTAAAGTTGAGACTGCGTTTGCGGATTTCCTGACCCGGCATGATGAACGTGCGGCCAATGTAACGGTTTTTCACAAAGCCTTCGCGATAACGGATCTTGAGCTTGTCGGCAAGGCCGGCGGCTGCCGGACGACCGGTGTCTGGAATAGGAATGACAGAGTCGATGTGGATGCCTGCTTTTTTGATCTGTCTGGCCAATGCCTCCCCCATGCGCACGCGTGCTTTGTACACGTTCACACCATCGATGGTCGAATCCGGGGCAGCCAGATAGACCCATTCGAATGCGCAGGGATTCAGCTGGCCTTTTTTCACAACCTTCGAGTGAATCCTGTTGTTTTTATCAATGAACACCACTTCACCCGGCTGGACATCGCGGACAAATTCGAAATCCAGAGATTTGAACACAGTGTCCTCAGACGCGAGCATGTATTCCTCCTTCATGCCGAATTTGCGCTTTCCAAGCTGCAACGGACGAATGCCATGCGGATCGCGGAACCCGACAATACCGTGCCCGCCGATGAGCGCCACTGCAGAATACGCCCCCTTGCATTTGCGGAAAACAGTCTTTGCGGCACGAAACACATGATCCGGCGTCAGCTTGTCAGGACGTGTTTTGCGCAGGGCAAGAGAAAAAACGTTCAGAAGCACTTCGGAATCGGACGTTGTATTGAGATGACGATAATCCTTCTCCTTTATATCTTTGGCGAGTTCGGCTGAATTTGTGAGGTTTCCGTTGTGCGCCAATGCCATGCCGAACGGTGAATTCACAAAGAACGGCTGCGCCTCGAATTCGCTGGAACAGCCGGCCGTCGGATAGCGCACATGGCCGATTCCCATAGAACCCTTCAAGCGAGCCAGCGAACTGGCATGAAAGACCTCGCTCACCATGCCGGTAGATTTTTTTAGGTGAAATTGATTGTCGTACGTCACAATACCAGCGGCATCCTGACCTCGGTGCTGAAGCACAATGAGACCGTCGTACAGATCCTGAATGACATCACGGAAGGCGGAGACGGCAATAATTCCACACATAGATTAGAATGAGGAATGAAGTATTGGGAATGCAGAATAAGCAAAGCACGACTTGACCGCAAAAACGGAAAGCCGAACTAGATGTGGGAGGTGGACCACGGAAGAATAATAGGCTGATTTTGCCATTTTGCAAGAATATTTAGCAAAAAATAGTGATATTCGATCAAATTCAAGCATTTTTTAGGTGTTTTTGATCAATTTTTGAATCAATGAGGGTTTACGAAATTATGCGCAAGCGAGGTCGTCGGAGCGAAATGATATTCGTTTGGCATCATAAATTGTTCATGATCAGGATTGAGTGTGTCATGGTGAGCGCAGCCGAACCATGACTCTGAGGTTATAATCCGATCACTCTTCGACTGCGCTCAGAGTGACGCTTTGGATCGTTTACCCTGTACAAATGCCATTTTATCGCTAGAATATGTCAACTTTAAACACTGACAGCCGTCACTTTGCACGCGCAACTCAGTCTCACTCTTTTTCCGACTGCACTATGGAATTCCGCACTATCGCCATCATCGCTCACATCGACCATGGCAAGACAACCATGATCGACCAGATTCTGCGCCAGGGCGGTGCGTTCAATACGCACGAAGCAGTCGACGAGCGCGTGATGGACAGCAATGATCAGGAAAAAGAGCGCGGTATCACTATCTACGCCAAAAACTGTTCCATCTCGTACAAAGGAACGAAGATCAACATCGTCGACACCCCCGGTCACGCAGACTTCGGTTCCGAAGTGGAGCGTGTGTTGCGTATGTGCGACTGTGTGTTGCTGCTGGTAGATTCCTACGACGGCCCGATGCCACAAACGCGCTTCGTATTGAAGAAATCTCTGGAAATCGGCATCAAACCAATCGTCGTTCTCAACAAAATCGACCGTCCGGGTTCTGATCCTGAGCGTGCGCTCAACCTGGTATTCGATCTGTTCATTCAGCTCGGTGCCAACGACGAGCAGCTCGACTTCCCTTATATCTACGCTATCGGTCGCGACGGAGTCGCCAAGCGCAAGCTCACCGATCCATCCGAGAACCTCAATCCGCTGTTCGATTTGATTATGGAAAAGGTAAAGCCGGGAGTGAACGACGCCACCAAGCCTCTGCGCATGCAGCCGATTAACTTAGGGTACGATCCATTTGCCGGACGTATGGCAATCGGTCGCATTACAGACGGTAAAATCCAGCAAAATCAACCGGTACAAGTTCTCAAAAGCGACGGCATGAAGGCAAGCGGCCGTATTTCCAAGATTCTCGTGTATCAGGGAGTGCGTCAGGTAGAGGTAAAGGAGGCAGAGGCAGGCGATGTCGTGCTGCTGGCAGGTCTTCCCGATGTCTACGTCGGTGATACCATTACCGATCGCGATGGCATCGAGCCCCTCCCGATGATCAAAATTGATCCACCGACCGTTGCGATGGACTTTATCGTCAACGACTCACCGTTTGCCGGTAAGGAAGGAAAACTTGTTACCACTCGTCATATCCGTGAGCGCCTCGAAAAAGAGCTGGAGACAAACGTTGGACTCAAAATCGAATTCGGTGAACGCACCGACTCCTTCCGCGTTTCCGGTCGCGGAGAAATGCACCTCGGAGTTCTTATCGAAAGCATGCGCCGCGAAGGGTTTGAATTGGCCGTCTCCCGTCCGGAAGTCATCATGCATGAGGAAAATGAAGTTACCATGGAACCACTCGAAACTGCGTATATCGAAGTACCGGATGAACACGTCGGTGGCGTTATCGAAAAGCTCGGTCGTCGCAAAGGAATCATGCAGAATATGGAAGCGAAAAACGGTATCACACGTTTGACCTACGATATTCCAACTCGCGGACTCCTCGGCTTCCGCAATGAATTCATTATCGATACACGCGGTAACGGTATCCTCACACATTCATTCAACAAATTCGTCCCATACGTCGGCGAACTGCCGGGCCGTACAACCGGTTCCATCATTTCCGGAGTCAACGGCGAATCGGTCGCTTACGCCATTTGGCAGCTGCAGGAGCGCGGAACTTTCTTCATCGGCTCTGGCGTCCAAGTCTACGAAGGCATGATCATCGGCCAGTCACCAAGCGGCATGGACATTATCGTCAATATCTCCAAAGAAAAGAAACTGAGCAACGTACGCGCGTCGGGAACCGATGAAGCGATTCGCCTTACGCCGCCGATCATCATGACGCTTGACATGGCGCTCGAATATATTCAGGACGACGAGCTTGTGGAAGTAACGCCTCTCAACTTCCGTTTGCGCAAAAAGCTGCTCAAGGAAGTAGACCGCAAGCGCAACAAGAAATAGAAATAAAAGGCCGCCCCGGTAAACCGGGGCGGCGGGCTCAGTAACGAATTACTGAACCGTTTCGCATTCTCACCACCGCTGCTGGATGTACGTATCGGGGTATTGGCCCGGTGTACTTCCAGCCTGATACCAGATCGTGGCCCACTTGGTCGTGGGCAGCTGGATCGGAATGGCCTTTCCCTCCTGTCCGGAACGGATGGTCGTCCAGTTTCCGGACGTGCCATCGCCGTAGAGAATCTTGTAACGGCCGGCGAACTTCGGGGTAAAGAAAATGAATCCATTACCACCGATAACGACGACATCGCTCACCCAATTGGGAGTGAGCCAGTGCTGCACGATTCCGTACGGCGCCGGGTAGGTAGGCGGAAGGACCTGGTTGCTCCACACGGGCCAAGTGTAATACTGGACCCATGACACACGGGACGGGTTGGTGTCCACCAGAACGTTCTGGCTTTGGACCCTGTCCACGTATGCCGGCCACTGTGCATCTGCCTTGTGGCCGCTGCACAGAAGCAGGAGCATTCCGACCGCGAACTGCTGCGAGAAGCGAAAGATCTGAGACATCTGGGAGACCTCACCTTTCGGTGCGTCTCATCCCTGAGTTACTCCCCTCATGCGATAAGGGAAGACTCTGAAGCCCGCAGCCCCGCATGTAGCAGGATAAACCACGGCTTCCTTGCCAATGTATATATTTATTTTATAAATGCAATAGAAATTGGACAAATAATTATACTCATTACTATATAATACAAATTTAAATTTTTCCTCTTGTTTAAGAGGAGGCAGCATGCCTGCAACAAGACGAGAGATCGTTCAGCTTAATGCGAAGTAGGCGTAATTCGTAATTCGAGATTCGCACTTCGTTTCAATTGCGGCGCTTAGCGACAACACAATTGCGCATCAGGCTCGCGACTGTCATTGGTCCGACTCCTCCCGGTACCGGCGTAATGGCCGATGCGATTTCTTTCACCGCTTCAAAATCAACATCTCCTGTAAGGCCGCCGTCTTTGGTTTTGGAAATGCCGATATCGATAACGACCGCACCTTTCTTCACCATGTCTTTTTTGATGAGACCGGCAACGCCTGTTGCCGAAAATAATAAATCAGCCTTACGTGTCTGCGCTGCCAGATCTTTGGTATAGATGTGACACGTCGTAACAGTCGCATTGCGGTTTAAGAGCATTACAGAAAGCGGCTTGCCCACAGTATTGCTGTGCCCGACAACGACTGCATGCTTGCCCTGAATCTCGATCTTGTAAAATGCGAGCAACTCGATAATGCCAGCCGGCGTTGCCGGTGGCAGATGTTCGAATTCTGGCGACAGAAACATTTTGCCAAGATTGTACGCGCCAAATCCATCGACATCTTTTTTCGGATCAATCGCACGAATGATGATCGGGACATGTGGCTGCAAATGCGGCGGAAGAGGCAATTGCACAATAAAGCCAGACACATCGGAATCCTCATTCAGCTCTTTGATCATATCCAGCAATTCGTTGAGCGATGTGCCGTTATCCAAATGCCGGTGTTCATGGCGCATGCCAATTGCATCGCAGCTTTTTATTTTCTGCTTGATGTAGCTGCCCGATGCCGGATCATTGCCAATTTGCACAACCACCAGTTTGGGATTGAGCATTTCCACTTCTGCCTTAAGCGAATCAAGCAAAGCATCTGCTGCCGGCTTTCCATAGAGGATGGTTGCGGACATGGCTCGATGATACGCGAGTCAGCCGCAATCGAACAGCCAATGTTACATGTAAGGCCATTGACTTTGTCTGTTTGCAATCATCTTTCGCTGATGCGCAGGATCTCCAAGAACACTATGAAGCAGTGCGACCGCACGTGCGCGGACAAGCGGAACGACTTTGCTCAAAACTGCCGAAACATCAATACTGTTTCTGGCAGTATCTGCTGTCAGATGTTCAGGTTCGCTTCGAAGTATGGAAAAACTTATAAAAAAGTGGATGTCGCGGAACAATATCCTTCTTTTTCCTTTACGCAATGTTTTCGATCAGCTGCATGATGTTTTGCGCAGCCTCTTGCTTTTCTTTTGATGTGTCGACAATGTAAACAGAGTTCTTTTGGCTAGCCATAGCCTCGTAAAGGCGATAGATCGTGGTGGCAAAGTTGACATTCTCGAACACATCGCCCTCTTTGCGCTTCTGCATGCGCTGAAGGCACACTTCCAGGCCGGGTAACGTGAAGATTTCGATATCGGGCTTGGGAAACAGAATATTGAGTCGTTCGAGCCATTTGATATCGATGCCAAGCGCAGCTCCGTAAATGAGCGTGGATGTCATGTATCTATCCGTAATAACCGTCTTCCCGGCCTTCATAGCCGGCTGAATGACTGTTTTAACATGCAATGCTCTGTCGGCGCAGAAGAGCATTTGCAGCGCTTCTGGCGACGGAATCGTTTTCTGAGAGAGTTGCTGACGAATGAATTTACCGATTTCGTTATCGGTTGGTTCGTTGGTAAGCACCACATCCACCCCTTTGGCACGCAAATTTTCCGCCAAAAGATGGCTTTGGGTGGTAGTACCCGCCGCATCGGGGCCTTCGAGGACAATGAAAGTGCCTTTCACAAGTAGTAGAGTACAGCAAAAGTGGATTGCGGCAAGGTGGGAAATACGTGTCAAATAGTGTAAAGAACCCAAACCATCTTCAGTAGTGGGCTTCCGGCCCACGGCGTTCGATCAAAACAGCCTCGGTGTACGATCGTTCCTTGCGATTTTTGATGCTTATCGATATTTTCCCCACAATGTCCCAACGTCATCCAATTCAAAATGAAGCCACAATGTTCATAACAACAAACGTAATGAATCACAGACCAATTTTTCTGATCCAGCGTTCGCGAAAGAAGCGATTGATTTGCTGTACCGTCTGCAATCCGTACATCCCTATCATTTGTACGGGTTTGTCATCATGCCCGATCACTGTCATTTTCTTGTCCGGTTTTTTCCACCCTATACTCTATCAAAATTCATGAGCGCGTATAAAGCAGGTCTGACATTCGACATTGGTATTGGTGCATTTTGGCAGGAGAATTTTGATCTCCGTTTACCAAAAGATTACTGGAAAGTACTCAACTATATTCATCAGAATCCTGTTAAAGCAGGCTTTGTCGAGAAAGCCGAAGAGTATCTATGGTCATCGGCATGCGGTCGTTACGATGTTTCGTCATTACATTCATTGGATGATGTATTTACACGATCAAGCCAGATGTAATGATAAACCGCCGTGGGCCGGAAGCCCGCTACTGTAGATGGTAGGATTATTTGACTGAAAAATTTTTGAATATAAAAAAATAAGAACCAAGGCTTCCCTTGATTCTTACTTCCTTGCCAGCCGTAGTCAACCGCGGCTGACGTAGGCTGGTTACTTCTGGCTTCTATTTAATAATCTCCCATCCCGCCCATTCCTCCCATGCCACCTGGCATGGCTGGAGCAGCGGATTCCTTCTTAGGAGCATCCACGATTCCTACCTCGATCGTGAGGAACATCGCGGCAACAGATGCTGCATTCTGCAGTGCTGAGCGTGTGACTTTCTTTGGATCGATGACACCGGCAGCCACGAGATCTTCGATTTTTTCGGAAACAACGTTGTAACCGTGCGTTACTTCCTTGGCATTCTTCACTTTCTCAACAATAACAGCTCCTTCGAGACCAGCGTTGTTGGAAATGTTCTTGAGAGGGTAGGGGAGTGACATGCGAACGAGATCGATACCGATCTGCTCATCTTCGGTTGCACCCTTCAGTTTTTCGATGCTCTTGAGAGCATGGATGAGTGCGGCGCCTCCACCGGCAACAATACCTTCTTCAGCTGCTGCGCGGGTTGCAGACAGTGCGTCTTCCACACGGTGCTGCAGTTCTTTCTGCTCTACTTCGGTTGCGGCACCAACACGGATGACGGCGACACCACCGGAAAGCTTAGCCAAACGTTCCTGTAATTTCTCGACATCGAACGAGCTCTTCGTGTTTTCGATAGCGACTTTGATTTCGGCTACGCGTGCCTCAATATCCTTTTTGTCACCCATACCATCGACGATGAGCGTGTTGTCTTTCGTGACAACAATCTTCTTGGCCTGACCCAAATCCTCGAGCTTGGTGTTTTCCAGCTTCAAACCAACCTCTTCGGAAATAACACGACCGCCGGTAAGAGCGGCAATGTCTTTAAGCATTTCTTTGCGTCTGTCACCAAATGCCGGAGCTTTCACGGCGATAGCCGAGAACGTACCACGGAGTTTGTTGAGAACGAGAGTTGTGAGTGCTTCGCCTTCGATGTTCTCGGCGATGATGACAATCTCCTTGCGACCCTTCTTGGCGAGCTCTTCCAAAATCGGAAGAATTTCCTGAATGGACGCAATCTTTTTGTCGGTAATAAGAATGTAGGCGTTGTTGTACACAGCCTCCATGCGAGCAGTGTCTGTGACAAAGTACGCAGAGATGTAACCGGAATCGAACTGCATGCCTTCCACATATTCCTTTTCCATGCCCATCGTCTGACCAGCCTCGACTGTGACTACACCGTCGGAACCGACTTCGTCCATCACTTCGGAAATGATTTTGCCGACTTCTGCATCCTGAGCCGAAATAGTAGCAACAGCAGCGAATTCTTCCTTGGAGTTGATGGTCTTTTTCTGCTTGTCCAAATCTGCAACCACAGCGTCCACTGCCTTCATGATTCCTTTCTTCATGGAGATAGCGTTGGCACCGGCTGTCAGGAACTTAAGACCTTCCGAAATCATGCCTTCTGCAAGCACGGTTGCAGTTGTCGTACCGTCTCCGGCTGCGTCGTTAGTCTTGGTAGCAGCCTCTTTCACCAGCTGCGCACCCATGTTCTCCCATGGATCTTCGAGTTCGATTTCTTTGGCAACCGTGACACCGTCTTTGGTGACAGTCGGTCCGCCGTAACTTTTGGCAATGAGCGCATTGCGACCGTTTGGTCCCATAGTGACGCGAACGGCGTCAGCAAGCTTACGAATGCCGAGGATAATTTTGTGGCGAGCGTCGTCGCCGAAGGATAATTGCTTGGCCATAATAATAGAGGGTTAGGGATGGGGTTAGGGATTGAGGGGGTTACTTCACGATTCCGAGAACAGAGTCCAGGTGAAGGATTTTTACTTCGACGTCCTTTCCGGCTTTGTCTTTGAGCTTAAGGTCGTCACCTGCGTAACGGCCGAACAAGACAACATCGCCGAGCTTCAGGAATTTGTTTGGATCCGAAGCGGCAACACCTTTGTCGTTCATAATCCCTCCTTTACCAAGAGCGATAACAACTCCTTCCTGTGGCTTTTCTTTGGAGCTTGTTTCTGGAATAACGATACCGGAAGCCGATACCTGTTCTTTTTCGAGAGGGCGGATAATAACTCTGTCGCCAAGTGGCTCGACAGTGACGGCGAGCTGTACATCATCTTTCGCTGGCATAGCTAGAATGGGAAAATGGAAGTAGAAAGAATTTCGCATACTGATTCTCTGCGAGATCAGTAATTAGCACTCGGTATTTTAGAGTGCTAAGAAGGGGGAGTCAAGATCTCGCCAAAAAAACAATCGTACACCCAATGGCATGACATTGACGTAAAAGCTGAGTATATTTCTGTTATATATTTCTTAACTTTCCTCTATGAAAAAATTGTCCATAGCATTTCTCGAGTTAGCAATCTTGCTTTCTATTTCTAGTCCTATAGCAAATGCAGAAAAAGTAAAAACAGATAATATGATTGGAGCTCTTGATACATCTATAACAGAACTTCGAACTGATAACGAAACCTACGAAAATGCCAAAACACTGTCTATACCAATGCCGCTAGAAATAAAAGATATTGCATACCCTGTTAGCTGGACTACGACTGTTTACAGCAATGGTGTCAGAAATCCCGATACGTACATTTCCAAAGCAATGAGTGCAGAAACTGAATCATGGATGAGAATTCCGGTATCTCATTATGCAAATGGATCTTTAAGTGTAGGACCAATTGTGAGCCAGATAGTAAAGGGCGGATTTCTACCGCTCTTTAATGATGAATCTAATCCTCGTTACAAATTTGTCATTTTTAAACCACTTGATTTTGGCGACAGTACAATAACGGGCTGGGATAATACGAGCATTGTATTAAGTGGATTTAGCACAAAAAAGAAGTTAGGCAAGACAACGGAAATTACTGTTGTAAAATCCTTGGATGATATCGATTCATTTGTACAAAATTATTCTCAATTAAATACCACTTCAGCCACTTCGTATGACGGAGATTCATTTATTCCAAGCATGAACAATTTGATCAAGGAAAACTCAAACTTCAGCGGTTTATCCGGCAGAAAATATAGTTTCACTTTTGAAAACAGGGCAAAGGTTTATAAACTTGTCACAATCGTTGCCATAAAAAACGACAGCCTCCTCAGTTTGCAATTAGTCACGCCGGAAAATCGATTTGAAAAAGCAGAGAAGATTTTCAACAAAATGGCACAAACAATCATGCTGGACGGCTCTCTCAATAGTCCATCATCGTTAAGTAGCAGTTCATCGTCCAAAATATCTACTAGTATGCCAGCTTCTCGCTCCAACATGAGCAGCAGTAGCACTTCTTCCGTAAAATCCTCTACTGCAATTGTTGCTCCGAAAAAAGTATCAGCTGCCGCAGCAAGAGCTGCAGCGAGATTGGCTTCAAAGAAAGTGGAAGTAAAAAAAGCACTGCCTTGCACTGGTAAAAACTGTAAAAAATAAACTTTCCCTGCATCCCACTAAAACGCGTTTTAGTGGGATGCAATTGAATGGGTATAATTGTTTTCCGTTTTACAATTATCGGCAACTGCTTTGAATAAGTTCGTTATTCCCAGCTTTCCCTCCTTCATAAACTCAGAAATCGAGGGGTGCATTCTTTCGATAAATTCTTTCTGTGCAATAGTCATAACTGGTTGTCCGTTCTTCATCGTTGATTCCTTTCGAAACATATTGGTAAACGACGAGACTGATACAACGGTTGCATCGGCTCTGGCTTTCAGATGACGCAAGGCAGTATCCAGATAATCTGGATTGTCTCCAATAAGCTGAATAATCTGCAAAAAAGATTTCCTAACATTGGAATCTTCTATAAGCGCCATAGCATTAATAACATCTTGCGGCTGCAAATCCTTCTTTTGCACCAATGCAATTAGTGGCTGAAGCATGCGAACATTGCAGCGAGCTATGCAATTTTCGATAGCATCAATCAATTCCACCTCTTTTTCTTCCGGAGACGACACAACAGATAAAGCTGATATATCCGAAGCCACAATCGCTAGCGCTTGTTTGGGTGTCGGCTCAAATTTTAGTGTATGACATGAAAATGAGCTGCATGCTAAAAAAGCCGCCACAGCAGTGTGATGCATGATTTTTACCACTCTTATTTTTGAATGTGCCTGCCGATCGCTTTCCATCCTTTCGTGAGGAATAGTTGCAGCCTCTTGCAGGGTAGCGACATTCATTAAACTGCAATCTATACCGCAAAAGACTCAATCTGCAATAACTATCTTCCCACCTGCCAATATTTTCAGTACAGTATGCGCGCAAATCGTATAAATTGATCTTTTGATGATCTGAACTATGCCGATGTGGCGGAATTGGTAGACGCGCACGCTTCAGGAGCGTGTATCCTCACGGATGTGGAGGTTCGAGTCCTCTCATCGGCACCATTGCACTATGCATAAATGTTAGAGCAATTTACTAAGTAATAGATCTCCATAATCAATTGTTGCTCGAGAATAGGATAAGAAATCTTTTTCCGAAACATTAATTTTTTCTCCTATTTTCAATTTTAACCAAGGGCATTTTTTCAATAACTTTAAATCCACTCTTGCTCGTTGATGAACAATAGAATGTCTAAAATTGCTCATTTCTAGTAATTTTTTTGTTAATTGATTATCAAAATTGGGTAATAAATTAAATTTTTTCAGCACGCCATCATAGGCAGTAATTCCGCTTTCAGAGTTTATTTTTAATTCTTCTAATACTAAAAGCAATCTTTCATCATTATTTTTGAGATAAAATTCACTAATGCTTATTTTTATT